>Ga0335085_10000506_pt1 | contig 108973 bp, 117 predicted proteins | sample Lox_Sample_45_FD_206712 | JGI IMG/M metagenome (GOLD analysis project Ga0335085, IMG submission 206712) | Soil microbial communities from Loxahatchee National Wildlife Refuge, Florida, United States - Lox_Sample_4.5 | ecosystem: Environmental > Terrestrial > Soil > Wetlands | place: USA...
TACACCTCCGGCTCCAGACTGGGGCCAGATGGTGAGTGCGTACCAGGATTACATCGAGTCGGCTCCGTGGCTTCCGTTGATCCCTGGATTGATCATAGCAATGGGAGTGATAGGATTCAGCCTATTGGGAGACGGCTTACGAGATGCAATCGAGGCTCGATAATGAGCAGTAATAACGTCCTCTCTGTTCGCGACCTAGCCGTCGCATACGAATCCAAGGCGGGCAGTCTAAGGGCGATAGACGGAATTGACTTGGATATTGGTCAAAACGAATTCCTCGCGGTTGTAGGAGAATCCGGCTGCGGCAAATCCACTCTGGGACTCACAATCATAGGATTGCTACCTGAAAAGTCCCGGATTGTAAGTGGATCAATTACTTACAAGAACGTAGACTTGGTCAAACTGCCGCCAAAAAAGGCGCTACAATACCGGGGAACGGAAATCGGAATGATTTTTCAAGAGCCACTGACGAGTTTGAATCCCGTCTATAAAGTCGGCTTGCAGATAGCTGAGGCAATCTCCATTCGAAATTTGCGCCGATCTCAATTGAATAATCCCGTCATCGGAAGCGACTCGGAAAGCGAAGCAAAGAAAGTTACAAAGATTCCGAGATTCAGGCAGAAGATTCCAAATGAATTGAAAAGTGAGATAATCGATTGGCTTAACCTGGTGCGAATACCCGATCCTGAACAAATACTAGACAGGTACGCGTTTGAATTGTCAGGAGGCATGAGGCAGCGCGTCGTCATCGCGATGGCTTTGTCCCAAGAACCTTCGCTCCTCGTAGCTGACGAGCCGACGACGGCGCTTGATGTAACGACCCAGGCACAGGTGCTAAAACTGATGAAAGAACTTATGGACAAAGTGAAGACAAGCATTGTCCTTGTCACGCATGATTTTGCCGTGGCTTCTCAGGTGGCGGACAGGGTCGTTGTTATGTATGCGGGTAAAATTGTCGAGGACGCAGAGATCCACAACATTTTTTCATCGCCACTTCACCCGTACACAAAGGGACTATTTTCTTGTATTCCGTCTGGCTCCAAAAGAGAGTCGTCGTTGAAGGCGATTCCTGGATCGATTCCGAATTTGATGTATCCGCCGCGGGGTTGTAGGTTTGCTCCTAGATGTCAGTACGTAATGGATGTCTGCCAGGTAAATGCACCTCCATTTATTCAGAAACAGCAAAATCAGAAGGTAGCGTGTTTTCTCTATGAGTAGCAGCGATCAACAGGAAGACGAGCAGCCGCAAGAGCTGGAAATTCTTCGAACGGTCCACTTGAGGAAATTTTATCCTGTCCGGGGGCAAACATTCGATCCTTTTTCGCGTAAGAAGAAAAAATTCGTAAGTGCAGTTGACGACGTCTCGATAACTATCCCAAAGGGGAAAACAGTCGCGATTGTCGGAGAGTCAGGCTGCGGGAAGACCAGCCTCGCCCAGACGATAATGGGCTTGACCCCAATCACGAGCGGAGAAATCTACCTGGATGGTCTTTGTATAACTGATAGGAAAATCAAACCTAGACAGTTGTACCGAAATATTCAGATGGTTTTCCAGGATCCGGATTCCTCGCTCGACCCGCGTATGACGGTCGGAGATTCAATCGCCGAGCCACTTCAAGAGCTGACTAGTGTTAACAAGCAGGAAATCAAAGAACTTGTCTTCAAGAGCCTTGAAGCCGTGGGTCTGTCGAAGGAATTTGCATTTAGAGTGCCCAGAGAGCTTAGCGGCGGACAAAAGCAGAGAGTTGCGATTGCGCGGGCGATAGCTCCCAGCCCAAAGATCATTTTGCTCGACGAACCCACTAGCGCCCTGGACGTTTCGGTCCAAGCGCAGATTCTCAGTCTTCTTCTGGAACTGCAGAGGAATTACAAACTTACCTATGTCTTGATCACCCACAATATCGCCGTCGCTCAATATCTGTCAGACACAGTGGCAGTTATGTACGCTGGGAATCTTGTCGAATACGGTCCCACCGAGACAATTCTTGGAAAACCTAGACATCCGTACACAATTGCGCTCATCGCGTCGGCTCCGGTGCCCGATCCATGGAAAAGAAACTTGCTAAAAGCCGACATCAGGGGCGAGGTCCCCAGCGCTGTCGATCCGCCGACTGGGTGCAGGTTCAACCCTAGGTGCCCATTCGCCGAATTAAAATGCACGAAAGAAAAGCCACAACTTGCACTAATTGGTCAAGAGCATCTAGTCGCCTGCCATTTTGTGGAAAAGACCGCCTGAGTTCGAGTGAGCTGTCGATATATTGACTTGAGACAGTAACGCTAGCGCAATCTCGATCCATTCTGGATAATTGCTAGTATGCCCGGGCATACCAAAGACGAAATTAATTTGATCTTAATTTCTAATGTGTCACGGCGCCGCCGGTAAAGTTGATCGCCTGCCCAGTCATCATGTTTGCCTCGGAAGAAGCGAGAAATACAACCAATCCTGCAACTTCGAACGGTTCGACCATTCGTCCCAGCGGCGGAGGAACAAAGGTGGCAAATTTTTCGGTTCCCTGCTTTTCAAGGGCAATGTCTACGTACTGGCGCATTTTTGTTCCCGACATCGAATTCGGGCAAACCGCGTTTACGTTAATCTTGTACTGAGCCAGTTCTTTTCCGAGAGCTCTGGTCAGACCGAGAACGGCATGTTTTGTTGCAGAATACGTTGAGAATAGGGGGAAGCCGTCCTTTCCCGCTTCAGATCCGATATTCACTATTTTTCCGCCGCCTTGCTTGATCATGTGAGGAACTATATTCTTGGTGACCAAGAACATCCCCCTCACGTTAATTGAAAAAGTAGCGTCCCATTCCGAGAGATCAGTTTCCAAAAAAGTCCGAACGGGGCATATACCCGCGTTGTTTACAAGAATGTCTATCCTTCCGAACGACGACATCGCCTGCTCAACCATCTTTCTTACTTGATCCTGATCTGAAATATCCGAAGCTATCGCAACAGAGTTGGCACCTTTGGATCGTATGCCATTCGAGACCATTTCTGCGGAAGTTGAATCTACATCATTGACCACTACCGACGCTCCTTCTGCGGCTAGCCGATCACATACCGCATTGCCCAGGCCCGCACCTCCTCCCGTAACAAGCGCCACTTTTCCCGAAAAATTGTACATGCCCTTTTACTTCCTGCTTGGAAAATTCAAAGACCTATTGAGTTTTACGAAAATCTGAATGATCTAATTCGAAATATAGCTTGGATCTAGAAATCCCAGGAGAATATTGATTTAGTCGGACCAAAGCTTGGCTTTTTCAATTCTTATCGATGGAGATCCAGCTAGAAAATGAGTAGGCGAACAACAAACCGACTGAAAATCTCCGTCGATCTTGGCGAAAACGAAGGGGAGCCATGCGAGTTTCGAGACTGTGCCATTCTCGCAGAAAAACTTGGCTTTCACGCCGCATTTTTTGGCGATCATTTTCTTCCATGGGTAGATGAAGGTGGCAAGTCCGCTTTCATTTGGTCACTGATGGGCGCAGCACTCGAAGCAACCCGGAAGATAAAAATTGGCCCTCTGGTCACAGTTCCGATTGGCGCCAGGTACCATCCTGCAATAATCGCTCAGGCCGCGGCGACGATAGATAACATGTATCCCGGTCGCTTTCTCCTCCCAGTCGGGACAGGTGAGGCGGTGAATGAGTCATTTTTTCTAACATGGCCAAATTGGAGTGAGCGAATTGAAAGACTTAGAGAGGGAATTGCCCTGATGCGAAAGCTCTGGTCTAGCAAGGACTATTTTGACTTTGAGGGGAAGTATTTTCGAATGCACCAGGTCTATCTCTATACCAAGCCAAAATCTCAAATTGATGTGTGCTTTTCCGGCGTAGGACCAAGATCGGCCTATTATGCTGGGAAGTACGGAGATCATTTGGTAACATTAACTTCTCATAACTCCTTGGATCGCTGTCGCGACGTTATTTTTCCTAGTTTCGAAAAGGGGGCTAGAGATGCCGGAAAAGATCCAAATAAGATGGAAAAAGTAGTTTCGCTTAGCTTCACCCTGGAATCCAAGAAATCGTATTTGAAATCCGCCGCTAAAACAGCAGGAACAGATTCATGGGACGAGACTGATCCACGAAAGATTGGCGAACTGGGCAAGCTTGTTTCCGAGGATAGGCTGTTAAAGCTCAGCTACCTCTGCGCAAACTGGACAGAAGTTATCGACCTGATTTCTCATTTCCACGAGGCAGGAACTAATCACATTATACTTCAGCCAGGAGCGAATCGTGAAAACATTAAGACATATGCGCGCAAAGTCTTGCGCCATTTTCAGTAGGAATTTAGTATACCCGATGTGATTTTTGGCAAACTCGGATTGAAGCAAGAATGAATCGCAAAGAAATTGGAATAGGTCTCATAGGATACGTGATAGGGAAGGTACACACGCACGCTTGGCTGAATCTTACGCAGTTCTATTCTGATTCCACTACCATGTCACCAAAGCTTGCGGCCGTGTGCGGACGAAATGAAAAGGCAGTGAAATCATTCGCAGCCCAATATGGATATGACAGGGTATACACTGATTGGAAAGAACTCGTTAAAGATCCAAATGTAGAGATACTTGATGACTGCGCACCGCCGAATCTTCACCTGGAACCGTGCGTATTCGCAGCAGAATTGGGAAAGGCTGTCATCTGTGAAAAGCCTCTTGCTCGATCCGCCGATGAAGCTTACGAATTGTACCACCAGACCGAAAAGACCGGGCAAGTCCACATGGCGGGATTCAACAAGAGGTTCCTTCCATCAGCTATGTATGCAAGGGATCTTGTGCGGAGCGGCCGCTTGGGAAAGATAACTCATGTGGTAGCCACGTTTTACAACATTGAAGCTGGCGAAGGTTACAGTAATCCAAACTTCCCACTCATCTGGAGCTTCAGGAGCCAGATTGGAGGGCACGGAGCGATCAGTGAGCTGGGGGGTCATGCTATTGACCTCATGCGTTTCATTGTCGGAGAAATTGTTTCGGTGGCCGGAGCTACCCAGACGTTTGTGAAGGAGCGCCCATTACCGGAAAACAAGTCGGTTAAGGGAGAGGTAGATGTTGAGGACCTGATTGTCGGATGTCTAAGATTTGCAGACGGGGCGATAGGAAACTTAACTGTATCTTGGTTGCCGGTTTCGACAAGGGATTATCTTGTTTTGGAGATTTATGGTACAAAAGGCAGTTTGCGATTCAACTTTGAGAGGCCCGTCGAGCTTGAACTATACATCCACGACGACAAGGATTTTGCGATGAACGGATTCAAGACGATCTTATGTTCGAGTAGGGCTCATCCTCTCATGCAACATTTCTGGCCGGACCAGGGTTCGAGTTACGGATTCGAACAAACTTTTGTTTCAGAGTTGGCACATTTTCTGTCCTCATTCGAGAGATCGGAGAGCGTCGAGCCTCTCGGGGCTTCCTTTTATGATGGATACGTGACTGCCCTAATTAGCGACGAACTTGTTTCATCAGCCAAAGATGGCAGGTGGCATGATATATCGCCGAAAGGAAGATAGACTTCGAAAGAGGAACTGAAATCGTAAAGCTAGGGTATCAAGAAACACAACACGAAAAAAAGGGAACGTGAGATACTTTGCCTAAAGAAAAGGAAATAGGAATCGGGATAATTGGATATGGAATAGGTAGAGTACATGCTCACGCTTGGAAAAACCTTCCACTATTCTATAGCGATCTAGGTTCGACTCCGAGGCTGGAAGCTTTCTGCGCGAGGGATCCGGCTAAGCGTGCTGAGATGGGAGAGACTTTTGGTTTTGCAAAAACCTACGCTGACTGGAGGGATCTGGTGCGAGATCCAGAAGTACAAGTCGTGGATAACTGTGCACCTCCGAACCTGCGTGTAGATGTCTGCGAGGAAGCTGCAAAATTAGGGAAGGCGATTTTCTGTGAAAAACCACTTGCGAGAAACACCGAAGAAGCCTATGAAATGTACAGAACGGTTTCTAAATTCAACACGGTTTCGATGGCGGGCTTTACAGTAAGATTTGCCCCGGCCGTAATGCTAGCAAAAGAGATGATAGAAACCGGTAGGCTCGGCAAGATATTCAATATTCGATGTTGTTACATGAACATTGAATCGGGGTTCAACGGTTACTTAGATCCGAACCATCCCTTTCACTGGCATTTCGATAAAAACGTGGCAGGTAACGGCGCGATCTCCGATTTGGGTTCGCACGTCCTGGACATGGCGTATTACCTTCTAGGGGATGTCACGGAGGTGTGTGGAGCAACTGAAACTGTGGTTCACGAACGTCCTTCCCAGGAGGACTCCTCTAAAATGATAGCGGTAACAGTGGACGATGTAGCGGTTGCCGCCCTAAAATTCAAGTCAGGAGCTCTCGGAGTTATAGATTCCAGCTGGATGGCGGCCGGCAAAAAAGATTTCTTCTACTTTGAGGTTCACGGGAGTGAGGGTTCCATTCGTTTCAATTTCGAACGTTTGGCAGAACTGGAAGTCTACCTGAAGGATAGCTCACCGGAAATCGGAGGATTTAGGACGGTTCTAGTTACTTCAAAGAATCACCCGAGGATGGACAAGTTCTGGGTGGATCAAGGAGGGGGATTCGCGTGGAATCATCTTTTCGTGGTTGAATTGAAGGATTTCTTGGACAACATAACAATGAACTCTTCTGACAATGCAGGAATCCCCACGTTCAGAGATGGTTACATCAATACTCTTCTAATCGACTCCATCGTCGAGTCCAACAATACTGGACGGTGGGTCAAGGTGGAGCCCAAGCCGTAAACGAATCAGAGTGAAGCCCCTAAAATTGGGAGATATGTTCGACCAAAAGTAGCCAAGTCTAATTAACGGGAATCTAAATTGGTTTAGAAGAAAAATGCCTAAAGCGGCCGTTCTGATCGGAAAACAGGATTTTAGATTCGAGGACATTCCCATCCCGGAGTTGGCTGAGGATGAAATCCTCGTAAAGCCGAAAGCAGTTGGCGTGTGTGGTTCCGACATTGACATGTACAGAGGGGTGTACTCTGGTCTCTGGAAATTACCTGTAATTCCTGGCCATGAATTTGCTGGTGAGGTAGTGAAAGTCGGAAGTGGTATCAAAAATATCATTCCCGGGGATAAGGTGACGTCTGAAGAAATATTGTGGTGTGGGTATTGCAGGTCTTGCAAAGCCGGGTTCCCCAATTTTTGCGAGAACGTGCAGGAGCTAGGGTTCACGGTCCCAGGCGCGCTGGCTGAGTTCGTGAAAATAGAAATGAAATATGCCCATAAACTTCCGCCAAATGTTAGTTACGAAGCCGGTTCACTGGTAGAGCCTACGTCCGTCGCTTACAATGCAATCTTTGTGCAAGGTGGAGGTCTATCACCAGGAGATTTTGTTGTGGTGTTCGGAGCAGGACCCATCGGCTTACTATCTATGATACTATCAAGAACTGCCGGTACCCAGGTTGCGGTCGTCGAGATAAGCGAAAAAAGGAGGAATATGGCGAAAAGCTTGGGCGCTGACTATACGCTGAATCCAAAGGACATGGACGTCGTCAAAGAAGTAAAGGCTCTAACTGACGGTTATGGAGCGAACATGGCCATCGAATGCTCCGCAAACGAGATGGTTGTTCCAAACGCTGTCGAGTGCCTGAGGTTTAGAGGTAAGGCAATTCTAGTCGGAATGTTGGAAAAACCGTCGACGATTAATGGGGTAACGTTTGTGAGAAAGGGCATTTCATTGGTTGGGAGTCTTGGACACTCAGGTCACGATACGTTCCCACACGTGATAGACTTGATTGCTCGGGGTGTAATTGATCCTTCGGCGCTGATAACCAATAAGTTCGAACTTGACGAAATTACTGCTGCATTGGATCAGGCCTCGAAGCGCGATGAGAGTATGAAGATTACGATTCTTCCTTGATGAACTCTAAGCTTAGTAGACCAGATTCCTGATAGTAGGATCGAAGACTCGTTCTTGGTGGAATACGCTTATTTTTCAGCTTGAAAGACCCAACCAAAATGAGTAAGACCGCTTCGACAACTCCCCCCAAGCAACTCGGCGTAGGAGTGATCGGTATTGGGCTGATGGGAAAGACTCACGCTACCAATCTTGCAACCAGGATACCAAACGCTCAACTCGTAGGTATTTCTGATACGAATCTAGCTCTTGCCCAAAAAGTCGGCAGCGAATTAGGCGTCAACAACACGTATTCCGACTATCGACAGATGTTGAGAGATGATAATGCCGAAGCCGTCGTGATCGCAACACCAAGTTTCACTAAACCTGAGCTAGTTACTGTTGCGTTAGAGATGGGTAAGAATGTATATTGTGAAAAGCCACTCTGCGTAAATCTAGATGACGCTGACAAGTTAGTCCAGGCCGCGGAAAAGAGCGGCGTAGTTTTTCAGATGGGGTTTCAAAGACGGTTCGACCCCAGTCTGATGCGCGCGAGAGAAACTGTAAGTTCGGGAAAACTTGGACGAATTTTGCTAATAACTTCCAAAACAAGAGATCCACCCGGATCTATCGCTGCTTGGGAAGACGATCCTAAGCTGAGCGGAGGAATTTTCAATGATACATGTAGCCACGATTTCGATATTCTGAGGTGGATATCGGGATCTGAAATGAAAACTGTGTTTGCGATAGGAAAAACCTCTATGATGCCGAACAGAGCTCGTCTTGAAAACTACGATACCGTTGTTGTCTCTTTCACATTGACTAACGATGCAATCGGTCACGTTGATTCATGTGCCCACACCTTGTACGGTTACGATACCAGGGTGGAAGTCATTGGAACTGAGGCCGACATTCTTACTACAATCGGTGATAAGAGCGAGTGCCACATCCTCACGAGGGAGAATAGAACGAATGACTACTCCGATTCGTACTTCCAGCGTTTCGATCAGGCATATAGGGACGAAGTTGCTGATTTTGTAGACTGCGTCCAGACAGGTAGGGTACCCAGATCAAATGCCAGAGATGGAAGGGCTGCGGTTGAAATCGGCATCGCTGCGGCTAAATCGGTTAGAGAGTCGGCGGTAATTTCGCTTCCACTCCATTGACCAAGGTTATCGCGGGAGTATTGCCTAGCAAGCGTTTGTTTTCATAAGTTACCAACGTCGAATAATCATTTCAACGGTAACTTGATCGTTTCCCCGGTATCATGCGATTTGTAGGCAGCGAGAATTATCTCTAACGTGGCCCTTCCGTCGTCAAAGTTCACTATCGGTCTCTTTCCTTCCCGTATGCATTGCAAGAAGTGCCTCTGCTCGTGATAGTAGCCAAGATCGTATCGTTCATCGGGTATCGGGAAAGACCAGCCAAGATCAGCACCATCTGCGGGCTGGAACATTGACTGTCCCATGTTGCCGTAACCGACGTGACTGTGCACCTTGATTTCGTTTCGTCGATAAAGATCCAAGAAAATAGTGCCACGGTCGCCGTATATTTCGGCCCTGTCATCACTCCCTCCAGTCATGTAGTAGCCGGTGTGAATTTCTCCCACCTTGTCATTCTCGAATCTTATCGTGACCAAGGCCATGTCCTCCATCCTTGGAGGTTTCTTGATTCCGATGCTATCTATGATCTCCGCGTGCACCCGTAACGCTTTGGCACGGTTGAGCATGAATCTAACGTATTGTATCGCGTGGACTCCGGTACTCATTAGCTTCCCGCCCCCAGCCTGACTGGGATCAAGGTACCAGCTCGATTTCATCACCTGCTTTTCACCCGCAGACCCGAGCACGATATCGTCTGATTCGAAGGTCTTGCACATGTACAGATTTCCGAGGCCTCCCTTATCGACAATTTCTTTGGCGAGTCTATAGGAAGGCGCGAAGCAAAGGTTCTCGGTATACATGTCCATCACGCCCGCTTTTCTTACAGCGCTAATCATCTGGTCGGCTTGATCGAGATTTAGGCAAAGAGGTTTCTCAACTGCAACATGTTTGCCAGATTTCGCCGCTGCTATTGTGACAGGAAAGTGGAGAAAGTTTGGCGTTGCAACAGTTACGGCTTCTACCTCATTGTTTTCCATAAGCTCCTCGTAGTTAGTGTAACCTTTCACGTCGTATTTTGACGCTATTTTCTTTACAACGTCCTCTCTTACATCCGACACTGCCACAAGCTCTGACTCAGGTATCTGAGAATACCAATCCGTATGTACCGAACCGATGGTCCCTAAACCTACAACAGCTGTCTTTACTCTCTTGTTATTCATGAAACGACAGTCCGCTTTGGGAAAAGACACGGACGACCTTCGGTTTTAACAATTCGTGAGCAGAGGAGCTTTCGTTCGGTTTTCAAGGAAACAATCGAATTTTTGAAAGTTACTTTTCTTTTTGAGGATTGAGTACAGAAATTATTAACTAGCTCACCGGCTCTCGAAAATCGAAATCTTTGCTCGGAGCAGTATTTTACAGCGTTTCAGAGGGCGTAAGAGTTCAGGAAATGCCAGAGCCCAAGCTGTCAAAGCCAACCGATGTTTTGTTGCGAATCCAGCGCTGCGGAATGTGTGGAACTGATCTCGCGACCCTTGAGGGTAGAAACCTGGTGAATGCACCATTGATTCTCGGACATGAGATCGCCGCCGAGGTTGCTGATGTCGGAGCTGACGTAAAGAACGCCAGGAAAGGAGACAGAGTGACAATCGATCCCAACATTAGTTGTGGAATCTGTTACTATTGTCGTTCAAACCATCCAAATCTCTGCCCCAACATTGTTTCCATCGGAGAGAATATCAACGGAGGCTACGCGGACTATGTAATTGCACCAGAGACCGCGGTCTTTAGATTTCCGGATTCGACCCCTTGGGATGTCATCCCTCTCGCTGAGCCTCTGTCGGATGTTGTTAACGGAGTTTCAAAAGCACAGATCAGACCTGGGGAAAGTGCGGTAGTCTATGGTGCCGGTACTATGGGACTACTCTGGTTAACATTGTTGAAAAAGAGCGGGGCCGGGACGCTTATCTCGGTCGAACCCCGTGAAAAACGTGCAAAAGCAGCACTAGAAGTTGGCGCCGATTATGTGATTGATCCCACTAAGAAAGATCCAATCCAAGAAGTTTTCAGGTTGACAAACAATCGCGGCGCAGATGTCGCCGCCGAATTGATCGGAAGGCCTGACACGGTTGAGCAGGCAATAAAATCTGCTTCGTACGGTGGCAGGATTGTGATAATGGGTGTATGCAGGCCAGATGCTGTTGGAAGTTTCAGTCCGTTTGAGATCATGCGTTATGAACGGAAGATCATGGGGTCATTCATCGCCAACGGAAATGTTGACCTCGCAATCGAAGAACTATCAAAGGGATTCATCAAGACGGAAGTGTTCATCACTCATAAGATCCCACTCGATGAGATTGCTCGCGCCTTTGAACTGAATAAGAAAGGCGAAAGTGTAAAGACACTCATCGTTCCGAAGGGCGCTCCCACAAGCTAGAATGATAAGTGAGTAGAATAGCGATCGCAGAAAAATTGATTGCCTAACTAAATGTCTTCAAATGCGACGACACGGCAGATGCTTGCCTCGCCCCTGATGAAGCGCCATGGAAAAGCACCGAATTTCATTCTGCGCCCCGTTACCTCGTCAATATCACCGGCAAGATTCTCCACTAGGGGAAGATTTTGTTTCGCTGTCATTCTGTGGACGGAAAGAAATTCACTTTGAGGAAGCAGATCATCAATGTTCTGACCAAATTTTTCCTCAAAATCCTTGACTGCGTCGGGACGCATCTTTCGGATCGCAGTATTGAGCGGATGATCTAGGGCGGGCGTATCGGATCCGACCCATCTTAATTTCCTATCTATTGCCCATTTTGCAAATCCAGTATGAGGAGCTGGATGTTTGACAAAATACTTGTCCTCATTTTTCCTTGCCGCCATCCAGTGAAAATCATGCCAACCTGTATTAAGAATTAGAATATCCCCATCCTTGATTTCCTCTTTGGCGTTTGTTTCTACTAGCTCAGGGGTGATGATATCAAACTCTCCAACTTTGTTTCTTAGATCAACGATGGTTCCTTCTCCAAAGAGCCTGTCCAACGGAATTTCTGCGCTGTCCCAACCCTCGGGGTTAAAGTGCAATGGCGCATCAACGTGAGTTCCAACGTGCATCGCCGTGTCGACTCGCAAACTGTGCAGTGTATCCCTAGGAAATCTGTGAAAACTTGAAACAACAGAATCTGGAAAATACGGCCAGGGTGGGATCCCTGCGCCCCACTCTTGAGTTAGATCATAAAGTCGAGTTTTTTCCGCGGATCGACCCGATTCTGTTGTTTTTGACATGTTCCGACTCGCGCGGTTGAACGTGAAGTATTAAGTTTTGACTTCCTCCGAAATTCTTCATCAATTGAGAAGAGACTTGACGACCCGATCCTAAAGGGCATGGGGACAAACCGATAAAATTCATCGGCCGCCCTGAAGCATGCTTAGCTCTAACCTGTTTCGCCATAGAAATATATCTGTACTTGAAGGTTTAGGGAAGCCGAACCAGCCGTGAAAATGGGCTTATTCTCAATTATGTATGATGACATGCCGCTCGAAAAAGTTCTTCCACGCATAACGTCCATGGGATATGATGCAGTTGAGCTCGCCACTTGGACGAGGACAAATCATCTTGTGCTTGATAACGTGATTGATGGCGGAGCGCAGAAGTTGAAGAGTCTTGTATCTACTTATGGCTTGACTATTTCTGCGTTGAATAACTCACTAGATAGTCAGCTTGTACTCGGTCCTTATGATGAATCAACTGATCCCATTTTCAAAGGCAGTGCGGGGGATAAAGAAAAGTTTGGCACTTCTCAGATTAAGAAGACCGTTGATGCGGCTCGACTTTTGGACGTCCCTGTCGTAAATGGATTCATCGGCTGTCCAAACTGGGGAGCTTGGTATCCATTTCCTCCACTCAACGCTAAAATCTTCGAGAGTTTCTTTTCGATTTTTGCTGAAAGATGGAATCCGATCCTAGATTACTTTCATGACAATGGAATCAAGTTTGCCCACGAGCTTCACCCTCAGGAGCTTGCATACAATATCGAAACGGCGGCAGAGGCCGTCAAAGCTGTTGACGGCCGGAGGGAGTTTGGCTTCAATTTCGATCCCAGTCACTTACTTTGGCAGTTGATTGACCCGGTGCTTTTCATCAAACAATTCGGAGATCGGATCTATCATTTTCATCTAAAAGACGCCGAGCTAGTAGAGGAGAATCTTGCCTACTCCGGAGCGACGTCCCACGGTTCCTCCTTGAGGCCGGGCCGAGGCTTCAGATTCAGAGTACCGGGCTGGGGACAGATACCGTGGAGACGGATCATCACGGCCCTCTCGGAGGTGGGATATGACTATGTTCTGAGCTACGAGCACGAGGATCCTGTGATGAGTCAAGACGACGGAGCAGAGAAGGCGATAGCTTTCATAAACCACTATTAATCAAAAAGAAACTGGAGAAAATCTGGTATCAAGTGTAACAGTGATTCTAAGAATGTCTTTTATCACCATTCGCTCTTTAGGCGTCTTCGATTCTTAGGGATGATTGATGATTCAATAACATACTATTCCTGAAACTGTCTTCCCAAGATTTTTAATCATCACAAATCTTTGTATTCCCAATTTTCATGGAGAAAGCAAATTGAAAATCGGATGCCACGTCCTCCAGTGGGGAATAGCGATAGACAAGGAAACCAGGCACACTTGGGATGGACGAATATGGTACACAAGTCTTGACCAGGTATTTTCTGAAATGTCAGAGATAGGGTACGAAGGCTTTGATTGCTCTGACGGTGACATTGCGCCATTCATCAATAGTCCCGGGGAGTTTATTGTGCTGACCACGAAAAACAAACTCGATTATGTCTCCTCTTGGGTGACTCTCCTCCCCAAAAGCAGGGAAGAGACTTTCAGCAAGGAAGACAAGGTAGATCCAAATCTCCCGATGAGCGATCCACGCCAGTTTATGGGACTCGCGATAAAAGAGATCACCTCGGAAAAGATACGTGCCGATTTCAAGGAGAAGATCACTTTTGCCAAAAACTTCCAGGCGCTCGGTGGGCAGATGGTCACACTCGGAGGTCCATTCATTCTTCGAGAAAATATTCGAGATCCCCACTATCGAATGATTGGCGAATACATGAACGAGCTGGCCGAGGAGTTTAGGAGTTTAGGTCTTAAGACAGTGTTTCACCATCACCTCACGACATTAGCACAAAATTCAGAAGAAATTGACAGACTATACGAATACGCGGATAAGAATTTGATCGGTCTGTTGCTTGACACGGCTCATTTACTCGCAGTCGGCGAAGATCCTGCAAGATTCGTCAGAAAATATTCGAAAAGCGTTGCACACACTCATCTGAAAGATCTGGGCAAGGGCAAGTTTCTCGAGCTCGGCGAGGGCGATGTAAACTTTCCCGAGGTCATCCAGGCACTTGCTGATGTCGGTTTCGACGGCTGGTTAACTGCGGAGCTCGATATTCCATGGAAAGGCGCTTATGAAAGTGCTAAAGCTAACAAGGCGTACCTTGACAGACTTGTCGCCAACTTGAAAAAATAGAGCAAGAAATTTATCTTGTTAGAACCGAAAAGAAAAAGCTCCGAATCTTTCCGGGAAATTGTTGCAAAACATAAGTAATCGGGGCTATTTCAGACCGATAGCATGATGGAACCAAAAAGCATGTTCAAGAGATCGAGAGAGTTACAGGTTGAAGCAAATGATCTTTTACCCGGCGGTACAAACAGCGGCGCTCGCGCGGCCATTACCAAGGGACTGTACGAAGGGTTATCGATCGCAACTCCTTCTTTCTTTGACAGGGCCTCGGGTTCACATATAATCGATGTCGATCAAAATGAATTCATAGATTACCACCTGAGTTTCGGCCCGATCATTCTGGGGCATTCCCACCCCGCCGTCGTCGCTGCGGTGAAGGAGCAGCTAGAAAGAGGGGCAATTTTCGGGGGCAACAGCGAGATTGAGCTGAAACTCTGCAGGAAGTTTAGAAAACATGTGTCCTGCGCGGAGCAGGTGGTCCTCTGCAGCACAGGCTCTGAGGCAACCTCGATTGCTCGTAGGTTGGTTAAGGCGCACTCAAAGAAACGAAAGATGGTAAAGTTCGAAGGGCACTACCACGGCTGGGCTGACTGGAACATGGTCGGAGCCGTGGGTTCAGTCATCGGATCCTTCGCGCGAAACATGGGACAGAAGGTAGTTTCTGCTGAAGGCGTCTCAGAGAGCGTCTTGGGCGACATCATTGTCTTGCCATGGAATGATCCGGCAGCTCTCGAAGAAACTATCAGACGCGAGGGCGATGATATCGCGGGGGTCATCACCGAAGTCTACCAGGCTAACTGGGGAGTGATGCCTCCTGAGAAGGGCTATCTCGAACTCATGAGGAAACTGACAAAGGAAAATGGAATTGACCTCATCTTCGACGAAGTCATAACCGGATTCAGACTGGGTCTTCGTGGCGCGCAGGAAGCTACTGGAATCGTTCCCGACGTTGCAACGTACGCCAAGTGCGTTGCAAACGGACTCACGATCGCGGCAGTTGCGGCGACGAAGGACATCATGGAGCCCGTAACTTCTGACCGAACGTACATGGCTGGTACATACAACGGAAACCCACTCGCAGTTGCTGCAGCAGTTGCAACTGTAAGTGAGCTCGAATCTTACGGCTCTTACTCGCGGATCTATGCTCGCGGAGCCGAGTTGATGAAGGGAATTAAGGACGGCTTTGCTGATTCCCACATTCCGGGAGTCGTCCAGGGTCCGGGTCCAATGTTTTCGGTTTTCTTTACAGACCTTGATAAGATCGGGAGTACGCGCGACGTCTACTTTATCCCGATGCATCCGCATATTAGAAGGTCCGCTGTTTTCTTCCAGGGATTAATCAGCAGAGGCATCATGGCCATGCCGACGCGCTACGGTAGGTTCTATCTCTCCTTTGCCCACACGGAAGAAGACGTCCAGAAAACCATCGAAGCAAGCCACGCGGCTCTAAAAGAGGCAAGCGCAATTCAGTAGCTTCGCCTGCTGTACTCTATTGCGTGTAGGAGTTTCGCGGGTTTGAAGTACTCAGTCCACATGGTAACTTTTGACGCGGCAGGCTATCGGTCAACGGATCCTGTCCAGTCCGAAAAGATAGTGTCAGCGCTTCGCAACAGCGGCTTTGATGGTATAGAACCACTTTCGGTTCCTGAAAAGGAATCAGACATGCGTGCGATACACGAAATTTGCGTTTCCTATCAAATGAAGGTTCCGATGATTGCGGGGGTTTCAGGAAAATACGGTAGAGTTATTGGAACCTACCCGGATAAAGATCCTACAAGCGTTGATGAAAAGAGGCGTGAAAATGCATTAGAATACAATCTGCGTTCGACGGATCTGGCAGTAATTTTTGAATCCAAATATATTCAGGTGTCCCTTGGTTCTCTAGAGGACCAGGACACCTCCGAGAAGGGAATCGAGAAGGCTGCGACCAACCTCGCCAGTGTCCTAAAGAAATCTGCACGGTATGCAAAAGACCGGGGTGTGGGAATTATTTTTGAACCGCAGTGCAGGTTTGAGGGATTTTACGGCGTTAACAATACTGTGAAGAATTCGCTCAAAATACTCGACAAGGCTGATGAGGAAAATGTGTTCCTGATGTTGGACACCTTTCACTCGAACATTGAAGAGGCCTCATTGTCCGCCGCCCTCGAGGAAGCTCGACCCAGATTGAAGCACGTGCACCTTGCGGACAACCAAAGACTTCCGCCCGGATGCGGTTCGATAGATTTCAAACTGTTGCTGAAGCAGCTCAAACTCAGCCGATATCAGGATTATCTGGGAATGGAGTGCATGCCGATTGGCTCAAACGTGGATTCGCTGCTTCGAAACAGTCTCGGTTATCTCAAAAGCATTGAGAAAATTATAGACAGCTGAGCTGGATACTCCCACAAGGAAAATCCTTGGATCGAGACTATCTATTTACCACGGCCAGGCGTCGTTCTTCTTACGCCTGCCAATCTCCTCCTCGAGTGCGCCGATCTTCCGTTGGAGTAGAGCCAGCTCGTCCAGAATCTTCTCCCGTTCTTCGCTTCCCTCGGGACTGACCCGCTCTTCGTCATTCAGGGTCTTCAGATGCGAGTAAGATTTGGAGAGCTCGGTAGCCAGTTCTCGACTCTCGCGATTCCGTAAACCCTCGGAGAACCTCTCAACTTCATCATCGTACATGGGACATTTTGGAGCCCTTTTTCGAATTTAACAATGTCTCAAGTTTCAACGTACCAGCGATACTTGAAATTTAATACTCTTAATCGTTGTTTTCTTTTTGGCATGGGAATCGTTGGCTATTTTCTGTCCCATCCGATCCCACTGCTCTTACTTTTGGGCCCTGGCATTCCAAAGAACCTCTCAGGATCGAGCGCGTGAATGCGATCGTTCTTAGCCCGCTTACATTCTTGTTCGGCATTGTCGCAAAACTGGGTATTTATGGTTCGGACGTTCTTCTGATCCGCGAAGCAAAAGTGCGCTGGCAAAAAGGTTGGGCGACAGTTCTCCTCTTCCTCGGTGCCGATTGTGGCATTTTGGAAGAAGGAATCGCATCTTGCTTCCCGTCTTATTACGCAATTCTTCCGACATATGCGAGAGCATAGTTAGGCGGGCACTTATTCTTTTTAGTAAACTAGGCGGGCCTCTGGGGGTTAACCCGAGAACTTATCCTAACCGGCCTCTTTCGCTCATCTAAATCGTTCGCGGAAATAAATTTCAAAATCCACACAAATGTTATTAGGGCAGGCAACGTCCTAAATTAACTAGATGACCTATGAGCAATGATCAGGAATTCAGTCATTTCACTCTGGTCGATGTAAAGACTTCCATCTACAAAGACTTGCTGCTCGATCTTAATTTCCGACGCTGGCTCGAAAATGTTGCTAGAGGATCACTCAATACATCAGATGTCTACTATCGGAGAATGGGCTATCTCTGCCGAGAGTTCCAAACAACACCAGATAGAATCGCGAGACTTTCTCCTAAAGATGTTAAGAACTTCGCGCTCGATGTCATTGGTCAGTTCGAAAATGCTGGAATGAACGGAGTTTATCTTAACTCGTTTATCAAAGCTCTCAAGTCATGGCTGAAATTTAACGAGATAGTTCTCCCCGGTTCGCCCATCAAGGTGAAGGGAGCCACTGATCACACGAAATATGAAAACGAGGTCGTTCCGACTTCTGAGGAACTTAACCGAATCTTAGACGTTGCCGACATCAGGACCAAAGTTATGATTGCACTAATCGCCTTTTGTGGATCTAGACCCGAGGTGTTGGGTAATGTCAATGGAACAGATGGATTGAAGATTTTCGACTTGCCGGAGATGAAGATCAATCACGAAACCAGAACAGCAGAGTTCTCTGTTCTCCCTTCCCTTTTGATCGTTAGGAAGGCTATTTCGAAAGCGGGTCACAGATACTTCAATTTCATGCCAGTACAAGGCTGTAAGTATCTCAAGAACTATCTTGAATATAGAATGAACAATGGAGAGCTACTCAAGCCGGATTCTCCGATCATTACTGCCATCGAAAATGGAGCTGGTTTCATAGTTACCCACAATATCTCAGAGGCAGTCAGACAAGCAATCCGTAAGGCAGGCTATTCGTGGAGGCCATACGTTTTGAGACGCTATTTCGAAATGAGGATGCAAGATGCGGAATCGGAACGTCTAGTCATTCGCGACCATCGACTTTTTTTCATGGGACATAAAGGCGAAATCTCGGCCACTTACAGTGTAAACAAAGGTCTTGCCAGTGGCGGTGGTCAGGCTAAAACTAGCGCGGGATCTCAGGGGTCTAACGATACTACAGGGCGCATCAATCGACTGGAAGCGATAACGGCGCTGAAAAAAGTAGTGGAATATTTAGAGCAGATGTAATTATGAAAAAAAGTAGAGTTTGGGGACTTTACCAGAGTCGCCCGGTATCATGTCTCCCTCAAAGAGACGGTGATTGAAAGTAATAAGCAATGAAATAATATTTGAAGATTTCAACTGGGCTGAACTAGCCGAACTATCGGTAAGGCAGCCGACTTGGATAAAGACGATTGGTCTTAACTTTGAGATTTTAGGCGTTAAGGCTCGTAGCGAGTTAAAGCGAGAATTTTTGGGATATACCTTTGAATGGACGGGTCGTGATGGCTATAATCAAGAGGAGCCGCAGGCAGGCGGAGACTTTATCGATCATTACAAAGGTCACTCCGACGAATCAGAGTACAAAAATCCCTCTCCTAACTACTATTTCAGCCAGTATGAGGCGACTCCGAAAAAGGTAGGCAGTTATGTTATTTCTGCATTAAAGCCAACAGACCCTACTCCCAAAAAGTTTGCTAAGCGGGGAATCGAACTATTGGTCGTAGGGCAAGAGCAACTAAAGGAGTATCCCCTGACTGATGATGGAGAGGTAAAACCAAAATATCTCGATTCAGTCAGGCGCATTAAGACATTTGTTATCCGGCAAGTAATCACTCCCGTTGTAACTTCTATGCTGATTAGAGCGGCCAAGGAGTATCCTTGCAAAAGTCCAGTATCAGAGCAGATTTTCGAAGCTCTAAAAAAGGTCAAAACCGCGAAAAGTAATAACCATAGTAACGGGTCATCATTCATCAGAGCTTCGAATGTTAAGTTTAATCTCTGGCATTATGTAAAGGCGTATCGAGTGATCTCTAGGAGGGGTATATCTCACAATATCTTCCTCCCTATCTCACTAAGCTCTTTCTCTCACAGGTTCAGAGAGATCATTAGCTCTAATGCGCTTAATCTGTGGATTTTAGAAGGTGACCCGCCTAAATTGCGAGATCACAACTCAAAGTATAGAGAAATTATGACGTATTTAACTAGACGATTTGCGGGCGTTTTAAAAAAATAGCAAAGTTATTGGGGTTTTCATATTGACATATTTGACCCTCGGTAAATGGTACAAGGTGAGGAACGACGAACTGAGGGAGGTTCATTATGTTCAGTTAACCGAAGTCAGAAGAGAAACTGGTCCAGATTACGGGCAAATGCAAAAAGGGGAGGGTGGAGTAATCGAGGAAGTAGAGTATCTTGTATTTACTGCCAAGAACTTAACAGGTCTCGAAGAAGGACCCGGTGAGTATCTTTTTGAGGCTGGCCCCAACGCTGAGCCAGATAAGGTTCCTATTCCGCCCTACATGTCAGAAGCTACTTATGAGGAGTTAATGTTAGCTGCCACGATTGGTAAGGCGATCATAGAATATGCTCCCTCCCACGGGTTCTGATTTTCTCCATAGAGATGATCAAACCCCTATCGCGCTAAATTGAGAATGTCGTTGCCTAAAACGAGCGATCATGACCCTGATGAGTGGAAGACTTGGTTTATCACCTAGACTTCTGGCATTTTTTGACCCTCTGAAAGAGAAAGTATCAAAGTTGTTTGAAGCGGCTAAACAGCCCGGGAACAGATGCAATTGAGTACGGTTGCCAAGGGTGGGAGAATCCACCTGAAAAAAGCTGAGAAGTCGGATTATGGAGATTATCTCAGGTGGTCTAAGAGCAGAGAGTCAATAGGAGAGTTTCAGCTATTCTTGCCAAATGTGTCTGACGAGATAGTTATCACTGCGCTGGACGAGATTCTCAAAGATGATAAACGAGAAATGTTCATGATACAAAAGAATGATTCAAACAAGAATGTTGGATGGATCGATTGCATTTTACCAGAGCGAGTTCCCTTTGTTGTTCAAATCGGTTTTACGATTGGTGAAGTGAAGGAAAGAGGGAACGGTTTTGCACAGGAAACCGTGATGTTGATTCTCGGATACCTATTTTCTAAGCAGGACACAAATAGAGTGCAGGCAACCACCGATGTTCAAAATTTTGCCTCTCAAAAAGTGTTAACAAGAAACGGTTTCAAAAGAGAAGGAAAACTCACCGGTTATTACAAAACAAGTGAAGGATTCAGAGACCACTCGATATTTGGAATAACGAGATCGATGTGGGAGAAACTCCGACAAGTAACGGTGTAAACAAATTCGGAACGATGATCGGTTTTCAAGGCATACCGCGTAAGTGTTTGGGTCTCACGAAGAGAGCGACTTCGAAGAGTCCTGTATAAGCGAGGTATGAAACATAGATTGCCCAAAAATAAACACTGGACAAATAGAAAACCTCGGTGAGTGAAATAAGAAGCGAGAAAGAAGCGGACAAATTAATCGTAGTTGCAAAATAAACCACCCTAAATCCCCTAGAATTTTCAACATCAAATCCAAAAACTAGTATTACATACGTAATTAAAGCGAAGCCAACAAGACTTGCGATGATGGCGGCAAGCTCGAATCTAAGGGGATTAGTCGAGGAAACAAAGATACTTAGAGCAATTCCAAGAAATGTTCCCAATGTGCCTAGTAATTCAATTAATTTTATCCTCATTTCGCGCAAAGACGGAAGCGTCTCGCGTTGAGGAGGCGGATTCGCAGACGGTTCAACCGCAGGACTCTCATTGACTACAACACTTGTGTCATAATCATCAACGGGTGGAATTGTCTTGAATGAGATATTGAATATGCCAAAAAAAGTAAGGAGCCAGAGAATACAACGCTTCAAGAAGCTGTCAATGTCTTTGCCTCTTTCCTAATTTATTGCTTCGGTTTACCTGACCGTCCAGGTTGAAATGTGAGGCATCGATCCCTCGGCTCTGTGGCGTAGTTTCATTTCAAGTAAAAGGATAAACCTGAACTCAAAATATTCTCTAGCTGACCCAGCTCCTATGTATGGCTATACCGTCTTAACTCACGCCAAATCACTGAGAATTTTCATAGATTCACTAACAATCAACTCTTTACTTTCTAAGAAATCAGAAGAGGCGAAAGTCGCAGACAAAATTCTCAAGTGGAGTGATTGTGAAATTTTTGAATTTGTAAGGTCTCCTTTATCGACTACTCATGAATCACTTGCTAAGGTCCATGAGTATGAAATCAATTACGCTGCGCAAGGATCGTCCATCCTCATAACGGCTCACTGGAAGAACTATGAATCCCAAACTGAACTGCCAGAGGTCGAGACACTTTCATTCGGTAGTGCATTATATCTCTTTCAAACTAAACAACCTCCACAAGACATCATTTATCGCCTGAAAGAGATTTTCGCCTTATCAAAACAAGGAATGAATCGGGAGCAGCCCGACCTTTTTGTAACTGATGATAAAAAACTCCTAAACAAAAGAATCTGGCTTCAAGAAAAAATGCCTTGCAAGGGTCTAATGATTGTCTCCGTTCGTGAGGCTTGGGAAATCATGGATTTGTTTTGTAAATTCAACGAGAGATATTATCTGACACCTCTAGAACCATGGAAAGGAAAATCAATTTGGTATTGGATATCGTTCAGGACTAATGTTCCTCGGTTTAATGTAGAAGCGAAAATGCCGATTTCAGCAATATCGTCAGACGTGAATGAGGCGTTTGCGATGAGATTTCAATTCCTTCTGCTTGCAGTAGACGAACTCGGCATCCAATTTTATCTTCGACCAAACTTAGACACCGAGTTTAACATGATGTATCACTTTAATCACTTCATGTCGCTAGTTGTTGGAATCTTTGACAATCTCGCGCTGACGACCCAGAGTAGGCTTGGCGTCACATTTGAGGGAGATTGGGATATCCGCAAGGTCTCACTCTCTAGCAATACCGGAAATGAATTTTTGACAGCCTTCGGAACAAAGAACTTCGCATTAGGAAAACTCGTTTGCGACAATAGGGATTTCATAAATTTGATGTTTGACTTGCGGCACCTGATGATACATAGGGAGGGACTGAAGAGTTTGTCAAGTGGCGTTGGTGAGGCTGATGGCTCTAGATGGGAAGATAACTATGCGTCTATCGATCCTAATTTGGCCGGGAGAATTAGACATGTGTTTGGAGACAAGAAATTATCGTATGAGAAAGTCGGGTCCTCAGGTCTCCGAGAAATTCATAGGACATTAACTTTAGTATTACCATTTTTCTTCTCCAAATCAATCATGGAAAAGTTGATTCCGTTTTGTAATACATATCTCCAATTGTTAGGGTACGATAGCTTTCTCCAAAACATATCGGATAAGCAGTTCAAATATTTCATTTCTTCTTATGAGCAGTTTCACCTTGGGCTATGAAAACAGGAATTTCGATTTGCACTTGATAATACTCGACGAAGACATTACGGGGGCTACCCCTCTACTCTTTTTCTTTGATTTTCTTCTTCATTGGAGTAGTCTTTTTCTTTTTGCGGGTAGGTTTTGTCATTTTATCAAGTCCCGAAGCCATGCCATCTAGCGATTGAAGAACCCCGATAATCGGAATTGCGAGACCTGCTCCTGACTCTACGACCTGCTTGCCGCCTTTGTAGAAGTTACTTCGCTGGAATATTTTGTATTTCTTTTTGGCTTTCCTCTTGATCTTACTTTGAACTTTCTCCGACCAAGAAGACTTTTTGCGAGCCAATTTTTCTAAGACTTAGTATTGGTAAGACAAACTGAGAGTGACGTTGAACCCATTTCCGCATATTATTAGACAATGGTCATTTACTACGCTAAGGGCATAACCCACTCCCGGCTGAATTGGAAATGCTACACTTCCTGATGTAGCTCCTGACGGACTAGATTCGGTTAGTGAACCGGAGACCAAAACTAGATGCATACTCCCGGTCGATTGAAATGTTGCTTGAATTACACCCGCATAAGACTCATCAATTGTGGTTACTAATGCGGTGGCGTCACTATTCGGGAAAACGAAATTGTAATTCGAGTAAATTGAACTGGAACCTTGGGCAGCTTGAAATTCAGTTATCGTGCTAGTAGCAGTTTCAGTCTGAGTTTGAGTAACTGCTCCTTGAAGACTAGTTGTTGTGAGCGTAGAGGTTGCAGTCTGGGTTGTAGTCTCTAGTTGAGTTTGGGTCTGAGTTTCGATACTCGTTGCGGTTGATGTTTGAGTCTGCTCTTGAATCGTTGTCTGGGTGGTCGTGGTCGGAACTATTGAGAGGACATTGCTTTGAAAAGTAATTACGGTGATAGAAGTATAAGTAACAGTCTGGGTAGTGGTATGGAGATTGAGACCCGGGATAACTAGACCAGTTGCCAGCCCTCCTATCACGGCAACAATGATTATTATCGCGACTAGAGCACTTGAAACTGCTTTTCGGGCTGACAATTTTTGATTTAAGGTGTAACTCGCAAAATTAATGATTCAAGAGCGTTTCCTCTATAGTTTAGTAATCCCAGAAGCATAGGTCATCTTTAGAGTCGAGATGGTAATGCCCCCGGTTCCTAGGAGAATCGTGGCGATGGTCTGCTTTGCAACGCTCATTATGGTTCGGACACAACTCCTTGCACTCCTTGAATTTGTCGTATCCCCAAGAAACCGACAAAAGACAGAGAGTTACCGCACTCTTGCAGTAACTTAAGATTTTCCGGCTAAAGAACTAAGCAAGTGTCAATCCGGGAATGTTCGTGCCAACAAGGAAGATGTCATATGAAATAAATTGGTAGGCGCCTGATCCTATTGCAGTTTCTTCAATTGGCCAAGATTCACTACCCACAAAGTAATCTGTGATGGTGTTGTTACGAGAATCCCTCCATGCTACCGCATTAACTTGATAGACTTTGCCATTCGTCCCTCCTATGAGTCTCGCTGTGTTTGTCTTCGAAATCAGCGTCTCACCGGCAGTATTATTGATACCGGCGCTAGAATAGGGATCCCAAGAAGTTGATTGGTTTTGGATACCATCAGCGAGGGAGTAAGTTAGCAGTTCTACCTTTAATGAATTAAACGTGACAATTTGATCTTTGACTGTGATATTGCCGCCGAGCGTAGTTGTCCCCGAATAAGTCACGTAGGCACCGACAAATAACCAAGTTGGTGAACTTTCATTAATTGTCGGGAATCTTGAAATCATGCCGGTAGCTACTAACAAGTCGAATGAGCAGATAACTATCGCGATTACAACCACCATCGAGAAGAATACGTTTGTTTCTCTTTCGTTTTTGAACCTCCTACGGATTTGGTTGCAACGAGCTCAATCGAGCTTATTGCTCTAAGAAATAATGACACTTAAAGCAGCCGCGGATTTTCAAAACCGAGAATGAGATAACTAACCTCTATAGTTGCCTTTTGATGATCGATATCTTATTGCTTACCTGAGGAGTCTCTGGGATTCAGGGCACAACTATTTTTTAAAATGTGGGGGATAACATCGAAAATGAGTAAGAACGTTCTTGTATAAGCTGATTCAATGCTCGGTCCTATGGGAAATTTTGGTTTTCCAACTGACTATGCAAGCAAGAAGGATGCGGAGAAGTTAAAGAAGGAAGCAAAGACGGCTAGGATGTTAGGCTTGTTTGCCATAGTAATCGCAATAGTGGAACCGATAGTTCTGTTCTTGATAGCTCGCTAATTGCAGACTGAGAGTCTGCCCTAGTAACTCCCCAACAAATTTTTTAAAAAATCTGAACTTTCCGACGCAACATGGTCTCGATTGACTTAGTATCAGCGCTCGCCGCGATTGGCGCTGTCGTTGTGGCAATATATGCAGCACTTGTGAGTCGCGGAGCCTTAGGCATGGCTAGATCGCAAACCTACGCTCAAATGATTGAACAGATGACTGAGGAATTGTCGTCTGAGACTATGCGCAAACATGCACAAGTGATCTACAACGATATTAAGAACAATGAAGGAAAAGTTCCTATCAACTCTTTCAAAGATGACATTGAACCTGTTGCTGCGGCTTACGATAGAATTGGGTTTCTTGTAAACGAGGACTATGAATTAAGAGAAAGAACTCTCGATTGGATAGGATTGTCCATACTAAGTGTCTGGGAAATTGTAGCACCATTCATCAATAGCGAAAGAACGGACCGATCAAAGCCATCTAGGATGTTCGCCTACACTTATTTTGAATGGTTAGCAAAGAGCGAAAAGAAAAGAAAGGACGAAGGGAAACTTACAAAATTTCCCGGTGATGCTCCAAGAGCAAGGTTTTTTCGAAGAAGACAAAAATGGTTGGAGGGGAGCCTCCCCTGAATAACTCCCAACATAACTGAAGTAACCCAAACTTAGACCTACGGCTGTAGCAACTCCAGCTATAATAAAAACTGCAATTACGGCGATCATTCTAGTTTGCATTAACGCTTGGATAATGCCCCGACTTCTTGGTGATAATAAAGTTAGGATTGAAAATTACAGGTTGGGTTAGGCTATGATCACACATAGCTCAGGGTATCAGTAGCCTCTCCGCTCACTCCCAGTGACTTTCTAAAAAAGACCTGCTACTCCCCACATTTCAATTAGGAGCCTTCCTCACTGAGTTACAAAGCTTGGTTGAGGATCCGCCTTGAATTTAGAGCAGTCGGGATTTCCTATTGTTTAAGGGGGGACTTTTCTCTCTACCCATTAGAGCTTATATGAGGAAACGACTTTCCGATCTAAAAGGTACCGACGTCGTCTTCTTTGAATCAGCATTTCCAAATTGAACAATAAGCTGCAATAAGGAGTTTTGCCGCTGTTTAGGAATTATGATATTGTCACCAATATACGCTTGCTAGGTTACAGGAATTATCTGTGTCACTGTGCGATTAAAGACCCGGAAACAGATTCGCCGTTTGAGAAAGTAACGGCATAATTGAAAGTTGATCCGGGAATGATACTCTTTGGAACAGAAGTTCTCGGATAAAAGGTGAAGGAACTAACTTGACCAGAATTCAATGTATTTGCGGGAGAATTTCTCGAGAAGTCGATCAGCTCACTTGAATTCCTTCCCGTCTGCCAAGTCGTTACATTTACCTCTGCCGAAGTAGTGTTCATTCGCGTGGACGAAGATGATGCTGTCGATGCTTGCAATGATAACGTAGTTGGTCCAAGTGCAATGTCCGTGGTATTTGCTAGCGGATCACCTGTTGCGCTAGGTGAGCCATAGGAAGAAAGGGAAAGCGATGTTATGTAAGTACTGCTTTCAGGATTGTTAAACTGCAAAAGGAAAGAGGAATTTGCAGGGGTAGCAGCAGTGGCTGTAGATCCGCCATACAAATAGGCGGAAGACAGAGTTACAGTCTTGACGTTGGCATCGCATCCCATGCAGGAAGAATAAAAAAATAAGACCCAAAATGTGGCGACGATAGCTGCCAAGAGCAAAATTCCCGCAATCAAAGGTAAGGTAATGGTTGCTCGATTGCTCTTCAGTCTTGAGCGTTGTATCAATTCTCGATGGTAAAATTATTTCATTGAGAATTAGTTTTTGTCTTGTGGCTCTCGACTCTATATTGTGGATATGAAATAACGCGCGCCTTACCAGTTAGGCTCAATATAGTTGCCAATATTGAACGTATAATGTCCATTGATTTACAAAGTTATTCGGCAAGAAGCGACATCCCAAAAGTCATGGAACCTATAGCAATCTTTGCAGAGGTTATCTTTTGCCGAGTCCCAATATTTTGACCATTGAGTTTTCGCACTATTGGATACTCTAGGGCAGGGCTGGCTCTTTGATACTATTTTCTCGTGTTTAATGCATTCCTCGCCGTTTATCTTGCAACCGCCGATATGGAAGTGGGTCATAACTCAAATTGGGCATTTAGGTCAATAAATACCATCTGAACAATAGAAGTTCTTTTTCGACCTTTTTTATTTAGGACAATAGTCGAATTAGCTACTATTGAAGTAGGTATTGCGACACACGCCTTTTATTGACGCAGGCACATCATCTCTCTTTGGTCTGTAATGACTACCAAGAAATCTTCCGAGAAAAAGAATACGCCGAGTCAGCAATCAAAGCCCTCTAAAACGACGAAAGTTCCTCCAAACAAAAGTGGAGGAGATACACATGGAAAACTGGTCGAGGAAAGAAATCATAATGGCGCGTCGATCAAGAGAGAATCAAGTCCCGAGGAAATCAAAGAGGAAGCAAAGATGGTCGAAGAATCCAAGAAGGAAGAGACTTCCCAGCAATCAGAGACAAAATCAGAGTTACTACCAATAAAGGAAATAGACAAAATTCTTGAACAAGACGTTAATGGTGCTCTTGATGTAGATAATACTGAGTCTCCCACATTGTAGCAAGCGAGCAACAATCTCACAAAGCTTGCCAAGGAAAAGAGTAATGCGAAACCAAAGAGTGACAAGAGGCAGATAGGACTATTTCCTAGCGATTTGGATAAACTGAGCAAGTCAGAACTCGAAAATATCGAACTCAAACCGGGTGGCATTGCAGAGTTTTTGAATGGAGCACTCTCGGCATATGATACCTCGGCCATATCTGCCGACAACAAGAAGTCGATCTTGGCTCTAACTGCTATCAAATTTGGAGATCTTAAGGCGTCAACTTGCAAGGCTCAACTCTATCGAGCAATGCAATTTAGGACTTTGCTCGGTTTGAGAAATGTCAAGACGGCAAGCCCCGCAATTGATACCCCCGCACCTAGCCCAGCTCTGGAGACTTCTGCAATCGTCCCAGTCAATACACCCGAATAAATAACTCCTCAGACGAATGGTGAGACTCCGGCTTAGTCTCACTCGCCTATTTTTTGGGGAGTTTGGTTAGTTATGAGCGTATGAGGTAGTTGTCTCATCCGGCTTATGCCGAAGGCGCAAGATCGCTTTAGGGAGAACCTAGTTTTCTGCAATTCGGAGATTAAGAGTAGCGAAGAATGGACATCCGATATGTTCTTTTGCAGTTTTTTGTTCGATGTTGAAATTATTGTCCTCATCCATAAGAAACTACTCGATCATTCTTGTTCTTCTTATATTCTTGGGACTAGGGACTTTCGGATATGGTTACTATCTGGTTAGTTTGAACAATAGCCCTCAGAGCACAATCTCTGAAATGAACTCCCAGTCGCTCGAAATGGTCTGGACTAACTATTCCTATGTCAACTATACGAATAGGAGTTTCCTTCCTGCTTTGAGGGATGTTACTCTTTACATCAATCTCAATGCAGTTACTGAGGAATTAGACGTTTATCTGAATCTCTTTTGGATAAACATAGAGAGTCACACATTTTATGTCCTATTACCTTGCCCAATATCGACCCCAACGATAACAGGTAATGATACTTCCGATTCATATTTTACGAGTCCAATAGGTCTCAACATGACGAATATTCGGAGTTCAGTCCTCATATTTACTTTGGTTCCAAAGTATAATCTGACATACTTCAGTGAGGATGAAGTTTTCTTTAGGATGAGAGCGCTGGGCAACATTGTGAATGACCTGAGAGGACATTATGAGTTATACCTGCCTCTCGGTCAATTGCCTAATCAGACCGTATTGTCAGAATTTGGCAAAATGACTCAAACAGAACCTCTACCTCCTTCAGGTTACTATAACATAATAGCCACTTTGTCAATTCCTTTCTCGGACTCTATACAAAGTGCATATCCTTCATTTGGCAGTTTGTCCGAGCCTCCCTCAGAACAATCAGTGAAATTCATTGTATGGAATTTTACATCAGATGCGATACCCATTTCATTGGACTATGAGAATAACCAAGAAATTCAAGGGTATCAAAATGATGTCTTCTATGGAGGAGTTGCGATAGGCATTGGTGCCTCGCTTCTTTTCGCGGCATTCGTTGAGTTTGTGAGACTGGAAACATTCGAACGAGGTGACCGACTCACTAGAGAATTTACAGAGACAGCGAGTCAACAAATTTTTGCCTATGACAGGAGGGAGAGAGGAATACGGTACTGGGGATATTCTCTGTTTATCATCGCAGGGCTTGTTATTGTTCTAGCCTACATCGCTTACAACTTCGACTTGACTAGCCCCTTTTTTATCGCATATCTCGCAATATCCCTTTCGTACGTTATTTTTGGCGTCCAATTACTCATCACCGCTCGGGATGAGAACTCTGTCAGAAGAATAATACTTCGATTGGAAAATTTTGATAGTGGTCTTGAAGGAATAAGAAATTCCATCCGTGATTTGCATTTGCAAGTAAACCAAAATGCAGATTGGCGTTCGCGGAAAATTCAAGATACTTTGGACGATATTAAGAAAGAATTGGAGAGAGTGAAACGGGAAAATCCACCTACCTAAAGGCGGTAATCTTCACCCTCTGGGACGACTTGATTCTCCCCATTTTAGAGAATTACAACTTCGACATCTTGATTTCATGGTTTGAACACTAATTAGGCAGTTATTGGGAAGTAACTCCCGTTCCATTTTTTGGAGAGTTTAGGTATCAATACCCTCTAAGTGACTCGCTAAATACTCGGGGTTTTGAACAGACCTGCGACTCATTAGCAAAACAAAAGTTTTCCTAATGGCAATACCAAAAGTTAATGAGCTACTTTTGCGCCCTTGTTTGTTCTCATGTCTCATAGTCGTGTTGGGGCAAAGAAAGCAGTATCGACAGCGGCGGCTGTTGTCATAGTCATTATCGTAGCGGTCGTGGCCGTGATAGGTTATGCATTCATTCAAAGTAATCAGCCGCCCGCCAACTTCGCACTCTCTTTGCCGTCATCGATTACAGTCCATGGTAACTCCAACAATGGCGTTCCAGTTACCATCCATGACTCTGGAGGACCTGCAAACTCAGTTATGCTTACATTTTCCTCTAGCATTATGGCTGTAAGAAACGTTGCTCTGGGTAATATTGGAGTAGGGCAGTCTATCCCCACTGTTAATCCGGAAATTGCTGATGTGGACCCCGGCCAATATACTGTTCAAGTGACCTACTCTTATCAAGACGCTAGTGGGGCGAACCACAACAACCTCCCCTATGGTAACGTTACCTTCAATGTTCTGCCAGAAATTACTATCACAAACCCCCAACTTAGCTCCGGGATGAACCCTGTTCAAGGAAATCTGCCGGTCACTTTCCAAATTAAGAGCGGGAGTTATTCTTTGACTTACAAGGGCCTATCTGCTTCGATAGTCATGCTCACACCCGCAGAGGGCATGACCCTCAATACTGGCCTGATGTTACTTGGTGACATTGGTCCTAATGGCACTTCAAATCCTTACACGATAACGGTTCAAACCAATAATACTCCTCAAGGAAGTTACAAGCTAGAACTTGTGATATACTACAATAATCAAAATGCCACTGACTATCCTTTCACCATAAATGTTAGCAACTAACCATTGTCTCTTCTCAGAGCGTCAAGAGAATGACTCTGGGCGAGACTTTTCTTTCTTAATGCGGACTTTATCTTAGATGAACCTCAAATTCTTATCAATGGGAAATGCTCAGGATATTGACTTCCTTTGGTTTACCAAGAGATAAGCGAGAACCGCAAGCGCAAAGACCAATCCGACTAATCGCAAACCAAGAAAGAAGTAGAACGCCGTCGGTGAGTAATTCCCTCGCTGAAAAAAAGTGAGGATGATTGTGAGAGTGAAGATGACGACTATTGCAATCAAAAATCCAAATCGAGGCATAGCAGTTTATTGAAACTCTTTGACTAACCTTTCATATTCAAGGTGGTGATACTTTAGGTGTATCCGCCTCGCCTCTTCTGTGGTCATAAAGCCGCAGTCAGCGAGTTTAACATCAACATGATTTTCAAACCGCATTAGGTCTTCCCAAGTCTTTATCCTAACATAACCTGCCATGAACCAATGTAAATGTCTGATATAGTCAAACTGCTGAGCCTCTTCTTGACTGACTTCTTCACTCATGCTTCTGTACCGAGATTTAGACGATACCCACTTTAATTACGCTACCGCGTGTTCAAAAAAAGAAAGGAAGGGTTGTTGCAACCCTAGTTAGTTTTTCGGAGGCCGACATCTTTCGGTCTCACAAGCCCCGCTTCTAATGCCTCCTGTACTTTTTTTCCAGCCTCGATAGCCTCATTTTGGGCATCTTCTTTGAAGCGTATTCCAGTCCAGTTGATTTGCGAGTTGATTTTGAAAGCCGGTTGATCGTTCTGATCCTTTGGTTTTTCGATTCTAGCGAATGCCTCGTCGAAAGTTAGATCAACCCAAGCCTTAATCCCCTCATTGACCGCGTTCTGAAAATCTACTGTATCTGCATCTTCGTATTTGTTGGCGACGAGATATCTACTGAGTCTCTCGGCAACCTTGGGATTGCTAAGGAGGTCCGTAGACGAGCGGGATCCTTGATATTTGTCTAGCCTTTGGTCTCTACCCTTTACCGCTTTCAGGAGGTCTGCATCCTTGATGCTGACTTCGCACTTTCTACCCTGATTGCGAACTATGAAGGAAAGTATTGACTGTAGGCTCTTGGCAAAGTCGTCGTTTGTTTCCCCGGATTCCTTGAGCAATAGAAGTTGAACGACTGCCATTTTGTCTTTTGAGTCCTCGAATTTCGACGTGACATTAAGGACAGGCCATTCAATTGACTTTGGTTTTGAATACTGATCGGGAAATGCTTTGATCATCGCGGCATTGAGTCTTATTTTGCCTTTGTCAACTTGATCCACCAAGTCCTGGTATAGCAAGGGATCTTCCTTGAAGGAATGCACAAGTTTCCTCATGTCACGCAAACTGGTTGCGCTCGTTCGGAGATAACTTGCTATTATGGACTCGGTCTCTCGTTGATGTCTCGACCTTCCCGCAGATTCGTGGGAAGGTTTACCTGCCTTTTGTCTTTTCTGGGCTTCTTTCTCGTATCTGGGTTTAAGAGCGTCGGCTAAAGCCACTTTTTGAGACAATGTTAGATAGTCTTTTGACAGTGACTCGCGGTTCAACAATCCTCTCAAAGATTCCTGAATGCTCACGAGTCTGACGCTTATTTCGCCTTGCCTGCTTGCTTTAGAGCCTCTGCAATTTCGGAACCCCAGATCAACTCCTTCGTTTCTTGATCGACAACAGCAAGGGGAAGTTCTTCGTCGACCCCTATTTTCTTCGAGTATAGGCCAATGAGTTCAAGGCTTGCCTCGGATTTTTTGGAGTCTTTGATCTCATCGAGCGGTAACTCCACCCTGATTTCTTTGACAACGGTATCCGAATCTTGATTCGACATGTTTCATCCCCTCTATCTAAGCCAACGGCTGGAGGCTTCACCTAGAAGCCCCCGACGTATTGGAAAATGAATCCGGTCTGGATCTCGACCCGAACCACTTTTCCGCCAATTACGGTCCCGTTCTCATCGAATTTTAGGCCGGTCTCGGCACTTCCGCACTCTGGGCAGTAAATTGGAGATTCAGTCTTGACTTTCATCTCCCACTCATCTTTGCGCTCGGTTGCGATGTTGAAGTGCAGTGAGCAATTCAAGCATCTCACATGTAGCCAGTAGAATTGCGGGGTGTCTACGATGTTTGTTGCCTCTGACAGTTGACTCGTCTCAGTGCTTTGGATATCTTCTTCTGATATCATATTTCATCGAGGCTTTCTATGGTCAGGACAAAGTCTATAGTCTACCAAACTAGACTATTATTTTCACTTTGCCAAATCACTCTCGAAAAAATCGGGGGAGACCAATTGAAAGCGTTAGAGTGCAACATCGACAACGAATAATTGGTATTCTAAATGAGCATCCGTTGGGAATCCGTCATCTGAAATTATACGAACTCGTTAAGACCGAACGACTTGTGGTCTATCAGACCTATTGCAATGTTATGATTGATTTGGTCAAAGATGGATTTGCAGAGCGTGTAGAGCGAAAGGTTGGTCGTAGAACTTGGGTTGCATACAAGCCCGGTATAATGGGAATATATGTCTACGAAACTAGTGAAAATATCGAGCATTCTGTCAGGAGCCTAGGGGAATTCCTGACTTTCTCTAGAAGGGAAATAGTCGGAGGACGAAAGCCCGAGAAGGTGCTGGAGGAACTCCTCGAGTATTACTACTTCGTTCTTGATGTTATCTGGGTCAATATGCTTGCCGCAGTTATCATTTCAAAGCACCTTCGACGGTATAACGAATATTTCTCATTTGAAGTTTTGAGCAAAATTCAAGAAATTTCGAAGGCCGTTGAAGCCTTTGAAAAATGGATATCGACACATTTGATGAAAACGAAAAATGAGAAGGAAATTTGGAATTTTACCAGAAGAGCCATGAGGTTTCGACATGATCCGATACATAAAGTTGAGTCGGAGGAAAGACACATGATTCAGAAATACAGTTACAAGATTCCTTCTAAGATCGCAGTTGAAAGGTTCTCTGAACAACTTAGGAAAGCGATTCTCAGTATGTCATGATTGTAGACTAAAAGATTCCGATAAGGAACCAAAGATCACTACGGTGTAGATGAGGGTTCATTCTGCTGAGAGGCCAATCTTGTCATTATTTTCAAATTGGATTCTAGGTCCTTGGCTAATTGAATCCATTTATCATGAATTTTCTTACGTCTTTCTCTAAGTTGTTCTTGGGGAATTCGATTTGAAACAGTTTCAAAAATTATGTCGGCAAAATCAAATTGAAGGCCGATAAGTTCACGCTCGATGAACACACATTCTAGACAATGCCGTTCAAATTCGATTCGAAAGCATACAGGACAGTTCCCAAGCTTTATCGAATCGTATGCCACAAATGCTCCGGAATGTTTCTCACAGCCTTTTCCCACCAACTTTTACCACGCCTTTTGAGCGGATGGGATAGTCGTCTTCAGTTATGATTTATGAAAGAAAAAACTAGGACTCGGATGAGTTCTAAGGCGGGCCTCTGGGGATTCGGACCCCTACAACCAAAACAATGTGGATTTCGATTAGCAGTTGTTCGTGATATCGAAGATTACTTTGCTCCTAATCTTCCTAAAATCATTAGGAAGGGAATTCGACTCATGATCAGACAAAAGTACTTCTCACCATCGGAAGAAGTAACCCCTCTCTCGAAGGGCGCTGTCGAGCTCATCTTTCCTCGATCGTATTCGTTTTGCAGCATCGAGCAAGCTACTTTCAGACCAACTCTTCAATTCAGCCGGAGTCAGGACACGACCATACATCCCATTGCTTGATAGTTCAGAATCATCGAGGAACCTGTCAAGCTTTTGGATTCCAGAGCGAGATTTCACTCTTACAAATTCCTCAAGTGCCACGCGAAAAACTGTGGTGATATCGCTGCCTTCTCTTTTCGCGATCTCCAGTGCTGCATCGAGGACCGGCTTATCTTGCAATCTCATATTCACTGGAACCGTCCAGCGTGGCTTTGGCGCCATGTTTAGTTTGCTCAAACCCTCCAAGGTCTACTAAAGATGGCAGTTAATCCATGCACGCATGCACTGCTAGCATCGGTCTGATCACTTGGCACATCACGAACTTTCGACTTCTTCCGCGGTCTCAACCGGGATTATCGCATCCGTGTGTACCGAATACTTTGCTCTCCATGAACCCTCCCCTCTTACCCTCCAACCACCCAACCTCATCTTTCCTTTCATTGCAACCTCCCATGTTCCAGCCGGGTGTTTATCAGAGGGTGGATATAGTTCCTCTCTTAGCTCGAGATTTTTCCTTGCAAAGCGAATCGCTATCTCGACAATCTTCCTCTTTGAATTAGGATGCCTTGCTTGTAGGTCATCCTCGTTAAGCTCAGGGAACCACCTTTCCCTAGAAGTTGTAGTCAACTCCTCAATTACTTTCTTTGCGGGCAGCCGAAATCCCGATCCTCGTTCTAGAAGAGCTACAATTATCGGAATCTCGCACGACGCGCTAGTGGGAGCCTTGGATGTAATGTGTCTCCACAGGCGCTGTTTTTTCTTACCTTTCCTCTTGCTCTTTTCTATCCTGTTATTCTTCGTCGGTGGCGCCATATTCTCGATCTTTATCATCGAGGATGGTCGACAGGAAAAGAGAACGCCATAACTCTTGTCGTCTGCATGCGCAGACCTGGCCGTCAAATGTTCTACCTCTGTTCCCACATTAGATGAATCATCCAAGAATTTCACAAGCGAGTGAAGTAAAACGTGAAAATATTGATTTGTTCAACGCCAAGATTGACCAGTGAGGAGCTGTCTTAGACTTTTGTGGAAAAAAGTCCCGTCTTCTCGAGTTTCTCCGCGACCGCCATCCTGACATAGATTACAACCGTCTCACCGACAGTCAATTCTGATTCGACAACCATGCTTTTTGCCTTTTTTTCTGTATTGGTAATCGCGGTCCTATCACTCGCCTAGTCTGCTCTGTTAGTTCGAAAAGGAAAACCATCCCGTGATGACTAGCCTGTTAAGAATCACAAACTCGGACTCACCCATATTCAGGGATCCGGGTCAAAGCAAAAAGGATGTGACGTTCCGATTGATGACCTGATGGGTTCGTCAGAGAGGCAATATTCGTAACCATCAAGCTTAGCACCGTGGACGGAATGGGTGTTAGATTACTGATATTCCGGAGAACACCCGCTCGCAATTGCTTGTAATACACAGTTTGAAGCATGATTTCCCTATGTACCACAGATGGCGCATTTTCCCGGATTTCCGGACTATTCCCGGGCTCGAGCCGGACGAGGGGGGGTCCTCCCCGGACGCAATCCGGACGCTTTCCGGACGACCTAACTACTAAAGGCCTTTCTTCTCGCGAGCCTTTACCTCGCTCTCGTATACTTGTGGTAACACTCCTTCGATCCACTTTTTGCAATGCTGACAAAAGTACGCCACGTCCACCCTCAGAGTCCCTCCAGAGTTCAGCCACACCTGCTCCTTGCATTTTTTGCATTTTATTGGATCATGCATCATTCCGACGGGAAGTACTTCGCGGTAGCCGCTCTTCAATGTGAATCGGGAAATATCATTGACCACCGAGTCTCGGATTTTGATTTGTTTCTTGGATTCCTCGGTCTCGTTTGCCCAACCTCTGACCCCATTCCTGAACTTCTCAAGCTCCTTCGAATCAGCATCATGTTTGGTCGTTACCGCTTCGTAATCGCTCTTTCGAACTAGACCCCCTTCGGTGATTTGTAAGAGAGCACTCAATATTGTATCTCTCGACATTTTCAGATTCATTGTACCAGAGACTCCTCCGCCGGCACCCCATTCGTGCTCTGCGGTTTCAAGATACTTTCTCGCTAACCCGATGTTCTCTCGCGGCGTAATCTGCGGATTGATCAGAAAAGTGTAGAATGTATCGACAAACGCTATTTTTTCTTTCATTGCATCGGTCTTCTTCTCGAGCTTCTGTTCTTCATCCCTTAGCCCATTTACTTTAGAGTTCAATGAATTCTCTTCTTTTTCTAGCTCGGAAATCTTCTCATCGTGATCACTTTTTGATTTGAGATATTTGGCCTCGTCAGCCGCTCTAAGACTCTCATATTGGCTATGACTTTCAGCTACCAAGTCCTTTGAGATGCGTTCATACTTCGCAATCTCATCTCTAAGCTCTCCGATTCTCGAGTTGTTCCTTCTGATTCCTTCCTCTTCCATTCCTTTTGTCTTACGGAGTTTAGTAATCGATTCCTGGAGGTCGCCAGACTCTTCTATGAGTTCGGCGATTTTCTGGGCTCCAAGTATCGGATCCATTCCAAGCTTCGCCAATTCCCGAGCAAACGTTTTTGCCGCCTGCATCGAGAACCCGTTCTTGGATAGCTCTTCATGGTCATCGATGAACCCATCAAGTTTGTCGATGGTTTGCTTCTGTTGATCGAGTTTACCCTTCAAGGTACGCAACTTCAAAATCTCAGGTAGCTCTTTCAGGAGACTTTCCTTCTCCCCGTTCAATTTCGAAGTTTCTGACCGTAAGGACTCTACTTCGGCTCTTCTCTCACGATCCTCTTCGACGATCACATCGAAACTCTTTCCTGATTTTTCGGACCTATCTAAAAGTTCCAATCCGGAATCGATTGCCACTTCAGCCTTTGATCCGTACTTGCTGACAAGCTTTAAGGCGCCATCGAGAGTTCCGACGCTCTTTTCCTCTTCGTTGAAATGTTGTACAAGGAGGATGGTACGAAGTAAGTCAGCGATGGAAATATCGGATGCAACCTTTTCCTTGCACTGTTTCCAAAGCTTTCTGAGCTCATCAATGTGGGGATTCTCTTTCCGAAATCTCAAGATATGATCTGAAGCCGTACTCTTGCGTACTCCGATCATCGCTTCAATATCGCGAGGAGCCTTTAGCTCGAAGAGCCAAAGATCCAGTACTTTTTCTTGTATGGATTCATCTAATACCAAGTGATCAAATCCCCTCTAGTAGCTATCCTTGCGGGAACGCCATTTTCTATCAGTAGCATTTCCGGCAACCAAAAGGTGACGTAGGTAAATCCTCGAGTTGTCAAATTGAATCATAGAAGCTCTTCCTCCAATATCGTCAACATTGTGAAATGTCATTTCACAAGTAGCGGAGCTACTGTTGCAATGGTGACTGCTTTGCCGCTCGATGTATTTTCTCCGACAGCATTCAGCTCCCTTCTCAGGAACGCGTATCTTCTTCTGCTCTTGTAGGCAAGCCCATAGGCTTTCCTTCCGGTCACGTATGCCGCTTTCAATACGGTAAAGTCAGTGCATAATGGATCTAGTACAACCCCTTGGTTAACTTCATCTCCCGGAGTGAGTGCCCTTATGTAGTATTTCCAAGCCTCGAGCGTCCTGTCTTCATCCGTCATACTTCGATTTGGCAGGAATCGCGAATCGTCAAGCAGTATGTGTTTACCCACAGGTCTCTTGAATAATACCAATCCCAGCTCGAACGTACTATTGATTCCGAGAAAGCGCGGTGGTCTTGAGCTTTTCGAGGGGATTGAAACGACCCAATATGGCCTTTTGAAAATTCCAGCTCCAACAGTCTCTCGATATAAAATGTCCACGAGTTGCTGTGTGATAGTAAAGATAACGAATCCTCCGGGCTTTACCGCTTCTTTGCAAAATGCTGCCAGCGATCGAAGGTCTTTCCTTACCACCTCCACACGTCTTGCGATAACAAGATCTGCCTCGCCCTGTCCTAATAGTCGGGATTTTCCATTAGCATTCATGAAATCCAAGCTCTTCAGTACTATCTCGGTCTGAGGCAGAGATTTTACTTCGTCAGATTTTGCTATTCTATGAGTGACTTGCAAGTCCATAGTTTCATTTCGGGATAGATCTGCGCACGCTGTCCCAATCTCTTTTCGACCACTTTGCACCGCTTCCTTAAGCTCGGGACTCCCCCTGCGCATTATCTGAAAGATTTTCTCCACCTGCCTTGTTTTGAGCCCCAGCAAAGCGGCGATTCTTTCAGATGTCCTTCCCCTCTCCGCTTCAGAAATCAAGGAAGCGGGACTGTTGCCGCCGTTTGGCGGCAACGACGCTTGTTTGTCTCTAGCCGATTTGAGGACATTTATTTGTCTCTTTTTCGCTGCTTCTTTTTCAAGCTCTACTAACGGAAGAACCATTTCGACAAGCTGATAATCGTTGAGTCGTCTCGTAGGTATGTTCGTCACGAGGACTAACTTCAGTTCCTCAGATTCATCGAGGATCTCCAAAACTTCGCACTTAACGAAAAGTCCTAACTCTTTACAGGCTCGTACGCGATTATGGCCATCGAGTATGACAAAAGAGGAATTGCAGATGATTGGTTTAATCTGGCCCTCGGCACTAATTGATTCCTTGAGTGTTTTATATTGAATTTCACTAATAGAGGGAACCATAGATCGATATTTTTGATCGATCTTAAGCTTGGAAGGATCTATTACTAGATATTTACTCGAATGTTCTGTATTCTTAGTTGTCGATATTGGTGTTTCAGTCGGATGTGAATCTCTAAAGATCTTTTCTATATTCGTACCTTTTTCATTAGCTATGGGCATGTTAGATCGCGACAACGCACGATTTCTAATTAAAGATTCCGTTTTTAGTACTTGATCGCCTAAATAATGAGCTTAAAGGATATCTATATTGCCCTAAATAATAAGATAAGTAAGACATTTAAAGGGGGGCTTTCAAATTTTTTGAATTGAAATACAGGCTAGATCTTTTTTGTTAAGGTATATTTGGATCCTCTATTGTTAATGGTGAGGTTCGAACTTTTCATAAATCCTCTTGAAATTCAAGATATCTCAATTCATTTTGGAGGAAATATCCGCCAAAGTTGATGCAGACGACCGAAAAGATGTTGCACAAGCAAACCCCCTGAATATTCGGAGGGAAAAAGATCAAAAGCGGATCTCCCAAAGAGCGGGGAATCGATCCAGTTGAAGAGGAGCACGACTTTTGTCATTGTGGCATTTCTTCTGATTCTTGCCGGACTGGTATTCACATCGATTTCAATGTCGCAATTGCCGACAAGCGAGTCGCTTGTAAACGCAGTAGTGGCGGTCCCGGCAAAATCCCCTTACACCAATTATGGGGTTAATGTTGCCTACATCGTAAGTGGGGGCAGCAACGCGAAAATTAACGGTACTCTTCTTGAGGAGCAGTGCTGTATCAGTTTCTACATCTTCACTGACACAGCCTGGAACCAATTTACTGAAGACGGATCGAATTCGACCAACTCCACGAATTCTCCGGTGTTCACTGAAAATTATACTGCACTTAACAAGATTTTAGGCGCTTCAAAATCATTCACTTTCATTCCTGATCCGACGAGAATCTACATGCTCGTTTTCTTTAACGAGAATAGATCTCTATGGGACACTAATTCGAGTGCAGTTTCTCATGTAGTGGCAGACATATACCTGTACTACTCAATACCGCCGGAAAAGCTCCTGATCTATCCCAGCGTCGCGCTGATAGTAGCGGGAGCTGCTTTGATATTGGTGCGCTACCGCTTTCTGAACGATTGAGCTACTCTGTAGATTGCTTGTGTCGCATGACTACCACAAAGGTAGTAGCCATCACCAAGACCACTACTGCAATGACAGCCAAGTAGTTCAGTGAAATCGACGTAGAAGAGCTGGCGCTTGAAGACGAAGATGCCGGGGTTGTAACCGAGACGCTGGTTGTCGACTGTGTAGTCGGTTGCTGGGTTGTAGTTGTCGGAGAAGCTGCAGTTGAAGATGTAGACACAGGTGTAGAGCTAGATGAGCTCGAAAAAGTGCTCAACGATGAGGATGTTGTCGGACTTCCAGCTACCGATGAGCTGAATTCCAATACTCTATTGTCCCCTCCATCGCTCACCCACAAGTTGCCATTGGGATCAAATGCGACTCCGTCGTTACCATACATGTTCGATTGCGAAACGTTGAACGCTGAGGGTCCTGCGATCGGCGAAATGGTGTTAAAATCCGGCTGACCGATAACCGTCGTAGCACTCTCGTTCGTCGAGAAAGGCTGGATGAATTCGAGAACTCTTCCGTTGGTATCGTCATTCACCCACAGGCTCCCGGATTTGTCGAACGCCAACGCATCTGGAAAACCGATGCAGTACGGGCCCCCTTCTATACAGAACAATCCGGGAACGGTATTGAGGTCCACTACGCCAAGACCCAGATTCGCACTATCCCCCGAAGAGAGTGGCGAATTGAATTTCAGAACTCTGCCACCGTGGGAGTCGGCAACCCAGAGATTTCCTGAGGAATCAAACGCGAGCGCGGACGGACCGTTCAGACTATTCGGCGAAGTCTGTGCCGTGCAGCTGAACGGACAGCCGGGTATGTTCTGTACTCCCGTAGTGAAATTGGTTTGACCGATGACCATGCTTTCCTGCTCTCCATTGGTGAATGGTGCGTTGAATTCTACTACCCTGTCGTAGCCGTTGTCGGCAACCCACAAGTTGCCTGATGAATCAAACGTTATCCCACGCGGGCTGTTCAGATCAGTCTGATTTGCGGTGTCATCCGGACTCGATTGTGTGGTGAAACTGGGCTGTCCTAAAACGATACTCTCGTTTTCGCCATTAGTGAAGGGCGCTTTGAACTCTACTATTCTATTGGCGGTCGAGTCGCTCACCCACAGGTTGCCCGAAGAGTCGAATGCAAGTCCCGAGGGCAAGGGCAGATTGCTCTGGTTTGCGGATGCAAGCGATCCATCAGTGACGAAGTCTTTTACCCCCAGAACCGTGCTGGCACTTTCACCGCTCGTAAAGGGCATCGTGAACTCCAACACTCTGCCATTGCTCGCGTCGACAACCCAAAGATTGCCCGTGGAATCAAAAGTAATGTGGTTCGGTGAAAGAAGGTTGGAGGCGGTAGGATTGGACGAGTTTCTTCCGCTTCGAGAAGTGAAATTATCAAAACCGATCACAACAGACGCATTCTGACCGTTTGCGAACGCGAAAGCCCTCGGAGTTGCAAAAATGCCTGAAATGAGGAATATCGAAAGGACTGTTAGACCGAGAAGTAATCTACCTGATTTTGGACGGGACACGTTTCAAACCATCTGGGCCTCGATCAGTTAAGGTTTGCTAGGATTGATTGAACAAAAGGGTCAGAAAATTATGATGCGAGGTATCTGAAATGATTCTTGAAAGTCTTCCCTAGTTTGTTCTGGTCGCTGTTGAAGAATGTTTATCTGCAATCGAACTACGCCCATACTCGGAGTGGTCTGTGATGGACAAGGTCGAGCATTTCGAAATTCCAGCCGATGATGTGGAACGCGCTCTAGGGTTTTACAAGGCGGTGTTTAGCTGGGAGCCAAATCCTGTTCCAGGAGTGAAATACGAGCGATTGCTCACGATACGAATAGACGAGAGTTTCAAGTCGCCGAGGCCCTTTGGGGTAAACGGCGCGATCATAAAGCGGAGCAAGGTAGTTATCAACCCCGTCATCACGATCAGCGTTGTTAACATGGACGAGACTCTAAGAATGATCGAGAAAGAGAACGGTAAGATCATTCAGGGAAAGACAGAATTCGGCGACAGGGGCTAGACAGCATACTTCAAGGACACCGAAGGAAATGTGATGGGACTCTGGCAAGTACGAACAAGAATGTAAGGAAAAACTCGAAACGGACCGAGATGACAAAAGTCCGCATCCGAAAAGCGGTACGATTCAATCGTGATTACAATGCTCAAGAAAAAAGGAGTAACACATCCAACCAAGACTCGAAAGGGGTTTGGTTCGTCGGGCCTCTGGATAGGTGACAAGATGTTTGCATTCCTCTCGAGCAGGGAGGAATTCACAATCAAACTCCCAAGGGAAAGAGTAGACGCATTGGTTGAATCTGGAATGGGGAAGAGAATGGACCCCGGTCACGGCCGACCGATGAAAGAGTGGATCGGTCTTAATTCCAATGCAGAGTGGCCCGAGCTAGCGGTCGAGTCAATGAATTACGTTTCAGGATTACACTGAGCAATAGCATTCCTAATAGCTCGATTCAAGCTCTTTAGCGCGAAAATTTGCACCGTTGCGCGGACCGGCGGAAATCAGCATAATAAACCAATGATCCTTTTCGCAACTTTTGAACAAAGAGAGGGAGACTGGGCTCGATGGGGCGGATGTAACACTGTCGGATGGTTTCCAGTTTCCCATGAATTCTTACGTTGATTTTAATCCAGAGTTACTTCCATCCTTGAAGTATCTCGAACAAGAACCATTTACGCCGCTCGGTTTTATCAAGAATGTCTTGAAGTGAATTGCTCGTCGCAGAATCACGGTTTCTATCACATACCGAGATTGCTTCTCTCAATCTTCTTGCGATTTGTCCGTTATCATCCTGTAATTGTTTCACCATTGCAGCAGGATCCAAAACTGCATTGTTATCGTCCTTGATAGTTTGAAGCTCACTGATGTGACCGATACTTCTTATTGTCGTTCCGCCGATGCGGCGGACCCTTTCGGCCATAACATCAATGGAATCCAATATCTGATCAGCGTGTTCGTCGAAAAGTAGATGCAGATCGCGAAAATGGGGTCCGAATAGGTGCCAATGAAAATTCTTCGTTTTCACATAGAGTGCAAAGGCATCCGCGACCAACGGATTGACCGCTTCCGTTACGGCCATCGCCTCTTCTGCTTTCAAGTCGGTCATTGTTGCCAGTTCGTTTGGCGCGGGATATGGTCTGACGTTCATGGATTTCGTTGTCATCATTTCAGCAATGTCACTTCGGAAATGCCAAAAAGGGGGACTTGTATAAATTGTAAGTGATATTTACGAAATTTACAGTTCAAGATATCTAGAATAAATATAGATCTTTTATGACTTAGAATAGTATTAACGCCTAATTTTTCGATCCAGATTCAATAGCGTAAATGCCCTAGTGTGAAATTGCCCGATGGTGGATGAGCGCGATTTTTGGATAGTATCCCAACTTCGTAAAGATCCTTTCACTTCTTTCGAGACCCTGGGTCGAGGTGCGGGGCTGTCGGGCAATGCCGTGAAGGCACGGATCGAGGCACTAGAAAAAGGAAAGATTGTAAGTTCACTGCAGGGACTGCCCGCCGCCCAGGTTTTTCACAGGTTTCCCCGCCTATTCTTCTTTGAAATGCCATCACCGGTGATGCTAGATGATATTTTAGAAATAGATTCCGCAGTCTTCGCAACGCAGGACGTGGATCGCAAGGTTGGAGTCCTCGCTTACAATTTGTCAAATGCCGCCAAACCGCCTGAAGAGCTTGTCGATCTCCTAGGTCCCATAGAATTCGATGTAACGCCTCTCCTACCATATCCGCAAAAGGAGCTCTCAAAACCGGTAACTATTGCTGAGCTGAGGGTACTTCGAATGCTCGTATCAAACCTGCGAGTTCCTATCAAGGAAATTGCAGAGTCAACCGGACTATCTCAAAAGACGTCGAAAAAAATCAGAAGACAGCTGTTGGAAGATGGCCTTCTGCAAGTACAGCCCATTTTTCAGACCGCCCAGTCTTACGGAATAATAATGTACGAGCTTCACGTCCACTCGGGCGACAATTCAGTTTTATTCAGAATAAGACAGTCACTGCCAAAATCAATTTTTTTGAACCAATGGGACCCATCTGCGATGATCTTCTCATGCTGGGCAGATTCACTAGCGGAAGTTTTCGAGACGCAAAAGAAACTGAGGAGTGAGCCGAGTGTTAGCAGAGTTCTCGTAAAATTTCACACGCAGGCAATTCTATCTACATCCAGGTTATCCACCTGGATCGATGAGGAGATTCTTCGCCTTGAAAGCAACAAGACTAAAGCTTGAGGTTTCAGCGCAATCGGCCCAGTCAAGTTCGGACAACTTTTCGAAGTCGATCGTTCGGATTGGTTATATTGTGCCGCGCTCCTTTTCGAGTCCAAGTGATTGAGATATGAGTAAAGTCGAGTCTAGAGTAACTACCTACCAGATTCTTTATGGTTCAGTCAAGGTCGATTTGCAGGTTCAAGATCGGGGTCAGGGACAGCCGTTCTTGTTGTTCCACGGTGGTGCTGGTCCGATTTCGGTTGCTAGCTTTGCAAGCTTGTTGGCAGATCGCAAGCACGTACGTGTCATTACACCGACGCACCCCGGCTTCTCTAACACGGTTCGGCCGGATGAACTGAAAACAATGGCTGGGCTGGCGCAAATCTACGCAGCGTTGCTAGATCAACTTGGAGTAAATGATGTAACCGTAATCGGCAACTCGATGGGTGGATGGGTAGCGGCCGAGCTCGCTCTGCTCTCTTCTCCGCGAGTCAGCAAGATTATCTTGGTAGACGCAGTTGGGATAGAAGTACCCAATCATCCCATTGCAGACGTGTCGAAACTTACCCCTGATGAGTTGATGGCGCTATCTTATCACGATCCAAAGCCATTTCGGATTGATCCAGCCAGTTTGACTGATCAACAGCGTGCCATTATGAGAGCAAATCGTGCAACACTGCAGGTCTACGGAGGACCGCAATCATTCGACCCGACTCTTAGAGATCGACTCGCCAGAATTTCCACTCCGACCCTTGTAATTTGGGGGGATAGTGACCGAGTGGTTGATCCAGAATACGGCCGGGCATTTGCCGCAGCTATCCCAGGAGCCAAGTTCGAATTGCTCAAAGATACTGGTCACGTGTCGCAGATTGAGACCCCCGAGCTATTGCTGGAAGCCATTCCGACTGTTTCGGAGTGCAAATAGTATCAAAAAGAAAGTTTTACTCCTAGCATTATACAACTATTGATTCGTTACTGCTAATGACCACAATACTGGAAGAGCAGGTAGAGGGGCAGGAGGAATCAACTAGATGTCCCTATGGACGGTTGCTCCAAATTCTGGGAAAGCCGCATACCCTTGAAATCCTGTATAGTTTTGGAGTTGAATCGCCACAGCGGTTCACGAAGTTACAGAAAAGTCTCGATATTCAACCCAAGACACTCTCCACAAGGTTGCAAGAGCTCGTTGGTTTCGGGATCCTAGATCGCAAGTCCTTTAACGAAATACCGCCGCGCGTCGATTACGAACTTACTTCAAAAGGAGAAGATCTCGGAGGGATATTTACCGAACTCCACACCTGGTCAGACAAGTACAAGGATTCTCGAACTCTTCCGAGAAAGAAGACGAAAAAAGTAAGGAGGATTCCATTCTTGACATGATCGCCAGGTGGACACGTTTGTCGACTTTTAGATGTGGGGTGCATTACTATCCGACTGGTAAGTTACTGCAAGACTTTCGTCTACATAGAATTAATACTACCAAATAGGTAGCATTCCATACTACCTTGGATGGCTTTTGTATGCAAAAAATCCAGATTGGAATTGATAGTTTTGCGGCAGCATTTAGTGACGATAGTCTTGCTGTAAGCGACTCACAGCGCATGCTGGAGCTGATAGAGCAGATCGAGTACGCGGACAAGTTCGGACTAGACTCTTTTGGAGTTGGAGAACATCACCGCAAAGGATTCCTTGACTCCGCGCCGGTAGTCATTCTCGGAGCTGCAGCATCGAGAACCAGCAAGATAAGACTGACGAGTGCGGTGACAGTTCTCAGCGCCGCAGACCCCGTACGTATCTTTCAGGAATTTGCAACACTGGATCTCCTTTCCAAAGGAAGGGCTGAGATGGTCGCAGGCCGAGGATCTTTCATCGAAGCCTTCCCACTATTCGGATACGAGCTGGACGACTACGATGAACTGTTTGAGGAAAAACTGGACTTGCTCTTGAAAATCCGGGATGACGAGAAAGTTACCTGGTCCGGCAAGTTTCGACCTCCCTTAACCGGGCAGGGGGTGTATCCGAGGCCTCTCCAAAATCCGTTTCCTATCTGGGTCGGAGTCGGTGGAACTCCTGAATCCTTCGTCCGCGCCGGCAAGTTGGGTCTGCCTCTGATGGTCGCTATCATTGGGGGCGAAACTGCTGACTTTTCACCTCTCGTTGACCTCTACAAGAAATCCGCGCGCTGGTACGGTCACTCGCCGGATCAACTAAAAGTGGGCATGCACTCGCCAGGTTACGTCGCTACGACATCAAAGAAGGCAGTCGACGAGTTTTACCCCGGCTGGGCTCGGGCAGTTGAAAGCATTTCGCATGAACGTGGGTGGCGACCAATGACGCGAGCAGATTTTGATGCTCAGGCGGGACCGGAAGGTGCAATGATAGTTGGAGATCCCGACGAGGTAGCTGAGAAAATCATTCACCACAGCAAAGCACTCGGAGGACTGTCGCGTGTCACTTTTCAGATGAATGCTGCTTCATTACCGCATGAGAAGATGATGCAGGCCATAGAACTGCTCGGATCTCAAGTCGCGCCAATGGTTCGAGAGAGGGTCGAAAAGGAGACGATAGCTTAGGAATCCGAATTCAAAGTTACTTTACGAGGTAGGAGAATCTTATCATCGAAACTTGCGACGACTAGAGACGAAACACCACAGCAGATCATCTATCGATTCCGAAATCCTGACCCTCTCTGGACTCTATGAAAAGTTTTAGGGCATTTTTCACAAATTGTTGAAGATCTTCTTTGCTTCCGGAAACGATGTAGTAGGAAATCAGAAAGCTGCCGAACGCCTCGACCTCCGATTCCGAAAAGAGCTTCATTTTCGGAGTACCCCACCAATGAGTATCTTCTTACTTACATTCAAAGTTATCCCAGATCGGCCCTACCGGGAGGTTCTATTACTATTTCTCAAAGTGATGGCGCAAACAGTTTCAGTATTGTATTCGATTTGCGAATCCGGATCTCTTCTTGTTAAAAAAGCTCTTGAATACGAATACCAATCAAAGTTTTGGAAAACAAAAACTACCTGCAGTCAACGAGAGATTAATCAAAATACAATATGTCGGATTTAGAGCAACACGAAACGCAAGAAAGAACTGACCCTCAAAGAGATCAATTATCGGCTCGATAAAATAGAAGACATGCTGACTATCATCAATTATCAAATGGATCCAAGTTTCGAACCCGTTGCCAGACGTTACTTTCTAGAGTTCCAGAATTTTCTTGAAAGACTGAGACGATTGGATAACATCATTCCTTGATCTTGAGCTCAAACCATCAGGTACAAGTTCCCTTTGCTTCCAACCGAGCGAAGAAAACGCGTGGTATCCGTCGGACTCTGTCTGCAAAGCCTGCCTCTCATAGAAGGTTTCTCAGATGGAGCTTTGTGAAAAAAGCAAGATGTACGGAATGGTTCATTCCTAACGCATAATCATTCGTCGAGTGTCCACCGATCCCCGTTCCTACTATTGCCAGCGGTACGTAGAACGGCAAGAATTCGGCGTTATCGGAGATTAATGTAAGAGTTCCGCCTTATCTCAATGCCTTGCGACATAAAATCAAAAAGTCCAGCGGATAGCGAGGTGCTCCAACAAATTCTTTGTGAAAATCGAGTTGTTAGCTACTCCCATCTTTCACGCAACTTTGGAGATATTCGTAAACGTCAGCCTTGATAACGTTCTTATCTTTCGGAAACTTGTCAACGCGAAGAAGTCCCTCACAATATCTAGGGCAGCCCAGGTTGAGTGCAATTCAGGGTGATCCGGTCACACGTTCGTTCGTTTATGATCAACCCGTTTGGTTTTTACGAACTGCTGTTGGACCTGGAAAATCCGATGGTAAGATTTCTCTCGATGCTAAGAGGAATAAATGTCGGTGGTAAAAATAAGGTAACCATGCGACTCTTGAAGCAAGAGCTTGCATCTCTCGGTCTGGACGAAGTCCAGACCTACGTCCAGAGTGGCAACGTTGTATTCACAACCAAGTTAAGCGCTGCCGATGTAAAGACAAAGATCGAAAGAGCGATTAAAAGCAAATTCGGTTTTGATGTTCTCGTATTCATAAGATCTGGGAAAGAGCTTGCCGATGTAATCACAAACTCTCCGTACAGACAAAAGGATGAAACAAAGCTACACATCACGTTCTTGTCCCAGAAACCCAAGGAAATTCCGATTCATGATATAGACTCTGCGAAATCTGGAGCCGAGGAGTTTTCGATTTCAGGAAAGGAGATCTATCTTTTCTGCCCCTATGGCTACGGCGTAACGAAGCTCTCAAATAATTTCTTTGAACGCAAGCTCAAGGTCGAAGCGACCACCCGAAACTGGAGAACCGTTAATGCACTTCTCTCGATGCTTTCAGGAGCTGACACTGATACTCAAAACAAAAACTAACTTCCCGCGATATACTTTAGAATCTCAATTTCAGACTAGGGCGCAAAAGCCGTCATCCATATGCCCGCCCAGAAATCACTTTCAATTCCAAAATCACTCGAGGATCTTTCAGAGGAACAGCTGAAAAGAAAAAAACTAACCTCGAAAGTAATGACAAAGACTCTTAGCTACCTCACAAACCAGCTCGTGAGCGAAGACTTCGAATGGCTACTGCCAGTAATTTTCTCCCAGATGACTGATCCCCTCTGGCCAGATCCGGGAGCTTCCATCGAAAAACGGATCGAGGTTGAAATCTACGGAGAGACCGTGAGAACGACTGCGAGCATGATCATTCACAAAATGTTTGCAAGCTCGCTTGCATTTCCGAGATTGTTCGTGCTATCACCGAACGTCCGAATTGAAAAGAAGGAGCGACAGGCCACAGGCTGGCATGCATACGAGTTTACTCAGCTCGACTTCGAAATCAGCGGCGCTTCCTCAAGAGACGTGTTCCACTATGTTGAAGGATGGATTAGTGGATTGATCGCACACCTGAGGCTGAATGCAAAGAAAGAACTTTCTACTTTAGGAACATATTCCGCATTGAAGGTGCCTTCTACCCCGTTCAAGATCTATGATAGTGAGAAATTGAAAGTCGAAAGGGGCACTGACTGGGAGAAACTGCTCGCGTCAGAAATCACAGAGCCGGTCTGGGTTACAAATATCCCGAGAGAATTTTACGATTACCAGGAGCCGCGAACAGGCTCTTGGGACAACTACGACCTGTTTGTTCCAAAATACGGAGAGATTCTTTCCGGAGCGAAGAGAGAGTGGGAGTTTTCCAAAATCCAAAGCAAAATAAAACGGGACGGAGTCAACGCAGACAACTATGCGTTACTGCTTAAACTAGCAAAACAAAAGCGGGTCAAGCCCTCGGCAGGTGGCGGCATCGGTGTCGAGAGACTGGTAAGCTGGATTTCGGGAGCGAAGCACATCGGAGAGGCTTCGCCCTTCCCCAAAGTTCCGGGTGTAGTCTACCCACTGTGATGCGATAGCCTACCACTTCGTAAAAGGGTGGCACCTTCGATTCTTGGGCTAAACGATCAGAAAGTAAATCGTTTTCGTGTCTCCGTCTTGGCAGTCAACGCTGGTTTATTTTACAGCGATGTCCTTGTGCCGAAGCGGAGGCCGATTCCATCCGGGCCTGCGATTGTACAATCTCTCAGTCCATAATCTCTATTGTCAATTTCCTTTACCACCTGAGCGCCCAAAGTGATCGCTTTTCTCCAGCAAATGTCCATGTCGGGAACCATGATTCTGACATTCCCCGTCAGATTGGATGATCCAACGGATTGGCCTGAAATTTCTTCAAGATAGATTTTGGAATCCTCCCACTTTAGCTCCGCAAAGGTGGATTCCTTCCGTGAAACGGAAAATCCCATACTTGTGTAGAACTCTATCGAGCGTTTGAGGTTCTTGACATAGATTTCCAGAATCAGCTGATCAATTGGTTCAACATACCGTGCCAAAATAGAACTCCCTTCCAAGAAGGTACTAAATTATGCGCCGTCTAAATCTTCTTCTTGGATTTCGTCTTTTGCCCTTTCGTTTTGTTGCTTCGAGATGTGTGATGATTCAGGGAAACACCTAAAGATTTGAAACGGTAAGTAGATTTCTGAAATTTCCCACGGCTACCAACTGGTCCAATATTTACAGAATTGCAATTGTAGTTGGTATCATCGCTGTTTCTCTAGCGGGAGTCTTCCTCTTCTATCGTTATGGCGGAACTGCCGTGCTGGTCCTTCTGGAGGCGGTATCAGTGCCACTTGCGATTGCGATTGTACTCGACACGAAAATAAAGAAAAAATTCTCCAGTGAAGAGGGCGGATGGTGGACTGGGATTGTCGTCAACGACAGAAAGGTGGGGATAAAGGTTGACTGGAACTCCTGCATGGGTGCAGCCAGCTGCGTCGAACTTGCCCCCAAGGTTTTCAGACTGGATTGGGAAAAGAAAAAATCGATATTTGATCCTGCTCCACTTGTACTATTGGACAAGCACGCGGCAGATCCAGAGAGAATATTCTTCGCAGCACAATCGTGTCCTTACCACGCAATTATTTTGGAAGACGAGGAAACGGGAGAAAGAATCTTCCCCTAGTTAGGGCAAAGTCCAACTTTCAAGAATTTCAAGTCTGTCTTTTTTGCGATGTGAAACCCTCCATCCGAAAAAGTAGTGAGTATCATAGCTGTTTGTTTGCAAACTTGAAGAATGACTTGCGAGTGACTCTGCAAGTGCAAACTCGGCTAAGTAGATCTCCAATTCGTACGAAAACTCCATTATGCTCTAATTTCCACTTACGATTTTTGATTTTCTTGAGGACTAAAATCACCATTGTCAGTACGGATTGAAGGCACGTTATTATATCACCGAAATACCGTTCACCTAGGTAACTTCAAAGTGAATCGTAAGATTCTCTCGGTTAAAGGGAAAGAGAGAACAGCCATCTCTCCAATTATAGCCACGCTGCTCCTGATTTTGATCGCAATCGCGGCAGGGGTGGTTGTCTATGCTTACGTCATCGGTTTTGTTGGCTCATCTACTGGAACTCAAGGCTCCGGTACATCTCAGCTTTCAATCGATATAGCTTCTGGTTCTTCGAGCTCAAGTTCCGTCACGGCTTACGTCAGGAACATCGGTGGTAGCAGCGCAATAATTACTGCCTTTTACGTCTTGGATAGTGCAGGTGCGATTGTTGCAGGCGGCGCTTTCATTGGTACGGTCGCGACGTCTTCGGCAGCTGCTTGCCCTACGATAACGGCAGCGACCCTAATGGCATGTAGCCTAGCGCCGAATGCAAGGGTCCAGATCAATGTTGCGTCGGGAATCACAATGAGTTCTGGGAGCTCATATCAACTCAAGGTTACTACAGCAGATGGTTCAATCGTCACGTATCCATTCAGGGCGAGCTAGACATGAATAATATCACAAAGTACAAGAAAGCAATCAGTCCAATTATAGCCACGCTGCTCCTGATTTTGATCGCAATCGCGGCAGGGGTGGTTGTCTATGCTTACGTCATTGGATTTGTGGGAAGCACTACGGGAGGATCAAACGGACAAAACACCCAACTCTCAACGGACCTTGTTTCAATCAAGGCCGCGACCGGAGTAACGACTATGGTGCTAAAGAACGTTGGCGGGACAGCAGCGGTTCTTGGATCCGGTATCTACCTAAAGGGTGGGACTCTAACCAACGTAGTACAGCAGGGTTGGAGAGTCACGCTGACTTCAACTTCCGGAGCTCCTACGCAGATCACTGACATTCAGGTAAAGCAGGCAACTGATAACAGCCACGTCACAATCCAGATAACTCAAGCTTCAGGTACAGTGACCTACACTGCATCATTCCTTGCCAATGCCGCGGCTACCCAGTGCACGATAACTATCGCCTCGACGACCACGGGATCTTGCGGAGCTAACATCGCACTACCTACAGGAGTCACCGTCGCAACTGGATTCATCGCAGATACTGGAGCGATCACAATCACGCCAGTAGCCGCAACTCTGACTAACTTTGGAACTAGCACCGCTGCAGGTGCAGGAACTGGAACGATGTCGCTTTCACCTGGAACAACGGTTGAGACTGATCTTTTCGCAGTTGGTGGAACCGCAACAGCACTATCGGCAGGAAACTCTTACACGATTCAAATAACTGCAAACGACGGTTCATCATTCCCGTTCAACGCGAAAGCATCGTAGACGAAAACGAATCGCCCACTAAAAATGGGCGTAACTTTTTTCTTTTTTACATCATATTACGGAACGAGTTATTAACAGAAACCACTATTGTTTCTCTTGTAGATGTCTAGAATCGTAACTTTGGGCCTCATCCAGATGTCGATGAGTGAGGTAAGGGAAGAGAATCTCTCAAAAGCTCTCGCCATGATTGAGGAAGCTTCTTCCAAGGGAGCCCAAATAGTTTGTCTTCCAGAACTTTTTGCTACAAGGTACTTTCCTCAAACCAAGAACTCTGATCTGGCACCTGAGAATATTCCCGGTCCTACGACCAAATTCCTCTCACAGGCAGCCAGAAAAAATAAGATCGTGTTGGTCGGCGGATCAATTTTTGAGATAGACGGAGAGAAAAAATACAACACAAGCGTTGTTTTCGATGAGAGAGGTCACATGCTCGGAAAGTTCCGGAAGGTACACATACCGCAGGACGAATCGTTTTACGAGCAGGATTATTTTTCTCCAGGGGATTCATATCCAACTTTCAAGACTGCTCACGGAAGAATCGGAGCATTAGTTTGCTTTGATCAGTGGTATCCTGAACCGGCAAGGGTTGAGCGATTAGAGGGGGCGGAAGTCTTGTTTTACCCGACGGCTATAGGTACTGCAAAAGGAATTGAACAGACGGAGGGGAACTGGCAACAGGCCTGGGAGGCGGTTCAGCGGGGACACGCAGTAGCAAACAGCATGATCGTTTCCGCTGTAAACCGTGTAGGGCGTGAGGGTGAAATGAAGTTCTGGGGTGGTTCATTCGTTTACGATCAGTTTGGTAAACTCCTCGCCAGAGCTGGTTCGTCTGAGGAAGTTCTTGCAGTTGAGTGTGATCTCTCTCTTCAAGAGAACGTCGAGAAGGGCTGGGGATTCTTGCGAAACAGAGCACCTGGATCATACTCCAAGATATCTGCAAGTGGTAGGAAGCGATGACTCCTTTTGAACTCGGATTTCGAATGCCGGCAGAGTGGGACCGGCATGAATCTACATGGCTATCCTGGCCCAAAGATCCGCTCACTTTTCCTGAGGACATTATAGCTCGAGTGGAGGAAACTTACATCGAAATTATCTCTGCACTACAGGGCGGAGAAAAAGTGGATCTTCTCGTCAATGATCCGGAAACAGAAGACCGCGTTGCATCAATGCTTTCCTCCAGATCAAACGTTCGCTTCCACAAGATAAAATCACAGGATGTCTGGATGAGAGATTATGGCCCGATCTTCGTAAAGAAGAACGTAGAGTTAGCTGCCACAAAATGGATCTTCAATGCTTGGGGTGGAAAATACGATGAGCTTCTAAATGACAACGAGACTGGTATGGAGATATGCAAGAGCCTGGGCGTCAGAGTTTTTGAACCGGGAATTGTCCTTGAAGGAGGGTCAATAGATCTGAATGGCTCAGGTCGTTGCCTTACCACTGAACAATGCCTTCTTAACAAGAACAGAAATCCCAGTTTGAACAAAGCTCAGATAGAAAAATATCTTCACGACTATCTGGGAGTGACACGAGTCATCTGGCTAGGCGAAGGAATTGCCGGAGATGACACTGACGGACACGTGGACGATATCTCAAGATTTGTCGGTCCTGAAACAGTAATATCCATGGTCGAGGACGACGAGTCCGACGAAAACTACAAACCATTAATGAAAAATTACAATGCCCTAAGAGAAATAATGTCACTCGAAATAATTCCACTAAAAATGCCTGGAAAGATTCTGGACAAAGAGGGTGAAAGATTGCCTGCCAGCTATGGAAACTTTTACATCGGAAATAACGCGGTACTAGTTCCTGTTTTCGGAACAAGAAATGACGGAGCCGCGCTTTCAGTTCTATCAGAAAGTTTTCCGAGGAGAAAAGTAGTGGGAATCAACTGCAAAGATCTAGTTTACGGCTTTGGTGGAATCCACTGTGTGACTCAGCAGATGCCGACCAGGAACTGAGGGCTTGATACCGCAACCATTTAGTGCCAGAAATCTCTCCTGAAATGTGGAACTACCGGCAGGAAGTTAGTTGTTGAAGGTCGACTACAGCAAATACTGGGACCGAGTGAAGTTCTGGAAGGACATTGTCGAAAATAAAGACGCCTTCCTCGGCTCGTCTCCTCCCGCAGTATTTGTCGGGAGCAGTTTTTACCCACGAGTAAACATCGGTGTTTTGTCGCCTCCGACCCATGAACCGAACGCAGGAATTCTGGACAACCCGGAAGAATGGTATGCCAGAAGGTCGAGCCTCTCCGACATCATAGATTACAGGAGCCGGATGATATTTTCTCGCTCTCATGTTGAGGACGTTGCAAAACCAGAGGGAAAAGTGCTGGATGCCATGCAGCAGCTCGCAGTGAGCTCGAAAGCTCTGGACGTCGAGATCAAACTATCCCGCAGGCCGTCGTTTGCATTTGAATTCGACCAACATGCCTCCCCAATCGGCAATCCGGCACCTGTAGAAAATATCAGGGTGGTGGATAACGCATCTGTCTTGCGCGCCGTTGATTCTGCAGTGAGCGATACAGACCTGAAGACTACTGACGCGTTACGCTATCTCAGAGACCGAGTTCCCATCTACAACATTTCCAAGATACTTTCGGTTGGACTGCTCGGTGCGAAAACGCAGCGACGAGTTGTGCCGACACGCTGGTCCATCACAGCCGTTGACAGCAACATGGGAAATCTGATCTTAGACGAGGTCAAAGATTATCCCGAGATAGACAAACCCATGCTTTACCGAAACGAATACCTATACAACGATTATCAGATCCTGCTTTTGCCACGCAAGTATCAGTTCGAACTCGTCGAGATTGATCTGACAGAATCGGTGGAATCTCCGAACATTGGATCGGACTACGAGCCGTATCTTGGTCGCAAGACGTACCCTGCCGAGACAGCAGGAGGATTTTACGCCGCGAGAGTCTCCGTCCTTGAATCACTGAGCAGGATGAAGAGGCAGGCGACCGTTCTCATTGTGCGTGAGGTCAAGCCCCAGTACACGGTACCGGTTGGCGTGTGGGAAGTCCGCGAGACTATCAAGGGAGCTTTCGACAAGTCTCCGATAAAGTTTGAAACTGAAGAAGAAGGATTTGGTGCAATTTCCCGGCATGCGGTGACCGGAAATCTATGGAAGTCAAAAAGCTCGATGTACCACTCTCTGCGAGAGCAGATGCAAATGGTTCAGTTCTTCTAGTAACTTTCCGGAATCAGAGTCTCTTTTCGTGTCCTGTATTCTGACCGTGATCTCAAAAGAAGGACCATCGATTTCCATTGGCGAGAGGGGGAGATCAGAAATCGACATACCCTTCATCATGTTTGATCAGGAGGGTTAATCCTCATTTCTCCAAGAGACAAACTGGCGTCTACTATGATTAAAATCATCCTACCGGAAAGCAAAGAACTTGCGATTCTATGAGTAAACAAAAGAAAAACATCGATACTGTCAGATGTCCCGTCGACGACTGTGGAAAGTACTCTCCGGCGCGCGCTTCTTGCATACGACATTCGTCAAGACCACGGACAAAAGAACCTGAGGATTATTATCAGATCAAATTCGAAAATGAAACGTATGCTGAACTGAGATATGAGACATATCCTGGGAAAAAGAAATTCGAGCCCAGAGAATAAAGAAAGACAATGCACACAACTCTTAATAATTACAGTAAGATTACTGTAGAATTACAGTAATTTTAAGCCGCTTTGTGCTAAACCATTAATGAATTAAAATGGATCACATCAGGATTCGTGTTTGCTTAATTTTGGCAAGAAAAGTCCGGCGTAGCCGCTTTTCAAAAAAGGTTGTGAGCGGGCTCGTATTCATTTTCACGAGTCTCGTGGGAGGACTAATTTCCAGTGTGGGCGTGGATCTCTACCACACGATAAAGAGTGCTTTCTCTAATCAAGTGAGCTTTCCTTTGAGTTTTCCACAAATCGTCTTTCTTCTTTTAGGTATCACCGGAATAGTCCTGATGATCTCGGGATTCAACGATTTAGAGAATCCAAAGTCCCGAGTAAGGGAAAGGAAGACTAGAACTTATTTACTCTGAAAAATGCACAGCGCATCCTTAACGCTTTAATAGTTAATTGCTTAATCATTACAAACCTTAGTGATTTTCGGTTGCAGTACAAATGGACAGCCTTATCCAACACTACCATCGGCGCGCTCATGGCGTCCCTGGATGGAACTATTGTTCTGATTTCACTTCCCGCGATATTCAATGGAATCAAAATCGATCCTCTTACCCCTGATTCCTTCCAATACCTCTTGTGGATTCTCTTCGGTTACAGCGTGGTCACTTCAACCGTGCTCGTCACCTTCGGACGAATCTCAGACATTTATGGCAGAGTTCGTCTTTACACTCTGGGCTTTGCAATTTTTACTATCGGATCTTTTCTCTGCTTTACAGTTCCAAACACCGGCGCGCTGGGAGCAATTGAACTGATCTTCTTTAGAATTATCCAGGGTATCGGCGGTGCTTTCCTGTTTGCGAATGGTGCCGCGATCATCACTGATGCGTTTCCCGAAAACGAGCGCGGTCAGGCATTGGGGATAAACATGGTCTCTGTCCTCGCAGGCTCTCTTATCGGGCTGATTGCAGGTGGTGTCCTCGCTTACTACAACTGGCGCTACATATTCCTCGTCAGCGTTCCGGTGGGCATCTTCGGCACAATCTGGGCTTATACGAAACTCAAGGAAGTCGGCACGATCAGACGAAACCAGAAAATCGACATTTGGGGTAACGTTACCTTCGGTATCGGGCTTACCTTGATCTTGATAGCGGTTACCTACGGACTCATGCCGTACGGCTCTGCTTCAACAGGCTGGGGCGATCCATGGGTCGAAGCTTCCCTCTTCGGCGGAATTGCTCTCCTTGCAGGTTTTCTTGTGGTCGAGTCTAGGGCTAAGGATCCAATGTTCCGCCTCGACCTCTTCAAGAACCGTCAGTTCGCTGCGGCAAACTTTGCCGGACTACTTGCGTCAATCTCCCGGGGCGGAGTGCAGTTGATGTTGATCATCCTTCTGCAGGGAATCTGGCTGCCGCTGCACGGCTACAGCTACTCCACAACTCCATTTTGGTCGGGTATCTTCCTTGTGCCGATGTTGATTGGATTTGTCATCATGGGGCCGATCGGTGGACGATTTTCGGACAAGCATGGTGCGAAACTCTTTGCCACAGCTGGAATGGCAATTTCCGCCGCCGCGCTAGTCGGGCTTTCCCTCTTGCCGTTTAACTTCGAATTCACCGAGTTTGCAGTAATTCTGCTCATCTTCGGAATCGGGGCTGGAATGTTTGTCTCCCCGAACACTGCAGCCATCATGAACTCGGTTCCGCCGCAGGATCGAGGCGTGGGATCAGGAATGAGGGCTACTCTACAAAACGTCGGACAGACACTGAGCCTCGCAGTATTCTTCACAATCGTTCTTGGAGCTCTTTCCTCCAGTCTGCCGGGAGCAATCTCAACTGCCCTTACAAACGCTGGGGCGAGCCAGTTGATACCCGCGTTCCAGAACGTTTCTCCAACGTCCGCCTTGTTTGCCGCGTTTCTTGGCTACAACCCTGTTCAGACAATACTCAACGCGCTGCCTGCAGCAGTCACAGCTTCAATACCAGCCGCCACTAAGGTCCTTCTCACTAGCAACACGTTCTTCCCCAACGCAATCGCGCCGGCGTTTATCTCTGCACTTCGCATAGCATTCTACATTGGTGCTGTGCTTTCCGCAATTGCGGCAGTGACATCCGCGCTAAGGGGAGACGCCAAACCAATGCAGCAGAGAACTGTCGGACCGACTGTGGCAAGTCCCGCACCTGCTGCACCAACACCGCGGACGTCCGCAACAAACGTAGCGGAAAGATCTCAGGGAGAAACTCCAAAATGAACGTCGCGATGGAAACTACTGCAAGAATAAAACGCCCGGCGACGAAGGAACATAATCGTCTTGAGTCATGGAGAGAAATTACAAATGCTTGGAAGATGATCATGAAGGGCGCGGAGAAAAACATCTCCTCGCTCGGCATGTGCACGACTGATTTCAAAATTCTTAGGATACTCCACGATGAGGGGCCGACTCCAATGGCGCGCTTGTCGGACGCAACTATCCTCACGCAGCCGGCGATCACGAGTTTTGTGGACAAGCTCGAATCGCAGGATCTCGTGAGACGAACAAGAGATCAGAAGGACAGACGAGTGATCAGAATTGATATCACCGCAAAAGGCGAGACAGTCTTCCGTCAGGGACTGCGCGTTCACACAAAGTTCGTTGATGGCTTGCTCTCCGGTATCTCTGAAGCCGAACTGATGAAACTGTCTGTGATAATGAATAAGCTCTCAAAAGAAATATCTGAAAAGTAGAAACAGATCTTAGGGCGCTTCATGCGGTCGTGCCTAGATTGTTTTAAATGAAATGGCGATCTCAATGCAACTGGAAAGTCTGGGAGAATCATGAGCAAGCCTCTGAAGATAAGCGTGGATCTAGGAGAAAATTACAACGATCCAATCAGGTTTGTAGAATGCGCTCAGTTTGCTGACCGGTATGACTTCGACACGGTTTGGTTTGGCGATCATTTTCTTCCTTGGTTTCATGGCGGGAACAGGTCATCGTTTGTCTGGGCAGTCATGTCCGTCGCCCTAGATAGAACAAAGAAAATCAATGTCGGTCCTGACGTAACCTCGCCAATTGGCGGTAGGTTCCAGCCGGCTGTTGTAGCACAGGCGAGCGCAACTGTTGACAATATGTACCCCGGTAGATTCCTTCTCGGAGTCGGCTCCGGCGAGGCGATCAACGAGGCAAGATTTTTTCCATCGGGCTGGCCAAGCTGGAATGAAAGGATCGAGAGATTGAACGAGTCAATTGAATTAATGCGAAAGATGTGGGAGAGCCGGGACTATTTCGACTTTAACGGCAAGTACTTCCATGCAAAAGACCTGTATCTATACACCCGCCCTAAGGCACGGATTCCAATATACTATTCGGCCCTCGGACCGAAGGCTGCTTACTTTGCTGGTGTCTACGGAGATCATCTGGTGACTATCGGCACTCCCGAGAGGTGTGCAGACGTGATTTTCCCGGCGTTTGAATTCGGTTTACGGAAAGCAGGTAAAGATCCGAAAGAGTGCGAGAAGATGGTGCTCCTAGATGTTTACTACGGATCTAGGGAGGAGGCACTGAAGAAGATGAGGGAAACCGGCGAGGCAGGTCCGGCCGACATGAAATCCTTTGGCGTACTAGATCCTCGAAAAATCTCGGAAATAGGGCACGAAGTCAGCGATGACAAACTCCTGTCCCTCAAGACAATTTGTTCAGAACCGGATGACTTGATCAAAGCAATCGAAGCCTATGTCGAAAAGGGGGCGACGCACATCACGATCGCCACAAACTCGTTTACGGAAAATATTCAGCTCGTAGGAGAGAAAGTCCTTCCATACTTTCAGCATAATAAATGAAAAAATTCTGACGATTCGCATGTTTGCCATAGATCTGTCTAAACAACGAAAAGTTCTCACAAGTTTGCAATTTGAAACCAGTGAGTAGGAAGCTTGCCATCGGACGACTAGGGGTGGAGCGCCCAGGATCTGGCCCCGATGTTCAACACCGTGACCTTCGTCTCGTAGCTACCTGGACTTTCCTCTAGCTAAGATCGGCCACACGACTTCGATCTCTCCGTCCCGCACGCCATAAAATTCATTGTGCAGGTCGATCGTGGTATCAGTATCACTCGGATAAACTTCTACTTTTTCACCGAGTTTTAGCTTCATTCGTCCATCGAGTTTCAAATGAGCATGCTCGGCCGAGAGTTTTGGAATTTCAATTCCCTCGAGCCCCTTGACCCGTGGAAGTCCTTGATCTGTAGTTATCGATTTTAGCCCTGCATCAAGTATAGCACGATCCTCGGAAGGCACAGAGGACACTGTAGTGAGTATGCTCAGGGCTATGTCGAAATCAATTCCACAATCCTGGTATCCGACGTCCATAGTGACGTAGGACCCTGCTTGAACTTCGGTTATGCCGGGATAATTCCCGGTGTAATTGTACGTGCCGGTGCCACCCGCACTGACGATTTCTACTGGGATACCAGAGTCTTCAATCAGATCTTTTGAAGAAACGAGGAGCTCGCAAGCCTTTTCGTCCGCGATCTTTCTCTCTGTAGGATCAATCATCAGGCTGATGTGGCCCTGATAGCCTGCTATTCCTTTGAATTCAAGGCCTTTGGAGGCATGGATTTTCCTCGCGAGATCAAGAGCTTCCGAACCGGGCTTTACACCGGCGCGGTGCAGTCCGATATCAACTTCTATCACGACCCCGAGGGACAAATCGCGAGCCTGGGCCATGCTCGAGAGTTTTGCAACATTGTCCGCGTTATCGACTGCGACGATCAGGTCGACGTATTTTGAAAGACTCAAGAGCCGTGTTATTTTTTCCTCCGTGACGATTTGGTTCATGATCATGATGTTTTCAACTCCCGACCAGGCCATGACTTCTGCCTCCTGGAGCTTGGCAACCGCAACCCCAACCGCGCCCGCTTCGATTTCTTTCCTAGCGATGATTGGCGTCTTGTGATTTTTCACGTGTGGTCTGAGTTTTGCTTTTCTGGTGCTAAAGTACTCCGACATCCGTCTGATGTTTTTTTCCATCATATCGAGGTCGAGTAGGAGTGCAGGAGTATCAAGATCTTTGTACTGCATCGGAAGAGCAGATTTTTCCAGCGAGTAATAAAGTCAGTCGAGCATCTCGTCGTTCTTGTAGGAAGCAAGATAGACGGAATCCTCCTTTTCACAGCACTTGTGGTGATACTGCAGCTGGCAGACCGTCGCCCTCTCATCATTGCAAATCTTGCAAAGACAAATGTCATTAGCTATCGGTCTGTATTCCGACATGCAATTTCAGAGGTCTGATGATCTAGTTAACGATTGCCGGAGTCCATTGATAGCAAGATCATGTGCCGCCGCCATCGACGAAAGACAGGTGATCCTGTTCTGGGAATGGATCACTCTTTTGAGCTCTTGCAGTGTTACCGAGAAACCGGGACTCCAGTACCGTTTTGGGTTCTGCGTTTCGTACCCAAGTTTTCGCTGGTGATTTTCAATTACCAACCCTTCCCGATTCGGGATTGACTCTCCAATCAACCTGCTCTTCGCAATTCCAATGCTCCTCACTCCCAGCATCATGCCACAGATTGTAGCAAGTCCTTTCATACGCGGATGTGCTGTCCCATGAGCATCAAAGCAGACAAGTGCAGGAATTGTTTTCAAATTCCTGATCGCCGCGACAACAAACGGACCTTCATGGAGGAAGAATAACCCGGGAAAATAGGGAAACGTAAATGTGCCAGAATAGAAACCTGTTTCTTTGAGGTTGCCGTCCACAAATAGAGCGGCTGCTGCGAGTACGCGGTTGCTTGAAGTTTCATAAGCTGCATCAACTCCACAGATAGTCTTTGAAGTTTGAGGAAATCTGTTCTTTATTTTGGGAGCAGGAGATCCGATTAACTCCTGTAAATTCTTGAAAAAATTCAACTCCGCTTCATCCATATCCGGTTTCATTACGGGGCAGAGAGGACCCGTTACGTAATAAGATGTTTAGAAGATTGTCTAGACGGAAGTATAGAGCAGTGCAATATTTAGAGCAAGCGCGCGCTGGCCTTGCCGTCGGAGAGTGCCGACCTGTACTAGGCGATAATCAACAATTTGATTTTAATCTTCGGCATGACGAAGTATAGTCGTGAAAGTAGGAATTAATGCGCCTGAAATCTTCGAGGACGATGTGTTTTAACAGCAGTGAAACAATTGCTTCGTGCAGATTTTGAGGATTGAGGAAATACTACTGTAGAGATTGTGAATTCTCTTCTGAATCCCACGTTGCCGCAACTTTGCACACTCTCTCCAAGAATTGGTACAAGGTACTGTGGCCTGTATACTCGAGTTCGCATCAAATCGAATCTATCGATGAAAATCAGGAATGAGTTTTTGTCATCGGCTCAATTGTCTGCATCAATTCATTTTTGGGAAAGACTAGAGTCCACATGCAACCGTTCTTTCTGCGAAGGCTTTGGGGATTCATCCGTACTCTTTAACAAATGAGAAACGTAATTTTCAAACTCGCTGTCAAAAGTTCCTGCAGTTCGCGAACGAATGCTCCTCAGCTCTGGGCGGGCGGCGATACTTTTCAACCAAGCAGACCATTGCTGCCATGTGTACTCGTCTATCCAGTGTTTACGGTAGAGTAAGTATGCCTCTTCTATAATTCCGTAGGCAACTAGCAGATGAGCGTATACCGCTGCATCCATTTCTGACCCGGATCCATCAGGATCATCCATGAGAAATCTCGCAAGCTCGGGTTTTTCAATCAGCGAATGTATGAAATCATTGTAGCGTCCCATCAACCCTTGGTATGAGGCCTCTTTGATCGCCTTCTCTTGACTTCTGAATTGCAATACGAATATTACAAGAGTGACAGTGATTACAACGGTCTGAACGACAGTGCTTATCACGATCAGCCAGGTGGCGTCAACCAACTGATTACTCCCCCGAAATTTCAGAAGCACTCGCGGCCGATAGCCGGTTGTGAAGCTTCTCAAAGAAATAATAATACTCTTCAGCCGCGTACTTTTTTCGCATCCACATGATGAACGGCTTTAGATTCTCCCAGGCTTGCTGCGTAGCAAACATGTCGTCTATCAACTCCGGCTTTACGTAATCCCTCTCGACTAAGAGACCGATCGATTCAAAGAGGGATGCCATCTGCAGGTGTGCGAGCTGAACCGGCTCTGGCATTTTCTCAAAATCCTCAGGTGACGAGGGCTTTGTGTTTAGGACCGTCAGCCAGGATCCCTGCACCTCGCGGCTGTTTGCGAAATCATAGATGCCAGTGATCAGATCCACTGTCGCAAGTTCATAATTCTGTTTGAGCTGTTGATTAGTAAGACGGATCTGCTCACTCGAAGAATTTGCCTGTTTGATGGTCGCCTCGATAAGCTTCTGGTCATCTCTAAGCTGAAAAACAACGAAAATCGCGCCTAGAATTATCGCAATAGAACTCAAAAGCGAGGTGTCGCTGACGATTTCGCTGAAAAGGTCAAGCTGAACCGGGAACATAGCGAACGTAGGATTCATCGTCACTGGTTATTTTAGCTAACGTCTGGAAGGAAGAGTTTTCGGAGCTCGGTCAGCCTTGAAAATTCAAAATCAGGTCTGAATTCATAGTAACCTTCGTCGAAAAGCGGCTGGTTTCCACGATTGATCCATCCGACCGTAAAGCCGAACGCTTTGGCCCCCGCGACATCCCAGGAGTTTCCGGAGACATAGAAGATCTTCTCTTTTTCAAAAATCTCAAGTTCATCGAGACCATGTCTGTACGCTTTTGCACTTGGCTTGTATGCTTTCGCTCCGTCAACGCTGATAACGTCCTCGGAAAGAAGCTCAAGTCCAGTCTTTTCAATTAATTTGTCAAGCATAGCCTGGGTCCCGTTGCTCAGAATGGCGACACGGATATTGGCTTCATCAAAGTCACTAAGGACAGGCTCTACGTCCTTGAAAGGTTTCAGGTTGAGAAACTTTGTGTACAACCTGTCAACAGCTGCCTCGGTGTGCTTTATACCGGATTTCTTTAGGGCAAACTCTATCGCGTTCCTGGTGAGAACCTCGAAATTGGCGTATTTTCCCATGATTTCGCGAGACATGGCAAACTCGATCTGTTTTTGCCGCATCGTTTGAGAAATTACCTTCCCCTTTCCACGATGAATTCTGTTAGCCTCGCTTGCAAAGGAATCCAGATCAAACAGCGTTCCATAAGCATCGAAGACAATTGCTTCGTATTTCTTTGCTAGGTCGTCGCCGGTGCTTTGCATCTTTCAGCTATCTTTTCCTCTCTTGAACATTAACTACTATAAACTTGTTTGATGATGACGCCTAATCCCGACCGCTTAGAACCCGGCTTCTGAAAGCAGCTTTGCAATGGTTTTCCTTTTTCTTTCGAACTCGTCAATTGCCCAGTTTTCAACCTTCATGTGGTGAGAAATCGTTTCTCCGGTCGCAAGCCAGCTCATGAAATCGGCAAGACGGAGCTTCCAAGCACTGAGTTTTTCACTCTTCTTTCGCTTGAGCCGGTTCTCAATGTAGGAGAGCTCAATTAAACGGTCGTGATCAAAGCCTCCCTCTGGAAAAATATCATACCTTAATCGCAGATAGATTTGTGGGATTTGCTCCTTGATCTTAAAGTGTCCAATTTCGTGCAGCAGAGTAAGAAAGTACATTTCAGTGCTATTGAGTTTCATGCTCCTGTATTTTGGACCGATCCGATAGGCATAACTCATTCCAAGACCAATTGCGTCAGGAAGTAGTTCCTGTCTTGTAGATACGTAAATGATTCTTTTTTCCAGATCGGATTGCCCACTCGCCCATCGAAGATTACTTTCTGCGAAACGAACGGAGACTTCTGGAACGTATGATTTCGCGAATAGATCAAGAATCTTGAGAAGAGTTCTTTTTCGCAGCCCTTTCCCAGCTTCAACCAACAATCTCACTTTTGAGAATCGGGTCCTCGGTTTTTAAGGGAGCGAGGTTCATATCTACGAAGAGTGAGGAGGAAATCTTGAGCAAAGACGCCAAGAGTGATAAGGTTTCGGTCCGCGTTTCTTCCAGAGAAAGGGAAGAGGAGCTTTCAAGGTTGATGGACACTTACTCAGAGATGACAAATCCGTGGGTGCTTTCGACACTCCGCCTGCCAATGTTCCCGTACTGGAGAGATGTTGCCATACGTTCACCGAGCATAGATGTGGTCGATTATGGCGACGGATTTACTGTGACTGCTGAATTGCCGGGATTTGATAAAGATGAAGTAGAAGTTACAGTGAACGGATTTTCCCTTGAAATCAAGGCAGAAAAGGACCTCGTTGAAAAAGGAAAAACGAAGAACTACATTCAAAGGGAAAGGCTACATTCATCCTTTCGACGTTTGATTCAATTTCCGCAGGAGGTGACTTCTTCAAAGGCCAAAGCCGTTCTGGGAAATGGTCTCTTGGAAGTAGACGTTCCCAAAATCGAACCGACAAACAAAAGATCTCGGAAAATAGAAATTCAGTGATATAGCGGTTCTCAACTCTGAGAATCCTCTCCATACTTTATCTAATGTTCGACTCGAAGTTACCACTGGGCGATTATTTGTGTCTGCCAATCCTGAAATAAGAGATTACATGGCCATGAAGGTCGTCACTGCCGACGCTTCAGACTCGGTCTTTGATGCGACCGCGAAGATGATCGGGGGTGATGTTGGTTGCATAGTGGTCATGCAAAACGACGACATCGCAGGGATTGTAACGAAGGGAGACGTCATCAAAAACTCGTTTTTGAAGCTCGAGGATCCGAGAAAAACGCGAGTATCTTCGATAATGTCAACTCCTGTGGTCACGATATCTCCCGACGATTCACTTGAGCAGGCGGCAAGGGTGATGTCAGAGAGAAATGTCTCAAAACTTCCAGTGGTCGACGATGAATCCGGATTACTGGTGGGAATAGTTACTTCGACAGACATTATCCGAGTCGAGCCGAAGTATATCGAGTACTTGAAGGGTTTGATTTCCTCGACTACGAGGCAGGAACACTGAGCACTGGAACCACCGAATTCTCTATAACGGTTCTTGCAACACTGCCCAGAGATCGGAAGCGAGCTATCCCATGAAGCCCCTTGACTCCAACAACAATCATCATTGGTTTTTCTGCTTCGGCAACATTCAGTATTTCTTCGGCGGGATTTCCCTCAAGCGTTACCGCCCTAACTGGCACTCCAGCCTGTCGAACTGAATCCGAAAGCTTGCCCGTTACCTCTTCACCCAGCTCCTGAAGATAATCTGAGAACGCCTCCGGATAATGCTCAGCTTTTTCAAAACTCCTCACACCCTCGGGCACGACATCCTGAACAGGCATAACATACACCAACATTATGCCAGCCGAGAGGGGCTTCGCTATCTCGCAGGCAAGATCTACAATCTTGAATGAGTGTTTTGATCCGTCCACCGCGACGAGAATCTCGTTCATGGGATCCAGCAACTCTTTAGTCATTTAATATAGTTAGAGACTTGCGTTGCTCCTGTTGAATATCAACCATGAGCCTGCTTCATTTTTTCATTTGACTGATTGAAAACGGCCTCGGGAAGAGCTGGCGCGACATCAAGATGGACATCTTCTCCGAGTTGAGCGAGTGCGTCATTTAGCGCATTCATAACCGCGACGTAAGAGACAATGGTTCCACTCTCGCCAACACCCCTGTTCTCACTGTTGAGAATCGTCCTTAGTGTATAATAGCCTCAGGAAACAAAAACAATACTCATATCGAGAAAAGTTACTTCGAACTTACGGAGTGGGGAACAAAAAATTTTCAATAAGATACCACCTTCCGCGCTTTTTATCGAAAATCCAAGAGACACAAGCTGGGCTTGAATCACATGGTTCTGAAGTGTAAAATTTGGACTGTAATCGCAGAATGGAATTGTCAGATCTGATTAGGAGATCCTTCTCGTTTGTCCTCAAACTTCGATAAAAAGCATCGCATACTGGTTACCGGTGCAACGGGCCAGATCGGCTCCGAGCTTGTTGTAGAACTCCGAAGATTAAACGGAAACGATAACGTTGTGGCAGCCGGTCATAGAAAGGCACCCAGCAACGTCCTAAGAGATTCAGGCCCTTATGAGAATCTTGATACCACTGATAAAACCGCAATTGAAGAGCTAGTTAGCAAGTACGACATCGATTCTGTTTATCATCTTGCAGGTGTCCTCTCAGCAGCTGGCGAAAGAGATCCACAGCTTGGATGGCACGTCAACATGGACAGCCTTCACAACGTTCTCGAAGTTGCTAGGGAAAGAAAACTGAAGCAGATTTTCTGGCCAAGTTCAATTGCAGTATTCGGTCCCGAAACTCCGCGTACGGACGTTCCTCAGAAGACTGTTTTGATACCAAGAACGATTTATGGCGTCGCCAAGGTTGCTGGCGAGCTGTTGTGCAACTATTATCATAGCAAATTTGGGTTGGATGTAAGGAGTCTCCGCTATCCGGGCATCATAAGCAGCGAAACCCCACCTACTGGAGGAACAACGGACTATGCAGTTGCAATATTCTACGAGGCGATTAAAAATAAGCGCTACACTTGCTTTGTCCGCAGGGATACCGAGTTGCCAATGTTATACATGCCCGACTGTATATCTGGCACGGTCAAACTCATGGACGCAGATCCCGCAAGAATCAGCGTTAGGACGAGCTACAATCTGGGCGGACTTTCCTTTTCTGCTGAAGAGCTCGCAAACAAGATCAAGAAATTCATCCCAGATTTCGAATGCAACTACGAGCCCGACTTTAGACAAGAAATTGCCGACTCTTGGCCCAAGTCAGTGGATGACGGATATGCTCAAAGGGATTGGGGCTGGAAACCTTTGTACGATCTGGAATCAATGACCAAAGATATGATCGAGAAGCTTTCCAAGAGATTTGAGAGCGGCAAGAGTTAAGCTATGAATTTAGGAACTTTGTGTTAGTGTGAGTGAAAAGAGAATGAGAAATCCGACAGCGTTCCTGAGAGAAGAGTACGAAGATCTCGTCAGAAATCAGATAGACTGGAAATTGAGTGTGCTGCAAGGACCTAGCGCGCCATGGTGTACGGTCGATGGCAAGAAGGTCTTGATGTTTTGCTCGAATAATTATCTTGGGTTGAGCAACCATCCGAAGCTCAAACAGGCCGCTATAGAAGCGATCCAGTCCCACGGGGCAGGGTCGGGCTCCGTCAGACCAATTGCCGGTAACATGGATCTGCACGTCGAACTTGAAAAACGTCTGGCTCGCTTCAAGAATGCTGAGGCATCACTCGTTTATCAAACTGGTTTTGCCACAAATGCTGGATTGATTCCCCAGCTCGCTATCGAAGGCGATCTAATAATCAGCGACGAATTAAATCACGGAAGTATAATTGATGGCGTCAGATTGTCGCGTGCCGAGAGGGCGGTCTACAAACATGCCGACGTCGAAGATCTAGCTCGGGTATTGCTAGAGTCAGAAAAACACTCGCCAGCTCATCGACGCATTCTGGTTGTCACCGACGGCGTTTTTTCTATGGATGGCGACATAGCACCTCTTGATCGAATTTCTGAGGTCTGCGCGGACCACGGTGCAATGGTTTACGTCGATGACGCCCATGGTGAGGGGGTTCTAGGAGAGGGAGGACGTGGGATCGTATCTCACTTTAAGCTCTCAAGGGACAAGGTTCAGGTCGAGATGGGTACCTTCTCGAAGGCATTTGGCGTCGTAGGCGGTCACATCTCAGGATCTAGGGATCTCACCAACTTCGCTTACAACAAATCAAGGACATGGCTGCTTAGCGGTTCTGCGCCTCCTGCAGTCGCTGCTGCGTGTACAGCCGCGGTAGACGTTTTGGAAAATGAACCCGAGCACGTTCAACGATTGTGGGAGAATACAAAATACTTCAAACAATCGATGAAGGATTTGGGATTCAACATAGGGAAAAGCGAGACGCCCATTACTCCCGTCGTTGTTGGAGAAAGCGGAATGGCAAAGAAACTGAGCTCGCGGCTCTTTCAAGAAGGAGTTTTTGCCCTGCCGATAGTGTACCCGATGGTCGCCAAAGACAAGGCCAGAATTAGAACAATAATGAATGCGGCTCTGACACGCGAAGATCTGGACTTTGCAATTCAGGCTTTCACGAAGATCGGGAAGGAACTGGAAATTATCTAGTGGAAACCATTCCGCGTCACCTGGGTGACTGATATTCCCATTTGCGAGAATCGTATTAGCTGAATTAATATCGAATCGATCCTATGAGCTTGCGAAGTCAGAATGCAAACAGAGTCCAAAAGTACGCTAGCTGGAATTACGAGCGATTATGCATTTCCGCCTAAGCGAATTCTTGCCGCAATTGACGGCTCGGAAAATTCGTCTCGTGCTCTCCAGGCAGCAATAGAAGTGGCCAGACAATTCAACTCCGAACTTTTGATCATTACAGTAACTCTCAGAAATCCCAGAATTCTGGGTGAGCCCGGGCTTACGCAGAACATCTATGATGATATGGACAGACGGTCCGAACAAATACTTTCGCACGCTGCTGAACAGGCGAAAAAAGCTGGTATCGCCAAGGTAATGACCAAAGCTATTCCTGAGTTTGATTCAGTACCAAAACAGATCCTTGAAGAAGCGGAGAACAAGAAAGCAGACCTCATCGTTGTCGGAACAAGAGGACTGGGGGGATTCAAGAAACTTACCGTGGGAAGTGTTTCAAGAAGCGTACTCACACACGCTGAATGTAACGTTATGATCGTACGATAATAGAGTGAGCCATCACATTCTGGATGGAGGTTTTTCAACCCCAAATTTCTCAACGAGCTCTCGTAGCTGCTCTCTCGTCAATGCGGGCAGATATTCTGAAACTGATTCAAGAAGAAGGTTCTGTTGGGAAAGGATCACTCGGAGTATATCCTTCTCGGTAACTATCCCCACGAGTCTGTCTTTTTCCACGACCGGAAGTCGCCGGATATCCTTTCGACCCATCAAAGATATCGCATCCCAGAGCGTCGCCGTCGAAGAGATTGTTGTCAAGGGATGAGACATCACATCCTTCATTTTCGCGTCAAGAACCGTCGACCCTCGATCGGCGATTTTCACCAAGTCTCGCTCAGTAAAGATACCCGCCGGTTTCTCGTTTTCGACAACAATTATGCTACCAATATCGTTTTCCTTCATCAAGTGAATGGAATCGCGCAACGACCGTGAGACTTCGATAATTTTCGTACGTTTATTCATGAAGCTCCCAATGGTTAAGTCAATCAATGATGACGGGCCTTGCGACGGCATTTCTACTCCCCTTTTTGCTCCCGCGATAGCTAATAGTCATTCGATTATTTATAGGGCAGTCACGATTCTCATGTGCGATACCGTGGACGCTAAATATCGGATAACCGAAACCCTGCATGATTCTCGTATGTGAGAACTGTCCCGTGATCTTAAGTAATTGTTCCTGATAAAACCACGCGAGCCGATCAAGAATCATGTCGAGAAACACGAATCTGGAAAACTCTTCTTCCTCAAGGACCAGCACGCTGGTCATCGAACGTTCGAAGGGCGCTTCTTTCAACAAACCTGTCGTCATTTGTGGTTTTGTAGGTCCTGGACTCGCCGGCTTGACAGCCGCAGGATACATCATCGATCATCTTCAATTGCACGAAGTAGCGCACGTTATGTCACATCACATACCTCCTTCTGTTATTTTCATTGGAGGGCGAATCAGGAATCCCTTTAGAATCTACAGGGATGCCTCTGGAAAACTGGCGGTGATAATTTGCGAGGTACCAATTGCTACCGGTGGGCTCTATGATATTTCCTCTGCATTGCTCTTGTGGTTTGAGCGTTTTGACCCAGCTGAGTTTGTAGTACTCGATGGCGTGCCAATAGATGCACTGCCGGAAGAAAGGCCGACCTTTTACGTCGCGGAGGAGGAACGGCAGAACGATCTGAAAGCACTCGGTTTTGTGCCGGCGGAAGCAACTCTCATTGGAGGCACGGCGGGGAGCATTCTGAGCGAATGCGTCGCACGGAAAGTACGCTGCATGTCACTGTTGGTCCCTGTTTCCAGGTCTCTGATGGATCCTGGCGCGCCCCTTGCTCTGGTTCGAGCACTAAATTCGCTTTACAAACTAAACGTTACTACCAAAGAGCTGGAAGAAGATGTAGCAATGGTTCACAACGAGCTGAATGAAATCAGAAAACAATATCAGAAACTACAAGATCAGGCTTTGGTCGGAAAAGATGAGAGTGTTAAAGCTCAAAACGTGTACGGATAAATAAAAAGAAAAAGTGTGGACTATTTGTCCCCTCTCTGATCTCTTACTTGGATAGTAGCTTCCACGACAGCACTATGCCCAGCGCCCCCAGCACCATGGCGAATCCTATCAGTACCGAAAAGTCCGCCCAGAGCGGTGCGAGCTGTTGTGTCGAGCCAAGCAACATCTGTCTTACCGCGTCGTTTGCGTAGCTCACAGGGTTCACCCTAACTACGTTTTGCAGCCATCCCGGCATTATTGTCACCGGAAGCAAAGCATTGCTTGCAAATAATAGTGGGAGGTTGAGCAGATTGATGATCGCCATCTGGGTCTGCCAGTCGCTCGAACGCAGAGCGAGCATCACGAAAAGTGAGGACAGACCAAACGACATCAGGAATAGGATCGAGAAAGAGCCCGCGACCGTGAGGACTGATAGGTGCGAGGTGTTCATTCCGAAGAGTATGGCAATGACTAGAACTATGGCGGCCTGAATCAGAGATCTTATGACGCTCTGGAGCACTTTTCCTGTGACTATAGCACCCCGACCGACAGGAGTACTTAGTGCCTTGTTCATGAAGCCAAATCTTCTATCCCAGACTACTGACATGCCTGCAAATGCAGCCGTGAACAGAATGATGAACGACAGCATTCCCGCGGAGAGGAATGAGAAGTAGTCTGTGACACCGAAGAAGTGCAAATAGACCGCTTGCTGCTGCGCGGGTGGAACCGAACTAGAGATGAAGGAACCAAAGTTGAGCGCCTTACCGAACAGCCCGAGCCAGACAACCGGCTGGACCAGTGAAATTATTAGCTGGATTGGATTCTTGTACCACTTTACGAGGTCTCTATTTGTCAGAGCCCAAAGTCCGTGCAATGGACTCTTGTTCAGCTTCGGAGTTGCGCGGAATTCTCTTTCGAGCTTTCTTTCCTCTTCCTCAACTGACTTTTCCTGCGTCGTTGTCGTGACTGATCTTGTCGAAATTTTATCTGCCATTTCTATTTTCACTCTCTTTCTAACGTCTCGCCTTCATCATCGTCACACGTTGGCTGAACATCTGTTGTCGGTTCGTTTCCTCTTCTCGCAACGTTCGTCCGGTGAGTTCCAAGTAAGCCTCGTCCAGCGTCGGCTTTGTCAACGCTATCGTCCTTACGTGAAGCCCTTTCGATCTCACGGTGTCAATGACCTGAATGGAAGCTTCTTCACCGATTTCGGCTTTTATTCTGTACTGGTTTCCGTTTTTCTTGACATCTTTTACGAGGGGAATTTTTGCAATGTCACCTGAAATGTCAGGCTCCACTTCCGCAACTCCAATTGTAATGACATCTCCTCCCACATTTTCTTTGAGTTCGGCGGGAGTTCCTATCTTGACGATGTGACCATGGTCTATGATTGCAATACGGTCGCAAAGAGAATCAGCTTCTTCCAAGTAATGGGTTGTAAGGAACAACGTCATGTGATACTCCTCCTTGAGCATCCGGATGTAGCCCCATACGGCAGCACGAGTCTGCACGTCCAGACCAAGGGTCGGTTCGTCCAGAAATAGCAATCTTGGATAGTTGATCAGGCCGCACGCGAGCTCCAGTCTTCTCCTCATTCCGCCGGAGTAGGTACTCACCTTTCTATTTGCCGCGTCTTCTAACTCAACAAGCTTCAAAAGCTCCTGTGCATGCGGCTTAGAGTTGCTCCTCGGGATTCCATAGAGGTCACCGCAAAGGATAATGTTTTGGAGGCCGGTGAGATCCTCGTCGGCGGTGTACTCCTGAGGGACTACACCAACATTTCTTCTTACTTCATTCGGATGTTTGTGGATATCAATTCCAGCGATTTCAGCAGTTCCACCGGATGGTTTCAACAGCGTGGTCAGCATGTTAATTGTCGTACTTTTTCCGGCTCCATTCGGGCCGAGAAAGCCAAATATTTCACCCTCCTTTATCTCAAAGGAAACTCCTTCCACCGCTTTCAATTGACCAAAACTCTTGGAGAGGTTTTCGACCTCGACCATGATTGGCCTCTGACTTGATTCCTTCACACTGACACTTTCTTGACTTGACATTTTACTCACTGTATTTTCACAAGATTACAGATTATTGCGTCTACTTGAGCCTAACTTTGGTGTTGGCGCTTCGCTCTTCTCGAACTGCTCCAGTCTGGTCTTTGTCCACTTGAGCTGTCTCTCAAGAGTCAATGCATACTCCCTCAAGGTAAACTCGGCATCATTTGGACTTAGCTTGGAGATCTTTGAATCGATAAACTCCTGAGCCATCTGGAAATGCGATTTCGAACCTTCTACGAGAAATGTCGAAAGATGAGATGGATCCATCAATTCAAAAAATATCCCACGCATTGCGGACCATCGTCTTCCTGCATTTGAAAGCACGTCCTTTCCTTCCCTGAGACATTGAGAGCCTTCCGGAGTGATTTCATAGATCTGTTGAGAATTCTCGGAGTCCTTTGATTTCGCAGTTGTCCTTATCAGACCCTCTCTTTCAAGCTTTTTCAGCGTCGGATAGACCGACCCGGCTCCTGGTCGCCAGGCGCCTTGGGTTTTCTCTTCGATGAACTGGGAAATTTCGTAACCGTGCGTTGGTCCGATTGATATCTGGTGAAGGATGAATATGCGTAACAGTCCTCTCGGTGCTCCTTGCGGCCTGTTAAGAGATTGAGAGAAAATCCTCCCTGAAGTCTTGGAAGAGTTCTGGTGTTTAGCTGCTGTCACCAAAGTGGCGTTTAGTCCTTAGAAACATGATCGCGGGAATTATGCATATATCTATATCGCATTAGATAGAGATTGTTAATCTCAAACGCTATGACTGCTCTGGTCAAGGTAGGTTGTTTCAGTTCACGCGTGCCGAGCTCACGTAGACGTTGTTGTTAAGTATCTGAACGCTAAACTCGGGTAAGGGAGAGGGAGGAGGACCGCCCGTCACTTGATCAGGTATTATGCTTTTTTGCGAAATCATTCCCAGATCCTATAGGATAATTCTGCAAAGCAAACAGCAATGCAATTAGAACCAATTGATAATATCTTAGGCTGGATCTTATCACTTTTAACGCATCTATGGAAATACGAATAAGATTTTCTCGCCGAGTGCAAAATGATAGATTTTCAGAAGTGTACTAGTTACACATAATTCCGCTTTTTCTAATCATTTTGTATTGTGCGCCTCTTTTTCTATTTTCGGAAACTTGTATCGATATTCGATACCTCCCCGCATATTTTGCCTCGTCGCAGGGATTGAGAAGGTTCGAATTCTTGAACAAGCTTTTTGAAGCTGATTCCAAGTGTTCGATTATGATGTTTCTAATATGGAGTACAAATCCGGCTCTCAAGGAGAACTTTAACCAACAACGGAGTAATTAGGAAATGCGAATACAGAAATCATTGAGAACCCTGATAATGGGGACTTTCATGTCTTCTATCTTTCTTCTATCAACTGGCCTGTTCATAGTAGCAAGCGCTACCGCGCCGACGTCGTTCAGTGCGCCGGTTAATATCAGCAACGATGCAAACATAGCCTCGTATCCAAACGTTCAGACCAATGGAAACAATGTCTATGTCGTTTGGACGGAGAGAAGTCACGGTATTATGTTCAGATCCTACTCGATCTCTAGTCAAACTTGGACGCCTCCTTTGACTTCGGCTGCTCTTAGATTGAGCCCAGCCGGTACTACAAACTATCCACTGATGACAGACGTTGGAAATTACGTGTATGTTGTCTGGTCACAGACCACGACCGCTTTGAAGACTCTTCAAATTTACATTGCAATAAGCTCTAACGGAGGTCAGACATTCAGTGCAGCAGTGGACATTGATCAGAACACCGCTGCTGCTGCATCTACGCCAGTAATAGCTGCGTCTGGGAGTTACGTTTCAGTTGGATGGATCGTTGGAGCCAAATCGTACGTCTCTGTCAGCTCGAATAACGGAGCGACTTGGACGAAACCATTCTTGTTCTCCTCTAAGCACGAACCCCAGCTCGCCGAAGTGGGCGCTCACGTGTATGCCATTGCCGATGGTAGCTCTCTTTACGTTTCATCGAATGGCGGGGGAAGTTGGACAAAGCATACGATTACCGGCTGTTGCGGAGCAGAGCCGTGGATCGCTGCCGAAGGAAACAATGTTCTGGCCTCATGGGAGACCAAGAGTAACAAGAGTGTAATAGAGGCTGTCTATAGTACTAACGGTGGCTCAACTTTCAGCAAAACAGTTACAGTATCCACAGGAACAACAGATGCTTGGGGACCGATGGTAAATATTTCAGGGAGCACATTCTTCATTGCATACAGAACCAATCCGAACGAGTCCACCTCGCAAGAGTATGTTGTGGTCTCCACAAACGCAGGTGGTACTTGGAGCTCGCCAACGGCGATCGGAATTGCGAGTCGCGACAACGAGTGGCCGTTCACTGTAGCTGCGTCTGGAAACAATATCTACATCATGTGGAGCGAGAAAGTGAACACTGTTAAGAGTAACACTGATTGGCAAACATTAGTCTCCTATAGCTCTGACAACGGGGCAAGTTGGAGCACTCCACCAACGTCGTTAACATCCACGGTGGTTTCTGGCGCTCAGCCGGAACAGGACATTGCAACCGGAGCAATAGCTAGCACTGGTGCAACGGCTTTCGCCGTATGGCAGAACAACCAGACCACGAGTCAAATCTACTTCTCGCTCACATAGATCAACAGAAAACTCGAGCGAGATTAAGAACTAGGCTAAGAACGACTCGCTCAATAAAGCTCTTCAAAGATACCGCGAAACGAATGTGGGGAGAGGAAGCGTGTTTTCCTCGACCCCGGACTTTTTTCTGCAACTTTGAATCACGTAGGAAAGCAATATCTCCGATAGATCAGGGAGTAACTGATCGCTGGGAGAGAAACTGGACGACTGCGGTCGAAACAAGAGACCTGATTATCCAGTACATAGATTCCCATCCTGGCGCTCATCTTCGCCAAATCAAGCGAGATCTTCGCATTTCGATGGGCGTTACGCAGTATCATCTGTACACCCTTGAACGAGAAAAGAAGATCTTATCGAAGAGGACGGACTTTACAAGCGGTTCTTTCCGGCGATTGGCTTTGGAGATCGTCAGCGGGAAATTCTCGACGTGCTTTCCCAGGAAATCGAAAGGGATCTACTTCTTTACGTAATCCAAAATCCGAATTCGACACAAAAAGAGCTCGCAGGGTACGCCAGGCTCTCGCCGGGAACTATAAACTGGCATATGAAGCGCCTCATCGGATCCGGTCTTGTCGCTATGAAAAGGGAGGGTCAGTTCGTTAGGTATTCGGTGAATGGCGAACATGTTGAAATTATCAACCTGCTTCGCAACTATCATCCAAGTACTTTCCAGTTATGGGTTGACAGATTTATGAATGCTGTGGATACCGTGACTCAAGTCGACGTGACAGAAGAAGTTGCCGAGAGATCAAAAATTCAGAAAGTGACGAGTGACGGTTCCGGTCCTGAACCTTCCAATGGAATCGAAATGGATCATAAATCTGAGAATGCCGGGGAAGAGCCCAGTTCCTCAAACCCCGAGAAACACGAGGATTAAGAAAACAAAATGAGTATTGAAGCAATCCTAGATGCTGCATTCCGTACTGCCGGACAAACTTTACAGATCGGCCAGGTTTTTTGGAAATGAGGGTTCGGTCGAATACATCCTGGACGCTGCCACCGGCGTTTTCTCATTCATTCTGTTTGCCGTGACGGTTTATGCATGGCTCCGCCGGAGCCGTCAACTAACTCTGCTTATAGTTGCTTTCGGCTTTCTGGCGTTTTTTGTCGTACAGGCGGTGGAAATTGTACCTTATCCGGCATTGCACGGTGAACTCTTTAGGTCGGTTATGGAATTTGTCACACTGACTCTGTTTTTCATCGCACTTGTCGTTCGTCCTCAGAGAAGTACCCGGAAGCCGAAGAGATTCGAAACCGAACATGATAAATAGTGTTTACGATGATATTTAGGGCGTTTTATTACTTGTTCTAACCGGAGACACAAGGACCCGACCCAACCACTTTTACCGGAAAAATGTTTCCGCCGCTATCCACATTTAACTGAATGGAGGGTAGTTTGACTGAAGCCGGTCCGCCGAGCACATTTCCATTTACGTCGAATACCGAGCCGTGACAGGGGCAGTAGAGTTCAGTTGTAGAGCTGTCGTACTGGCACTGGCAACAAACATGAGTGCAGAGAATACTCAGCGCGTACACCGCTCCGTTCGATCTTTTCATTAACATGTTTGTATAGCCCGAGGAAGGATAGTCAAAATACTGGGGGACACCTACCTGAAGGTCGCTCACGTTTGCGATCGCGCCCGAAGGAAGGATTCTCGTCGCAGTCGAACCTGACGAGCCCCCGGCTAGGTTATTGGATCCGGGGGATTGTTGAGACGGCGACATTGAACTCCACACTCCCAAAGCAGCTGCTATCGCTAGGAAAATTCCTATCGTACCACCAATTTGCAAAAAGTCTCGTCGAGTGGACTTTAATCCCATGTCAAAGTACGAGACAGCCCGTTTCTTTTTGACCGCCATGTTCTGATATTGCCTACCAGCCAAAACGGCTGTAATCATAACTCCCTGCATGAGCAGGATCGCGTCGTATGCCCACAAACTGAACAGGTATTGGGCAAAGTACTGAACGGTCAGCTTGTACGCTGATGCTGTCGCGATATCCCCCACCTGCAATAGAATTGTTAGGGCAGCCCAGCCAAGAGTCGGAAGCACTATCTTTCTCAAGTGGACAAAGTTTGCGACAGCTAAAATGACGTCTATGACGCAAATAGCGACGAGCCCATAAGCGTGGGAAACCGCGAGCAGCCAGAGCGACTTGTCTGTTGCCAGAAGATAAGCGCCGAATGCAGTGGAAGCAATAAGAGATATTCCCACGATTTCTTGGGATCTGTCAAACCTCTTGATAGCTTCGGCGCGTGAGATTAACTCTGAGTTTTTTGGGACTGGTTGCTCCTTCACGGGAATCTTTTGAGGCAGCTTCTGTTGATCTCTCTTGGAGTTTACCAAAATAATTTTCATACCGGTTAGATGAGGAGGATCAGCTATTATCGACCCTTGATGAGTCGATGTTATCTCTCCTTATTGTTTTACCCAATTTATGGGTTCAAGTACACCCCTAGAAACTTGCATCGATTTAGAAGAGATTTGGGAACAATTTTGCAAATTCAGTAAATAGGAAAACTGTCCTCCAATCGTCTAGGCTGTGCATGATGCAGATTCAGAAAGCAGCACGGAAATTTTCAGTCGAGGTAGACTTGCAATTGCGAGAAGACTCGATCCAGTATTGGTATTTTTATCATCCCGAGAAAGAATCCCCGCCGCTTAAGAAAAGATGGTAGCGACCAACATGTCAATACTTCCTTTTTACCAAAGCAAGGAATTGCGGGCACTTTTGAAGAAACTCGTGGTGCCCTTCCTAAAAGGACTCTGGATTTACTCGTTAATCCTATGGACATACATAGTAGCTGATATGTTTGTATTCCCACAATACCAGTACAGCGCAATCTCTCGCCTAGTTCCAATTCCTCAAAACTTGATAGCAGTGGTTGCTTTTCCAATCTCTTTTCTTTCATTCGTTTTGTGGGAACTCAAGAGATCTCAAAACACTGTCGGTCGTAATGAATTTGAGTCAAGAGACGATCCACGGAGAAATGCAACCGAGATCTCCCGCTGATTTCTATTCATGCGTATTGCATCAATCGCACAACCACGTTGATTGCCAGGGAGTCATTGACTGAAATCATCAGTTAATGACAGTATTTCCCACGTAAATGTTGTTGATTGTCTTGATGTCGCACTCGGCCAATTTCGATGGCGGCGGTCCGGAGACAACGCTACCGTTGTTTGCGCTGAAGACGCCGGGATGGCAGGGACAGTTGATCGAGGATCCCGATGAATAATTCACTGTGCACCTGCGTGGGTACAGCGGGTGCTGAAAGCCTCCCAGTTTCGCGGCGCCACGAGTCAGATATACTTCGCATCGTCTTAGCTTAGGATGGGGGACAAGGAGTCCCCATCCTCCTTTTCTTTTTCGGTCCACGACTTTACGTAAATCTCGAGATATTTCTCAACCCTTGAGCAGGATGCCTTGGTACAGAGACTGTGACCGAAGTTCTCTTCAGTATTTCTGGTCTGATTAGGCTAAAGCACGTGTCCTTCCGATAGAAACCCTCTGTATCCTATGTATCCAGTGACAACCTTCGTGATTTTGATCTACGCGAGGATAGTATAAAGAGCGTCTTTAGAAGGACAGCAATATTGAAACCAACCATTCTAGATCTGGATTTGGCCGACTCGATGTCCGTTTCATTTATCATTTCTATTTCGAATGGAAAGTGACGCGGGTATCTTTGAGTAAAATGGAGGAAACCGTCGTAACGGTGGACCGGGTAGTAAAGTCCTATCTCGCAAGATCGAAGAAAGCAAGAAAGGAAGACAAGGTTCAGGTTCTCGGCAGCATCTCTTTCGAATTAAGAAAAGGGTCCTTCACTAGCATAATAGGTCCCTCCGGCTGCGGGAAAACAACTCTTCTTAAAATAATAGACGGACTCGTAAGACCTGATTCCGGCAGAGTTGTGTTCAATGGAAAGATAGTTGATTCTCCCCCGGAAAAGATGGGATTTGTTTTTCAGCAATTCGGTTTGCTCCCTTGGCGGTCGGTCATCAAAAATGTCGAGTTCGGCCTTGAACTCAAAGGAGTGGATCCTGACGAGCGTCAACCCATCGCCCAGAAATATCTCGAGGCCGTGGGCCTCAAGGGATTTGAACACCACTACGTGCACGAAATTTCTTCCGGAATGCAACAACGCGTGGGACTCGCAAGGGCGCTTGCGATAGATCCGGATGTCTTGTTGATGGACGAGCCATTTGCTTCCATAGACATGCAGACGAGGGAGATACTTCAAAGGCAGCTCCTTCAGATCGTCAAGGGCGAAATTCCAAAAACAACTCTGTTTGTTACGCATAATGTCGACGAGGCGATTTACCTTTCGGACGAGATCCTTCTTATGGGAACTCATCCAGCGGAAGTAAAAGAGAAAATTCCGATCAATCTCCCCCCCAACCGTGCCGACTATGACGTAAGGGCACACCCCGAATACATACGACTCCGTAACAGAATCTGGAAGTTTCTGGAGAAAGAGATAATGGAAAAAAATGGTTTTGGGAATTATGGGTCACGATGACAAAGGGATCGAAGATCAATCCCGGACGATTTCTGCTCCGAACGATCAAGCAATGCTTGAAAGGCAAACGGAAGAAAAGCGTCCAGCTGGACGCAGGACTTTTCCAAATTTCATTTCTGGCTCTTTGCGGGCAAGGTTAGCGGTCTTTGCCCTAACATTCCTTATCTTTCTCTCGCTATGGCAGCTCATCGCAAGTCTCACGAACAATTCCCTCATATTAGCCAAACCCCTCCCGGTATTCCAGGCCCTCGTTAACCTCCTTCAGGATAACGTGCCGCGTGCTACTGAAGGTTTGCAGAATCCAACGATCGCGATAGTCCAGACTTTGGAAATCGTTTTTCTGGGTTTTGGTCTTGCGGCTATCGTGGGGATCCCTATCGGTATTTTGGAGGGACGGTGGAACTTTGCCGCGGGAATAATAGATCCATGGATAGACGCAACTCATTCCATTCCCATCGTCGCATTGATACCAACACTCTACTTTGCAATCGGGGGAAGTTTTTTCGCTTTTGTTTTCATCGCGTTTCTCCTCGCTGTTTTCAGCATCATCGTGAATACTCAGAGTGGCGTAAAGTACAGCATCGGTTTTCTTTCTGACGTTGGGAGATCCTTTCGGGCTTCTGAGCTTCAATTCATTTCGAAGATAGTCCTGCCTGCTTCAATGCCTGACATAATCACCGGATTGCGAGTTGGTCTAGGCCGAGCGATATTGGGAGCGGTGCTTGCCCAGGCTCTTCTGAGTGGAAATGGTCTGGGAGGGATGATCGTAACATTTCAGGACCTTTATGCGACACCTTACACTATGGCGACGCTTTTGTTAATCGCCGTGCTTGGAATTTTGGTTCTTCAGCTTCCAAAACAACTTGAAAAACGGATTTTCAAGGGGAACGAAATCTTCGAAACACTTTGATGAAGGTCTGGAGAATTGAGATCAGGTATCACAAGGTACATTACGCTTTTCGGAACTGGTGTCGTTTTCATCACCGCCTGGTGGGCGCTAGCAGAATCGAAGCACAATTTTGCACAATTTGCGGGTCCCGGGCAAGTGGCTGTCGCTCTTGGTAGTCTTTTCACGAATTCGGCGATCAGTGCGTCGTTGGTACCCGCACTAAAAGACACGATGGTCTCCATCTTCTTCGGTTTTTTTCTGGCGGTAATCGTGGGAATTCCCATAGGCGTCCTTATGGGAAGATATATTGTTGCTGACCTAGTTTTAGATCCCTGGGTTAACGCATGGTACTCCGTACCGGCCATTGCCTTCGTCCCACTCGTGATGAATTGGACAGGACTAAACTACGGTGGCTCGATTGTCATCGCGTTTCTCATAGCGGTTTTTTCCATAATACTGAACGTCTACAGTGGCGTCAAGAACTGCAGCACGACCTTGCTCGATACGGCGGCCTCGTACAGGGCAAGCGAATTCCAGCTTCTGTCTAAAGTAATGCTTCCCGCGTCTCTCCCTCAGATCATGATCGGACTTCGTCTGGGTCTGTCACGGGCGATCGAAGGAGTGGTCATCTCTGAAATGTTGTACGCCGCGGTAGGTCTTGGCGGAATGATAGATTACTCAGCAGATCATTTGCAGTCGGCAACATCAGATGCCCTGATAATCATCCTCGCAATTATTAGCCTCGTCCTTACTGGATGCCTGAGGATTTTGGACAGGAAGATGATCGGCTGGAAAGAGCTAGATGCCCGCTAGTACATCCACGAGGGAACCCAAGAGTTCAGTTCCGCGGTAAAGTTGGAATTTACCCAGCTTTCCCTCGGATAAATGTAGGGCCCGAGAGACTGTAACGCCTTTAGTTCAAAATACTTGTTTATGATTCCATAAGGTTTGACGGAGCTATTCTGGACAGGTGAGCTAAGCGCACCGGCGTCCATATAGAAATTCACGGTATCCTGAAATTTTGTGCTAATGTTCTGATCTCCCTGAAGATTGTATACCCCGTACGGCCAGTAGGTAAAGTGAGCCGGGTAATAGATTGAAGAGTATTGAATCTCGAGCAAAGGGGATAGTGGAAGAAACTTTTCGGCAAACGGGATAAACGCCGAAGGGTTTGAGATAAAAGTTCGCTGTGCCTGGTAGATCGCCGCCAGAAATTCAACGAGGACCTGCTGATTTGCAGGATTTGACAACCAGCTGTCACGCACCGCATAACAAGTGTCAAAATTATCGTTGGGAGAATGGAACAATACGTGGTATGGACCTCCATTTGCGGAATTGTTCACCGACGGATTCTCAAAGTCGGCAATGATGAAGTTATCCACCACGATCTCCTGCGCCACCCCAGTTTCAATATCGTGGACCAAGTCGTAATTTTCCTTCCCAGCTTTCAGAAAGACGGAACCATTTTCCTGCGAGTTTGCGTTGAAGGGGATGCCGGCCTGCTTCAACCAGTACTCGTTTAGAAATCTCGCGATCGAACCTGGACCCGGATCGTCAGCAACCCTGCCAACGAGCTGAGAAGGGGTCGTGATGCCCTCTCCCGCAATTCCCACGAACGTGCCGGCGAGCATGTAACCTCCTACGCACGTTGTTTGCTGCTGGTTTCCCCCGATGCCAAAAGAACCCCCACTTTCATCATAAGCTATATCCTGCTGTCCCGCGACCAATGATTCGTAAGCGAGGGACGTAGAATCATAATAGGTCGTCACCACATGAATTCCTTCGGCCGCAAGTATCTGAAACGCGAACTGATCAGTAACATCACTTTCATCCAGTGCGTCAGGATAGACTACTCGTAAGGACACGTTGTTGGAGGCGGAAGAAACAGGGAGAGTCGCTTCTGCATAATACACCGTTGAAACGGCGAGGAAGATAGCCAGAAGAATCGGAATGAGCCTACTTGGCCGCAAATTCTCGAGCCTCTCTATATTAGTTGCATTCGAATTTGAATTTTCAATTGAAATCCAGTCTTAGAGTCGCAACTCAAATTCCTCAGAAAACTCTGGGAGCAGGAAAGAACCCTCATTATTCCTACGAAGAAAAAGATGATGAATCCCCACTCCGTACAAGATCACTATGCCGGCCAACTAACTTTCTTTTATTCTTCACAAATTTGTTTTTAAGAGAATTGAAAGTGCCTAGTTCTAAGACATCTACTTATAGGTCCATTTGCAAATTCAGAGTCTCAAAACACCTTCCAACGAAATCAAGATTAGAACAACTTTGGCAATTGCGATAGAATGTTCAATGATCAAATTTTCTTGCACTAATTTCTAGAGGATATTGTGAAGACGCGCATTGAAAGCGGCAGGTCGTCAGAATAAGGGCGAGCCCAGAGTTTCGATAAGGCTTCTCGTCTGTGCAGTGGTAGTCGTCTCAGGACTGTCAGTCGGTTTGCTCGCGGCTTTTAACCCCGTTTCCTCCGCGTCCCAGCTTCATTCTACGTTCACGATCCCAGTCGGTGTGGGGCCAAACAACTACATGACTGAGCGTCTGATGATGACAAAGGGCGAGATCATCAATTTCGCTGCCGTTCTCGATAACGATAGCGCGATCAGACTATACATCATGAACGGATCGCAGTTCTCGACTTTTTTCAAATGCGCACCAAAGTGCCATCAGCCCCTTCTCGGCGGACAGGGTACATATTACCAGCAGGCGGGTCTCTCCAAGCCGGATCTGTTCCTGAACACCTCGTTATCTTTGGCAAAATCTTATGCTGGCAATTTCACGTCGCCCACCTCCGGACCAATCTATTTTGTGTTTGACAATTCGCTCGGCGAAAGTAATATCGATTATGTGGCCCAAAATGCAACTGGATTTGCTGTTGGCTCGATAAGAATGACAGTATTTGGCATCGCCACGAGCTATGCGATCAACTGGGACCTAGTCGCGATTGGAGTGGGGGAGATCTTGGTCGGAGGAATTGCGGCCACGATGCTTTCGCAGCTGAACGTCAAAAGAAGACTCCGCAGCGAGATTTTTTTCTTGAAAAGATTTGGAACCGCGGTTGTTCTGCTCGCAATTATTATAACAATGATTATCGACCTTCCGGTTTTTTACGCCGCCGCTACGAACTCCCCGAACTCGTTACTGCCTGGTTCGGGTGCAAAACAGGTAGGGATAAACACTACAGAGCCCGCTTCGTCGAACTATAGCGTGTTTGAAATCGACAGTGATTACCTGTCGAAAGCTGGATCGGCTGGGTATGGTCAGATGTCCGTAGATACGGCAGACCAGCTTACATTTGTTCCAGCTCCACAGAACAATTCCATTTACGCCTACGACTTGCCAAACGAAGCAGAGTCCGATATCGGTGGATTCAGCTATCCAGTGACCTCACTGTATGTCCCGCAAGGGGATCTCTTTGTGAGCAACGCCGGAAACGGGACTGTGGACGAGTTAGGCGTGAACAGCTCCGGCTATCCAATAAGTTTTCAAAAAATTGCAGAGTTCAACTTTAGTCAGCCAGATTACCTTGCCTATGACAATAGCAGCGCTACAGTTTACGTCGGTTACGGTAGCGGGAACAACAGCGGCCTCGGCTTGATCAGCGCTACGAGCAACAGCATTGTCGGAACAATTCGTCTCCCGGCAACTCCCGCACAGATCGCAGTAGAGCAAAATGGGACGAGAATATTTGTAAGCATGCAGAATTCTATCGCGGTGGTGGATAAGACGACGAGGAGCGTGATAGACTCATTTTCCGTCGGGGGCGCGATTGCCCTTGACGAGTCAGACGGCCAGCTTTTCGTGGGAACTTCCAGTCCTCCACAGGTGGACGTGGTAGACGATCAGAGTGGTAATATTATATCGACAATCACTCTTCCAAGCGCCCCGGGCGCGGTCAGTTTCGATCCAACCTCAAAACTAATTTTTGCATCCTGCACAGGAGGGACACTTCAGGTGATCCAGCAAGATCAAAATTCCACGAGAAGCTACTTTCTATTGTCCTCGCAGTCGACTGGTCCCCAAGCCACCGCTTCGGTCTATTACCCTGGACAGGAGCTAGTGCTCGTTGCAGTTCCTCAATACCCGTTTAATCTAGCTCAGCTACTGACCTTTGGCATTTACTCGGATTAGTATCCGGAAATGAAAGAGTGCCATTTGTTGGTGTCTTTCTCGAAGCTTAGATTGTGTAGCTCCCATAGAGTGAAAATTCAATGCCCTAAAAATAATTCGAAAATGCTGTTAGAGACTATTCCTCGAATGAAATTGGAAATTTATGCAGAGATCCTCGAATGAAAACCGTTCGCACGTATTTGTCAATCCCATTAATTGTGAAATTGAACAGAAGGTTTAGAGCGTGCGTGGAATGTGGCTAGATCACGGTCGGCACTTCTCTTCGTATTGTCAGTCGGGATCCCGCAGGAGATGACAATAGCGACTATACAGAGGTTGATCATAGAAGCATGTCTCGTGCCCTACGGTCTGGGCTCTGTCGCGCACAACTTAGGTACCGAAAAAGATCAGATACTTTGCATTGGTTGACATAGCAGGACTAGCAGCGACAACCCTCGTCTCCTTCGGCCCTCTGGATATCTTGCTAGACATTTTGTTAAATTACATAGCGGTTATTGGAGTCGCATCCTGGTTATGTTATCCGCCCAAATTGCTTGGAAGGGCTACGATATTTGACGAACTTTCCTACGTATTCTATTTGTATTTACATTCCACAGCGCTGACTCTTTTTCGGATTGACGGGGGTAGTTGTCGCCTTGTCGGTAGCATTTCTAATGGAATTCTCGTTGCGAAGAAAAAAGATCATATCGCATTTGAAAGTCTCATTCCTGTCGTAGGTGCAAAAAAGTCAAATGGATTTGGTAGCGGTTCCCGCTCCCATAGCGTAGACCTAAGTCTGCGGACCGTCTACTGCTCTAGAGCTTGATCGTTGCCAAGTTCCTCCTCTTCGTCTTCTTCAAAGTCCTCGTCCGCTTCGTCCTCTGATTCATCCTCAGATTTTGCTTCGAACTTCTCTTCAGATTCTTCCTCTCCTTCTTTCTTCTTTTTCTTGTTCATCATACTCACCTAGTTTGAGTTCGTTTGATAATTGGGGATGCAGAGTTTGAAAATGCTTTCTATGATAAGATTTAGTCGAGCGTGTGGGTTTGAAATTCTGCGATATCACTTTCGCAGCTCGAGTTTGAACCCCATGTGACTCGTTTCGTAAATCATCGACTTTTGATGTGACCGTGGAAAATTCGGCTTAGCTAATTTTAGCCAGCCTGGACCTGATTTCAGCCGCGGTCACTATAGACCAGGATTGAATTTTGTCTGCCTTTTTCTTTGCCTGGGTGTGTTTTGCAAAATCGATGTAGATCCGGATAAATCTCCTGAATTCGTCAGTTTCAAAAGTGAGCGAATAAACTGAGGCGGGGAAAGCGGCAGCCTGCACGCGTCTCCTCAAATTTTCCATATGTAGATCGTCAAAGTCTTCGCCGTCTCTTCTCACTGCCTCGATCTTGCTCGGCGAATACCTTAGATCGCCCTCCTCAATTCGGTACTCGTAATTCTCATCAAACCAGGACGAGACCATTTGAATTTCAGACCTCCTTGTCGGGCCCATTTCGAAGCCTGGAAACCCAATTTTCTATAAACAGAATCGCGTCAAGATTTTCAAACTAATCGGTCGGCCGCTGGGCCGTTAGAATTCCAGTATTGAGGGACTTGCATGACATTGATCGTTGGTTGTTTAGAATTCCCAATATTCTTGAAACGACTCAAGTGATTTATGGAATTGGATGAGAGTGAACGTGACTACAACCTCATCTACCTGACATGGTTATATGCACTCAGACGTGACCCATGACAAAACCAGCAACTTTCGCTGGGATTTGATTTGAAATTGACTGAAGTTATTAACGTCAAGGATCTGACTCTGACTTATGCAGATGGTACAAAAGCAGTCCAAGGTATCAGCTTCTCAGTAAATGAGGGTGAGTTCTTTGGGTTTCTCGGCCCCAATGGAGCCGGAAAAAGTACAACGATCAAGGTTCTTACAACGCTTCTTCACAAGACTGCAGGAGAGGCGTCTGTCGCCGGCCTGGATATCGAGAAAGACGCACGAGAGATCAGGAAGGTGATCGGGGTCCAAAGTCAGGAAACATCGCTCGATCCTGAACTCACCGGCCGCGAAAACATGATACTTGAAGGTCACTTGCAGCAAATGCGCGGCAAAGAGCTGGAAGACAGGGTCGATTCTCTTCTCAGCGTCGTCGGTCTCAAAGATGCCGCGGACAAAAGGGCTGGAAGGTATTCCGGCGGGATGAAAAAGAGGCTTGATCTTGCTACGGTCCTTGTACACAAACCAAAGATAATGTTTCTGGACGAGCCGACGACTGGTCTTGATCCACAGTCAAGAGCTGGCGTGTGGGACTATCTGGAAGAGCTGAACAAGAAGGAGGGGATCACAATTTTCCTCACTACTCAATATCTTGAAGAAGCTGATAGACTCTGCCAGCGCCTGTGCATTGTAGACGGCGGAAAGATTGTCGCGCAGGGAACACCTGCCGAGTTGAAAGCTGAGATCGGGGCGGATGCGATCACGATAACGATGAAAGACCTGCAGGGAAAAAGCGACGATTCGGTGAGAACAAAAGCAAGGCAGATAATTCAAAAACTTCAGAACGTTTCAGACATAGTTGATTCCGGCGACGGACTAACGATTTATGCACGAGATGGAGGATACTTTATCCCTGATCTGGTTAGAGCGTTTGACAAGACCGACATCAAACTGGTGTCGATAAACCTCTCCACTCCCACGCTTGATGACGTGTTCTTGAGACACACTGGCAAGAGGATCAGGGTAGAAGAACTTCAAAAGCAGGTGCCGTCGATGTTTGCGAGAGGACGGAGGTAGAGAGTACTTGACTTTACTTTTTGATACTCAGAACCTGTTCGTCAGAGCATTGAAAAAGCTCGTCAGAAATCCGATACTGATTTTCTTCTCGCTTTTCCAGCCAATAATATTCCTTGTCTTGTTCACGCAATTATTCCACTCATTCAACCTGCTTCCGGGCTTTCCACCCGGGATATCTTATCTGCAGTTTGCCGCGGCAGGAATACTGTTACAAAATGCCTTCAGCAGCGCGCTTCAAGCGGGAACTTCGATTGTGGAGGATCTGAATTACGGCTTCCTCCAAAAGATGCTCGTCACGCAAGTTCAGCGTCCCGCGATCTTACTCGGGAGACTATCCAGCGACGCTTTCAGGGTCATTGTGCAGTCGATCATTATTCTAGCTTTAGCTTATGTCCTCGGGTTCTCAGTCGCGACAGGGCTACCCGGAATGATCGTCATGCTCTTCATCATTGCCTTCTTCGGACTAGCCTGGTCCGGAATCTCGCTAGCACTTGGCATGAGAACCAGGAGTTCCGAGACCGTGTTCGCAATTGGAGGATTTCTGACCTTCCCGCTGCTTTTCATGAGCACCGCGCTTGTCCCGGTAAGCTTCATGCCAAAGTGGATGCAGTATGTTTCAGATGTTAATCCGATTAGCTACGCTGTCAATGCGGTGAGAGCTCTGTCACTTGGAGTGAGCTACGATCCTAACCTGACCAGGACCGTGGTTGAGGCAATTGGAGTAATCGCCCTTATTGCAGTGATCACAATGTCGGCTACGCTTTATCTTTTCAGAAAAGTCGTAAGCTAGTCACCGTTAAGCGATCTTGTTGGGTCAGAGAAAATCTGACCGGTCGCAGATCACTCTTGCTTCCAGAACTCTTCCACTATGTTTATCGCGAGAGGACAAAATCTCCGATGGTATGACGAGCGTGAGGGAAAGAATATTCCAGGTCCTTAGAGTGCACGGACTCGACGTGATCTTCGGCAATCCCGGTTCTACTGAGCTGCCCCTCCTCGAAAGCTTCCAAGGTGATTTTAGCTACATACTCGGATTACAAGAAGCTTCAGTCCTTGCGATGGCTGTTGGCTACGCTTTTCAAAGTGACAATGCCGCCGTTGTGAATCTACATACTGCCGCCGGTGTGGGGAATGCAATGGGTGCGATCGTTACGGCGTGGCACGCGCAAGCTCCTCTGATAATTACCGCAGGGCAGCAGGACAGGAGGCAGATTTGGACCGAACCGTTTCTCTGGGGCAGGCAAGTGGATTTTGTAAGTCCTTATGTAAAGTGGAGCGTCGAACCTCATCGATCCGTGGACGTCCCCCAGGCAATTGAAAGAGCTTATCACATGGCAATGTCTGACCCGCGTGGACCGGTTTTTGTTTCAATACCAATGGATGGAATGGATGACGAGTGTCCTCCGGTTGAAACAAGAAACGTAAGCTACAAAATAGCACCAGACCCTTCAATACTGCTTGAAATCGCCTCTGCTATCTCAAAAGCCAAGAGGATTGCTCTAATTGCCGGAGAGCAGGTTGACGCAACGAACTCGATGTCCGAAATGGTAAAGCTGGCCGAATTGTTGGGAAGTCCTGTTTTTCTCCCGCCAATTGCCTCCCGATGGAGCTTTCCATCTAGACACGATCTGTTTCGCGGGGAATTGCCTGCAGCCATGAAGCCGATATCTGACATTCTGTCGTCGTTTGATCTCGTCTTGGTCTTCGGTACGTCAGTTTTCCTTTACTATCCCTATGTGCCGGGACCAGTAATCGGTACCGGGACCCGAGTTTTTCAGATTACAAATGATTCTGGAATGGCTTCGCGAGCTGCAACGGGGAAGAGCGTAATTGCGGATGTCTCTCTTGCACTAAAACAACTGATTCCACTGCTGAAACGGAGAGAGAATGAGGGTTCTTTTCCGAAACGTCAACCGCGAGAGAGGAAGCGGTCAGTTCCGCCGACATCCGAGTATGTAGAGCATGTCCTTGGAGATGTAATTCCCTCAAACGCGGTGGTATTTCACGAAGCGCCTACCTCGGAGAGATTCTCTCAACTCAACATAGTGCAGCCAAAAAGTCACTTTGTCACAGCAAGTGGCGGGCTTGGATTCGCAATGCCCGCCGCCGTAGGAGCTGCCATAGCACAGACTGAGAGGCCTGTGGTTTCAATTGTAGGAGATGGCTCTGCACAGTATTGTATACAGTCGCTCTGGAGCGCGGCGAACTATCAGGCGGCGGTTACGTTTATTGTCTTGAACAACGCCGAGTACGCAATTCTCAAATCGTTTGGAATGATGTTGCATGAGGAAGGACTTCCGGGACTCGATATTCCAGGGATTGATTTTGAGGGACTCGCCAATGGCTACGGTGTTGGATTTAAGAGGATCATAGATCCTGATCAGATTGCTCCGATAGTTCGCGAAACAATCGAATCGCGCAGACCCTCTCTCATTGAGATACCTATTGACAGGCACGTCGCTCCGCTACTCTGAGATTTGCCAATAATTATCCTCTCGTGGGACTGACAAATTTGAAAGAGGGATTCGAAGGTTTCAATAGTTCGAGTACGCGTTGTCATGCCGGCATTGGCTAGGTTGAAGGCAGACACTTAGAATTTTGCAGAAGCACCGATCTTTGGATGGATGAGCTTTAGGTCGCCGCGATGCTCCATCAGTTTTTCGTGCGTACCTTCAATTTCCAAAAGGACGAGATATCTTAGGCGGCCCAAGACTTTTCCACGCACTTTTTTGTCCAAGAGATAAACGGTATCTCCTTCCTTTAACGGAGCGCGATGTGCTGTCAATTGTTCACAACCTTCCAATTGTTTCAATTTTCGATACAAAGAAACATTCGAGGATTCTTTGACGAAGTCCTAAGAGTGAAAGACGAGCTAAATTCATACTTAAAGAAACCGTATTGAAAGTACGTAGGGCAAATAGATTTTCGAAACAAAGTTCCAGATTGCTTTATTGCAGGAAAGTTTCTCACGGGACTTGGTCTATCAGATTTTGAAATTCGGAATCCAGCATCCAAGCTTCACTCACGATGGTCAAGGAGCCCAGATAATCGATACACTGTCTACTCTTGGAAAAACTGCGGAGCAGCTCGGGTATGATTCTCTTTGGATGATGGATCACTTTCACCAGATTGAATACGTAGGAAAGCCCGAGGAACCAATGCTCGAAGGTTGGGCAACGATTTCTGTTCTTGCAGGCTTGACCTCTAAATTAAAATTCGGCACAATGGTTACTGGCAACATTTACAGGCATCCTTCAGTTCTTGCAACATTTACAGGCATCCTTCAGTTCTTGCAAAAGTCGGCGCGACTTTGGATGTCCTGAGCAAAGGACGATTGGTACTCGGAATCGGAGCGGGCTGGAATGAAGCAGAATCGCGCGCCTACGGGATTCCATTTCCCTCGACAAGAGAGAGGCTTGAAAGGCTTGATGAAGCCGTGCAAATAATCGAAAAGATGTGGACTGAGGAGAAGACTAATTTCAGCGGCAAATACTACAAGATCGATAACGCCATTTGCAATCCCAAACCGATCCAGAAACCCCGTCCTATGGTACTCATAGGAGGGTCTGGCGAGAAGTATCTCCTGCGTACAGTTGCGAAATATGGCGACGCATGCAATCTCTTTGGTTCTCCAGAGACGGTGAGGAGGAAATTAGACATCCTCCGCGAGCACTGCAAAGCCGTCGGGCGAGACTATGATTCAATCGTCAAGACGAAATTGACTCAGCTTCTGATCAGCGAGGACGAAGGGATGATCAAGGGCATAGTCGATAGAATATCGAAGATGATGCCACCTGGTATGAATGTAAACGAGGTGATACTTCATGGAACTCCCGAACAGGTGAAAAGCAAACTTTCAGAATATTCAGATGCAGGAGTTCAGTATATGATTGTGAGCGCGAGCGGTCCCGGCGAACTTCAGGCCCTCAAACTTTTTGGGGAAAAAGTAATGCCGGCGCTAAACCACTAGTTGACGCAGCTCGTCTTGATCTCTTCGGTCATGAAAGTTCGAAGCAGACTTTTGATTATGTGCTTATTTTCAAACTAATTTTTGATTCCATCATTTCCGGAATTTCTTACAAAGACCACAATCAAAATTGCAAATCCAATCGGGAGCATAGCATCTAACGCGGCCGCCTTGCCTACACCGATAGTGAACAGAAGGGCTGCAATTATCGGCGAGAATATTGTTGCTGCAGATTGAAAAGATGTACTCAGACCCAAAGCGCTTCCAGTTTTCCCTCGGCTATTGTCGGCCACAAGAGCTTGCATTACAGGAAAAATAGACGCACTGAAAAATCCCATTGACAATGCACATGCAAGGTCTAGGGCAAAATTGTAGGAAGCGAAGAAAAAGAGCGCGTACGAGATGAACGTTGCTACCGAAATCACGAGCAGAAGATTCTTTCTTCTTATAGAATCAGAGAATCCTCCAAGCCCGACTTTTCCAAATCCACCCGCGATGCTGACCAGAGAGGTAAGCAGAGCCGAAGATAGCACGGTATAGTGCATAACCTTGAAGAAATAGTACGGAAGAAAAGCAACTTGCCAAACGGAAGACCAAGTAGCTAGCAGGGCGAAGATCATTAGAAGGGCCATATTAGGGCGTCTCAGCAGTTGAAAGGTGTCTGACCACTTGTTTTGGATAATCCCTCTTTCTCCCGACAAGACCAGGGTCCTTCGCACAACGACAACACCTGCGACAACGAAAATACCCAGAAGTGGTGCCAGGAAGAAGGCGGGTCGCCAGCTATCCGAAAGAGAGTACGCGATTCCACCGACTGAAAGACCAGCAACGCCACCGGCGTCAAAACCTAGATAGAAAATGCCGAGAGCCAGCCCCTTTCTCGCCTTGAAGTAAGTTGCAACGCTAGCCATAGCGACGGGCCAAAAGGCTCCCTCTCCCAAGCCGCTTACAAAGCGAAAGGTGAAGGCCTCAACAAAATTCGTGGAGAGCCCGATCAGCCACGTGAACGCAGAGAATATGACCAGCCCCGCGAGAATGACTTGCCACCGGCCGTATCTGTCCGAAATAGAGCCTGCAAGGAAAACAACGCAGGTCACGCCGACGTACTGGGCTGCGCTCAACAGTCCAATTTCGGAATTTGTTAATGAGAGAGAAGATGAAAGCGGCACAAGAACAGAGGACAGTACCGTTCTGTCCGCGGCATAGACTGCATATCCCATTGTAAGAACGGAAAGTAAGACGAACGAAGACTTGAAACTGAATACCGATCGTGCGATGTCAGCTTGAGAGCTTTCGACCAAATTTGAATTGCTCTCTACCATTTAGGGAAATGCCGGCGTGATCAAGGACGAATAATTTGTTGCCCGAATATCTAGTGCTGTGAACTTTTTCAGATTTCTGACCTGAGGTGCTGTTAGTCTCTCGCTCGCAAAATTCCAATGAATGCTGATCCAGTCACCTTTCTTGATCAGGTTAAAGGGCTGGATTGCGGGGTCATAGACAACCTCCTTCTTTACAGGGACAGCTGTTAGGGCAAGTTGACCTGACTCGTCTATGGTTAGAGATGGTCGTTCAACGACGAGGGTATCTTTCTTGACCTCAATAATCCGCCCCCACGATATGCGACAGGAATCCATTAACTCGAGGATTTTTCCCCTAACTCCGGATTTTTCCCCCGTCTTCGCAAACATGTCGAGTACGTAGAAAGTGTGATGAGGCCTCGCCATTGGGCCGAGCTGTTTGAAAAGAAGTTTTGCTTCTCTTTTTTTCATGCCATCTTTCTTTCCCACCAAGCCTCGGGACGATATGAGTTCGTTTTGTGTAAATTGATAGAATTCTCGAGGCTTTATTCGATCCAGAAGGGAATTTCCTAGCCAGTATGCCTCGGTTACCTCGTAATCAAATGGTGACGTTCCCGTGGATTCGGCAATCATTTTGACGAAGGGATACGCGGCTTCAAATTTTGTCAGGTATCTCAGAAGACTCTCTCCGTCAGAGCTCCCGTGAAGATAATCTTCGATTTTTCCCCGTACGTCGGGACCGCAATAGCCTAAGTTGTTGGGAGGAAATGCATGCTTTGCGTGGAGCAGCACACCATCCAAACTCTCGCTATTTTTCAGAGATCGGTTCTCCCCGTTTTACCCCAGACTTCCAACCATATCTCTTTTCTCCGCTTCGCTTCCCTGCTTGATAGTTTTTTCAGAGCTGTGTCGGCAAATACCTCTACGTAGGAATTCTTTCTGACTTTGACCATTGAAACGTCTATTTCCGTTGCGAAATCTCGATCAAGGAATTCGACCAGAGCTCTATTTCCGTATGACGAAACGACTCTCGCGACTCTGGTGATGCACAATACACGTAAACCCTCGATAATTCTTGACATCCCCTCAGAATTTAATCCATTCCGCTCTCCCTCTCGGGATAGCCGAACACGCACAGCTGAATTCGAAGATATTTCACCGCGATCTTCCACGTCACCATGTGGCTGCATTCGTCGCAACGGGAGGCAAAAAGGTGCAATTGCTTCTTCGGGAGACGGGATCGTGTTGCTAAGTCGCTTGAATAGTCGACCACAGCTGCACATACAGCCTTTCACAAGATCGCGATACCGACACAATTTTGTTCTCCTCCTTACATTTCAAACACCACATCTCCAATTATCAACTCGAGACGAAATCTCCCGTGACTCATTACCAAGAAATGTTTTTTCGTCAATTCAATCACTCTCAAGTTTAACAAAGGATCAGTAGTGGCTACAATAATATTCCGGATTCAATCGTTAGAATTGGTAGAAATCGTCAAAGGGTTTGTTTCCAATCCGGGATTTCCCCGGGAGCTGAAAGGTTCATGACGAAAACATTCCGAGTTTGAAATATTCTATTGCACGAATTCAGTATTGCTCAATCAATTGTCGATTCCGTTGTTCATGAAGCTGTGGCGAAACATGCAAGCCGGGTCAGAGAAATCTCAATCGAAGTAGGGCAATTAATGCAGATAGATTCGAGGATACTGAAAAGCGCTCTGAATCTCTTGCGCTCTGGGCCATTATTGGATCACACAAGAATTCAGCTCCATCCGGTAAAGGCCCGGTTCTCTTGCAGAAGGTGCGGAAACAAGTGGACGATGAACGAAACAAAGAGGCAACTTTCAACCGTCTCTCAACAGCTTCTTGTAAGAGAGCCAAACAGCAGGGAGTTGCCTTTGCATTTTCTTCCGTATTTCTACAATGCCTTCCTACGTTGCGTTAAATGCGGGAGCACAGACTTCGAAGTTTCAGCGGGCAAAGAGATCATGATTAGGAGAGTTGTCATGGAGTGAATCCGTTTCCTAAGCAGATACTCAGTTTCGATCTCAAACCTATCGATTTTGAGCGTAAATTAGGAGAAATTGGCCGCATCATCCTTGTCGGAAGTGGGAAAGGTGGGGTCGGGAAGAGTTTCATTTCATGTGGGATCGCACTCAAATTCGCAGAGGGTGGTAAAAGAGTGGGTCTGCTAGACATTGATTTACACGGGGCTAGCCTTCCAAGTTATCTTGGTCTAAAGCCTCCGGTGAGGAGTACAAAAATGGGCCTTGAGCCCAAGAGAAAGAGCAAGAATCTGAAGGTGATGTCGGTCGCTCTCCTAACCGGAAACCTCCCTGTTCCAATCAGAGGAAAAGAAAAGAATGATGCAATTCTTCAACTTTTTTCACTGACTAATTGGGGCAAGTTGGATTTCCTTATTGTCGATCTGCCTCCCGGCACGGGAGACGAACTGCTTTCCGCTTTTTCCCTGTTTAGGAGAGAGAAATCATCCCTTGTTCTTGTGACGACACCTTCAATTAATGCGAGCCTTATCGTATCACGGCTAGGAGCTCTCGCGAGAGCTGAGGGGGTTCCGATTTCCGGAATCGTAGTGAACATGGCGTTTTCAAATTCCGGTGGACTCGTCGAGTATCCCTTTGGAAAGTTGGATCGCAAATCTATAGAAAGAACCCTCGACTCACAGGTACTCGTCGAAATTCCACTCGATCCGAGGGTAAACAATCAGCCAATTCAAGACGTGATTTTAGGAAAAAGCGATATCTCAAAGCGCTTTAAGGATCTCATTGATGCTCTCCAAACTACAATATGTCGTTGAAAAGGGGGTATTCTCAATGTTGATGATCGTCTATGTGACACAAATTTCAACTTAGGCTCCAGCATACCGTAAGAGGAAAAAGTTATGGTCAGAAAGTCAAATTGAGCGTGAGTTATCGCTGCAGCAGCAGGCCCATGAAGAGAGTTAGAATCACGACAGAGTTGCGCTGCCCTGTTTGTGGATTTATTCAAGAGACTTCTGATGCATCTTCCTTCGTGCGTTGTTTACCTTTCTGATCTCGTCAATTCTCAAGCTTGAGAATCATGTCCTTAGTTTAAAGAGGCGCAATCTATTTCTCCCCTCTTGAGGCGAACTTTTACTTGGCTACTACATTGATTGAAACAAAGAGAGAAACAGAAAAGACTACAATCAGCGAGATGAACGCGTACGACAACGCGCTAGAGCAGCTTGAGAGAGCGGCCAAATTGCTCAAGCTAAATCCGGATATTCACGAGATATTGAAGCAGCCAAAGAGGATCCTCAGCGTTTCAGTTCCTGTAAAGATGGACGATGGAATGGTCCATAATTTTCAGGGATACCGGGTTCAGTTTAATGATGCAAGAGGTCCGTTCAAGGGTGGCATTAGATATCACCCCAATGTAACTTTGGACGAGGTGAAAGCTCTCGCGGCCTGGATGACCTGGAAGTGCGCAGTTGCAGACATTCCCTATGGGGGAGCCAAAGGTGGAGTAATCTGCGATCCGAAGAACATGTCGGTAGGCGAGAAAGAAAGAATCACTCGCAGATACGCCAACGCGATTTCTGATTTCATAGGTCCATATCGCGACATTCCTGCTCCAGATGTTTACACTGACGGACAGACCATGGCATGGATACTTGATGTCTACAGTCAAATTCACGGGCGACCTACGCCAGAGGTTATCACAGGAAAACCAATCTCGCTCGGAGGATCAGAGGGTAGGTACAACTCTACAGCCAGAGGATGCGTTATTGCGGCGAAGGAAGCAGCGAAAGTCAGGGGACTTGTACTGAAGGGAGCGATCGCGGCAGTACAGGGTTACGGCAACGCCGGATCGTGGTCAGCAATTCTCCTTGAGGAGTTAGGCGTGAAGGTCGTAGCGATCAGCGATTCGAAAGGGGGCATCTACAATCCACAGGGGCTCGATTCCAAGAAGATCGAGGAATACAAGGAGAAAACTGGTTCGGTTGTCGGATATCAGGGAACCCAGCCAATAACTAACGGAGACCTGCTGGAGCTTAACGTAGACATATTGATCCCAGCCGCGTTGGAAAACCAGATCACTGCAAAGAATGCACCAAACGTCAAGGCGAAGATAATCTCGGAAGCAGCAAACGGTCCCACTACACCGGAGGCTGACCGAATTCTGGAGAGGAACGGCGTTCTGTTAATTCCAGACATACTAGCGAACTCCGGTGGTGTTATCGTGAGCTATCTGGAGTGGGTCCAGAACCTGAACAGGGTCCACTGGTCGGAGGCTCAGGTGAATGAAGAACTTGAAAGAAAGATGACTTCTGCCTTCAAGACTACTTTCGAGAAATCCAGGAAACTGAACGTCTCCATGAGGGATGCCGCATTGACAGTAGCAGTCGAGAGGGTAGCTAACGCCATAGAAACACTTGGCATGTGGCCCTAGACCTCTGTTCTCTTTTCTGCAATTAATTAGGGCACCTGCAGGTGCCCTTTTCCTCTTTTTTGCCCCCTCCTGTATCATCGAAATTGAGAAATCCCTTTTCCCAATCCCGATAAATATTTGATAATTCTCGAATTCGATAATCGCCCACTCTATTCTTAAAGCTCGAAAAACCGAACGGATCTGCAGAGGAGAGTTTTTTTCGTCATGCGCGAATCAAAATCAATCTGGATGAATGGCGAACTTGTAAAATGGTCGGAAGCGAAAATTCACGTTCTAACTCATGCGTTTCACTACGCGACAGCAGTGTTTGAAGGCATTAGATGTTTCAGTACAGAAGAAGGACCGGCAGTCTTCAGGTTGCCCGAGCACATCAACCGGTTCTTCGACAGCATGACCATCTACATGATGGAAGCGCCATACTCCTATGACGAGATTTGCAAAGCCGTGAAAGAGACAGTTGCGGCAAATGAGTTGAAAGAGTGCTACATCAGACCGATAGCTTACTATTCTTATGGCGAAATGGGGTTGAATCCACTTCCCAACAAGGTTCGCCTTGCCATAGCCGCGTGGGAGTGGCCCACCTATCTTGGTGATACAGCCGAGAGACAAGGGCTAAAGTGCATTGTTTCATCCTGGCGAAGAATTCATACCTCTTCACTCCCCCCACAGGCAAAGGCAACGGCGAATTATGCAAATTCAGCACTCGCCAAAATAGAGGCATTAAAGGGAGGTTATGACGAGGCAATAATGCTGAATATGGAAAGCATGGTCTCGGAGGGAACTGCTGAGAACATTTTCCGGATAAAAGACGGGATATTGAGCACGCCGCCCGCGACCAGCGGAGTCCTACGCGGGATAACCCGTGATACGATCATAACTGCTGCTCAAGACTTGGGTATAGAATTCCGACGTAATGAAATTTCAAGAGAGGAGCTATACACATCCGACGAGCTTTTCCTGACGGGCACGGCTGCTGGAGTTTCGCCAATTAGAGAAGTGGATGGAAGAAAAATTGGAAAGAGTCCAGGAGAGTGGCCGATATCTTCCCGGCTTCGTGATACCTATGTCAATATGGTCCATGGACGTATTTCAAAGTACAGATCGTGGCTTGACTACCTTTAGACTTGAGATCCTACATAAGTCAAGATTTGAAGTCCGCGAAATCTACAATCGAGTGATTGAAGAAAGCCATGCCTTGGCTCCATGTTGATGAAAGTTAGTATCAAAGTTCGCGTCTTTGATATAGTTAATTTTCCAACCCTCGCTAAAGCTCAACCTGATTTCTTTCTGACTGACTCGTCGCGGGCCTCCCCAGTTTGTGGGTTCTAGTTCGCTGAAGCAGAGCATGAAGTACGTTCCGCCAGATTTCAAGGTAGACCGCAGGCTGGAAACAAACTTTACCCGATCCGTATCACTGAATGTGTGAAACAATCCACTGTCTATTGCATTGTCAAATCTCTTGTTCAATTCTGACAGTTTGAGCACATCCAGAACGAGAAACGTAGCCCGTTCGATTTTTCGTTCCTTTGCCTTCGTCTGAGCTTTGTGGATCGCTCTAATGGACGAGTCTACGCCCACTGCATCGTGACCGGAACTCGCAAAGAAGAGGGAGTTTTCGCCGGTTCCACATCCAACATCCAGAACGGAGCCAATGACTTCACCGCGCTTTTCCAAGTTTACAAGTTCTGACTGGGGCCTACCAATGTCCCACGGTGGCGTGCCTTTGTACGAATCGTCGAAAGAGTAGTCCAAAGTACAGTCCTTGGAGGATTCGAGGTGTATGAAAGTATGATGTTTCATAGTTCTCAGAATGAAGTCAATCGACTGGATCAAAGAGGCAATCGAAATCGCCCTTCGGAGTGGGTGGTTCTTTACTTTGAATCCGATTGGTGTCGATGTCTGTGATCCCTGTCGTCTCTGACTTGGACAGTAGTGCAACAGCTGTGGCTGGAATGGTGAGAAGTATCGCCCTGGTATGAGGCTGTGACGATTACGTCTCCTGAATGCGATGGGGTAAATGAAAAGGTCGCGGAACATGTGTTTTCTTTCGACAATTGCACGCATGCAGCCGATCCGGAATGTGTGACACCCCCCAGTGTGAAACTGTAAGAGACGCTCCCAGTTGGCGTTGTCCAAGATTTCACAACAATTGCGCACTGCACTGATCTTCCAATGACCGTCCTCTCAGGGTCGCAGTCGACACTGATTTTAGTGGAGAATATTGAGCTGATTGAGCTCACGGTCGATGTTGTTGTCGTAGTTGTCGAGACTGTATTGGTAGCCGTCGATGAACTAGATGTTGAGCTGGCAGTTGTGGACCATGTTGTATCGGTACTTTGGTCGCTAGTGGTGTAGCTAGTCCCAGAAATCGTTGTTGAACTTGAGGGGCTGCTATCAGAGGTTGTCGTACTGGTGACAGGATCGGTTGAACTAGTGCTATCGGTCGTCAAGGTAGTAAAACTCGAAATCGTTGTGAAAGTCGTGCTTGTGAGCTGACTCGTAGAAGTGGAACTCGAATTTATCACGGAGCTTGAAGTTGTTGCTGTACTTGTCGTGCTATTCGAGTCGGTTGTACTCGAATTTGTGGTAGCAGTCGTGCAGGTGAAAGACTTGCCGCTACACGAAATCGTCGACACGGTAGTGCTGCTAGAGGTGCTGGTGGTTGTTGATGATTGGTACGGCTCGAAGGCGATTGACAACTCGGTCCAAGTTCCAAAAGAAGCACTTGAAGAAGTCAAGACCGCGGGATAGAAGGTGGGAGAGCTAACGCCAGAAGTTGAGTATTCGGCAAATACTTCACCTGGAAGAAGCGTCTGCGTGGAAAATCCCGATCCAGGCGAGAATGATGCACCGGAGTAATGTACAATGAATTCAGATAGCAAGAAAGAGCCCGGCACAAACGAGTCGCTGGAGAGATCAGAAACAGCGCAGGGGAATGTGGCGCATGAATCCGAACCCCTCGCGGTCAGGTAGTAAGTAGTAGTTGTTCCTGATACTTCAAAGACCTCTGCATAGATCCCAGAACTCTGCTCGGATTTGTCTACGAGGGTTATCGCATCTTTGCCGGTAGAGGAAAGCGTCGCTGCGAAAACATAGACTCCATTGACCGAAGAGTCAGTGGTAGAAATCACTGTCGAGAACGGCGACGAAAGTGAATCCGATGTTGTCAGAGAAGTGCTTCCAAGATCGACCACCGCCACCACAATGATATCGTTTGATTTTACCGGTGACGGAAAAGTAATCTCAAGGGTGCAGAAAGAATCAGTTGTGCATGCAGAGCCAGAAACTTGATTTTGCACCAAGGTGGAGGAGGCTGCGGCATAGTTACTCGATTGGGGGCTGTATCCGATAAAGGCTACTAAGACAAGTACGGAAAGCAAAAGAATGGAAGCGACCTTTTGCAAATTTCCGACATGGACTCGTTTGTGAAAAATACGTGAAAGTAAATAAGGCATGTCCAAACTACTTCTTTCAATTCTGTAACAACCACCGTTTTGCAATATATCATTTCAGAACTTTGTCCACTGATCTCAACCTACATCTTTTTCGAGGATATTTTTTGAATCACCCATTGTTGGATTCGATATAGCTTCGAATTCTTACCGGTAAGCTATTTCACTTCAGGTCTGTTCTCTCGAAATGACAGATTTTAGTCCCAAATAGTCTTCTCTTTTTACCGCGCCTTTCGTCGGTTCTCCATTAAGATATCTTTCAAGATTCCGAACGATGCTTTCAATCCCAAGCCCATCCGATTCTGGCACATGGTCTGCAATGTGTGGAGAACCGAGGAAATTAGGGAGGCCGAAGAATGGATAGTCTTGCGCGAATGGTTTCCCGGGCTCCGGGTATCTCCACCACACGTCGATGCCCGCTTTGAACGAAGGATTTTCCACGAGATGATCGTACAAAGCTTTTTCGTTTACAATCCAGCCACGTCCTACGTTAATCAGGATGCAATTTTTCTTCATCAAATCAAGTTTCGACTTGTTAATCAGATTTAACGTGTGCAGAGTCAGCGGAACTGCGAGCACGATAACATCTGATGTCGCCATTACGTGATCCAAACCGCTGGTGCTTTCAATGTGATCAAAGAATTCTGCGGTTCTGCCAGAGGAGTTAACGCCGAGCGTTGTCATGCCGTAAGCTTTCGCGAGACGTGCAACGGCCTTTCCAATTCCACCTGTCCCGACTACACCTATCGTCTTACCTTTCAGGAACATTCCGCTGCTCTGATCGAATATCGATCTCTTGAGTTCGGCGTCACGAACGACTAAATTCTTTGCGAGACACTCTATCATCCCAAAAACATGTTCTGCAATGGGCTCAGCAAAAGCACCGACGTTTCCACAGACGATAACATCCTTCGGGATCGTCTCGAAGTCTAGCGCGTCGATTCCAGCCGAGAACGTCTGCACAAGACGCAAATTATTCATCCCTTTGAAACTTAATTTATTCAACCACTTTGTGTCGGCGGCAACTAGGATCTCCACTCGCGAACGAATCTCCTCCGGGATGTCGCTTCCAAGAATCAATTCCCAAACCCCGCCGAAAGACCCTTGCAGTCTGGTGCCCAATCCGGCAGGAATAGGGGCGGTAGAGAAAATTATTCTCTTCACGCATTATGCGGTTTCGGCTTGCCCTTATAATTGGTTCGACAAAGCTGCCGGCGTTACCTACAAGATGACCGTGAAAGCTAATGTTGGACTCCAGCTAGGCTTTGAATTCCCTTATCCTTCTCATGCCTTCTACAATTCTTTCTTTGGATGTCGTGTAAGATAATCTCAGATGACCCTCGCCATGCTCACCAAAGAACTTCCCAGCCACACTAGATACATGTCCTTGCGAAAGCAACTTGCCGGAGAATGAAACAGAGTCGTTTTGAGAGGATATGGTTGGGAAGCAATAAAATGCTCCTTGAGGCGGCAAGCAATTCCAGCCGGGAATTTTGTTAATCCCGCTGACCATTGTGTCCCTTCTTTCCTGATATTCTTTATTCATCTTCTTCTGCCAATCCCTGTCTCCGGTAAGTGCCGCAACAGCTGCGACCTGCACGAATGAAGCAGGGCAAGAAGTACTATTGTCCTGAAGCTGAACAAGAAGATCCGTGAATCTCTTGGGTGCTATTGTGTAACCGAGTCTCCAGCCAGTCATCGCGTACTCCTTTGAGAAGCCGCTGATGATGATCATGTCTCCATCTTCAATGTCGTATTGAGGAATCTTATCTTCCACGCCGTCATAAGTCAGAGCTGAGTAGATCCTGTCAAGGATCATAGGGACCTTCTTTGTTCTACAAATTTGAAGCAGCTCCTCTATCTTGTTTTCAGGAATGACGGCACCCGTGGGATTCGAAGGCGAGTTTACAAGAATAGCTTTGGTTTTGGAAGTTATCTGGTTCTCGAATTCAGCGGGCGAGAACTTGGCCGCGGGATTTTTATCATCCCACTCATTCACAGGAACCGGTGTACCTCCGAAGTACTCGACGATTGAGCCATAAGTCGGCCAGACAGGCTCCTGGAGGATTATCTCATCTCCTGGATCTACTAGAAGCGCCAACACTGAAAAAAGTGCGATTTTGGAGCCCGGATAGAAGACCGTTTGCTGCCCGGTCATGCCTATTCCTTTTTTCTTCTGGTCTTCAATCAGCGCTTCCCGAAGCTCTGGTATTCCCCTAACAGAAGTATAATGAGTAAATCCCTTTTCTATTGCCTCGATGCCTGCTCTTTTGATGTGCTCCGGTGTGTCAAAGTCTGGTTCCCCAATATCAAACCGGACAATATCCTCCCCTTTAGCGAGTAATTTTCTTACTTCTTCACCCGCAGCAATAGTTGGCGAAGGTTTTAGTCGTTCGACGCTTTTTGCTAGTTTCATGACTGGATGAATACCTAGTTCCAAAGCGGAAAAAAAGTTTGATTAAACCATGCAGAAGAAATCGATCTTTAATCGGCGTAGTTCTTCAGCCACCAGTTCGCAATATCGACACGACGGGCAATCCAGACACCCTGTCTTGCCATGGCGTACTTCAAGAACTTGCGAAGAGCTACGCTCCTTCCAGCCCTTCCGCTTATCCTTACGTGGATTCCGACGTTCATGATTTTGGGATGCGACAGGCTCTCATCATACATTGTGTCGAAAGAGTCTCTCATGTAGGTGTAGAAATCCTCCGCGGTGCTAAACCTGCCTGAGAGAAAATGGAAATCATTAACGTCTGGCGTGTAGGGGATCAGGAGAAGTTTCGACTTTTTGTCTTGTGGCGTTGAATATGCGAAGTATGGGATGTCATCATTGTAAATATCGGAATCGTACAGAAATCCACCTTCTTCGATCAAAAGTGGAATTGTGTTTACGCTTGGTTCTCTGCAGTACCAACCGACTGGACGCGTTCCCGTAATGTCAGTAATCAATTTCACGGCTTTTTTTATCGCTTCACGTTCTGCTTGCTTTGTCAAAGTGTAATGTTCGATCCATCGATAGCCATGTGAACAAATCTCGTGACCCCTCTTCACGATCTCTTTTGCTGCAACTGGATTTGCCTCAAGAGATTTCGCCGTGGCAAAAAATGTAACTTTGATTCCGTAACTGTCGAACAGATTGAGAATTCGCCAGATACCGACTCGCCCCTCGTATTCAAATAGGGATTCCATTGCAAGGTCTCGGCGCGGCGGCGTGCCATATGATGGAAACTCGCCATAGGTTTCAGGGCCGTCATCCCCGTAAATGACAGAACGCTCGCCAGCCGCCTCGTAATTGATCGCAAATGTCAGTGCCAGTCGAGCACCGTTCGGCCACTCGACTTGAGGGACATCCATGCCGTATCCGACAAAATCACGCTGCTTGCTTAATTCTGAAATTCTTGACATGTTGGATCTTCTCAACTTCTTAGATCATTGAAACTGATTCGAAGTCGGCCCGCACTCTATGATCCGACATATGATTCTCAATTCTGAAAATAACTCAGCCCGAGGCAAGAATAAAAAATATCCGATATCCTAGAGTCCATTGATTTTCTTATCCTTGAGTGAGAAGGTAATTCTTGATTTTACCGTCTCCAAGATCGACAATTACGCCCCGGAGAATTCCTTCACTGTATTCGCTACCAGGGTTGATACAAAGTGTCCTGCCAATGTTGACAAAGCCCTTGGATTCGTGAATGTGGCCGTGCAGGCCAAGAAGTGGTTGGTATTTTTCAATTGCGGCCCGAATAGCCTTGCTTCCTGCCGGTATGACGGCCATTTCTCCTCCCTCGACGACAGGTTTTAGATTTGCATCCAATTTAGGCGCAGTATCCAGCCCTGAGTCAATTGGAGGAACGTGAGTGTTGAAGACGCAGTTCTTGAAACTCCTTACTTCGGATGCCATCTTGTCCATCATGGAGCCCAGTTCTTGTTCAGATACCTCTCGAGGGGTCTTCCACGGCGTCGGATTGCTCCATCCGGTGCTCAGCATCTCGTGTTTTGAATCGAGAAAAACCACTTTTTCCTCAGGGTCGATTACAAAATCAGACGATTGTAAAATCGGTGATATCTCCCGCAAATCATCGTTACCTCCCGTGATGTATACCGAAATCCCCGATCCTTTGAGATGCTGCTCGGTAAGATTGACCCATCTCTGCACGTTATCCAGCATAAGCTTCTTGAAAACCTCTTCTACCATCTCCGGCTTGTTTTGGAGCTCTTCCATTTCTTTCGTAGTTGTCAGGTACGGATAGTAGCCCTCAAATCGTATCTCCCTTTCCAGAGCATCGAGCTCAGATTCACTCTTTGCAACATGTTTAGCATCGGCATAGGTAGCCACCCAACTACCATCAACTTCTTTGACGATCGGAATCATCAGTTTGCCCGTGATATCCCCACCCATTATCAAAATGTTAGTTTTGTAGAACTTGCCCGCATTCAGGAATTTCGAAAAACACTTTTCAGACCCGTGCAAGTCAGTCGCAAAAAATATCCTGAGTGCATCTGCCATCTCTCATCTCTCACTCTCTATTTTCCACATCTTCCGCTTCGTCGTACCACTTTGTCTTCGTTCCGAGTCTTGCTCGCATGTTCCACTTCATGCTCTTGTGGGACGTGTGGAGCAGCTCCAGCAAATGATTCAAGCGATTATCCACGAATTGCTTATCCTTTTCTGGGATGGACGGATTGCCTGTTGCGAATTCAATTACCTTGTTTATGTTGGTCGTAACTGTATAGTAAAATCCCCAGTCATCCGACAGTAGCTTCACGATGTACTCCGAGTCTATCGCTCCTTTATCATTCCTGTTTCCGAAGTCATGCTCTCGAATTAGGACGATAACGTCCTTTACGTCCTTCTCGCTGATCTTGACAATCTGCAATTTCTCAAGGAGGAGATCAGCTAAACTGATGGTGATCGGATCCAAATCCAATCTGCGGCTCAGGTCGATAACGTGATTGAAAGAAAGCTTATCGAAAAAGACATCAACGTGAAGTGAACTGACAGGGTCTGAATATATCTGTCTCTGGGCACCGAACAATGCATTTACTCTTTCATTTGATTCGAAATGTAAACTAGAAAATAGATCAGGAATCTTCGACATTGTCTTTGAGAGCGTCATAAAGTCGAGATCTGTCAGTTTTCTCTTCATGACACCGGAAAAAAGCGATCTCGAATTAGGGCACTGGTAGTAAATCGCAGTTGCTCCTAAGAGTCTCAATTGAATCTTCATCTTCGTTGCAGCTTCGACTATTGACACGGCTGAATCGAAAAAGCTGCTAAATTCCCACTCAGATTGGCTGGCCTTGTCAGGGTCAATGGCCTCGTCTTTGATGGAAGACATGATCGATTTCGCAGAATGATGATTATTGTTATCACCGGTGTAACTATTATGCTCACGTACTATTCTCAGAGTTGAAGATCGTGTCTCCCCATTAAATATGAAGGCATGCCCGTACTACCCATGCGGAAAAGGAGCTGTTGAGCTAAGAGTTGAGTAGTACACATCAGTCACAGGAGACAGGAACTAAGAAAGAAGAAAAAAAGACTTTCTTTGCCCGAACTTCGAGCGGTCTAGTAAGAGAATTTGGTACGCTTGATGCGCTTTTGATTGCGTCAGCTGCCGTGTTTGGACTGGTCTTCACGATATTGCAGTTCCCATGGTTTTACGGATTTAATCCGGGAGCGAATCTGACCATCTCACTTCTGATTGCTGCGATACCTTTTACCTTCTTGATGATCCTCTACTGGGCAATGGGAGTGATCATGCCTCGTTCGGGGAATGATTACGTGTGGGTTGCGAGAATAATGGGCCCCGCGGTCGGTTTTGCATGGTCGGCGCTCTACATGTTTGCAGTATTTGCAACCGCCTTTGTCGGAGCAACTTCTGCTTTGACGTCAGGAATTTCAACCTCATTCATTGTCTGGGGAGTGTTATACAAAGTTCCTTCGTTTGTTAATATCGGAAACACCCTCAGTACTCCAGCATATGGTTTTACCTTCTCCGTTGGCATCGCAATTTGCTTTGCAGCACTCGCTATCGTTGGCGCCAAAGCAGTTAAGCGATTTCTATATACAGTTTGGGCTATCGCGGGAATCGGGATTGCCGCAATCTGGGGAATATTGCTGACAACTTCAACTACAACTTTCACTACCAAGTGGGATTCCGCGTTATCCGGTTACTCAACGTACAATGGAATCACCGCACTCGCAACCCAACACGGATGGTCGGCTGTACCAGTTACCTTTGCAGCATCACTCATCGCACTTCCTTTCACTGCTTTGTTCCTCCTTGGCGGCAATTTCACCAACGCGGTTGCGGGTGAAGTGAAGAATGCAAAGCGCGCAATCCCGATCGCACTCGTCCTTTCGCTAGTTTTTGGAATAGTGTTCTGGGCGGTAACGGCGTCGCTGACTATGAACACGGTGGGTTCAAACTGGATGTACTCGCTTGGATATTTGTGGGACAACGCTCCTTCAGCGTATTCAGCGGCAATTCCGTTTGCTCCGACATTTCCGCTCATGATTGCCCTGATGGCATTTCCAAATCAATTATTAGTTGGACTAGTCCTCGTAACCATGGTAGCAGGATCGATAGCGGTACCCTTCGTATACTTCTGGATCCCGTCCAGATACTTCTTCGCTTGGTCTTTCGACCGCGTAATCCCAACGAACTTCGCTGCGGTTAACAAAAGATTCAGGACCCCGCACTACTCGATTCTGACTATAACGGTGCTTTCGGTAATCGTGTTTGCGGCTTACTGGTTCACTAGCTGGCCGACAATCGAAACAATCGGATCATTTCTGTGGTCGTTTGCTTTCGTGATACCAGGAATTGCAGCAATGATCTTCCCATACGTGAAGAAAGATATGTTCGCTTCTGCACCTGGGTGGATGGGAAAGAAGGTTATCGGAATTCCTATCCTGAGTATCCTAGGTCTCATAGTGACCCTATCCTTCGCTTACATCGGCTACCTGGCAATTGCAAATCCGCTCATAGTCACTCTCACATCATACGGAGTTGTGATTGCGGCTGCCGTGATTGTAGCATGCCTTGCAATCTTCTACGTGGGT
>Ga0335085_10000507_pt1 | contig 108838 bp, 79 predicted proteins | sample Lox_Sample_45_FD_206712 | JGI IMG/M metagenome (GOLD analysis project Ga0335085, IMG submission 206712) | Soil microbial communities from Loxahatchee National Wildlife Refuge, Florida, United States - Lox_Sample_4.5 | ecosystem: Environmental > Terrestrial > Soil > Wetlands | place: USA...
AGCAGCATCCGCGTTGCTCACGGACCCAGCATTCCGCCTGATCCCTGGGAAGGCACCGGCAGCAGCATCCGCGTTGCTCACGGACCCAGCATTCCGCCCGATCCTTGGGAAGGAACCGGCAGCAGCATCCGTGTTGCTCACGGACCCAGCATTCCGCCCGATCCTTGGGAAGGCACCGGCAGCAGCATCCGTGTTGCTCACGGACCCAGCATTCCGCCTGATCCCTGGGAAGGCACCGGCAGCAGCGTAGCCTAAATCATATCCGCAAACGATTTGCGGAGCTTATAGAACCACGCGTGGCCCAGCACGAAAACTGCTGCCGCCAGTAGCGTGAACTTCCAGAGCGGACCCCACGCGGGTGCCTGGTGCTCCAAAAAAATGGCGCGATACGCGCGCACCAGAATGTACATAGGGTTCTTCGAAAGAAGAGCTTTCGCAAAATCCGGAAGACCGTTCCAGGATTGTTCCGGGTAGCAGATCGGCGTCATGAAAAACCAGATCGTCATCACGAATCCGATGATCTGCCCCAGGTCGCGCACAAATGCCCCCAGCGCCGCCAGGAACCACGCGATGCCCGCCGTAAACAGCGTTTGCGGAATCAATAGCACCGGCAGCCACAACACCGTTGCCGGCAGGCCGTGGCGCACCATCAACAGAAACCCGCAGTAAAGCAGAATCGCGAAGAACTCACTCACCAGTCCCGCTGCCACCAGGTTCACCGGCAGCGTCTCCACCGCGAAAACCAGCTTGCGCACGAAATTGCGGTGCTCCAGCACCACCGAAGGAGCGCGACCGGCCGCTTCGCTGAAGGCCAGCCACGGCAGCATCCCGGCGATGTAATAGAGCACGTAGCCGGCCCGCGTCGTATCGCCGGGAAACGTGGCGCGCATCACCAGCGCAAACACAAAGTAATAGGTCAGAATCAGCAGCAGCGGATTGATGATGGTCCACAGCGAGCCGCCGAACGATCCGCGGTAGCGCCCCAGCACGTCGCGCCGCACCATCACGCGAATCAGCCCGCGGTTGCGCCAGATCGTCATCAGCGGATAGACGAACGCGCGCCCCACCGCCCGCAGTTCCCGCCGCCGCCGCAGCGCCGCGGCATCGGAGACCCGCGCCGCCGATAGCCGCCCGGCGCCCTCGCGCGTCTCCGCCTCCAGCAGCACGAACGGCCAGCCGCGGTCGTAATACCACGCCACGCCTTCGCGCATGGGCGATACCAGCACCTGGTAGCGGCCGTCTTCCGGCGGCAGTTCGATCGAGAACGCCACCGCAAGCGACTCGCCCGGCTTCAAGTCGCGAGGCGGCGTCATGCGCGGCCCGTCCACCAGCAGCGTGCCGCTTTCGGCATCGAAGATGTGGTAGCCGATGGCAAACCCGCTGGCGGCGCTCCACGTCTCGCCGGATTCGTTTCGCACCGTGAACTCCGCGCGCACACTCGCGCCCCCCGGCTCGAGTTCGGCACGCAGATCGGCATAGCCGGCCGTCATGAGTAGAGCCACCCCGGGTAGCGCTCCCGCACCCCGCCCGTCTTGCGCCCCACCGCGTAGATGCCGTCGCCGCGCAGCCGCGTCTCCAGCCGGTAGCGCTCCAGCAGGTGCAGCACCCAGCCGAACTCCGGATGCGGCTCGTCGTGGAATTCGCCCGTATCGAGCAGCGTCACCGCGAATCCCGAATTTTCCAGCAGCTTGTGGATCTCACGCGGCGTGTACTCGCGATTGTGCCGCGCATCGACTTCACCCGAGTCCGCGGGCTTGATGTAAGCGTGAAAAAAGCCCGGATGGTAGCCCTGCAGAATCGCCGAGATGCCCCGCAGCGCCGCCACGTTCGGAGTGGTCAGCACCAGGTGGCCGCCCGGTTTGAGGATGCGGTTCACCTCTTCCATCAGGTGCATCGGGTCTTCGAACAGGTGCTCGATGAGCTCGCAGCAGAGCACGGTTGCGAAGTGCCCGTCGGGATACGGAAAGCGGTCGCGCTCGGCATCGAAATGGTCGATCGAGCACTCGAACGTCTCTCCCTCCGCGCTCGTCACCGTGCGATGGTCCACACGCCCCAGCTTGCCGTAATAGCAGCCGCGCACTTCGCCGTATCCCAGCCGCGTGCGCAGTGCCGGCGTGATCTGCAGATACGCTCCCATCTCCAGCACACGGTCGCACGGGCCGCCCGGCGGCGTGATGGCAAGCGTCTTCACCAGCCGTGTTTCATGCGTGCGCAAATACCCCTGCGACTCCCCATCGCGCGCCCATCCCGCCAGGTACTCCGCCACCCCTTCGCCGCGCCCCGCCTCCCGCCTCTCCTCTGCCGCTACCTCTTCCGGGCCGCGACCGGAGGGAGCGATGCCTTCCCCGCCGCTCTCCGCCTCCGCCCACCCCCTGCCCTCCGCCACGCACTCCAAAAACTCCGCGTACCTCCGCGCCACCGACGCCCAGTTGCACTCCCGCGCCACCCAATCCTGCGCGCGCGACCCCAGCGCACGCGCCACCTCCGGCCGCGAGACCAGCAGGTTCAGGTATTCGAAAATCAGGTCCTCTTCTCCCGCACCCACCGGAATCTTGAGGCATACATCGTCCGGGAACTCCGCGAACGACCCGATATCGGAAACCATCACCGCCTTGCCCAGTCCGAGCGAACGCAGCAGCGTCCCCGAGCTCTCCCCCACCGTCGGATACCGCAGGTTGAGTACGATATCGCAGGCGCCGATGTAGCCCACGAACTCCTCGATCGGCACGAAACCCAACACTCGCACATTCGTCGAAAGACCCATCGAGCGGATCATCTCCTCGATGGGGAATTCCGGATGCGGCTCGCCCACCAGAATCATCTTGGCGTTCGGCGTGAGACGCACCAGCCGCCGGAACGCGCGCAGCGATTCGGCGATGCGCTTGTAGGGTTTGAGAAAGCCGAATACGCCTGCCAGCGGCGTCAGTTCGTCGAGACCCAGCTTGTGCCGGTACGCGTTGCGGTCGGCCTGCGGAATCCAGGCGCCGTGCGGAATGACCGCGATGGGGCCCGCGTAGCCGGCGCTCCGCATCTCGCGCTCCATGAAGCGGCTGTGCACCACTACGCCGCGTGCGCTCTCGAGCAGGCGGCGAACCATGGGCAGGCCTTCGTAGTCCGGTCCCACCTCCAGCCGGCGAACCCGCTGCGCGAACTCGCGCGCCGCCGCTCCGCCTTCGTATTCGCAAGCCGCCACATAGGCGTCCCAATCGCCGCGCTTGATGGTCAGGTCGGCGATGAGATGGTGCAGGTTGGACTCGTGCATCACCACCACGCCGGGATGCCGCAGCGCGGTCTCATAAACAAAACCGTGGTAGCCGTTGTTGCCGGCATGATAGACCGCCAGGTCGTAGCGCGCGGAATCGAAGGGCCGCTCGGAGCCGGAGAAGATATCGAGCTCCACCAGCGGGCTCAGGCTTTCAATGAGGGCTTCGGAATAGTCGGCGATGCCGCTGCGCGCCGGTGGCAGCGGCGAGAAAAACGCCACGCGCATTTCAGCGCACCAGCTCCAGCCTGAACTTTCCGACCGGCAGCGGAACCAGCACCTGCAGCGGCGTGCGCGCCGCATCGCGCGCGTAAAAGACTTCGAAGCTGAAATCGCTCCTCGGCCCTTTCACCGATACCACGATGTGATCGGTAAGGGTCGGCTTGTCGGCCACCGTGATGTTCTGCGATCCGGTGTAGTCCATGCGCACGGCGTAGGCCGAACCGAAATAGATGTCCTGCGCGGCCGGCATTCTCCCCTGCCCCAGCTCCTCCCGCCCGTAATAGAGGTACGCCAGGGCATCGCGCGCGCAAGAGGGAATATCGAACGTGCTCCTCCCCGGAGCGGCGCCGCCGTCGGGAATCACCGTCGTCCGTTCCGCCGTGCCGGCCTTTTGATCGAACGCGATCCGTTCTTTGGTCTGGCGGCCGGCGTGGTTCTGGTCGCGGGTGAATTCGGTGCTGCAGAGGTCCAGTGTGTCGGTCGAAGTGTATCGGTCCTTGAGATCGAAGCCGGGGACTCCCGCGGTCACATCGGCCTGGAAATCCCAGCCCTTTTCCGTGCGATGGGCCGCCAGGTAGGCGTCGCCCAGGCTCAGGCCGCTCTGCCACTCGATCGTGTAGTGCAGGGATTCGTTCTGCCACGGGAAGCCGTTCTGCGCCGCGAGCGGAGCAAGGAACAGCGTGAAAACAAAAATTCGGGAAATCATTGGGTTATGGAAGAAGCGTCTGCGTGCACCCCCGCGCGCGGCCGTTCCAGCACTTCGTGAAACACGTCCAGCGTGCGGCGGGCGGTTCTCTGCCAACTGAAGTGCGCCGCCCTCTGCAGGCCCAGGCGTTCCATGCGCGCGCGCAGTTCGTGATCGAGCAGCAGGTCGGCAAGCGCGCGCACGATCTCATCGACCGCGTAGGGGTCGAACAGAATCGCCGCTCCATCCACCACTTCCGGCAGAGCCGAAGTGTTGGAGCAGACCACCGCGCGCCCGCACGCCATGGCTTCCAGCACAGGCAGCCCGAAGCCTTCGTAAAAAGACGGAAACACGAAGGCGTCGCAGGCGTTGTAGAGCTGCAGCAGGTCATCGTCTCCTACGAAGCCGAAGAACTGAATGCGGTCCCCGACGCGGGATTCACGCGCCGCTTCGCGCACCTTATCCGCAAACCACGTCGGCTTGCCGGCCAGCACCAGGTTGTGCTTGAGCTGCGGATAAGCATGCACCAGGCGCGCGAATGCGCGGATCAGCCCGATGTGGTTCTTGCGCGGTTGCAGATCGCCCACCGAAAGCAGAAAGCGGCCGGGAATGGAAAAGCGCTCGCGCACGGCGGCCGCCGCGGCTTCGCGCGAGACCGGCCGGAATTCGCCGGCGGCCGCGTTGGGCACCACCACCACCTTGTCCTCGTCCAGGTCGCCGTAGACTTTCAAAATGGCGTTGCGCGAAAAGTCACTCCCCGTGAGAATGCGCGCGGCGCGGCCCACCGTGCGGCGCACCGTCCATTGCAACTGTAAAGCGCGGTCGCGCGTGAAGTATTCGGGATGTTCGAGGAAGCTGACATCGTGAACGCTCACCACCACCGGAACGCGGCAGCCCAGCGGAGCGGTGTACTGCACGTGCAGCAGATCGGGCCGGTCTTCCCGCACTCTCCGGGCCAGGTCGAAGCCCAGACGCAGAAATGGATTCGCCGCGACCCGGCGGACCCGCATCGAAGAGGGTATCCATGCACGCGCGCTCTCCGAGGAAACGTAAGCGACAAACTCGCACTCGCGGTCACGCGCCGCGAAGGCGTTCAAGAGGCTCCGAACGTATACCTCATTCCCCGTGAGATGGCGGCCGATGGCATGAGCATCAACGGCGAAACGCATTGACCGTACCAGTATAGCGGACCACAATGACACACTGCTGGGTTAAAAATCCAGATTTTGCCAAGCTTTTTCCCATGTGAACTCGTTTTCCATCAACGACCTGCCAGCAGTCGCAATCGCTTGTCTGAGTTCCTTGCACGCCAGCAGCCGGGAGACCGCCTGGGCGAAATCGGACGCGCTTTCGGCGATCAGCAGATGTTCGCCATCGCGCACCGGCAACCCTTCGGCGCCCAGCGGAGTGGAGACCACGGGCGTGCCCGCCGCCCAGGCTTCCAGAATCTTGAGCCGCGTTCCGCTGCCCGCCAGAATCGGAGCGACGGCAACTTTGGCGCGCGCCAGCTCGGCCACGGCATCGGCGATCTCGCCCGTCACCTGAATTCGCGCGTCTCCTTCTGTATAGCGCCGCACGGCTCCGGGATTCTTCCCAACCAGGCGCCAGACCAGTTCCGGCCACCGCTCCCGTAGCCGCGGCCAGACTTCGCGCCGAAAAAAACGCACCGCGGAAATGTTGGGATGGTATTCAAGATTACCGGAGAAGACCACCACCTCTTCCTCGGCGCGCGGCGGAGCGGCGACACAGGGAACGGCGTTCGGATAGACCGTCACTCGCGCGCCGGGAGCAAGCTCCAGAGCCGCGCCGCGGTCTTCAGGCGAAGCCACCAGCACTTCGGAAAAGCGCGGCAGCCACTCGCGTTCGAAGCTCCGTGAGGCAGCCGCGAAGACGCGGTGCGCGAACCCGGCCGCTCCGCCTTCAGCCAGGGCGCAGCGGTCGTGCAACAGCGATTCGATGTTGTGCAGGTTGAGCACGGTCGTGCGGCAGCGAGGCGCGATGACCTTCCAGTACGCGGCGCACCAGGAATGTTCTACGATGCCGGTCTCGTATCGCTCACCGGCGCAGGCCCGCTCGATGGCGCCATCGAACCCCGCGAACCGGTCCACCAACGGAGGCACGCGGCGGACGAGACGGTCGGCGTTGCGCGCCGCCTTGGCAACAACGTCGCGGCGGTTGGCGGGAAGATCGACGGTGACGACGCGGCGCGCGAGGCCGGCGGGAATGCGCGCGGCGGGATCGGGCTCGCCGGGCTGCCGGAACACGATGAGATCGACCTCGTAACGGCCGGCCAGGTAGTGCAAGAGCGACGCGGTGCGCAGCGCGCCGCCTCCCGCCAGCGGATACGGCGCTTCCGGCGCGAGCATCAACGCACGGGGAGTGTCAGCGGCCAAATCGCCTCCGCGCTTCCAGGTAGACGTCGTGAGTCATGCGGGCGGTGCGTTCCCAGGAGAACTCGCGCGCCCGCCGCAGGGACCGCTCGCGCCACTCGGCCCTCCATGCCGGATCGCGCGCGGCGTTCAGCATGGCCTGCGCGAACTCGGCCGCGGTCTCCGCGTACACGGCCGCGTCGCCCGCGGCTTCAGTCACTGCGCGGGAAGCAATCACGCACGCGCCGCACTGCATGGCCTCCAGCACCGGCAGTCCGAAACCTTCGTAATGCGATGGATACACGAACGCTGCGGCGCCCGAATAGAGAGCCGCCAGGTCGCGGTCCGCTACCTCGCCCGGAAGGCGCAGCCCTTCTTCGTCCGGCAAAGCCGGACAATCCTCGCGCCGCCGTCCGGCCAGCAGCAGGTCCACCGGGCACTGGCGCCGCACTTCGCGCCAGGCATCGATGAGCAGCAGCAGGTTTTTGCGCGGCTCGAGCGTGCCCACGAAGAGGAAATACGGCGTATCCGCGCCCACCGCTTCGACCGGCGCCAGCCACGGAGGCGCCGCTTCCGGAATGGCCGCGACACGTTCGGGACGCAGGTGAAACCGTTCGATAGCCTGCTTGCGCACGGTCTCCCCCGGGGTGATCACCATGGTCGCCACGCCGAGTTCCAGCAACAGCGGAGTGCGGCGGCGCACACGGCCGGCCGCGTGGTGCCACGCCGGATCCATCCACGGCGAGAGGTCGTGCAGAGTGAGGACGCTGGGGCGGCGCGGGATATATGGAACGGCGAAATTGGGACCGTGTACAACGTCGGCGCCGAGGCGCCGCAGTTCCCGCTCGAGTCCCCAGATCCACCAGCGGCGCTCGATCGCGTTGGTGGGCCCGGCGCCGCGCTGGAGATTGGACGGCGCGCCGGGAGGCATCTCGAAGGGTTGATCGCTGGCGAGGTAGAACTCGTCATCGGGAAAACAGCGCGCCAGCGCCAGGCTCAGCTCCCCGGTGTAACGGGCCAGTCCTCCGCTGGTGAGAGAGAGCGAACCGGCTTCAATCGCTACGCGCATAGCATCGGCAAACAGTCGGCATGAGGGACAGCGCGGACCGGGGCTCTTCCCCTACCGCGCGGACACGCGGCCGCCATAGTTGCGTTCGTAATAAGTAAGATACTCGCCGCTGCGCACGCGCGCCACCCATGCGGCGTTCTCGCGATACCAGGCGATGGTGCGCGCCAGGCCGGTTTCGAAATCCATCTCGGGCGCCCAGCCGGTTTCGCGCATCAGCTTTTCGCTCGAAAGCGCGTAGCGGCGGTCGTGGCCGGGACGGTCGGTCACATAGCGAATCAACGACTCCGGTTTGCCGGTGAGCGCGAGTACCTTGCGCACCACATCCAGATTCGGCAGCGAGCGGTTGCCGCCGATGTTGTAGATCTCGCCCTCGCGGCCCTTCCGAAGCACCGCCAGAATGCCCCGGCAGTGATCGTCTACGTAAAGCCAGTCGCGCACCTGCATGCCGTCGCCATAAACCGGCAGCGGCTTGTCTTCGAAAGCATTAGCGATCATCAGCGGGATCAGCTTCTCGGGAAACTGGTAAGGTCCGTAGTTATTCGAGGCGCGCGTGATGACTACGGGCGTCTTGTAAGTCACGAAGTAAGATCGTGCCAGTAAGTCGCTGCCGGCCTTGGATGCCGAATACGGGCTGCTGGGGTTGAGCGGGAACTCTTCGGTGGCTTCGCGGGGCGCTTCCAGGCTGCCGTAGACTTCGTCGGTCGAAACGTGCACAAAGCGCGCCACCTGGCGCCGGCGCGCGGCCTCGAGCAGGGTGAACGTGCCCTGGATATTGGTGCGGATCACCGGCTCGGGCGAGAGAATGCTGCGGTCCACGTGCGATTCGGCGGCGAAGTGCACGATGGCATCGGGGCGCTCTTCCGCCACCAGCGCATCGACCACCGCTTCGTCGCAGATATCGCCGTGCACGAAGCGGTAGCGCGGGTGATCGGCCACGCCGGCGAGGTTCTCCAGGTTGCCGGCGTAAGTCAGCTTGTCCAGGTTGACCACCTGGTAATCCGTCCCGCCAATCGCCAGGCGAACGAAGGCCGAACCGATGAAACCGGCGCCGCCGGTCACGAGAATCTTCATGCGGCTACTTCCACTGGGTTTCCCAATCGTAATTGATCGATGGGTCGTTGTAAGGGATGCGGCCTTCGTCCTGCGGATTATAGAACCGGTTCGTCAAGTAGACCAGGAGCGAGTCGTCGCGGCCGACGACTTTGTAACCGTGGCCGACGCCGGGCGGAATCAGGATCTGCCAGGGACGCAGCGCGCCCACATACAGCGTGTTCTTGCGGCCGAAGGTCTCCGAGCCCAGCCGCAGGTCCACCAGCGCCACCTGCAGGAGGCCTTTGACGGGAGTCCAGCAATCGGTCTGATGCAGGTGGTAGTGAAACGCCTTAATGGAACCGGCGTAGTTCATGGCCGCGGAGACCTGCGTCTGCCCGGCCGGGAAGTCCGCCGCCAGCCCGTGCCCCATGCGCTGCACCTCGAGGAAGTAGCCGCGGTCGTCGGGATAGAGCGGCAGCGCCTGCACCTGGACGCCGGCAATGAGCCGGATCGAATCGGGCGCGCCGATCACTTCGCCGATACCTTTGGCGCATCCCGGCACCGCCAGTTCCAACCCGCCCGCCGCCGCCAGCCGTTTGGCCGCGATCGCGGTCGCCGTCTCGCCCGACATCAGACTCGCACCGTCCCTTTCAGCGCCTCCGAGGGATCTGCCGGCTTCATCTGTCTCCGCGAAGCCAATTGCGCCACCAGGTTGGTGGCGCGCAGCAGCGATTCGAACGTGCCGGCATCGGTCCACCAGCCTTCGAGCATCGAAAACGTCAGCGTGCCTTCGCGAATGTAGGCGTTATTGACGTCGGTGATTTCCAGTTCGCCGCGATGCGAGGGCACCAGCGTCTTGATTTTGTCGAAAACCGTCGCATCGTACATATAGATGCCGGTCACCGCGTAGTTGGACTTCGGCTGCAGCGGCTTCTCCTCGATGGAAACGACGCGCCCGCCGGCCAGTTCGGCCACGCCGAAGCGCTCGGCGTCGGGCACCTCCTTGAGGAGGATGTGGCCGCCTTGCGGCTGGTCGCGGAAGCGGTCGGCGGCTTCGCGGATGTTGCCTTCGATGATGTTGTCGCCCAGGACGACGCAGATCTTTTGCCCGTCGGCGAAGTGTTCGGCCAGCGCCAGGGCGTCGGCGATGCCGCCTTCGCCTTCCTGGTAAGTGTAATTGATATGTTTGAGACCAAACTCTTTGCCATTGGCCAGCAGACGCAGAAAATCACCCGAATTCCTGCCGCCCGTGACGATCAGGATATCGCGGATGCCGGCATCCACCAGCGTCTGGATCGGGTAATAAATCATGGGCCGGTCATAGATCGGCAACAGGTGCTTGTTGGTGATCTTGGTCAGCGGAAACAGTCTGCTTCCCGTACCACCGGCTAATACAACGCCTTTCATAAGCCTTTATTGTTACACACCAAACTGTAACCCCGGGACACCGCGGCCTGCTAAAATACGCCCATGCCGCTGTACAACTGGAACCTGCTTCCGGAAGAGCAGTTGAATCCGCTGGTGACGCGCAAGGCGATCCATATGAAAGGCCTGACTATCGCCCGGCTGCACCTTCAGAAGAGCGCCGTGGTTCCCGAGCACAGCCACGTCCATGAGCAGGTGGCCACCGTGGAGCGGGGAGCGCTGAAGTTCTTCATCGAGGGCCGCGAGATTGTCCTGCACGCGGGCGAATCGCTGGCCATTCCGTCCCAGGTGCCGCACGGCGTCGAAGCCATCGAAGACACGGTGGTGGTAGACGTCTTTTCTCCGGCGCGCGACGACTGGCAGAGCGGCGACGACGCCTATCTGCGCCGCTAACTGCCCGCCCGCGGGCCCTCTGTTGCTTAACACACTCTTCGTACGCGTGCAGGTTCACTTTCTGCCGGCGATCCGCCGCAGTTGTACGAAAACTCCATTGACCGTACTTTTTTTCCGTTGTTACCCTCGACTTAGGGGTTAGTTAGTCCAGTTACTGACACGACCGCGCGTGGACTGAGAATAGCGGCGCCTTCGCCGCAGGCCCGATTATGCCCTTTGTAGGGCTATGGAGGTTCAATGCGTAAGACGTTATGGCAAGGATTGTGTGCCTTTCTGCTATGCGCGGCGACGGCGCTCTGGGCGCAGGGCGGGAACGGCACTTTATCGGGAAAAGTAACATCGGCCGAAGGGACAGGGGTCCCCAACGCGACCGTAACTGTAACTAATACGAGCACTCATGCTTCACAGAAAGTGCTGAGCGCGGCGGATGGCTCGTTTTCGCTTGCGCTGCCCCCCGGAACTTATCGCGTAGATGTGGAAACAGCGGGTTATAAACGCACTTCTCAGCAGGATGTCGTGTTAAATACCACGGGCAACACGCATGTCAATATCACACTGCAGGCCGGAAACATGAACGACACGGTGGCGATCAAAGGACACGCGCCGGCCGTGCAGACGTCGGGCGGCGAGGTCTCCTCGGCTCTGGGAGAACGCACGATCCGCGAGCTGCCGGTGGTCGACCGCAACTCGCAGCAGCTGGTGGGCCTGCAATCCGGCATCACGCCGCCCGCGGCGCCGCTGGATGCGGTACAGGATCCTTTCCGTAACCGCTTCTTCAGCACCAACGGCCAGTCGCCGCTGGTGAATGTATGGGTCAACGACGGAGTCACCAACACCGAACCCTTCCGCGACACCGCCGTGCGGGTGCTTCCGGAAATGGCGCTGCGGCAGGAGGACATCGAAACCGCCAATCAGGCGCCATCGCACGGTTTCGACGGCGGTGTATCTGTGAACCAACTGCTGGGACAGGGGGCCAACGGAATTCACGGCGACCTGTTCGAATACTGGAGCGGCGATGTGATGCGCGCCCGCAACCCGTTCGATAACTATGCGGGCTCGGTGAATCCGCGCTTCGTGTACAACCAGTTCGGGGGCGACATCGGCGGCCCGATCAGGAAAGACAAGACTTTCTTCTTCGGATCTTACCAGGGCACTTACAACAACGGCTATAACAGCGGGCTTTCGACGGCGCCGGGCGCGGATGCAATTTCCGGCAACTTCAGCGGCATTCCCGGACTGTCTCTGTACAATCCCAACAGCGGGCTGAGCAGCGGGTTCGGGCGCACGCCGCTCGCCGGCGGAATGATTCCCGCGAACCTCATTAATCCCACGGCGGCGGCCATTTCCAGCTATCTGCCGGCGCCCAACCTGCCGGGGCTGTACGACAACTACCTGGCGAACGTTCCCTACCAGAACCACGCGCAGCAACTGGATGCCCGCATCGACCAGCACTTCAGCGACGCCACATCGGCATTTCTGCGTTACGGCTACACCAATTCCTGGGACTATCTGGGCTCGCCGCTCGGCAATACGATCGGCAGCTCGGAGCGCGGGCGTCTGGTGGGCCAGAATGCCATGCTCGACCTGCAGCACGATTTCTCCGGCACCCTGATCAGCGATCTGCGTTTCGGCTACAACCGCTACGACCAGCAGCTGAACGCCGCATCCGACGAGTATCCGCTCGGCTCGCAGCTCGGCCTCACGGATTTCAGCAACAACCTGATCGGGATCAACATACCGGGACTGGCACCCATCGGAGCAGCGGCGTATCTTCCGGAGCACGGCGTGGATAACACGTTTAACTGGGTGTGGAACTGGTCGTGGATGACCTCGCACAACGATATTACCTTTGGCACAGATATCCGCCGCATCCGCAGCGACGGGTTTACGGACACGCCGTTCGGAAGCGTGTACGGTCCCAACGGCACGGCCTATTTCGCTCCCGGCGCAACCCTGCTGAACACGGGCGCGGGCGCCGCGCTTTCGCCTTACAGCGAGTTCTATAACTCGTACGCGGCGTTTCTGATGGGCGCGCCGAGCCAGGTGGGCATCGCCCATTATCTGACCACTCCCACGATCCGGCAATCGGAGTATTCGGCGTGGGTGGGGGATCGCATTCAGCCGCTCCATCGGTTGACGGTCGACTTAGGCGTGCGATACGAAGTCTACAGTCCGCTGACGCCGCGCGATCCGGGCGGCGCGGCTTACTTCGACCCGCTGACCGACAGCTTCAATTACGCCGGGATTGGCGGCACTCCGAATCACTGGCAGTTCTACGATACGGACAATGTGGCTCCGCGCATCGGCGCGGCGTTCCGCGTGACCGATAAGACGGTCGTGAGGGGCGGTTATGCCATCAACTATTTCCAGCAGCCCTACATGTATTCCGGGTTCATGTCGCCGATTTATGGAGCTGCATCCGGCGTGCTGGGCAGTTATCAGACGGCTACGTTCCCGGGTCCGTTTTCCGCGACGGCCACTAACCCGGTGAGTCCTCCGAGCGTGCTCCAGGGCGGCGCCCCGGCGGGCAACCTGGTGGCGACGGTGCTTCCGCAATACGTGGACACGCCCTATGTGCAGACGTTCAGCGCCCAGGTGCAGCAGGAGTTTTACTTCGGCACGGTGCTAAGCGTGGGCTATGTCGGCACGCTGGGACGGCATCTGCTGGGAATCGAGGAACTCAATGCCGCCGCGCCGGGGACTGGTGTCGCCGGGCTACCCTACTATTCGCTGGGCCGCACGGCCAGCACCCTGTACTTCAACAACGGACTGACCGATAACTACAATTCGCTGCAGGTCAGCCTCGCCAAGCGGTTTTCTCACGGGCTCAGCTTCCTGGCTTCCGACAGTTGGGAAAAAGCGCTGGGTTACACGACCGGCAGCAACATGCTCCTCAATCCCACGAACCTGCGCGCCGATTACGGTCCGCTGGATTACGACCGGCAGAACGTTCTCAACATCAGCCACGTTTGGGAACTGCCGTGGGGGCAGCACGGCAACCACATTGTGGCGAGCGTGCTGGGCGGCTGGCAACTGAACGGCATCTTCACATGGGCCACCGGCACGCCGCTGACGGTCACGGCCGATTCGCTGACGTGCGCGTGCCCCGGCAATACGGTGCTGGCCAGCCTGAACCCGGGCGCCAACCCGGTTCTGGGCAGCGGCGTGAACTACCTGAACCCGTCGGCATTCACCGTGACGCCGGGGACCATTTATGGAAACCTGGGCCGCGGGTCGATCTTCGGACCGGGATACAGGAATTACGACATGAGCCTGTTCAAAAACTTTCACGTGCACGACCGTTACGATTTGCAGTTGCGCGGCGAGGCTTACAACCTGACCAACACGCCGCGGTTTCTGAACCCGATTACGAATATCAATTCACCGGCTTTCGGCCAGACCGTCGGCAGTATGAACGGTGCCTTTGGCAGGCAGGTGGATGTGGCGGCACGGGTAGTGTTCTGAGGCTGGGAACGGCAGCGGTGGAGACCGCCGGCGTTACCGGGCGCCGGTGGTGATGGCGCGGGCGTCTTCGGCGGTGAAGGATAGCTTGTCGGTCGAAACCAGGTCTTCAAAGGAGTGGGAGGCTTTGGCAAGACCCTTACCGGCGTGCGTGGTGGTGCCGGCGAGAATGTGATAGAGCTCATGCGCCACCACGCGGCCCATCGCGACACCGAGTGCGCGCTGGCGCTCTTTCTGTCCGGCCCCGGGGGCGAGGTAAGAGAGCGCCTGGCGCACCTGGTCGCATTCGACTTCGCTATAAGGCAACACGCGGCCGTGATCGACTTTTGTCGAGGCGAGCGTCTCGCTTTCACCGGCGCTGCCGAAGGCGCCGGTTACGGAGTATGCGCCCTCGGCCTTGCACTGACCCTTGAACTTGAGGACCACGAGTCCCGCGAAGGGCTCATTTCCGTGGTTGTCGCGGACCAACCGCCAGGCGAGCGAAACGCCGGAGGGTTTGAGAAGGCTCTCGACTTCCCTTTTCATGATCTCGACGGAGGCGGCGCCGGGCGCGCTTTCAAAATCCATGAAGACGCCAATGGAGCGGGGGGACTCAGGTTTCGCGGGGGCCTGGGCTAAGCCGGACAGAGGCAAAAGCGCCGCGCATGCGGCAAGTAAGAAAACCTGAGGCATAACGCCTTTCACGAACCGGATGTTGCGAACATCGTATCACAGGTTCGGAAAAGCACAATTGGCGGATCAGGCGGGATCGGGCACGTGACGAAGTCGCAAGTGCCGTTATTTCGTCACGCCCGACACGGGTCTAGTTTCTGACAGCGGGGGCGGCGGGCCGACAAACCTGGACGGTGGAAGGACCTGGAGCCGTCCGCAGGGCGGAGGCGAGGCGGCGGCGCGCCCGCAGGTGGCTGGACTTCGCGGCGGAGAGGGAGACATTGAGAGCATAGGCGGTCTCCTCGAGCGAGAGACCGTCGAGATCGCGAAACCGGATGGTTGCACGATCGCGCTCGGACAACATGGCGATCCCGGCGTGCACGCGCGTGGCCTGTTCTCTCTGTTCGAAGCGCGCCAGAGGCGAGGGGGCTGCATCGCGAAACTCAATCGCGCGAATGTCATCGAGGGATGTCATGGCGCGATCGCGGCGGAAGAACATGCGGACTTCGTTGATGGCGATGGACGAAAGCCAGCTCTTGAATTTGGAATGGGCCCGCAACTGGTGGCGATGCGCGAAGGCGCGGAGCAACGCCTGCTGAACGATATCGTCGGCATGGTCGGCAGCCCTTAGCCGCGTGCGCACAAGTTTGCGCAGAGAGGGCAGATGGGGGACGAGCAAAGCTTCAAACGTTTCTCTGGACATTTTCTGTCTCCTGCTGGAAAGCTCCCGAAGGGCATTCAATGCCTCGTTTAGCAACGCGGCTGCCATTCCGGCGAGAAGCATCCCTACCTCAAACTGGGTAGACCGGGCTCGCGCCGAATGAGGTAGCGAAAAAGTCCTCGATGGCGTGACGACTTGGCGCGAGCGGCGGTGCATAGTCGATGCATGACGACAGCCACGCCAGACGCTTCGACAACCATCGCGGCCGATGTGCTGCACGCGTTCGACAAACTTGGGACGCAGCCTGGTTACCGGCCCGCCCACGCCAAGGGGATTCTGCTGACCGGAAGGTTCGTGCCGGCGCCCGGCGCGGACTCCCTCACGCGCGCGCCGCACGCTCAACAAGACTCAACGCCGGTGACCGTCCGGTTTTCGGACACAACCGGCCTGCCGACCATTGCGGACAACGATCCCAACGCGGGCCCGCGCGGGATGGCGATCCGCTTTCATTTAGCCGAGCATGTCCACACCGATATCATCGGCCACTCTGTGGATGCATTCCCGGCGCGGACCGTGGAAGAGTTCGTGGAACTGCTGCGCGCGATTGCGGCGAGCGGGCCGCAGGCTGCGCACCCGACACCGATCGAGGTTTTTCTGGGGACGCATCCGGCGGCCCTGGAATTTGTGCAGACACCCAAACCGCTGCCGGTAAGCTTCGCGAAGGAATCGTTCTACGCGATCAATGCCCACCGCTTTTTCAACGCGGGTGGGGAGAGCCGCTACGGACGATACCGCATCCGGCCCGAGGGCGCGAATCAATACTTCGAGGAAGGCGACGCCGCGAAGCAGACGGCAAACTTTCTGTTCGATGAAATTCGCGAGCGGGTCGGGAAGGCTCCTGTGAGAATGAGGATCGCGGTTCAAGTGGCGGAGCCGGGCGACGTAGTCAACGATGCGACAGTACACTGGCCCAAGGAGCGGCGCGAGGTCGAGTTCGGCACAGTGGAACTGACCGGCATTCTGCCGAACAACGACGAGGAACAGCAGCACATCATCTTCGACCCGATTCCGCGAGTGGATGGGATAGAGCCTTCGGACGATCCGCTGCTGGAGCCCCGCGCAACCATTTATCTGATGAGCGGACGCAGGCGGCGAGCGAACGGACCGGCGAAATCGTAACGGCGCGGATGGGGCGGAGCAAAGCCTCCGTCTACCTCGAAAGAAGTAGGGAAAGACCCCGCAGCGGAGGGATTCGGTCTGCGATCCGGTTGTTTTACCGTACAGGCAAAGGCCAGAGTACGCGGCAGTAACGATCGCAGCATGGGCGCATTTTTGTGCAAGACGCTGGGTCTGGTAACGCTCGGGGCCGCGGTGTGCTTTGGGGGAGCACCGGTCAGCTTTCATCACACGAAATGGACGTCGGAAAACGGCCTGGGCTCGGTGTTCAATCTGCAGCAGTCGGCGGACGGATATCTGTGGCTGACGACATCGAAGGGAGTGCTGCGCTTCGATGGAGTGCGCTTCGAATCGGTAGCGGACGCTACATTTGGAGCGGTGGATATCAATGAGATCGACTCGGTGTTCCTTCCGCGCTCGCGAGGACTCTGGCTGACGACGGCGAGCGAGGGATTGCTGTTCTGGCAGGACGGGCGGCTGACAGCGTATCCCGACCGGCATTGCACTCCCACGCGCAAAATGGGACGGATCGTGCAGGACAGCGATGGTTCGCTGTGGGTGCAGGCAGCGGCGGGGCTGTTCCATTTGCGCGGGACGGTGTGCGAACAGATCGGCGCCAAGCAAGGTTACCCCGGCGGCTTCGCAGCGGGCCTCTTGATGGACAGCAGGGGAACTTTGTGGGTGAAGGCGCGTGTGGGCCCGCTGCTTTTCCGGCCGCGCGGCGCAACCAGATTCCAGGTGAGCGATTCCGGCGAAGGGCCTTCGACCAGTTATGCGTATCTGCACGAGGCGCCAGACGGCACAATCTGGATGTCCGACGATCAGGGCCTGCGGCGCGTATCGGCGGAACCCGGCGCGCCTGCTTACTCGCCGCCGCCGGGCGCGCGGAAACGGAAGCCCGCGCAATTCGGCGACTTCACTTTCGACCGCGACGGTTCGCTGTGGGCGGTGACCGCTAATGGCGTGCGGCGGTTCGATGACGTGGCGCAATGGCCGAGCCCGATCGCCGTGGAGACGGCTCCCGGCGAGAGTTTCACACCCGCGGATGGGTTGAGTTCCGACGCCGCATGGAAGATCCTGATCGATCGCGAGGGCACGGTCTGGGTGGCGACAAACTCGGGGCTCGACCGGCTGCGGCGCAACATCTTTACGACGACGACGCTGCCGCGGGTGCAGGAGCGCGAGTTCGCGATTGCCGCCGGCGAGGATGGATCGATCTGGACCGCGAGCAGCGCCCTGGCGCTGACGCACGTGGCCGCGAACGGCGCGATCACCAGCTTTCCCGGCACTGGGGAAACGCTGTGCGTGCGGCGCGATCACAATGGGACCATCTGGTCGGCGGGCGCAGGCAAGATTCACCTGTGGCACTCGTCCGGTACGGGATTCGTGCCGTTGCACTATCCGGGCGAAGATCTGGACTCCGTGGTTGCGGTGGCGACGGACCGCCACAACGATCCCTGGATCACGGCACGGAGCGGGCGCGTGTATCACCTCACCGGCGGCCGCTGGAGCAACCAGAACAAGGCGCTAGGCAAGAAGCCGGGGGTGATTGGCGCCATGACGGACGACGCAGAGGGCAACGTGTGGTTCGCATTCTCCGACAGAGTGGTGGAATGGGACGGGTCGGGCTACCACAGCTTCGTGCGCGACTCCCACAAGGTGCGCGGCGTTTCGGAGACGACGATGTCGGTGCGCGGGGACCGCGTGTGGATGGGCGGCGCGGGCGGCATTCAATTGTTCACGCACGGGCACTTCTACACGATGCGGTGGAAGGATGCGGATCTGCCGGGCAGGGTGTCGGGCGTGCTGGAGACGGCGGCGGGCGATCTGTGGGCGAACGGATTTTCCGGCGTGACGCACGTGGCGGCGGGGGAATTGAAAAAATGGCTGCGCGATCCGGGCAGCGCGGTTTCCGGCGAGCACTTCGACGAGCTGGATGGATTGCCCGGGCTTTCGGGCGAGAAACTGCCCGAGCCTTCGGTCGTGGAAGGCGCCGACGGGCGGCTGTGGTTCGCGACCATTCGGGGCATTGCATGGCTTGACCCGGCGGCGCTGGAGAAGAACCGCAATCGCCTGCCGCCCCCGGTGCTCATCTCTTCGGTAGCGGCGAACGACCGGACATACGCGGCCAAGAACGGAATGACGCTGCCGCCGCACAGTGAGAACCTGGAGATCGACTATACGGCACTGAGCCTGGCGGCGCCGGAGCGCATGCAGTTTCGGTACAGGCTGGAAGGCGTGGATCACGACTGGCAGAACCCGGGCGCCCGCCGGCAGGCGTACTACACGAAGCTGCGTCCGGGCGCGTACTGGTTTCGCGTAATGGCGAGCAACAACGACGGGGTGTGGAACGAAGCGGGCGCGATGCTGAACCTGAAGATCGCTCCAGCGTGGTTTCAGACTGCCTGGTTCTTCGCCCTGTGCGCGGCGAGCGGCATTCTGGCGATGTGGCTGCTCTACCGGCTGCGCATGCGGCAGGTGGCGGCGGGCATCAACGCGCGCTTCGAAGAGCGGCTGGCGGAGAGGACGCGGATCGCGCAGGAACTGCACGATACACTGCTGCAGGGCTTCCTGAGCGCCTCGATGCAGGTGCACATTGCGGCGGACCGCCTGCCGGGGGACTCTCCGGCGCTGCCGATTCTGACGCGGGCGCTGGCTGTGATGAGCCAGGTGATCGAAGACGGACGGAACGCGGTGCGCGAACTGCGCTCGTCGCGCAGCGGTTCGCTGGACCTGGAGGCTGCGATCGCCAGCGTGCAGCAGGAACTGGAGCCGGAGACCGGCGGCGGGGCACAGACGGAGTTCTGTGTGATCACCGAGGGGCGGCGGAGACCGCTGCGGCCGCTGCTGCGGGACGAGGTTTACCGGATTGTGCGGGAGGCGCTGATCAACGCGTTCCGCCACGCGCGGGCAAGCCGGGTCGAGGTGCGGTTGGAGTACACTTTGAGCCAGTTCCAGGTATCTGTGAGCGACAATGGGTGCGGAATCGAACCGGAATTGCTGCGCGCGGGGCGTCCGGGGCATTGGGGACTTTGCGGCATGCGGGAACGCGCGGAGCGGATCGGAGTGCGGCTGCGGATCTTCAGCAGCGCGTCCGCGGGCACGGAGGTGGCGCTGGTAGTCCCGGCCCGCGTGGCGTTTCAGGACGGAGGGGGCGCCAGGTTCCGCTGGCTGCGCAGGCGCGACCGGCGGCGGGGGACGGAGACGCCTGCGACCGGCAGCGGATTTGAGGCATCGTAGAGTATATGGACCCGGCACGCCCTGCCACCAGACCCGCGGTGCTCACGATTGACGACGATCCGGATGTGCTCCGAGCGGTGGAGCGCGATCTGCGGCGGCGCTATGCGGCATCGTACAGGATCGTTTCGGCGGATTCCGGCCCGGCGGCTTTGGACCTGATCGAAAAGCTGCGCGAGCGCGGCGAACCGATTGCGCTGCTGCTGGCGGATCACAGAATGCCGCAAATGACGGGAATCGAGCTGCTGGCGCGCTCGCTGGACCGGGCGCCGGACGCGAAAAGAGTGTTACTTACGGCGTACGCGGACACGGATGCGGCCATCCGGGCGATCAATGAAATCAAGCTGGATTACTACCTGCTGAAGCCATGGGATCCGCCGGAGCAGAATCTGTATCCGGTGCTGGACGATTTGCTGGAGGACTGGAAGGCGTCGTACCGGCCGGCATTCGAAGGGCTGCGGGTTCTGGGGACGCGCTGGTCGCCGCGCTCGTATGGACTGCGCGAGTTTCTGGCGCGCAACCAGGTGCCGTATCGATTCCTGGATGTGGAAACGGCCGATAAGGACACGGAGGTCCGGCAGGCGGTGGACCTGCTGGCTCCCGACGAACAGCGGCTGCCGGTGGTATTGTTTCCGGACGGCGTCCGGATGCCGGATCCGACGCAGGCGCAATTGGCGGCGGGACTGAATCTGCGTACGCGCGCGGGTGCGGATTCGTACGATTTGATCATTGTGGGCGGCGGTCCGGCGGGGCTGGCGGCAGGGGTATATGGGGCATCGGAAGGTCTGCGCACAGTGATTGTGGAGCGCGAGGCGCCCGGAGGGCAGGCGGGGCTGAGCGCCCGGATCGAAAACTACCTGGGTTTTCCGGCCGGCCTGAGCGGGAACGACCTGGCGCGGCGGGCGGTGGTGCAGGCGACGCGGTTCGGCGCGGAGATTCTGGCGCCGCAGGAAGCAAAAGGGCTGCGCACAAAAGACGACTACCGCATCCTGCAGCTTGCCGACGGCAGCGAGATTTCGTCGCAGGCGCTCCTGATTGCAACCGGCGTGCAGTGGCGCACACTGAACGTGCCGGGCATGGACCGGCTGACGGGAGCGGGCGTGTACTATGGCGCGGGAGCGACGGAGGCGCGGTCGTGCCGCGACGACGATGTGTACATCGTGGGCGGGGCGAACTCGGCGGGTCAGGCGGCGCTGAACTTCTCGCGGTACGCGCGGCGGGTGATCATGCTGGTGCGCGGCGAATCGCTGGCTGCTTCCATGTCGAAATACCTGATCGAGGAGATTGCGCGGACGCCGAACATTCAGGTGGAATGCCTCACCCAGGTGGTGGAGGTACAGGGCGAGGAACGCCTGGAGGCAATCACGATTGACTGCCGGCGAAGCGGGTCGCGGGAGAGAGTTCCGGCGGGCGCGCTGTACGTGTTCATCGGGGCACAGCCAACCACGGACTGGGTAAAGGACTACGTGGAGCGCGACAAACACGGATTCATTCTGACGGGACCGGACCTGATGCGAGACGGCAAGCCGCCGAACAACTGGCCGCTGGAGCGCGACCCGGGACTGCTGGAGACGAGCCTGCCGGGTGTGTTCGCGGTGGGCGATGTGCGGCACGGGTCTGTGAAGCGGGTGGCTTCGGGAGTGGGCGAGGGTTCGGTGGCGATTCAGTTCGTGCACCAATATTTGAATAAGGTGTGAGATGACGCTGGCGGAAGAACTACGCACGATTCCGGAGTTCGCCGACCTGGCCGCCGAGGACCTGGAGTGGCTGGCGGCGCAGATGACCCTGGTGGATGTGCAGGCGGGTGAGGTGACCGCGCGCGAGGGCGAACCCGCGAACCGGATGTTTGCCATCCTGGAAGGCGAGGTTCGTTCGCAGGCGAGCAATTCCGAGATGCCGGCGTTTGTGGCGCGCGCGCCGGTTCTGACCGGCATGCTGCCGTACTCGCGGATGAAGCAGTTCCCGGTCACCATGCGGGCGGTGGTGCACACGCGGGGGGCGTGGTATCCGGCCGACCGGTTCGACGAGATGCTGCAGCGCATTCCGCTGCTGCAGGCGCGGCTGGTGCGGGTGCTCACGGACAGGGTGCGGCGGTCCACGCAGTTGCAGGGGCAGACGGAGAAACTGGCGGCGCTGGGAAAGATTTCGGCGGGGCTGGCGCATGAGCTGAACAATCCGGCGGCGGCGGCGCGGCGCGCGGCGGGGAACCTGCGGGATGCCTTCCAGACGTTTCGCGCGGCGGTGGCGCGATTGAACGCACACGACCTTTCGGCGGAACAGCGGGCGGCGATTCCGGCACTCGAAGCGGACCTGGAAAAACGGAGCGCGGTTCATCTGGATTCGCTGGAGCGCAGCGACTGCGAGGAGCGGGTGGCGGCGTGCCTGGAACGGCACGGCGTAGAGCGCGCGTGGGACCTGGCGCCGTCGCTGGTGACGGCGGGCTGCGACGCGTCCTGGTTCGAGAACTTCGCGGCTCAGTTCCCGGAAGAGGCGCTGGGCGACCTGCTGGCGCGCGTGGCGGCATCACTCGCGATCGGGAGCCTGCTGCAGGAGATGGAGCATTCGACCGCGCGGATTTCCGAACTGGTGCGGGCAATCAAAGAGTACAGCTATATGGACCAGAGCCCGGAACAGGAGGTGGATATCCACCACGGGCTGGAAAACACTCTGATCATGCTGCGCTACCGGCTGAAGCACGGGGTGGAGGTCAAGCTGGAGTTCGACCGCAGCCTGCCCAAGATCTGCGCGCGGGGCAGCGAACTGAACCAGGTGTGGACGAACATCATCGACAACGCGGCGGACGCGATGAACGGCAAGGGCGAACTGCGAATCCGCACGGCGCGCGAACTGGACAACGTGCTGGTGGAGATCACCGACAACGGTCCGGGGATTCCAAGCGAGATTCGGGACCACATCTTCGAACCGTTTTTCACGACAAAGAGCGTGGGTAACGGTACGGGGCTGGGGCTGGAGACGGCTCGGCGAATCGTGCGGGAGCACGGAGGCGAGGTCTCAGTGGAATCGGCGCCGGGCCGGACAAGCTTCCAGGTGCGGCTGCCGATTCGAGAACTGGGAGCAAACGGGGCCACGCGCACGGCGTAGCGCGCGCCGGCACCCTTCCCGGGGAATTACCTGGCGGGCCGGCTACGGCCAACTGCGATCTCCGGTGAATCACAGTGCGCTGGCCTGCTCACGTTGCATGTTCGGCGCAGCCGGCGCCGACCGCAAGAGGCTTGGAAGCCGAATCGGATGGAAAGAAGACCTCGAAGGTAGAGCCGTCGCCACGGGCGCTCTCGACGTGAATCGAGCCTCCCAGCGACCGGACGATGCCGTTCACCGCGGCCAGGCCGAGTCCGCGGCCCGTGGATTTGGTGGTGAAAAACTGGTCGAAGATCCGGGTGCGCGTATCGGGGGCCATTCCGCAGCCGGTGTCTGATACCGTCACGCGAACGTAATCACCCGCGGGAGCACTCAATAGATGATCGATTTCCGGGGCGAGACGAACGCAGTCGGTGGTTACGGTGATCGTCCCCTCCTTTCCGGTCAGAGCTTCCGAAGCGTTGGCGATGAGGTTCATCAGGACCTGACGAATCTGCCCGACGTTCCCCCGCACCGGCGGAAGATCTTTTGCCAGACTTGTACGAACGATGGCCTGCTTGGAGAGTGAGACCTTGAGAAGCCGAAGGACCTGTTCCACTTCCGTGGAAACGTTCACCGACCCAAGGGTATCGGAACTGGTCTGAGCGCCGGCGGACGCCATCAGCAGGTTGACGATCTCCGCTGCCCGCTGCGCAATGTCCGCAATCTCCTCGACGCGGTCGCGGCCGGGCGAACCGGGAACCGTCTCCGAGAGAGCGAGATCGGCGTCAACCAGAATTGTGCCGAGCAGGTTGCCGAAGTCGTGGGCGACTCCCGCGGCCATCACGCCCAGGCTCTCGAGTTTCTGGGATGCCAGCATTCTTTCCTGGTTCTGCTTGAGTTCGGTGATGTCGGTGCAGGAACCGATGTATCCGGCAAAGACCCCGGCCGGGGAGAAGCGCGGCACTCCCCGATCGAGCACCCATCGATACTCGCCGTCCGACCGGCGCAGGCGGTACTCCATCTCGAAGTGCCTACGGGCATCGAATGACGCTGTGTACGTTGCCAGACAACGGTCGAAGTCGTCCCTATGCACACCATCCGCCCAGCCGTTGCCGAGTTCGTCGTGCATCTTCCGGCCGGTGAACTCGAGCCATCGCTGATTAAAGAAGGTGCATAACTTGTCGAGGCCCGCAATCCAGATCATCACTGGCGCAGCATCAGCAATCGCCCGGAAACGACCCTCGCTTTCGAGCAACTGAGTGGTTCGTTCCGCAACCCGCTCCTCGAGGTGAATGCGCAGCCTGCTCAATTCCAAATGGGTCCGGACACGCGCGAGAAGCTCCTCCTTCTGAACCGGCTTGCTGATGAAGTCCACGGCTCCCAGTCGAAGGCCTTTCACGCGATCGGAGGATTCGCAACTCGCGCTGAGGATGATGATGGGAATGTCCCGTGTCTGGTCGCTTTCCTTCAGACGCTGGCAAACTTCGAAGCCGTCCATCCTCGGCATTCGAATGTCGAGCAGGATCAGTTCGGGTCTGTCGACGACCACGGAAGCGAGAGCCAACTCGCCGCAATCGGTGGGGCGCACGTCGAAACCTTCCGAGGCCAACGCCTCCCGTACGAGTTCCCGGGATTCAGACTCATCATCAACCAGAAGAATTGACATACTACGACCTCGGCGCCGGTACGTAGGACATTCCGGACGGACCAATCCGCCGGAGAAGCTCAAATCTCCATGGATCGGAAAAACTCAGCCCACCTTCAGTTTTTGTTCGCAGAACCCGATATTACAAAATTCGATGCTCGGGCGGACGGAGCCGATTCAATATGTAAGGCAGACAGCGACTTTGTGGCGGCCAAAATCATTGGGATTGTCATAAAGCAACCCGAAACCAAAGAATACGACAAAATCACTATCAAAAAAAGACAAAATACGTATGAAATTCTTCTGCAGTCTTCGGCATCCGAAGCTCCTCTCTGGCTTCAGAACCCGGCCTCAGGTATTGCCCTGTTCGACGATCCAACGCGGCATTGGTAGCGGGTTTGGCGGATCTTCGCGCACGTGCGCCGCAGAGTGCTTAGCCGGGCGGCATGCAGCAACAATTCCGTAAGTCTGTCGATGCAGGTTTGCATCTCGTGCAGGGGGAGTTGCTGCGATCCCCAAAAGGCGTTCAGCCTCATTCCGGATGCCGGCCGAGGCATCACCGCGTAACCGGCTACCGGAGGCATCTCGCGCCCCCGCGAGGCGGGAGGGACAACCATACGGTATTACGGATTGCACCGTTATCCGGATGGAGGTTGAACGCCCGGCTCAGGAGCCGTGTAACGAGCGGAAAGAGAGGACGCATTCATGAAAGCATCGCTGGCTGGAGCCATGCTGATCTGCGCAGGTCTGCAACTGAACGCGGGAAGCGGACCCGGCCGGCACGTCTTTGCAAACGCGGCAGGCCGGCCTATCGTGACTGCGGGCCGGCATGGCGGCGCGAAAGCCGGAAGAGGACATGGCAGCTATGGATTGGCAGGAGTAGTCCCCGGAGCTTCATCGTTAGGGTTCGACGACTCGTGGCTGGGAGAGAGCTATGGAGAGCCACCGGTAATCCAACCCCAAGTGCTTGCTCCCTACATGCCCCCGCCGATGGCTGCGCGACCCGTCCTGCTCGAATATCCATGGCCGGAATCTCCGGGTCCATCGGCGGCAACGTTCAGCCTGGTTTTGAAGGACGGCTCGGTTCGCTTCGCCGCCGCCGTGTGGGAGCAGGACGGCGCCGTGCACTATACGGCAGCAGACGGAATCGCCGGTGAACTTCCTCTCGATGCAATCGATGCCGATGCTACGCATCGATTGAACGCCGAGGCCGGGCTGGTTCTCTGGCTGACGCCCGCGCCGGCGGTCCGCTAAGACTGCGAGCGTGAGGCTGCGCATCGGGGTAAAGATTTTAAACCGGCAGCAGAATGCGCCGCATTATTCCGGAAGTGGCAAACAGCCAACAATTGGTGCCGGCGGTCTTGATCGTCGACCCGGCGTCCCAGGGACTGCCGGCCGATGTCGTTGCCTGGCGGGTTGGGTTCTCCCGGGCCTGACTACCCCGGGCACTGGCGAAGCCGGCGGAAACCGGCCGTCGGGACGAAAGACCACGGTCCAGCGGGTAGTGGGTCGGCCCACGGGACGGCCCACTACCCGGCCATAGGTCCTCCTGGAATGACCGGACCACTCATGCTGATCCGGACGAAGCAAGCGCGGTGTGTGTTGCTTGCCGCCTGCGTGCTGCTGTGCCGCGTATACGGGGCGCAGACTCAACCGGCCGCAAAACCTCCGGAAAATCCGCCCGACGCTCTCGGCCGCAACACTCCCCGCGGCACGGTTCTGGGATTTCTGAGCGCGGCCCACAAGGGCGACGACGATACCGCGGCGCTGTACCTGAACACCCGGGCGAAGGGCAAGAGCGCCGCCAACCTGGCGCACCAACTCTTCGTGGTTCTGGACCGGCGCCTGCCCGCCAGGCTGAACCAACTCAGCGACCGGCCGGAAGGATCGCTCGCGTTCCCCGCGAATCCGGACCAGGATCTTGTGGGAAAGGTCGCCGGCAGCAAAGGAGAGGCGGACATCCTTCTCGATCGGGTCGACCGGGGGAAGGCGGGAGCGGTATGGCTGTTCTCGCGCAAGACCCTGGATTCCGTTCCGGATCTCTACAACGAGATCACCGAATGGGAGCCGGAGTCATCTCTGCCATCGTTCCTGGTGGATACCCGAATTGCAGGCATCTCGCTATTTCAGTGGCTGGCGATTCTGGTGGGGCTCCCTCTCGCCTACCTTGCCACCGGCCTGCTGAATCGCGTACTGGGTATGCTTGCCGGCAGCGTTCGTCGGCGATGGCGTCACGAACCCGATCTCCCAAATCCCGAATACCTGTCTCGCGCGGTACGCCTGCTGGTTCTGGCGGCAAGCATCACCTGGCTGATCCGCGAGGTCTCGCTGCCGCTGCTGGTCCGGCAGTTCTGGCGGATCATCACGACGTTCCTCACGATCACGGGGGGTGTCTGGCTGATCATACGGCTGAACGGCCGGCTGGAACAGTACATCCGCCGCCGCCTGGAAAAGAGGAAGATCACGGGCGCGCTTCCGGCGGTTCGTTTCCTGCGGCGCACCGGCGATGTTCTCGCGCTCTTCGTGGGGTTGCTGATCGCTCTCAGCCTGCTGGGAGTCAACATCGGCGCGGCGGTGGCCGGTCTCGGAGTCGGAGGAATTGCGGTCGCGCTGGCGGCGCAGAAGACGCTGGAAAACGTGATTGGCGGCCTTTCGCTGGTGCTCGACCAGACTGTGAGGATCGGCGATTTCGTCAAAATCGGTGACACAGCCGGCACGGTGGAGCAGATCGGGCTTCGCTCGATTCGCATCCGCACTGCCGACCGGACGATGGTGAGTCTGCCCAACGGACAAGTGGCGACGGCGTGCCTGGAGAACCTCTCGGCGCGCGACAAGTTCTGGTTTCATCACGTTGTCTCTGTAGCCAGCGACAGCACCGTGGAGCAGCTCAGCAGCGTGCTGACCGGGATTGAAGCGCTGCTGGCCGAACACGCGGCGGTGGAGCGCGAGACCATCCGGGTGAGCTTCCTGCGCTTCGGACCTTCGTCGTTCGACATCGAACTGTTTGCCTACGTGCCGGCCGGCGACGCACTGCAGTTCTTCGCGATACAGCAAGAGCTGCTGTTGCAGATCAGAAGGACGGTGCAGGAGACGGGCGCGCGCATTGCGCTTCCCTCGCAGGCGCTCTATCTGGCGGGCGAATCGAGCCGGCGGCCCTCGGACGGCAACGGCATCAGCCCAGCACGGGTCCGGCCGCGCCGTCCACGGCGGGTCCGGCGAACCTAACTTCCGCGCTGACACCCATTTCATAGGCTTTGAAATTGTCGCGAAACAGGCGGGCGAGTTTGCGGGCTTCCAGATCGTATGCGGCTTCGTCGGCCCAGGCGGCGCGCGGCAGCAGGAGTTTCGGGGGCACGCCGGGGCATTCCGTCACGATCTCGAAGCCGAAGATGGGGTCGAACCGCCGGGGAGCGTCCGCCAGAGCCCCGCTGTGAATGGCATCGATGATGGCGCGCGTGTTGCCGATGCTGATACGCTTCCCCACTCCGTAAGCGCCGCCTCCCCAGCCGGTGTTCACGAGCCAGACACGTGCCTGGTGCTGCTTGATTTTGGCGGCGAGGAGTTCCGCGTACCGGTTTGGATGCCACACCAGGAAAGGACCGCCGAAGCAGGGTGAGAACGTCGCCCGCGGTTCCGTAACTCCCATTTCGGTGCCGGCCACCTTGGCGGTATAGCCGCTGATGAAGTGATACATCGCCTGCGCGGGCGAGAGCGCGCTCACCGGAGGGAGAACGCCGAAGGCATCGCAGGTGAGAAAGATAATGTCGCTGGGGTGACCGGCCACACACGGGATGCTGGCGCTCCGTATGAACGCGATCGGGTAGGCGCCGCGCGTGTTTTCCGTGATGCTGGTGTCGGTGAAGTCCACGCTCCGGTCGGGCTCCAGCATCACGTTTTCCAACACGGCACCGAAGCGCAGGGCCTGAAAAATATCGGGCTCATTTTCCGGCGTGAGATTGACGGCTTTGGCGTAGCAGCCGCCTTCGACATTGAAGATCCCGTCGCTGCTCCAGCAATGCTCGTCGTCACCGATGAGGTGGCGCTTGGGATCGGCCGACAGCGTGGTCTTGCCGGTCCCGCTGAGGCCGAAGAGCAACGACGAACGTCCCGTGTGCCGGTCCGCGGTTGCAGAGCAGTGCATGGGAAGAATGCCGCGCCGCGGCGCGAAGTAATTGACCGCGGTGAAGACTCCTTTCTTCATCTCGCCGGCATATTGGGTGCCGAGGATCACCAACTCGCGCTCTTCCAGGCTGAGGACGATACTGGTCGTTGAGCCCATCCCGGTAGTCAGACGGTTGGCGGGGAAGGAGCCGGCGTTGTAGATGGTGAAATCCGGCTTCTCAAAAGCTTCCAATTCCTCCGCAGCCGGAGGGATGAGCATGATGTGCATGAAGAGGGCGTGATAGGGGAGCGCGCAGATGACGCGCACCTTGATGCGATATTTCGGGTCCCAGCCCGCGAAACCATCGATGCAGTAGAGTCTCGGGCGCGTGTTGAGGTAGTCGATGGCGCGCTGGCGGTTGATGGCGAAGGTCCGGGTATCGCAGGGGATGTTGACGGCTCCCCACCAGACGTCCCTTTCCGATTCGGGGTGTCTGACCACACGCTTGTCCTGGGGCGAGCGGCCGGTCTTGGCGCCGGAATAAGCAACCAGGGCTCCGTTGGCGGCGATTCCGGCATCCTTTTCAAACCGGATGGCATGTTCATATAACGAGCTCGGCGGAAGGTTGCGATAGACTTCCGCGACCTCGAGCTCATGATCTCGAAGATGGAACGAGTGCATAAGATCCATTCGGCAGTCCCGACGGGAATCGCGCTGGAGAGCGGGCTCTGGTTCAGCGCGACCGCCGGGCACCGGAGGCGCCGCGCCGCTCTCAGTATTTCTCCGGCACGAACCGCCTGCCTTTCAACGAGGCCCGATCATCGTACGCACCTTTTTTGGAGCGCTTCGGCAGTTCCACCTTCGCTCTGGGCGCTTTCTTGTATGGAACGAGGGTCAAGAGGTGCGCGATGCAGTTGAGGCGCGCCCGTTTCTTATCGTCGGATGGCACGATGTACCATGGGGCAGCGTCGGTGTCTGTCGCCTGCAGCATCTGATCGCGGGCGCGGGAGTAATCGTACCAGCGGCTGCGCGAGGGCAGATCCACGGGACTGAGCTTCCACTGGCGCATCGGATCCTCGATCCGCGCGCGGAATCGACGCTCCTGCTCCCGATCGCTCACCTCGAGCCAGAACTTGATCAGGATGATCCCGGTGGCAACGACGTACTTTTCGACGACGGGGCACAACTGCAAAAAGTGTTTGTGTTGCGCGTCCGTGCAGAAACCCATGACATACTCGACGCCCGCACGGTTGTACCAACTGCGATCGAAGATGACGATCTCACCCGCGGCCGGAAAATGTTGCATGTACCGCTGCATGTACATCTGGGTCTTTTCGCGATCGGACGGCGCCGGCAGCGCCGCCACGCGGAAGACGCGCGGGCTGACGCGCTCGGTGATCGCCTTGATGGCGCCGCCCTTCCCTGCCCCGTCACGCCCTTCAAACACGACGATGACGCGCAGTCCCTTGTGCTTCACCCAATCCTGGAGCCTGCATAGCTCGAGCTGCAGTTTGCGCAGACACTTCAGGTATTCCTTCGTGCTCATTTTCGGCCTGGCAGCGGCACTGGAGGGTTTGACGTTCTTCATAGCATGTCGCGGGGAGACGGCCGCGTTCAGCCTTGGGCGAGCGATGCCGGTGGGCGCCTCCGGTCCTATGGCCATCCCGGGGGAACCTGATAAAAAATGCCAAAGGATACGCAGGTGTAAGTCTGTTTGCTGATGATGACTTTCACTTCCGGGCGGACGCCCCAGTTCGAGCCCAGAAAGTAGCGCAGCCCGCCTCCGGTGTGAAATGCGCCATTGAACTGGTCCCACCTGGAAGTCACCGCGATGCCGCGGGGGTCCACAGCCTGTTGGTGGACCACGTTCCAAATCAGGCCGGTACCGAGGATGGCGTACGGTTCCCAATGCTCCTTTACCGGAATACGCACATGAACGTCCATGGCGAAGTCGAAAGCGTAGGATGTCTTCACCGTGGACGGGGCCGGCCAGAACTGAATGCTGTTGTGTCCCAGAGGCAGAAACGTCGTGTCGAACAGCAGCATGCCGTAGCGCGAGAGTGCGATACCGGACCCTCCTGTCAGCGAACCCTGCGTTCCGGCTCCCGTCAGGAAGCCGCCGGAAACGCTCATTTCGCCCACGTCCGTCTCTCCGCTCTGAGCGAACGCGCCCGGCAATGCGGGCATGAAAACCGCAAGCATGAATCCTGCCTTCCACACTCGCCTGTTCCGTGTCATACAGCCTCGCTGATTCTTACGCCTCGCCCATCGCCGGCCTGTCCATCCGGCTTCCGGCTGCCGGAAGATTCCAGCGGACGGAAGAAGACCCGGACTTTTGTTCTTGATGCAGCGCCAATCGTCGAGGTTTTTTTTTGGCGCCGCCGGCGAACCGTCCGGAATAAGCTGCATGCGGCGAACGCAGCCAACGCAACGCGGATCTCGATCGCGCGGCAGACCGGGCTGATGCCCGGACTCATCCCGGCACACAGCGTGAACCGAGAAGGGTCATGCCCGAAGAGGACGAAGACTGCGCAGTGCGCCGGCAAAATAAAAGATCGCGGCTCTCTTCGACGGCATCACCGGTACACGGCGAGGACTGGCAACATGGGAATCAAACTAGAGGTGGAACCGGCGCCGCCGGCGCCCTGGAGTCTCACGAGGCTTCTGGACCTGTATGGATGCGGACCGATCCGGTTCGAAGGAACCGAGAGTGCGCTGGTCGAGCGCCACCTCCTGTTCGACAATGTGATCGATGCCGCGAAAGCTGCACCGCGGGACCGGTTCGAAGCGTTTGCGCGCTCCGTGCGGGACGTGCTTTCGCAGCGCTGGGTCCTCACCGAAAAACAGTACGAGCGCCTCAACGTCAAGCGGGTGTACTACCTCTCGATGGAGTTCCTCATCGGACGCTCTCTCGCCAACAATGTCACCAATCTCCTTCTCGATCCGTTAGTGGAGGACGCGGTGCGCCACAAGGATCTGCAATGGCGCGAGATTCTCGAGCAGGAGCCCGATGCCGGACTCGGCAATGGCGGACTGGGACGTCTGGCCGCATGCTTCATGGAGTCCGCGGCCACGTTGCACCTGCCCGCCATGGGATACGGCCTCCGCTACGAGTACGGCATTTTCAGGCAGAGCATCCGCGACGGCTGGCAGGAGGAGCGGCCGGATAACTGGCTTCGCCGCTCCGACCCATGGGAAGTGGAGCGTCTCGGCGAGCAGGTGGAGGTGGGGTTGAACTGCTCGTTCGAGCTGCATGGCGGAAGTCTGCGCGCCATTCCCGGCCGGCCTTCCAGCCTCATCGGCATTCCGTTCGACCGCCCTATCGTCGGCTATGGCGGAAACACGATCAACACACTGCGGCTCTGGGCCGCGGCTGCGCCCGACTACTTTGATTTTCAGCAGTTCAGCGGCGGCGATTTTGTCGGTGCGCTGGCCGAGACGCTGTCCGCGGAATCGCTCACGCGCGTGCTGTATCCCGACGATTCCACCACCATCGGTCAGGGGCTGCGGTTCGTCCAGGAGTATTTTCTGGCAGCCTGCTCGCTGGCCGACCTGGTGCGGCGCTTCCGGCGCGTCAATTCCGACTGGAGCGCGCTCGCGAACAAGGCTGCCATCCAGTTGAACGACACGCACCCGGCGATTGCCGTTGCGGAGCTGATGCGGATTCTGTTGGACGAAGCGCACCTGGCGTGGGACGAAGCCTGGGAGATCACCAGGAACACCCTGGCGTATACCAACCACACGCTTCTGCCCGAGGCCCTGGAAAAGTGGCCGCTAGCATGGTTCGAGGTCATGCTTCCCCGCCACCTGGAGATCATCTACGAAATCAACCGGCGCCTGCTCGACGAGGTCCGTACGCGGTTTCCGGGCGACGGCGGGCGCGTTGAACGAATCAGTCTCGTGGAGGAGAATAACCCCCGCAAGATCCGCATGGCGAACCTGGCGATTGTGGGATCGCACAGCACCAACGGCGTGGCCGAGATTCATTCACGGCTGCTGCGCACGACGACTGTCAGGGACCTGGCCGACATGTTTCCGCAGCGCTTCAACAACAAGACCAACGGCGTCACGCCGCGGCGCTGGCTGCGGCTGGCCAACCCCGCTCTCTCACGGGTCATCACGCAGGCAATCGACGACGGCTGGATTGCCGACCTGGAGCAACTGCAAAGGCTGAAGCCTCTGGCCGCTGACAAAACCTTGCACGACGATTTCCGAGGAGCCAAACGGGAGGCGAAATCCAGATTCGCCGACTGGGTGCGATCTTCGACAGGCCAGAGCGTCGATCCGGATTCGATCTTCGACTGCCACATCAAGCGCATTCACGAATACAAGCGGCAGTTGCTGATGGCTCTGCGCATCGTGGTTCTGTACAACCGGCTGCGCGAGCATGTAAATCGGGAAATGTACCCGCGCACCTTCTTCTTTGGCGGCAAGGCTGCGCCGGCGTACCGGCTGGCGAAGCTCATCATCAAGTTCGTGAACAACCTGGCCGCCGCCATCGACAACGATCCCTGCGTGCGCGGGCGCCTCAAAGTGCTGTTCCTGCCCGACTACAACGTCTCTCTGGCGGAGCGTTTGATTCCGGCCAGTGACGTGTCCAATCAGATTTCGACTGCCGGGTACGAGGCCAGCGGCACCAGCAACATGAAGTTCATGATGAACGGAGCCCTGACCGTTGGAACGCGCGACGGAGCGACCATCGAGATGGCGGAAGCGGCCGGCGAGGAGAGTCTCTTTCTCTTCGGACTGACGGCGGAAGAAGTTGCGAGCAGTCGCGGCTGGTACAACCCCCGCTGGCACTACGAAAACGAGCCCGAGACGCGGGCGGCGCTGGACCTGATCTTCTCCGGGCACTTCAACCCCGGCGAACCCGGCATCTTCGAACCGCTTCGCGCGACCCTGCTGACTTCGGGCGATTACTACATGCACCTGGCCGACCTTCGTTCTTACCTGGCGGCGCACGAACGAGTGGAAGCTCTGTATGCGGATCGCGAAGCGTGGGCGCGGACGGCTATATGGAACATTGCCGCCTCCGGCCGGTTCTCGAGCGACCGCACCATCGCCCAATACGCTGCCGACATCTGGAAGGCGGAGCCATGCCCCTTGCCGTAGCTCGAATTCGGGGGGACTGCGGCGGACGGAGGCCCCCGATTCGAGGTTAAGCATGAAGGCAACTGAACTACTTCACAATCTCGGCCAGAGCATCTGGCTGGACAACATCACCCGCGACTTACTCGACGACGGAACGCTGCGGCGCTACATTGACGAATTCTCCGTGACCGGCCTGACCTCGAACCCCACCATCTTCGAGCGGGCGATCGGCAAAAGCCATCTTTACGACGCACCCATTCGTTCTCTGGCGGAGGACGGCAGTTCTCCCGAGGAGGTTTTTGTCCGCCTGGCGCTGGATGACATCACGCGCGCGGCCGACCTGTTCCGCCCAATCCACGAGCGGACCAATGGAGTGAACGGCTGGGTCTCGCTGGAGGTCTCTCCGCTGCTGGCGAACGACACGGCAGGCACTCTGCGCGCCGCCACGGAACTCTTCGCGCGAGTGCACCGGCCGAACGTCCTGATCAAAATTCCCGGCACCCGGGAGGGCATCGTGGCGATCGAAGAGGCGATCTTCGCCGGCGTGCCGGTCAATGTAACTTTGATCTTTTCCTGCGAGCAATACCTGCTCGCCGCCGCGGCGTTCCAACGGGGCATCGAGCGGCGTCTCGCCGCCGGACTGAATCCTCTTGTCGGATCGGTGGCATCGGTGTTCGTCAGCCGCTGGGATGCCGCGGTCGCAGGCAAAGTGCCCGCCTCCCTGCGCAACCAACTGGGGATCGCGATCGCGAAGCGGACGTATCGCGCCGCGCGTGCCCTGATCACATCGGCTCAGTGGCAGAGGCTCTATAGCGCCGGCGCCCGTCCGCAGCGGCTGCTGTGGGCCAGCACCGGCACAAAAGATCCTTCGGTACCGGAGACGTTTTACGTGAAGGGACTGGCGGCTCCCTCCACCATCAACACAATGCCGGAGCGGACCCTGCTGGCTCTCGCCAAAAGCCGCCGCCTCGATGCGATTCTGCCGGAGGATGGCGGCGACTGCGAACAGACGCTGGAGCATTTCGCCCGCACCGGCGTGGATGTGCAAGCGCTGGCGGCGCAACTTCAGAAGGAGGGAGCGCAATCGTTCACCGACTCCTGGAACGCGCTGATGAGCGCCGTTGCGGCAAAGAGCGCCGTATTGACGGCAGCGGGAAATCGCGGCGGTGTCGCATGAGCGTTGCGGAACTCACATTGAGCGCCGTCACCACTACCGGCCGAAGCTGGCCGCTGGGTGCGACCCTCTCTCCCGAAGGCGTCAACTTCAGCCTGTATTCGCGGGGCGCGACCGCGGTTGAATTACTGTTATTCAACGGCGCCGACGATGACCGCCCCGCCCGCGTCATCCCGATCGATGCGGCGTCCAACCGCACTTATCACTATTGGCACGTGTTTGTGCCGGAACTGCGCGCAGGCCAGATTTACGGCTATCGGGTAGACGGTCCTTTCGATCCCGCAGGCGGGCAGCGCTTCGATCGCTCCAAGGTTCTGCTCGACCCGTACGGCCGCGGCGTGGCAGTGCCTGTACGCTACAGCCGCGCGGCCGCGGCGGCCGAAGGCGATAATGCGGCCGCCGCAATGAAAAGCGTGGTCGCCGATCCGCACGATTACGATTGGGAAGGCGATGCGCCGCTGCGCCTGCCCTCGTCGCGCACCATCATCTACGAAATGCACGTGCGCGGATTTACGGCCCATCCGAGTTCCGGCATCACCGGCAGGGAGCGGGGCACTTATGCCGGCCTGATCAAAAAGATTCCGTACCTTCAGGACCTCGGCATCAACGCAGTCGAGCTACTCCCGGTCTTCCAGTTCGATCCGCAGGACTGCCCTCCGGGGCGGGCTGCTTACTGGGGCTACGGGCCGGTTTCGTTCTTCGCGCCGCATCACGCGTATAGCTCGCGGTGCGTTCCGCTCGGCCCGCTGCACGAGTTCCGCGACATGGTCAAGGCGCTGCATCGCGCGGGAATCGAGGTCCTTCTCGACGTGGTCTTCAATCACACCGCGGAGGGCGGCGACGGCGGGCCCACGCTCTGCTTCCGCGGAATCGACAACCAGACGTATTACATGCTCGAGGAGAACCGTTCCCAGTACAGCAATTACAGCGGATGCGGCAACACCTTGAATGCAAACCACCCGATTGTCCGGCGCATGATCGTCGACAGCCTGCGGTATTGGGTCGAGGAGATGCACGTGGATGGCTTCCGCTTCGACCTGGCCTCGATTCTGTCGCGCGATGAGAGCGGCTGTGTAATGGCGAACCCGCCGGTGCTCTGGGACATCGAAACCGATCCGGTGCTCGCCGGGAGCAAGGTGATCGCCGAGGCCTGGGACGCGGCGGGTCTATACCAGGTTGGCGTTTTCCTGGGCGACAGCTGGAAGGAGTGGAACGGCCGGTTCCGCGACGACGTCCGCAGTTTCATCCGCGGCGACAACAACTCGGTGGCTCGCCTCGCCGACCGCCTGATCGGCAGCCCCGAAATCTTCGGGCACGAAGAGAGGGAGCCGGAACAGAGCGTCAATTTCGTCACCTGCCATGACGGCTTTACCTTGAACGACCTTGTTTCGTACGACCGGAAGTACAACGAGGCCAATGACGAAGATAACCGGGACGGCGCCGACGACAACCGGAGCTGGAACTGCGGTGTGGAGGGACCGAGCAGCGATCCGGATATCGAATCGCTGCGGGACCGGCAGGTGCGAAACTTCCAGGCGCTGACCTTGCTGTCCCTGGGAGTCCCCATGATCCTGATGGGCGACGAAGCACGCCGCACACAAGGCGGAAACAATAACCCGCACTGTCAGGATAACGAGACCTCCTGGTTCGACTGGTCGCTTCTGGTAAAGCACCCGGGAGTGCACCGGTTCGTTCGCATGCTCGCGCGGCGCCGTTCGATGCGCGACTTGGGGCACGAGCGCCAGCGCCTCAGCCTCAACCAGATGCTGCGAAACTCGAAGCACGCCTGGCACGGTGTCAGGCTGTATCAGCCGGATTGGAGCGAGTGCTCGCACAGCATCGCGCTGGAGGCCGAAGTGCCGGCACAAGGCCTCAAGGTGTACCTGATCCTGAATGCGTATTGGGAGCCTCTCGAATTCGAGCTGCCGCCGCCGGCGGGTGACGCTGCCTCGTGGCGCCGCTGGATCGACACATCGCTGGCCTCGCCCGACGACATCGTGCAATGGGCGGAAGCTCCCGCGGTCACGGGCGCGACTTACCCGGCAGGGCCGCGATCGGTGGTCGTACTCATTACCCGGTTGCCGGCGAACAGCGAGACGGCCGCCGAGCGGCCGGGACGTTAACCAGGAGGGACCGATGCGAACCAAAACGCTCCATTCCGGCGGCACGGCCGTTGCGGAGCCGGATGACCTGCTATCGCTCAGCGCCTACGGCATGGCGAGATCGACCATCGCGGGAGCGCCGCTCACACCAGACGCGCTTCGCAAAACCAACGCCTACTGGCGGGCCTGCAATTATCTGAGCCTCGGCATGATCTACCTGCAGGACAATCCGCTGCTTCGTGAGGCGCTCCGGCCGGAGCACATCAAGAATCGCCTACTCGGACACTGGGGAGCAAGCCCCGGCCTGTCGTTCGTCTACGTCCATCTCAACCGCATGATCAGGAAGTACGACCTGAACATGATCTTCCTGGCGGGGCCCGGACATGGCGCTCCGGGCGTGCTGGGCCCGGTTTTCCTGGAAGGCGCTTATTCGGAAGTCTACACCGAGATGAGCGAGGACCTTGCGGGAATGCGCGAATTCTTCAAGCAGTTCTCGTTCCCGGGCGGGGTCGGAAGCCACTGCACGCCCGAAACCCCGGGTTCCATCCACGAAGGCGGGGAACTCGGCTACGTGTTATCGCACGCCTGTGGGGCGGCGTTCGACAATCCCGACCTGATTGTCGCAGCAGTGGTGGGAGATGGCGAAGCCGAAACGGGGCCGCTCGCCACATCCTGGCACATTTCCAAATTTCTCAACCCGATCCGCGACGGCGCGGTGCTGCCGGTGCTCCACCTCAACGGGTACAAAATCAATAACCCCACGCTGCTCGCGCGGATCAGCCACGAAGAGCTGGAAAATCTCTTCCGGGGCTACGGCTGGACACCGTACTTCGTGGAAGGCTCAGACCCGGACAGCATGCACCAGGCGATGGCCGCCACCCTGGAGCATTGCATCGCCGAGATTCGCCGCCACCAGGAGCACGGCCGCCGGTCGGGCACCGCCTCGCGCCCGCGCTGGCCGATGATCGTGCTCCGAACGCCGAAGGGCTGGGGCGCGCCGCTGGAGGTGGGAGGGAAGCGGCTGGAAGGTTACTGGAGGTCGCACCAGGTGCCGCTCGCCGATGTCAAACGGAACCCCAAGACCCTCGCCGTTCTGGAAAAGTGGATGCGCGCGCAAAAGCCCGAGGAGCTATTCGACGCCAACGGCATGCTCGTGCCGGAGCTGAAGGAACTGGCGCCGGCGGGCATTCGCCGCATGGGAGCCAACCCCCATGCCAATGGCGGACGCCTGCGCCGCCCGCTGAAGCTGCCCGATTTCCGCGCGTATCAGCTGGCCCTAGAGCATCCGGCCCAGATCGAGGCAGAAAACACGCGGCCGTTGGGCGCGTTCCTGCGCGACGTGATGCGAGAGAACATGGATCGCTTTCGCGTGTTCGGCCCCGACGAGAATTCGTCCAACCGGCTGCAGGATATCTACGAGGCCAGCAAGAAATTCTGGATCGCGAGTTACTTCCCTGAAGACGAGGACGGCGGCGAACTGGCCCCCGACGGACGGGTGATGGAGATGCTCAGCGAGCACACCGTCGAAGGCATGCTCGAGGGCTATCTTCTCACCGGCCGGCACGGTTTTATTTCGTCTTACGAAGCCTTCGTGCACGTGATCGATTCCATGTTCAACCAGCATGCGAAGTGGCTGTCGATCTGCAACGAACTTTCCTGGCGGCAGAGCATTTCGTCGTTGAACCTGCTGATCACTTCCACCGTCTGGCGCCAGGATCACAACGGCTTTACCCACCAGGACCCCGGATTTCTCGACGTGGTAGTGAACAAAAGCGCGGCGGTCACCCGCATCTATCTGCCGCCGGACGTGAACTCCCTGCTATCGGTGGCCAATCACTGCCTGCGCAGCGAAAACTATGTGAACGTGATCGTGTGCGACAAGCAGATGCACCTTCAGTACCTGAGCATGGATGCGGCGATTCGTCACTGCACGAAGGGCATCGGTATCTGGGACTGGGCCAGCAACGACCAGGGATGCGAACCGGACGTTGTGCTGGCGACCGCCGGCGATATTCCGACGCAGGAAGCCCTCGCCGCCGTCACCCTGCTGCGCAACGACTTCCCCGACCTCAAGATCCGGTTCGTGAACGTGGTGGACCTGTTCAAAATGCAATGCTGCACGGAACATCCCCACGGATTGACGGATTGGGATTTCGATTCACTCTTTACGGTGGACAAACCGATCATTTTCAATTTCCACGGCTACCCCTGGCTGATTCACCGGCTGGCGTACCGGAGGACCAATCACAGGAACCTCCACGTGCGCGGCTACAAGGAAAAGGGCAACATCAATACCCCGATGGAGCTCGCGATCAATAACGAAATCGACCGCTTCACGCTGGCCATCGATGTCATCAACCGCACGCCGAAACTGCAGAAGATCGGCGCCCATGCCAAGGAACGATACCGGGGTATGCAGATCGACTGCCGCAACTATGCTTACGAACACGGCATCGACAAGCCGGAGATTGTCGCGTGGAGGTGGCCGATCTGATCGCGGACAGGTGTTCAGGGCGTCCGGCAGGGGTTACGGCACGCCTCCACGGCGAGAGTCAGGGTGGGAAAGAACAGCGCATCGAATTCCGGACGGCGGATTCCGGCTTTGCGGAAGTGATCGAGGACTTCGGTCTTCCGTCCCGCCACGAGCAGTTCGACTCCCTGGCGCCTCAATTCAGCCCGAAGATCTGCCAGGGCGAAGAGGCCGGTGACGTCGATGGTTGCGATCGGAATGGCGTCGAGAATAAAGAACCTGAGTCCGGGTCCCGCGGCTTGCGCGGTGTTGCGGACGCGCTGTTTGAAATAGGCGGAATTAAAGAACGTGATGGGACTGTTGAAACGGTAAATCACGACTCCGGGGATGGTCTGCGCGCCGGCGTGCCGATCGATGGAATGCCAGCCGGGCGTGCCGGGAACTCTTCCGAGGATCTCGTCTCTGGGGCGCGCCACGGCCTTTACGAACTGCGCCAACGATAAGCCGACGGCCACGAGAATTGCCTGGATCGGTCCGAACGCCACCACCCCGAGAGTCGTGACAATCGAAAGCGCGACCGCCTTCCTGTCCAACTTTGAGATGCGGCGCAGGGTTTTCACATCGAACAGATTGAAGGATGCAAACACCAGGACGGCGCCCAAAGCCGGCACCGGAACGTAGCGCAGAGGCCCGGTAAAGAAGAGCAGGATTAAGGCGATCACCGCGGCGGCGGTTAATCCAGTGACTTGTGTGCGTCCACCGGCCGAGTAAGCCGTCGCAGTACGCGAATCGGCTCCGGTGACGGCGAATCCCTGGGAGAGGGCGGAAGCAATGTTGGCCGCGCCGAAGGCGGCGAATTCGCGATCCACGTCAATCTCGTCGCCGCTCTTTTCCGCGAAGCTCCGGGCGGTCAACATGCCGCTGGAAAACAGCACCAGGGCCAGTCCCGCTGCTTTGGCGAGAAGCTCGGAAAGGTATCCGGCCGGAACCGATGGCCAGCGCAGAGGCGGCAGGCCCTGGGGCAGCTTGCCCAACACCGCGGTGCCCGTGGTGTCCAGGTGAAAGATCGCGCAGGCCACCGCCGCCAACACCATTCCGGCGAGGGCGGACGGCAGCTTTGGCAGGTAGCGCCCGACAGCCAACAGTACGCCGAACGTGAACAGGCCGACCGCCAGAGAGGGCAGGTGCGTCTGGCCGAGCCGCGAGACAAACTCCAGCAGCCGCGGCACGATGCCGCCGGCGTTGATGGGGAAGCCAAACAGTTTACCGATCTGCCCCAGCAGGATACTGATTGCGATTCCGTTCAGGAAACCGACGAGAATGGGCTTGGACAGAAAATCGGCCATCGCGCCCAGGCGCAAGAGGCTGGCGGCGATGCAATAGAGGCCGCAAAAGAACGTCAGTGCGACCGAGAGCGACCAATACAGGTCCGGATTCCCGTTTGCCATCGGGGCGATGGCCGCGGCGATCATGGCACAGGTGGCCGCGTCCGGGTTCACCATCAATTGCCGCGAAGTGCCAAACAGCGCATAAGCGACCAGCGGCAGAATGCTCGAGTACAGGCCGAGGACAGGCTCGAAGCCCGCCAGTTCGGCATATGCCACGGCTACCGGCAGCGCCACGGCGGCCACGGCGAAACCGGCCAGCAGATCGCAGCGGAAATCGCGGCGGAAGTTGTACCGGGCGAGCACTGCGAGGCCGGGCGCGAATCGGAAGAGGAGACGCTGGTCCGCCTGAGCCATTGTCCGGCTATTTCCGCTGGCGGCGCTTGACGCGCAGTTGCGCGAGAGTGCGCGCCAGGGAAGCATTGACGGATGCAACCTCTTCGTCGGAGAGTTTTTCGCGCAGGCGCGCTTCCGCGCGGCGGCGCGCCTCCTCGGCTTTGGCTTCGTCGATGCGGTCGGCGGCGACGGCAAGGTCGGTCAGAACCGCCACTCGCGATCCCGTCACTTCAATGAGGCCTTCGCCGCTGGCGATGAAGGTGTCGCGGCCGTTCTTCTGCACGATGATCTCACCCGGAACCATCTGCGTGATCAACGGGACGTGGTGAGGATAGACTCCTATCTGTCCGACCACTGCCGGAAGCGTGACCAGTTCCACATCATCGGAGTATACGGTCGCCTCCGGCGTCACGATCTCGAGCTTCAGGGTCTCGGGCATGGCGCTTCTCCTCAGCTCGACTTCACTTCGTCGATGCCGCCTTTCATGTAAAAGTCGCCTTCCGGAACGGAATCGTGCTTGCCGTCCAGGATTTCTTTGAAGCCGCGCACGGTTTCCGCAACGGGAACCTGCTTCCCTTCGCGGCCGGTGAAGACCTGCGCCACACTGAACGGCTGGCTGAGAAAGCGCTGGATCTTGCGCGCGCGCAGCACAGTCAGCTTGTCTTCCGACGAAAGCTCGTCCATCCCCAGGATCGCGATGATGTCCTGCAGGTCCTTGTAGCGCTGCAGCATGCGCTGCACGCCACGCGCCACATCGTAGTGTTCCTGCCCGACGATCTCGGGAGCCAGTGCGCGCGATGTCGAGGCGAGCGGATCGACGGCGGGATAGATACCGAGCTCGGCGATCGAGCGCTCCAGGACGATGGTCGCGTCCAGGTGCGCAAAGGTGGTGGCCGGAGCCGGATCGGTGAGGTCGTCCGCGGGCACGTAAACCGCCTGGAAGGATGTGATGGAGCCTTTCCTGGTGGAGGTGATGCGCTCCTGCAGCGCGCCCATTTCCGCCGCCAGGGTGGGCTGGTAACCGACGGCGCTCGCGGTACGGCCGAGGAGCGCCGATACTTCCGCGCCCGCCTGGGAGAAGCGAAAGATGTTGTCGATGAAGAGCAGCACGTCCTGGTTCTTCTCGTCGCGGAAATACTCGGTGACGGCAAGTCCGGCAAGGGCCACGCGCAGCCGGGCGCCGGGCGGCTCGTTCATCTGCCCGTATACGAGAGCAATCTTCGACGCGCCCAGCTCGTCCTGCTTAATGACACCCGCTTCGGACATCTCCTTATACAGGTCGAACCCCTCGCGTGTTCGCTCGCCGACGCCTGCAAACACCGATACGCCGCCATGGAGCCTCGCGACGTTGTTGATCAGCTCCATGATGACAACGGTCTTGCCGACGCCGGCGCCGCCGAACGCGCCAACCTTCCCGCCCTTGAGGAAGGGGCAGATGAGGTCGATTACCTTGATGCCGGTGGCCAGAACCTCGGGCGACGTGGACTGCTCCACCAGCTTGGGAGCCGGACGGTGGATAGGGTAGAACTTTTCGGCCTGCACCGGCCCACGCTCATCCACCGGAGTCCCGCAGACATCGAAGACGCGCCCCATGACACATTCGCCCACGGGCACGGAGATCGGTTTTCCGGTGTCAACGGCTTCGTAGCCGCGCTTGAGGCCCTCGGTGCCGAACATGGAGATAGCGCGGATCCAGTTATCGCCAAGATGCTGCTGCACCTCGAGCGTCAGGTGAACCGGCGATCCATCCACTTTGTAATCGACGGTCAACGCGTTGTAAATGGCCGGCAGTTTCTCCGGGAACTCGATGTCCACGACGGGACCAACCACCTGCACGATTTTGCCTGTGTTCATCTTTGCACCGGTTCTTTCACTCGCTGCCCAACTGGCCGCCGGCGATTTCGAGAAGCTCCTTCGTGATGTTGCCTTGCCGGAGCTTGTTGTATTCCAGTGTGAGATCGCGGATGAGCGCCGTTGCGTTATCGGTGGCGTTCGTCATCGCGACCATGCGCGCACTCTGCTCGCTGGCCTTGGCCTCGAGCAGGACGCGATACATGAAGATGTTCAGGTAATGGCCAAAGAGGTAGGAAAGCACAGTCTCCGGGTTCGGCTCGAACAGCACTTCGGCGTCGGCACCGAAGCCGGGATCGGCCTCCGCACCCGGTATCTTCATGGCTTTGATCTCGCCGATCGGAAGATACTCCAGCACTCTGGCCTGCTGGCTCATGGTGTTGATGAACTGGGTAGCGATGACGCGCACCTCGTCCACCTCGCGGTTCAGAAAAAGCTCGCGCGCGAAGGCGGCGATGGGACGCGCTTCGGCGAAGCGCGGCGAATCGGTGCAGGTGAATTCGGCAGCCAACTGACGGCGCGTTCGTGCGAGAAACTGTGCGGCTCGCTTGCCGATGGCGATGTAAACGGTGCTCGCCGGATCGAACTGCGCGGCCAGGCGAAAGAGGTTGCTGTTCAACGATCCGCAAAGACCCTTATCGGTGCCGGCGAGAATGACGGCGCGCTTGCGAACAGGGCGGACCTCCAACAACGGATGCGTAAAATCACCGATATGCGTGGTGACGTGGCGCTGAATGCGGTACAAAAGCTGTCCGAACGGGCGTGTGGAGAGGGTGGCCTGTTGCGCGCGGCGCATTTTTGAGGAGGCGACCATTTGCATGGCGCGGGTGATCTGCGCGGTGCTCGTGACGGAGCGGATGCGGCGGCGGATGTCGCGCGGGCTGGCCATAAATCACCTCGATGGCAGCGCTTTCCAGGTCGCCTTGAATTCGCCGGCGGCCGCCGTCAAAGCGGCCTTGAGACTGTCGCCGATTGCCCGCTCCCTGCCGATTTGTGCCAGGACGTCGGGCTTCTGCATCGTCAGGTAGTCGGTCCACCGTTTCTGGAACTCTTTGACGCGCTCAACCGGCACGTCGTCGACGTACCCGTTCTGGACGGTCCAGATCACGGCTACCTGGACCTCGACCGGTACGGGATCGTACTGCGGCTGCTTGAAGATCTCCATGATGCGTTTCCCGCGGTCGATCTGCGACTGCGTTTTTGGATCGAGGTCGGACCCGAACTGCGCGAACGCGGCGAGTTCGCGGAACTGGGCGAGATCGCCTTTGAGTTGTCCGGCGACCTGCTTCATGGCCTTGAGCTGCGCTGCCGAGCCCACGCGCGACACCGAAAGACCCACTGAGATTGCCGGACGAACGCCCTGGTAGAACAGGTCGGACTCGAGATAGATCTGGCCATCGGTGATGGAGATGACGTTGGTAGGAATGTATGCGGAAACGTCGCCGGCCTGTGTTTCGATGATCGGCAGAGCGGTCACCGAGCCGTTGCCGTACTGTTCGCCGACGCGCGCGGCGCGCTCCAGCAGGCGGCTGTGCAGGTAGAAGACGTCACCGGGGAAGGCTTCCCGGCCGGACGGCCGTTTGAGCACCAGCGACACCTGCCGGTACGCCACGGCATGCTTGGAAAGATCGTCGTAGATGATCAGCGCGTCCATACCGTTGTCCATGAACCATTCGCTCATGGCGGCTCCGGCAAAGGGCGCCAGGTATTGATTGGTGGCGGAATCGGAGGCGGGCGAGGCAACAACGATGGTGTACGGCATGGCGCCGGCCTTTTCCAGCGTCGAAATAACGCGCGCGATGCTCGACTGCTTCTGACCGATCGCTACATAAATGCAGTACAGCGGCCGGTAGGACTTATCGCCGGACTCCTCAGCGGCTTTGTTGAGCCGGGCCTGGCTGATGACGGCATCGATGCAGATGGCGGTTTTGCCGGTCGAACGGTCGCCAATGATCAGTTCGCGCTGGCCGCGGCCGATCGGAATCATGGCATCGATGGCCATGATTCCGGTCTGTACGGGCTGATTCACCGACTGCCGCCGGATGATTCCAGGGGCGATCTTCTCGACCGGATAGGCCGTTTTGGCGCGAATGGGCCCCAGGCCGTCGACGGGTTCACCCAGCGTATTCACGACGCGGCCGAGCAGCTCCATGCCGACCGGCACCTGCAACAGCTTGCCGGTAGTGCGAACTTCGCTGCCCTCTTCCAATTGCGTGTAGTCGCCGAGAATGATCACACCGACCTCGGTCTCTTCGAGGTTCAATGCCAGACCGGTGATGCCGTGGCCAAAGTCTAGCATCTCGTTCAGCATGGCGTCGGTGAGGCCTTCGACCTTCGCAACGCCGTCGCCGATCTCGCGAATGACTCCGACATTCTGCCGGGCAGCGGCCGTCTTGACCCCGGCAATCTGCGCTTCCAGCTCTTCCAGTAGGTTCGCCACAGATACCTCGCTTCAGAAACATTTCTCGAGGGCTAAAAGGCCGGCGAGCACGCTGCCGTCGTAAACGTCGCAGCCCACCTGTACGCGCATTCCGCCGATCAGCGACGGGCTCTGCGCGAAGGCCGTAATCAGACCCGGACCGTAACGGTGCTGGAGACTGGATTCGACCGCCTTCTGTACATCGGCGGGCAGGGCGGCGGCGCTTTCGATCCGCGCCGTGTTCCGCTCGCGATACAGCCGCACCAGGCGGACGAACTGCGTCAGCAGCGGCAGCCGGCCGCGATGGGCGCCGGCCGCGATCCGCTGCGCGACGCGAGGCACGCGGCTCTCGTCGAGCCGGCCGTTCGTCAGACACAGGCGGAACAGTTGCCTGGCCTGGCGTTTCGCGGACTTGCCGGCAGTCATGCAGCCACCTGTCTGGCGGTTTCCTCGGCGAGCCGCCGCTGGTCCTCCGGGGTCAGAATCTTTCCCGTGACGGCGGCGGTAGCCCTCACCACCAGGCGGCCCACCTCGTGCTTCAACTCCGCCAGCATGCGATCGTGTTCCTGTTCCGCGGCCTCCCGGGCCCTGGCGACGATCTGCTCGGCCGCGGCGATCGCTTTTTGCGTCTCCTGCTGTTGCATTCGCGCGGCCCCGGCGCGGGCCTCTTCCACGAACCTGGCGGCCTCGATGTACGCCTTTGCCATCACCTCCTGCCGCTGCGCCTCGGTCTTATCGAGTTCCGCCTTGATCTTTTCCGCGTTCGCCAGTCCCTGGGCGATCTGGCTGCGGCGCTCTTCGAGCATTGCCAGGATGCGCTTGTAGGCGAAGAGATAGAGGATGGCGCAAACAATGCAGAAGCTGACGATCTGCGCGCCGAGATGCGGCCAGTCCACGCCGAACGTCCGGGCGATTTGTTCCACCCTTCCCTGCTCCTGTGCCGCCAAAAAGATGAATGCAGGCATAGTCTGGCATCCGCGACAGGTTACTTCACCAGGAACAGGGTGTAGAAGACAATCGCTTCGGCGAAGGCGATCGAGAGAATGGATTGCACCAGAATCTTCGTGGACGCTCCAGGATTGCGTCCCACCGCCGTGGACGCGGCCGTTCCGATCATCCCCACGCCGATCGCCGCACCTGCGGCCGCGAGCCCCACATGGATGTTCCCGCTCAAGAGATTGCCGGCCGCTTCTGTGCCGCCCAACAATAGAAACATGGACATATTCCGCTAACCCTTTCTTCGTTATGCGCCGGAGCGCCGAGAGCCACGGACCGCGGCGCAAGCCATCATCCTTCGACCTCGTGTGCTGCCTCCGGCGTCTCCTCGTGCTGGCACATCAGCAGCGTGAAAACGGCGGTCAACAGCATAAATACCAGCGCCTGCACGAGGCCCATCAGCAACTCCAGAAAATAAAACGGAACGGGCAGCAACCAGCCCAAACCGGGCACCAGTCTGGCCATAGCCTCGAGCATGCTCTCACCGGCAAAAATATTCCCGTAAAGACGAAAACTGAGCGATACGGGCCGAAACAGAATGGAAACGACCTCCAGGCACCCGGCCGCGAAGAATACGACGGCCATGAGGATCCTCACCAGCCCCGCGGTCTCACCCTTGGGAGCGAAGAGTTCCTTGAAAAATCCGGCGACCCCGATCTCGCGGATCGACCACACGATCCAGCACGCGAAGAACACCAACGCCATAGCCAGAGTGGAATTGAGATCGGCGTTGGCGCCGCGGAACAGCGGATCGGAAACCTCGAAGCCGTTCGCGGTTTGCCGGCCCCACCCGATGGTGCCTACGCCGGGAATGAGGCCGAACCAGTTCGCGGACAGGATAAATATGAATACGGTTGCGAAGAACCAGAACGTCCTCTTAACCAGGCGGGGCCCGATGATCCCCTCCAGAAAGCCGTACAACTTCTCGATCAGCCATTCCAGAAAGTTTTGCGCTCCGTCGGGAACGGATTTCATATGGCGTGTGGCGATTCGCGCGAAGAGGATCAGGATGGCGGCGACGATCCACGTCACCACCATCGAATTGGTGATCGGGAAACCGAAAGGCCGGGCGATCTCGACGGCCTGTTGCGGGAGGCGATGTTCCGCCGCGAACGAAGGGACCGCGCTGAGTGCGCCCATCATCGCACCACGAGACAGCCCTCTTCGGACGGCGGGCGTCATACACTCCCTCGACAGAGTATAGATGTAGGCTTGGCTCAGGAAGATTTAGTTTCTGAAGACAGGGGGCAAGCGCGGAACATCGGGGCGCTTGCCAGTCGGACGTTCACCCCAAATAACACGCCTCGAGTGGGCGCCTTCCATCAAGCAAGACAGTAAGTGGGAGCTTGGGGGTGCATCCGCCATTATGCCGATCGTTCCAGCATATCCCTGTCCGGAAGCCTGTCAGCCGGCCACATCCGCTATTGCGCCAACGCCCGACTTTGCGGAGGGTCAATGGTTCGCCCTGGTGGTGAAACCGCGGTTTGACAAAGCAGTCGGCAGAACGCTGGAGGCGAAAGGCTATCCGACCCTGGTTCCCACTTACCGGAAATATCACACGTATGGACCGCGATCCAAAGTTACGGAACTGCCGTTGTTCCCCGGATATGTGTGCTGCCGGTTCGACATCCAGAGCAGCCTTCCGGTTCTGTCGACGCCCGGCGTGATCCGCGTCGTCGGCACCCGAAGCGTACCGGCGCCGCTTTCCGAAATAGAGATCAATTCGTTGCAGACGGCGATGAGAGCGCACGTATCGGTCCAACCCTTTCCATTCGTCAACGCCGGTCAGAGAGTTCGCATTACGAGCGGGGTTCTGAGCGGCATAGAAGGCATTGTCCTTGGGCCGAAACCAAAACTGCGCCTTATTGTTTCGATTAGTTTGCTGCAGCGGTCTGTCCTGTTGGAAATCGATCGCGACCAGGTAAGCCCCGAAGGATCGTTCGACATGGCGCCTTGCTTATGACCTCGCCCCCGGCCATCGCCGCGCAGCGCCCGCTCGCAGTTCTGAACGCGTTCGTCATGGCCTACGTGATCCTGCTGCCGTACCAGTTCGTCGTCGGCCGCGAGATGAACTTTGCGCTCGCCGATGGCCTCATGATGTTCGCGCTGCTGACGGCAATGGGCCGGTTAAAGTATCGCAGTCTCGTCTGGAGCGGATGGCACTACGGAATCATCGCCACCTTCGCGTTGGGCTCGCTGGTGGCGGTACTGAGGTTCGGCAGACTCGACCGGTACGAGCTGGTAAACAAAGATGCCGGGCTGATGCTGCCCTTCCTGGTCTACGCGGCAATCACTACGGCTGTCACCCGGTGGAGCGACGTACGCCGCATTCTGCGCGCATTTGTCCTGACGGTCGCGGCACAGAACATCATCTGCGTGGGAGGGTTCCTGCTGGCTTACTTCGCCGGCGTTGAAGACCCGTTCGCGCGCTACGGCGGACTGCGGCTTTCAGGAATGCTCCTCGATCCCAATGCCTATGGAGGCCTTCTGGTGGCCGCGTTCATGGTCTGCGAAGGGGCGTCAATGGGCGTCGACCCTCTCTTCGGAAAGGGACAGCTCTGGCTTTTCAGGCTCAGCCTGGCGATGGGAATCCTGTTCACGTTTTCGCGCTCGGCCTGGATTGCCCTTGCGCTGTCGTTATTGCTCCTCTTCGTGCTCCACACCGGGTCGGCTCTCCGGCTCATGCTCATTGTCGTTGCCGCGGTTCCTTGCGTGGTGGTGCTTTTGGGAAGCCGTTTTCTACCGATTTTCGAAGAGATGGCAAGCCGGCCGAAGCAGGTGCAGGGAAGATTCGATCTGATTCACGCGGCGCTCGAACAATTCGCGCGCCATCCTCTTCTCGGCGGGGGAATAGGCAACTTCCGCCTTTCGGAAGGCGAGGTGGCCCATAACACCGCGATGTGGTTCCTGGCCGATTTCGGAATCGTCGGGCTAGTTGTGCTGGCGGGGTTTTTGGGATGGTTCTTTGTCAGGGCGTGGATCGCCTATCGCAGTGCACAACCTCGGCAACAACCGCTGCTCCTGGCCCTGCTCCTGGCGCACACGGCGATGTTCGGCCTCTCGATGGGAATCGAGGCGTTCTCGCAGAGGCATTGGTGGGTGATACTTGCCTTGATTGCGTCGAGCTACCGCCTCACCGTACTCGGAAGGAAAGCCGGCCCGGCGATTGTCCCCCTCCCTGCGGCCGCGGCGTAGCGGAAAGATACTACGCACGGCCGCAGGGCCCCCACCCGTTTCAGTTTCCGGCTGTCTTTGAGGCAGCCGGGCCCGAAACAGGAGACGAACTCTTAATCCGGTCGATTGCTTCGCCCAGCTTTTCGCGAGCGGCCTCGATGGCGTTCGCATCGCGTGTCCAGTGCGTCCAGTCGGCCCCCACAGACCGGCTGATTTCCATCGCGAGGTCGGTCTTTCCGAGTTCCTTCAGAATCTGCACGTAGTCATAGTCATCGACGCCGTCGCGAAGCCATTTCAGCCGCATCGACGCGACTACGCCCTTGACTCCGACCGCCTGCCCCGGATAGACCAGCATGCCTTCGCCAGGATAGTTGGCCGAGCTGAACGCGCCTGTGTTATTGACGTTGTTCCAGGGGTCGGATGTCCACCTGTCGACGCGCCAATAGAGCAGTCCCGTCAGGTTCAGACTTTGACTGATAAAGCCCGGTTGGATGCGGAAGTCTTCGGGACTGAAATCGATGAGCCACTTGGGAGAATAGGCGTCCTGCACCAGCGTGTTATAGGACCAGACGGAGTCGCCCTTTTTCAGCACTTCGCCGACACGGGGTTTCGCATTGTCGTACATCTCCGGCAACAGGACCCAGATATCGACCGCGGAACGTCCGGTGCCCGAGCCATCGTCGTACAACGCGGGGGTGGGCGACATCGAAATGAGGTTCTTGATGCCGGCCTGGTGCATGTTGTTCGCCCACTGGCGGATCGTCGGATACAGGTTGCTGCAGTGGCCGATCTCATCGGCGCTGTAGTCGTACAGCATGAGCCCGGGCGCCTGCGCCGCCGCAACCGACTTGAATTGACTGACCGACGGCGCCGGCGACATGTGGCACCTGCCGACATCGGCGCCGCTGAACGGGCCGGCTTGCGTCGTGCTCAAACCGTCTTCTTTGATGAGCTGCTGTTGATCGGCGGGATTCGTCGCCTGGGGCGAGATCCGATTCCGCAGCAGTTCGCGTTGCGCGGCCAGCGTGCCGGCCTGGAAGAACAGGAAGGCGGACTTGAGGGCGGGCGCAGCCGGCAGCGCGAAGTTCCAGACTTTGACGGAGATCGATCCGGTGTAAGTGCCCTGGTTACTGGTTACCGTATAAGTGCCGGTGTACGTGCCGGGCTCGGCGGACCGCGGAACGGCCAGGTCAACCCAAATCGGCTGGTTCTGGCCGGGCCTGACATCGAATGGAGCCGCTGTGAAGCGCGCGCCGGACAGGGGCTTGCCGGTGTCGGGATCGGTAAATGGGATCAACGCATCGGCATACCAGCCCGGACCAAGGGGCCGGTTGGATCCTTTCCAATCGGGACTGGACGCCGTAACCTGCATGTACTTCTCGCGGTACAGAGTGAAGTTACTCCGCAAGATAGTCTGGCCGTTCGGCCCTCGCAGGTCCGATACCGTCACATTCACATTGTTCAGTCCCGCCGACGCACCATTGGCGACGATCTGGAACGACTCCGATTCGCCGCGCGCCGCCGCCATCCTCGCCTCCCGGTCCCCGGTCGGCGCATCGGACATTCCCACGCGGTGCAGGCTGGTTGCCGTCCAGACAACCGGCGCTGCCTGTGCCGCCGGCAGAATTCCAATTCCCGCCGAAGCCGCGATTGCCACGCAAAATACACTTCTACCGCTCAACTTCATGTTGTGTTACCTCTCGAGAAACTCCCCGTCACAGCCGGGCGGCCGCGCCAGGACACACGAATCCTGTGGCGGTTCCGAGCCGAAGATCAGGCGCCGCGACGTCCGGGAGTCAACAGGAGGGGCCGAGAACCATCAACCAAAGCGGGCGTGAGGAGAATGCAGGAAGGGTGCGGCTGAGAGGTGAGGCTTTCGGTAAAAGAGAACAACCCGTGGCACAATCTTCAGTCTGGTGCGGAAAAACACCAAGCAGCAAATGTCGTGTTACGAAGGCAAGTGTAACACGCATTTTCAACGGTTCCGGTGTGCCCGGGGAAGGGTAGGTTATGGGGTGAAATCGCGGGAGAGAAAACAAATCGGAGCGGACTATGCTGCATCAATCAGTAACAGCAAGTACTTAGGAGAAGTGTAGGCGGGCAGTTGGCGGCGCCCGCTGCTCAGACAAGCCTGGGGTTACCTTGGGGTGAAACGCGCATTGACACCGGCTCGCCAGCCCGCCGCCGCGGCCAGGAAACGATCAATCTACAGCATCAGAGCCGCTTTAACTCCGCGATTCGAGTTTCCAAGGCGCTGCTGAGGTCTTCGACTTCGCGGGAGGAGTAACCCGATGCTCGAAACGTATCGTGAATCTGTTGCGTGGAAAGCCTGGAAAGAAGATCTCCCAGCCACCTCGCATCTTCGCGCGGAATGTGATGCCCGAGCCACAGCAGACTGAGGCGCCGCCCCATCTCCGGAAAATCGAGGCAATAATTCATGGCCAGCCGGGACGGCACATTGAAGTCGACAAACTGCCCCGATACGGACTTGATCCATTTCGAAGAACAGTATGCAGCGGGATTCCCTTTCAGCGCCCAGTTCAGGCCGGTGGGCCCAAAGCTTCCGCCGAGGTCGCTCACGATGTACAGGTCCTCGGGGGTTGCGCCGTGCGTTCGATAGACTGCGTTATTGGTGTCCTTCAAGTCCCAATTGTTCAGCGCCGCCATCAGCACCCTGAGACCGTACCACTCGCGGGTCCCGGTAAAGGGATCCTTCGACCACGCCCATGTACCGATGTTCTTCTCATCCTTCGAGTGTCTCTTCAGTCGCACGTTGTACACGTTGTTCTGTGGAGATACGAGATTTCCTCCGCGGCGCAGGCGCTGCATCTTCTCCACGTGGAGCACGGGCATGAAGTAGTCCTCATTCGCGAAGTAGCCGGCGGCCCAGACGAGCCGGGACGCGGCAGTCTCGGGACGCGCTTCCGGCCCCATTTTGACCGTCCAGTGAACGCCATCCGCGTCGGTTACGACGAATTTGGGGTTACTCCCCGCCATGTCTTCCCGTTCGAATGTGAAGGCGCCGTGAGGGGCATGCTCCTTTCCTCCCGGCCCGTAGTACAGGTCCCGGGATGCGCTGTCTGTGGGGTCGCGCCACAAGACGGGAGACGATTTCGCCGCATCGTTTCCGGCGGCGGAAGGCTTGACTTTAGCGGTAGCACCGATCGCACACAAGCCCAGAACGCATGCGAACGCCGCGAAGATTGCTTTCAGGTCGGTACGCATATAGGCCACTCGCTGAACTCGACTCGCCGGCGCCGCCACAGGTTGGTTTATTTCGGGCTTGAACCACCCGGGAAGCGGCGTGGAGGTGAAATTTGATCCCAAGGGGGAACGCTTCCAATTCCGAGCCCGTCTCAACTATTTGAGCCGCAAAACACCCAAGGAATAACAACCAACGTGAAAACTCTGAAGCTCCGCGAGGCGCTGATTGCCCTCGCCCTGTCTTTCTGTGCTGTGGCCGGACCGGCCACGGCGGACACCACTGCCATTCCCAATTTTCATCAGGTCAATGAGCATATCTACCGCGGCGGCCAGCCTGGTCCGGAAGCCTGGCAAGGCCTCGCCAACATGGGCGTGAAGACCGTCATCGACCTTCGCCGCGAAGATGAGCATTCCACCGCGGCAGAAGCCAAGGCGGTCGCTTCCGCCGGCATGAAGTACGTCAACGTTCCGATGAAAGGCGTGGTCGCTCCCAGCAATGAGCAGATCGCGACTGTGCTGGCGTTGCTGGATTCCGAAGGGCCGGTGTTCGTGCATTGCAAACGCGGAGCCGATCGAACCGGCGCCGTCATCGCGTGTTACCGGATCGCGCACGACCGGTGGCAACGCCAGCAGGCCCTGCACGAGGCGAAATCGTTCGGCATGGGATCGCTCCAACTCGGATTGAAGCATTACATCATGTCGTTCGAGCCATCGCTGCAACTACAGCCCCGGGACGCCAGGTAACCGCAGAAAACCCATCATCAGCAAGCAAGGCGGCATCGAAATCAGCAGGTCTGGTCGAGGTTAGCCGGCGTGGGACGAAAGGAAGTTCCACATGGCACGCTCGGACTATTCGAGGAGTATGTCGCAACATCAGACCGCTTTACTCGAACGGGCGCTTCTCGTTCTGGCGAACATGGACGAGGGCGGCTGGCGGGAGATGCCTCACGACCTCCGCCTCTCGTTTGCGAAATATATGCATGCCGATGTCTGGACCCGGCTCCCAGACGTGCTTTCTTTGCGGGAGTCCGCCGTTCTGGTGGTTCGCGACGCCATCGCGCGCTCGGGCGAGTTCAGCCCGGAAGCAGCCGACCAGTCCACGGTTCGGCTCAAGTCCTTCGCGGCGAAGTGACCGCTGCGCAGGGGGCAATCCATGCAGCGACAGTCGGAGCGACCGAATTTCAGGCTTTCCGGCCTCTTGAAGCCCCGCGTTGGATTACTTCTCCTGGGAATGATCGCGGTCTTAGTGGAAGGCGCCGCAAATCTGGCCGAACCCTGGCCGCTCAAGATCGTTCTCGATAACGTCCTGAAATCGAAGCCGGGACATGGATGGCTCAACCGGCTCATCCTCGCTTCCTCCGCCGCCGATAAGCTGGTGATTCTGAAATGGGCGGCCCTGGCGGTGCTCGGGATCGCGGCAATTGGCGCAGTCTGCAATTACACCGAGCGTTATATCACCGCCAGCCTGGGGCAGTGGATCATGCATGATCTGCGCCACATATTGTATTGCCACATCCAGAGGCTCTCGCTCGGTTTCCATAACCAGAAGCAGACCGGCGATCTCATTACACGGCTGACCACCGATATCGATGCCATTCAGAGTTTCATCACCTCGGGACTCCTGGGCACGCTGATGAACGGAGTCACCTTGGCCGGCATGGCAGGGGTCATGTTTTTCCTGAATCCCCGATTTACGATCATCGCGCTCTCCGTGGCTCCGCTGCTCTGCTTCGTTGTCTTCCATTACACGCGGCGCATCAAGAAGGCCACGCGCGAAGTGCGGCGCAAAGAAGGCGAGATGGTCTCGGTGATTCAGGAAGTGTTGTCCTCCATGCATGTAGTGAAGGCCTTTGCGGGAGAAGAGTACGAGCAGCGCCGTCTTACGGAGGAGAGCCGGGAATCCATCGAAATCGCGTTGAAGGTTCGTGGCCTGAAGGTCAGGCTGTCCCCCATGGTGGATATGATTGTTGCGGCCGGAACCTGCCTCGTGCTCTGGTTCGGCGGCCGCATGGCCCTGGCCGGCACGCTGAGCTCCGGTTCCCTGGTTCTCTTCATCTGGTATCTCGGCCGCATGTATAAACCGATGCGGGAACTGGCGAAGACCACAGATGCGTATACCAGGGCCACGGTGGGCTGGGAGCGGATCCGCGAAGTCCTGGAGACCGATCGCCAGGTGAACGACCTGCCTGGCGCCCGTCATGCGCCGGCCTTTGCAGGCCGCATCGAATTCGACGACGTCACGTTCGGCTACTCGGCAGCCAGTCCCGTGCTCAAGCACGTCAGCCTCACGGTGGAACCCGGCCAGGTGGCTGCGCTGGTGGGACCCACCGGCGCCGGCAAGACTACGATCATCAACCTGATTCCGCGCTTTTACGATCCCGATTCGGGAGCGGTGAAGATCGACGGAGTAGACGTGAAGCTCTTCCGGCAGGAATCTCTCCGCGGCCAGATCAGCTTCGTGCTGCAGGACACGCTGCTCTTCCGCGCCCCCATCTGGTACAACATCGCATACGGAAAACCGGGTGCGAGCCGCGCCGAAGTCATTCGCGCGGCCCAACTGGCCAATGCAAGCGAATTCATCGAGCAGATGCCGAACGCCTATGACGCCGTCATCGGCGAACGCGGCGTCACTCTTTCGGGCGGGCAGCGGCAGCGCATCGCAATTGCACGCGCGGTGATTCGAGACACGCCGATCCTGATCCTCGATGAACCGGGCACAGGGCTGGATGCCGCCTCCCAGGAGCTGGTTCTGGAAGCCCTGGATCGCCTGATGGTGCGCAAGACCTGCATCGTGATTGCCCACCGGCTGGAAACGATCCGGTCCGCCCATGCGATCTTCGTCGTCAACCGCGGGGAGATTGTCGAACGCGGGACGCACCAAGAGTTGGTGCGAAACGGCGGCCTCTACTCACACCTCCATGACGTACAGTTCCGGCTGGATCGAATTCCAGCCTGAAAAACACGCCTTTCGAAGCGCTTGCACCGATTCTGTCACCCCAAAAAAAACACCTTACCTTGCCTGCGGCCTGTCTTGAACGGTGTGAAGCCGGATGGGGCCGAGACGGTTGCACGGGTTCTCTCCTGGTAACGGCCCTAGGTTCCAGGAAATAACGTCAAGTGGCATTTGCACTTGAGAGAGCGATAGCTCTGCTCAATTTCATAAATCTGCAGACTCCCGACCCCTTTTCAATACGTCAACTTGAGGAGACCTGACGGTGGCTGTCCCCATTCTTCCTGCCGGACCGGCATCGGATTTCGATCCGATGCCTCCCGAATCCAGCGGCGGTCTCAGCACCGGCACAATCGATCGCGAGTGGACTCTCGTGGATTGTGGCCGCACGCTGTACCGGCGTAGAGTTTCCGTGTTGTGTATCGCGGCCCTCGGCATCGCCGCAGCTGCGCTGGCGTCGCTACTCCAGACGCCGATGTACCAGTCCAGCGCCTCCATCCAGATCCTGGGACTGAACGAGAATTTTCTGGGTCTCCGCGATATCTACCCCACTGCCGCTCCGGGCCCCGATAATGCGGCCTACATTCAGACGCAGGCGGAGATTCTGCGGCAGGACGCTCTCATCGAGCAGGTGGTGCAAGAGCTCCAGCTTGACCAGCGGCCGGAGTTCCGGAACAGCACCGGGCCGTTGAATGGCCCGCACACGGCCGCGGCCCTGGAGCGGGTCAAGAAGAACCTGAGAGTCGTGGTCACCCGAGGCACGAGCATCATTCAAATCATCTGCGCGTCTCGCGACCCGAAGCTGGCAGCCGATCTGGCTAACACGCTTGCCCAGGCCTTTATCGACCAAAGCATCGAGGCGCGGCGGCAGTCCGCGAAACAGACGCAATTCTCGTTGAGTGCCGAACGCGGGAACCTGGAAAGACAGCTTGTCGAACCGGCTTCCGGGCTGGAGGCCGCTGCGGCGGGCGACAGAGGCGGCGTGACCGATGGCGCCCGGAAACGGGAAGCCGACGCCAGCCGGCAGTTCGACCTGTTCATTGCGCAGCGCATCCACGAAGCCAGCGTCGCTTCCGCCGTGGATCAGTCCAACGCCCGGCTGGTGAGTCCCGCGCGTCCCGCGGCACATCCCTACAAGCCGAATCTGCTGCTGAATCTTCTGATCGGTGCGATCGGAGGACTGGTGATCGCTGTCGGCTACGTGATGCTCCGCGAGCAGACCCGGTCCGCCTGGCGTACGCCTGCCGAAGCCGCAGCGTGCCTGTCGGTGAGCGCCCTGGGAACGATTCCGAGAGTAACCGCTCCCAGGCGCTTCCGGCTGCCGCTGCAAGGCGCCGCTTTCACCGATATGCCGCTCGAACGGGCTTCGCTGCTGCAGCCCTCATCGGCCGTGACGGAATCCTTCCGCTCCGCCGCGGCATCCATTTTTTCTGCGGGCGGCAACGGCGACCATCCGCGCCTGCTGCTGTTCACGAGTTCGCGCCCGGGCGAAGGCAACACGACCGTGGTGAGCAACCTTGCTATCGCGTTCGCAGAGACCGGGGGTAAGGTTCTGGTGATTGATGCCGATTTGCGCCGTCCCAACCTGCACGAATTCTTCGAACAACCGAACAGTTGGGGCCTGAGCGATCTGCTCCGGGAGAAGAATGCGGTCGAGGAGCTTCCGCTGGAGTCGCTGGTCAAACGCACCTCGGTGCCGCGCCTCTACCTGCTCCCCGGCGGTTCCTCGGCGGACAACGTTTTTCCGCTGCTGTGGTCCGGCAGATTTGCGCGCCTTCTGCCGCGCTTCCGCCAGGGATTCGATTATGTGTTGATCGACACCCCGGCTTGTCTGGAATTCACCGATGCCAGAATCATCGCTCGCCATGCCGAAACGGTGGTTCTGGTGCTCCGGCCTGATCGAACCGATCGGGAGGGCGCACAGTCTGCCGTACAGCGCTTCCAACTGGACGGAACTCCGGTAATGGGCGTGATCCTGAATGCCTGGGACCTCTCTTAGCGCGACACAGAAGGTACCGATCATGTGGATGCAGCTTGCAGGGGATGTAACGCTGCTCGAGCCGGCTCTGCCCTACGCGGAGTCTTCTTTGAGCGGCCGCGATCCGGACACGCCCGGCCTCTCGTTACGCACCAATTTCGTGTGGATGTTGTGCGGCAACGTAGTGTACGCGGCCTGCCAATGGGGAGCCATCGTCGCGCTGGCGAAGATAGGCAGCTCTTTCATCCTCGGCCAGTTTTCACTCGGTCTGGCCATCGCTACCCCGGTGTTGATGTTCACGAACCTGCATCTGCGGGTGGTGCAGGCGACCGACGCCCGGCGGCTTCATTCGTTCGGCGAATATCTCCGGCTGCGCATCGTCTTGAGCCTGGCGGGCCTGCTGGCAATCGCCGGCATCGCTTCCGTTGCATGCTCCGAGCGGCAGACCGCCGCGGTAGTCATTGCCGTCGCCTTCGCGAAAGCGATCGAAACCCTGAGCGACATTCACTACGGCCTTTTTCAGTTGAATGATCGGCTGGACCAGACCGGAAAATCGATGATGCTGCGCGGCGCTCTTTCCGTCCTGGTACTCGGCGCGGGCCTGTACGTGAGCCACAGTGTGTTGTGGAGTTGTATCTGCCTGGCGCTGGCATGGCTGGCGGCTCTCCTCTTCTTCGATGTGCCGCGCGGACGCCGTCTTCTGCCGGCCTCTCAACCGGCGCACAGTCCGTGGAACCTCCGCCGTTCCCTGCACCTGATGCACACCGCGCTGCCCCTCGGGTTCGCAACTACCGTGGCTGCGCTGAATCTCAACGTGCCCCGATATTTCATCCACGCCCGGCTCGGTGAACGGCAGCTCGGCGTCTATTCCTCGCTGGCCTATGCCACCGTAGCAATGGTCCTGGTGAGCGACTCCATCGGCCATTGCGCCGTTCCGCGGCTCTCCAGGCTGTATGCCACGGACCGGCACACGGAGTTCCGTTCGCTGCTGTTGAAGCTCGTGGCGGCCGGTGCGGCGATCGGCGCGGCGGGCATAGCCGGGGCTCTGTGCGCCGGAAAGCCGCTGCTTGCGCTGCTCTATGGAAAAGAATACGCCGCTCAACACAAGGTATTTTTCGTGCTGATCCTGGCGACCGCCATCTACTGCGTCGCGTGTATGTTCACCAGCGCCATAACGGCCGCGCGATGTTTCCGAATTCAAGTGCCTCTGTACACTCTGATCGTCACGGTCAACACGATTGCCTGCGCGCTCTGGATTCCCAGGGGCAAATTGGCCGGAGCCGCCGCCGCGCTCGCGGTCGCCTCCGCGGTACACCTGGCACTCGGCGCATCAGTTCTGTTCGGCCTGCTCTGGGCGGCTTCCGCCGCGCGCAACCGCAAAGCCGGGCAGCGGCCTTCCGGGCTGCCATGCCGGCTTCCGAACCGGGATCTCGGCTCCGAGTGCCCGCTCCGGCTGCTCCACATTGTCGGAGAGTCCCGCTTCGGCGGGGCCGCCGCGATCATCCTCGGATTATGCGGCGTCGCCCGGTCGGAAGGATGGCTGGTCGATGTGCTGACTACCGATCCGACATTCCGCCAGGCAGTCACCCAGCAAGGATTCGGCGTCGTTAACCTGGACGTGATCCATCGTGAGATTCGTCCCTTGCAGGATCTCCGCGGACTTCTCCGCCTGGTGTGGTTTCTCCGCAAACATCGCTACGACATCGTCCACACCCACACCTCGAAGGGCGGTTTTATCGGCCGGCTCGCCGCCCGGATCGCAGGCGTGCCGGTTATTGTCCATACCGCTCATGGATTCGCGTTCCATGAAAACAGCCGGCCGTCCGCTCGCCTGTTCTACTCCGGGGTGGAGCGGATCGCCTCGCGGTGGTGCGATCGAATCGTGTCGGTGAGTGAGTTTCACCGCGCCTGGGCGATCCGCCTGAGGATGTGCGGCCCGGACCGGATCGTCGCGATCCCCAACGGCATAGCCGCGCCAAATCGAACCGCGGGCATGGATGTCGCCGGCATTCGGAACCGTCTGAAGGTACGCCCGGGCGACTTACTCGTTCTCACCGTGGCCAGGCTGGCGCCGGACAAAGGCCTCGAATATCTGCTTCAGGCCGCGGCGTCCATGCCGCCGGTGGACCGATCCGGCATCCGTATCGCGATCGCCGGTGACGGGCCCTCGGGCCCCTACCTGAAGCGATTGGCGAATCGCCTGGGCGTGACCGGCTGCGTAGCCTTTCTTGGATTCCGTGACGACATCGGCGACCTGCTGGCTGCCTGCGATATGGCCGTTTTGCCCAGTGTGCGGGAAGGTCTTTCCATATCGCTGCTGGAAGCCATGGCTGCCGGCAAGCCGATCGTCGCGACCAGCATAGGCAGTCAGCGGGAGGTAGCCACACACGGCGAGGTCCCCTGGCTTGTGCCTCCGGCAGATTCCTACTCGTTGCGGGACGCCCTTCTGCGCCTGGCCCGTGACCCCGCGCTGAGGAACCGTCTCGGGGAGAATGCCCGCGCCGTCTACGAGGATCATTACACCGACCAGAGAATGCTTCAATCTTACAGGCAACTCTACTTCGATCTGATCGGTGCACCGGCTTTCTCAGAAACAAACGGTAAGGCACTGGATATTTTGCCGTGCCGGCCGAGAGGCGATGTATGAGCCGCGCGTGCAATGCCGATTCCCACTCCGATGCGGTGAGGAATTGCGCGGATGTGATCCGGCGCGCGGGGGCCGATGATCTCCCCGGGATCGTGGAGATTCATCAGAAGTCTTTCAGTAACTTCTTCCTCACGCGCCTCGGGAGCGACTTCCTGCATAGATATTACAAGCTCGTACTCGAATATCGCGGCGGAATCGTTCTGGTCAGTGAGCGCCAAAACGTTCTTCAGGGATTCGCGTGCGGCTTCGTCGATCCCGTCGGGTTCTACCGCGGCATGTGGTGCACCAAATTGAGCTTTACCGCACCGGTGCTTTCCGCCCTGGTTCGCCAGCCATCTCTCATGAAGGAAGTTCTTTATGGTGTTCGTCGAATTCACAACACCGCCGCCGTCTGGCCCGAAGCATCGTGTGAACTGTCTTCCATCGCAGTTGTGCCCGAAAGAGCCGGGAACGGTCTCGGAAAAGCTCTCGTCGAATCTTTCCTCGCCGAAACACGGTCACTCGACGCCCGCAGCGTCTATTTGACGACCGACGCCGAAGGCAATGATGCCGTCAACGCGTTCTACCGGAGCTTGGGATTTCGCCAGACGAATCGCTTCGTGCACGGCCGGAGAAGGTGGATGAATGAGTATGCTATTGACGCATGCGACGACAGGATTGAAAGTTGCGGGACCCTCTGATGACCAGTGCACACCAGACCTGCTGCCGTTTTCTCGACCCTATCATTTCCTTTGCCGGGCTGCTGATTCTGACGCCGGCTCTGCTGGCCATCGCCGTCTGGATCCTGTGGGATGATGGCCCACCCGTCCTTTTCGGCCAGATGAGAGTGGGAAGGCACGGAAGGCCATTCCGGATGTGGAAATTCCGCACGATGCGTGAGGGCGCACCAGGACCTTCTGTAACAGCGACCGGCGACAGCCGGGTCACGCGCGCCGGCGCTTTTCTGCGGCGCAAGAAGCTCGACGAGCTCCCCCAACTCTTCAATGTCCTGAGAGGCGACATGAGCCTGGTGGGGCCGCGGCCCGAAGTGCCCGAGTTCGTCCGGCTGGAATCACCGATCTGGCAGGCCGTGCTCCAGGTGCGGCCGGGAGTTACCGACATGGCCTCTCTGCTGTTCCGCGACGAAGAAGGGCTGCTGGTTGGATCCGCCGATCCCGAAGCCTTGTACCGCAAGTCCGTGCTTCCGGCAAAACTGGTTCTGAACCTGGCATATATGCACTCCAGATCCTTATGGAGGGACCTCCGACTGATATACCTTACGATTCGCTACAGCTTGTTTCCCCGCCATCTGGACTGCAATCTCATCCGGCGCGCCGCCGGCACTGGAGTCTCGAAATGAGCGCACCCTTTGTTCCCTTTCACCGCCCTTCCATCGGCGAAGAAGAGATCCGCGAGGTAGTCGAGACTTTGCGTTCGGGATGGCTGACTACCGGACCCCGGGCCGCGCGCTTCGAAAAGGAATTCAGCAACTATGTATGCGCCCCTTACGCCGTCGCCGTGAATTCGGCAACCGCGGGACTGCACCTTGCGTTGGCGGCCTTGGAAATCGGCCCTGGCGACGAAGTCATCACCACGCCCATGACATTTTGCGCCACGGCCCAGGCGATTCTCCACGTGGGCGCGACGCCTGTGCTGGCGGATGTCGGACCGGACGGGAACATCGACCCCGAACAGATCGAGCGCAGTATCAGCAGCCGCACGCGGGCTATCATACCGGTTCACCTTGCGGGGCTGCCCTGCGATATGCAAGCCATCTGGCGCATCGCTCGCGAGCGCGGCATCCATGTAATCGAAGACGCCGCGCACGCCGCCGGCGCATTCTATTCGGGCAGGCCGATCGGCGCCGGACCGACGGAAAGTGGAAACGCCAGCGACGCCGTGGTCTTCAGTTTCTACGCCACGAAGAACATGACCACGGGGGAAGGCGGCATGGTTGCCTGCCATCGCCAGTCGCTCGCCGATGCGGTCCGAGTGCTGGCGTTACACGGCGTCAGCCACAACGCCTGGAATCGTTACGCGGACGACGGCGAATGGCATTACGATGTCCTGGCACATGGGTTTAAGTACAACCTGAGCGACATTCAGGCGGCCATCGGCATTCATCAACTCCACAATCTCGACCAGTTCATTCAACGCCGCGCCGCTTATGCGCGGATTTATAACGATGCCTTCGCCGGCATCGAGGAGTTAGAGCTTCCGCCGGACAATGCCCAATGCCGTCATGCGTGGCATCTGTTCATCCTCCGGCTCAATCTCGAGTGCCTCGCCATCGACCGGGGCGAGTTCATTCGCCAACTCCGTAACAAAGGCGTGTGCGCGAGCGTCCACTTTATCCCGATTCCGTTCCTTCACTTCTTCGGCCGGCTGCGCCTTCCGGGGTATCCGTGCCCGTGCGCCAGCGGCTTGTATCCGCGGATTGTCTCTCTGCCGCTCTATCCGGCCATGACCGAGGAGCAGGTCCGTTACGTCGCCGATACGGTAAAGCAAGTCGCGAAATCGTCACGCCGCATCAGATCCGTAGCTTAGCCGAACCGCGCAAGTACGACTGCCGGTCAATGGCAACCTTATGCGACACTATCGCAATCTGGATATCTGGCTGGAACGCGCGTGCCATCTAACCGCGGTCGCGCTGTCCCTCGTCGCCGCATTCCTGCTTCGGTTCGATCTCACTTTGCCCGCCAGCGTCATTCCCATCCTGAAGGAATCCCTGCTGATCGCGATTCTGGTGAAGCTGCCGGTCTTCGACCTGCTCGGATTCTACAAGGGACTGCGGCGGTTTCTGGGCATCCCGGACCTGTACCTGGTTTTTCTCAGCAATCTTGCCGGGTCCGTACTGCTGATTGCGGTCTCCATTTTCTGGATTGGGCCGTCCATGGTGCGATCGGTCCTGCTGATCGATGCCGTTCTTTGCTTCATCGCGACCGCCCTGGTGCGCTTCTCGGTCCGCATCTGCGAGGAGACGTTCCGCGACCGCTCCAAGCGCGATCGGACCGGAATCCTGATCTACGGGGCCGGCGCCATGGGCGCGGAGTTGGTGCGCGAGATTCGCTCCAACCGTTGCACGCGCTATGAGGTCAAAGGCTTCCTCGATGACGATCCCTTGAAGCAGCACGCCCGGATCCTGGGTATCCCGGTGCTTGGTCCCGGGCGGCAGGCCGCATCGATCGTGCGGCATTCGAATCGACGCAAGCAGGTGGTGGGCGAGATCATCATCGCATTACCTTCCGCCACGGGCCCTCAGATGCGCGAAGCTCTCGCGAACTGCCGCGCCGCGGGCATCCCGTGCAAGACCGTCCCCGGAATCGATGAGTTGCTGAGCGGCAGGATTCTGTGCGCCCAGGTGCGCAACCCTTCCGTTCAGGATCTTCTGGGCCGGCAGCAGGTCCGGATCGACGACGCACACGTGCAGCAGAGTGTGGCCGGCCGTTCCGTCCTGGTTACCGGGGCAGCGGGTTCCATTGGATCGGAATTGTGCCGCCAGCTGGCTCGCCTCCGTCCGGCGTGTCTCATCGCCCTCGACCAGGCCGAAAGCGATCTGTTCCGGCTGGAAAACGAGATCCGCGAGAGACACCCGGACCTCCAGTTAGTGGCTGCTATCGGCAACATCCGCGAAATGGATCGGATCTCCGAAGTGCTGCAATACCACCATGTGGAGACGGTTTTTCATGCCGCTGCATACAAGCATGTGCCCATGATGGAATCTCATATCGTAGAGGCCGTCCGCAACAACATTCTCGGCACGTGGAATCTCGTACGGGCCGCGCGGGCGCAGAACGTTCAAAGCCTGCTCATGATCTCGTCCGACAAAGCGGTAAACCCGATCTGCGTGATGGGAGCGACAAAACGCGTTTGTGAACGGATTGTCTCGGCCCGGTGGTCGGGGGACAACCAAACGCGATGTGTTTCGGTCCGCTTCGGAAACGTTCTGGGCAGCAACGGGAGTGTGGTGCCGACTTTTCACGCGCAGATCGCCGCCGGCGGTCCCGTGAGGGTGACTCATCCGGAAGCCCGCCGCTACTTCATGACCATTGCGGAGGCGGTGTCGCTCGTGCTGCAGGCCTCCACCAGGAGCGAAGGATCGGAGATCTTTGTTCTGGACATGGGAGAACCGGTCCGCATTCTTGACCTGGCAGAGAACATGATCCGGCTCGCCGGAAAAGTCCCCTACGAAGATATCGATATTGAGTTCACCGGTCTTCGCCCGGGAGAAAAGCTCATCGAGGAGCTGAGAGGAACTAACGAGCGGCTTACGGTCATGGCAGCGGATAAAATGCGGATGATCCGTGAGCGCCCGGTTTCCTGGGACACAATCGAGCAGTGGATCACGGAATTAAAAAGGCTCATCGCGGGCAGACGCGAGGTGGAGATCGTCGCCCACCTGCAGGCGCTCGTACCCGAATTCAAACCGGTTTCCGTTCCGGACCGGGTTCCGGAACAGTTTTTCGATGACAGGCCGGGCGGGCTGATCTCCGTCTCGTAACGCCTCATTTCAACTCCTATGCCTCAGGGTGGTTTAGTCCAAGCCAATCCGCCAAAACAGGAGGTCGGGGCCCGCCATGCCCTGGGAAGTCCGCTGGCAAGATTCCTGGAACTCCGCGGACGGCGGGTGATCCAGGCGTGCGCCGCGGCCTGGTACACGGTCCCGGGAGGCTTTCTCATGAGTCTTCCTTATCAGGCGATGCTCCAGCCGGAACCCGAAGAGTTACAGCACATGCTCCGCGATACGCGCTCATTGGGAGCCCGTTTTCCTTCGCTTGTCCGGAGCGGATTGGCAAGCGGTCTTTACGTGCTGTGTCCCGGACCTTACGATATCTCGTCCCTCCATGTCAAACATCGCCCGCGAGTGCGCCACGCCCAAACGCGCTTCGAGTTCAGACCGGCGCAGAAGGCCGAGCTGATCGATCAAGGCCGTGCCCTGAACCTGAGCACCATGTCACGACAGGGGCGGTATGATCCGGAGTTCGGCGACCGCCGCCCCTGGGAACGGTTCGTCGAAGCGGCTTTCGCCTGTGAAGGAATATCAGTTCCGGCCGTGTTCTCCGGCTCGCGCCTCTCCGCATATATGATTGTCTGCCGTGAACAAGGCTGGCTGCATATTCTTCACCAGATGTCCCGGCTGGAGGATCTTCCCGACTTTCCGAACCACTTACTCACTTACTCGGTTACCGCTCAGGCGGCGGCCGACAAGTCTCTCGATGCCGTCTGTTACGGCTATGTTCCCCTGTTTGCGGCGGATGGTTTGCACGAGTACAAGTTACGATTTGGCTATCGGCTGATTCCTCACCGGTCCGTCATTCACCTGCATCCTGCCGTGAAGGCAGTGGCGCAGCATCCGGTCAGTCGGGCCGTCGTGAGGCTGGCGCGGCGCTTGCGGCCGCACGACCAACGGCTGGAAACCATCCAGTCCGTTTTGGAAGGGGCACAGTCCTCCATACGCGGATAAATCATGAACCTCTCCCGCTGGAATTGCATTCCCCGCTTCGCTTTGCCTTACACGCCCGGTGATTTCACCAGAGGCTGGCGCGCGATCTTCCGCGGCGCTCCGCCCGCCAGGCAATTCGCGCTCTTTGGGGGAGCGCCGAAGTTCTGGACCCGTAGCGGCAGGCAGGCGCTATATCTACTGCTCGGCGCCCTTGGACTGAAGCCGGGATCAGGAATCGCGCTGCCGTTGTTTACGGACCCTTCGCTCGTCAGGGCCATCACAAAGGCGGGTCACACCCCGGTCTTTATCGACATCGATCCTCGGTATCTGACCATCGACCCTCAGTCTCTGGAGGAAGCGCGCGGCAGGTTTTCCGCCGTAGTGGCTGTGCACCTCTTCGGACAACTTGCAGACATGCCTGCCGTCATGACCGCCGCCGGCGATGTCCCGGTGATTGAAGATGGAGCTCACGCGCCGCTCAGTTCCTTGAATGGCCGCATCGCGGGCAGCTTCGGGATCGCCGCGTTTTACAGTTTTGCCTCGACCAAGTATTGGCCGGCGGGGGGCGGCGGTCTGGCGGTCGTCAATGACGCGAACCTTGCCGGAAAGCTGGCCGATCTGGCCCAGATGCTCGACCCGTCCTCGCGTGTGAGAGAACTCCGCGATCTATTCCTGCAGTCCGCCAAGGCCGTTGTGTTCCACCGGCGATTGTACGGCTTCTGCGGGAGGCCCATACGCCGCTGGGTGGAAAACTGGGCTCTCCTCGAACCCCGCCTTGACCGGAACACGATCGAGCGTTCCTGGGCCGCCGTCGCATGCAGCCAGGCACTGCGTTTGCCCCGGCGAGTGGAGATGCAACGGGCCAACAGCCTCGAACTCCTGATCCGGCTCGGTCTCACGGAAGATCTGGTCCTTCCCCGGGAGCGGCCGGGCGCTATTTACAACTATCACTTGTTTCCGGTGTTATTGCATGACCGCGAGGAGCGCGCCGCAGTGATGGCTGCAATGTGGTCCCGATTTGTCGATACTTCCATGATCTACAGCAATGTTGTCGGCGAGGCGCGAAGATTCGGGTACCTGGGCGGCTGTCCGGTAGCGGAGTCAGTTGCGGAACGCCTCATCACACTGCCGAATTACGCGGGTCTCGATGTCAAAGACATCAACACCGTTGCGAACACTTTTCTATCCAGTCTTCAAGCGTTCCGGCGCGCGCGGGGCCGTTCGGCGTCTCTCGCTCCGGTGACGGAGCCCGCGAGATCGCCCTTGAGGGTTTGAGGTGCGCCATGACAACCGATCCCAACGATGTTCGGCGCCATTTTGAGCGCGGCGTAGTGATTCTGTCCTTTGATGCCGAGCAGATCTGGGGCTACCTCGACCTGTTCAACAAGCCGCAATTCCAACGCCGTTATCCGGGCGCTCTCGAAGCGCACACAAAGCTGCTGCAGTGCCTCTCAGAGGCCAATGTCAGCGCGACCTGGTTCCTGGTCGGCGGCATGGCGCTCTGTGGAAGCCGGGGCGAACGCGACCGCCGCATGTCCGGACTGCCTTACCACTGGACCTCCAAAATACCGGACAGCGACGAGGCTGCGGCGCCGCTTTGGTACCGGCATTCCTTTGTGGAGAGACTCCGTAACGCGCGTCCGCCTCAGGAGATCGGCCTTCACGGCGGACTGACCCATCTCATCTGGACGGATCCCGCGGCATCGACCGATGTCATCGAGTGGGAACTCGCCGAAGGGGTCAAAGCGCTGAAGGAGGCCTTCGTCACTCCGGTGTCCTTTTCCTTCGCCCGGGAGCAGGAGACAGCTCATCACCTGCTGTCTGCACACGACTTCCTCTGCTATCGGGGCCGCACCGTCTCCCCCGCGTTCCATATGCAGCCGGCCATCCTGGGAAAGGCGGCCCGCATCTTCGATGAAATGCGCCGCTGCACGCCGCGCGTGGTCTGGCCCGAACAGACCCTTCCGGGTCTTTGGAACATACCATCGTCGCTATTCCTTTATCCCATCCACCCGTCAAGAACCAGGGTGGCAGGCCTGCGATCCCGCGTCGAACGCTTTCGCCGGGGCATCGAGGCGGCCGCGCGCGAGCGTGGAATCTTCCACTATTGTCTGCACCCCGAGAACCTGACTGAAGCGCCCGAAGGGTTTGCCATCTTCGAAGAGATGCTCGAATGCCTCAACCGCAGCTTCGCTCGCGGCGATATTGAGACTCTGACCGTGGCCGACGTAGCCGCGCGCATGAAGCGAGCGCACACAGAGGAGCCGCCGCGCCCCGCGCCGCGCATGGCCGCCCGAACGCTGATCCGGGTGAAGTAGGCCGCGCCGGCATTTTGGACAGAATCACCAACCCCGCCTTACAAAGTGAGCCTTATGACAAGTAACATGACTCTCCACACCAACGACTACCTCAAACTCATCGGCGTGCCTGACCTGCCCCCGCGAACCAGTCCATTCGACCCCGGTTACGACCCGGTGACGCTGCAGAGTCATCTGGCCCAAAGTTCGCACCTCATGTCGATCCTGAAGGTCTCGATGGCTTGTTGGATGGTGGCCAGAGAAGACGCCACCCGGGCCAAGGTCGGCGCCGCCCTGCAATACCGCGTGCCGACAGTCACCGGCGGCGGTCCGTTCGAAATTGCAGTTGCACAGGAACGGCTCCCCGAGTACCTGGACCTGTGCGCCGATATCGGTTTCAGCCGCATCGAAGCCGGCGAGGGCTTCACGGATATGCCCCTGGCCGCGAACGTTGTTATTCGAATGGCGGAGCAGCGAAGGCTGGAGGTGCAGTTCGAGCTGGGCAAGAAGCACGGCGGCGCGTTTAACGAAGACAGCACCGGCCAACTGATCGCACAGGGCCGCCGATGGCTCGACGCGGGGGCGCGGGAACTGGTGGTCGAAGCGCGCGAGAGCGCGAAGGGGGTAGGCCTCTTTGACGATGCCGGAGCCTTCAACGCTGCGCTGGCCGATCGGTTCGCGGAAGCCTTTGGTCTCGATCTCGTAACCTTCGAAGCCCCCAACAAGCCCAGCCAGTTTGCACTGCTCGACCACTTCGGACCTCGCGTGCGGCTTTGCAATGTGCGGCTGGAAGAAGTTCTTCGCGTCGAAATCTACCGCCGCGGGCTGCACTCGGACGCATTTTCGAAAGCAAACCTCAGGCCGCTGCCGGTTGTCGCGACCGCTTTCCAATTACCATGACGGTTCATGAAAGGACGTCGCAAGTGCGGAAAACCGTTGTAATCGATTACTCGGCCGAAAGCGCGGTGCGTTACGGCCCGGGCTGGGCGATCGTAGCAATCGACGTCATCCGGGCCACAACTACCGCTATTACCGCCGCCGCGTCCGGATGGAGATGCTTTCCCTCGCCTTCCGTTGACGCCGCTCGGACCTTCGCGCAGCAACTGGAGAATCCGCTTCTTGCGGGAGAGTCCGGCGGGGAGGTCGCTGCCGGATTCGAGATGGACAACAGCCCCGCCATGATTGCCGCTCGCGCGGATACGCATCGTCCGCTGGTGCTGGTCTCTTCCTCGGGTACGAAGCTGATCCATGCAGCCGTCGCCTGCGACGCGCTGTATCTGAGCTGTTTTCGGAGTTACTCGGCGCTCGTGGATTACTTGCCAGACCGCCATCCGCGCGTTGCCGTGATTGGCGCGGGGACGCGCGGCGAGTTCCGCGAGGAGGATCAGGTTTGCTGCGCCTGGGTTGCGGCGGGTCTGATGAGGCACGGCTACACTCCTCTCAACGCCAGGACCGGCGCTGTTGTAGCGCGCTGGCGGCACAAACCGGCCGAGGCCTGTCTTTTCAGCCGAAGCGTCGCGTTCCTCAAGCGTACCGGGCGCCTGCAGGATCTCGACTTCATCTTCTCGCACATCGACGACCTGCATGGCACCTTTGCGGTTTGCAACGGAGAGGTGCTTGCCGATGCGGCGCAGCCCGAGACCGCATCGCTCTTAGCCGGTCGCTAACCTGCCAGCCTAACCGTGACCACCGCCATCAGTCAGCTTCCCGCTGTAGTGGTACTCCGCTCGGGTCACCACGGCGGCCTGGGAATCATGCGCAGTCTGGGCCGTCTCGGCGTGCCGGTTTATGCCGTGGATGCCGACCGCTGGGAATCCGGTTTCAGTTCCCGCTACTGCCGCGGCCGTTTCGTTTTCAATACGGCAGCTGTCTCGCCTGAGCAATCGATCGCCTGGTTGCTGGAGACGGGACACAGGATCGGCGGACGCCCGATCCTCATCCCTACAACCGATAGCGGCGCCATTTGGGTCGCCGAGAATGCGGCGGCGTTGGAAGAATGCTACAGCATGCCGCAGCAGGACCCCACCCTGCTCCGCCTGCTCAGCGACAAGAGCCGCATGCAGGACCTCGCACGGCAGAACGGTGTGCCGACCCCGCAGTCCATGGTGCCTCGCTCCCTGGAAGATGTGGATCGGTTCCTCGACACCGCGGTTTTCCCGGTAATCGCCAAGGCTACGGATACAGATCGCTTTCGCCGCTATACCGGCGGCACCAAGTTCGTTCTGCATTCAGCCCGGGAACTGATCGCGCTCTACGCCAAAGCCTCGGACGGCGGCGAACCTGCTTTCCTGGTTCAGGAGTTCATCCCGGGAGACGACTGGATGTTCGACGGCTATTTCGATCACAACTCGCAATGCCTCTTCGGGCTGACCGGGAAGAAGATCAGGCGCTTTCCAGCCAAGACGGGCGTAACCAGTCTGGGCATCTGCCTTCCCAACGAAACGGTCGAAAAGACGACAACCGGGTTCATAAAAGCCATTCGCTACCGTGGAATCCTCGACATCGGCTATCGTCGCGACCGGCGCGATGGACAATACAAGGTTCTCGATGTCAATCCACGCATCGGTTGCACCTTCCGTCTCTTTACCTCCGCCGATGGCATGGATGTAGCACGAGCGCTCTATCTTAACCTGACGGGGCAACCGGTGCCGCCGGCGCAGATCGTCGACGGTCGAAAGTGGATTGTCGAGGATTTCGATCTCTTCTCCTCGCTCCGTACCCTCATGGACGGCGCCCTGAAACCGAAAGAGTGGCTGGGATCTCTCCGCGGTACTCGGGAAACTGCGTGCTTTGCGTGGGACGATCCCCTGCCCGGTCTGGCGGTGGCACTCGCCGACTGCTGCGAGATGGCCCGATGGCTTCGCTGCCGTTTGCGCAGCCGCAGCGGCGCGACCGACACTCAGGCGTCCCCGTCCTCCGCTTCGGCGCGGTGAAATCGTCTCCGAATCTCCGAGAGATCCACCACGGGGTCGGGCCACTTCATATTCAGGTCTTCCAGCGTGCGGCAGACGATTTCGGACACGGCGATGTCCCGGAACCATTTGTGGTTTGAGGGAATCACATACCATGGCGCGCATGCTGTACTGGTCCTCTGCAGCATGTCTTCGAACGCTTTCATGTAATCCTCCCAGTAAGTGCGCTCGTGATAGTCGGCTTCGCTGATCTTCCACTGTCTCGAGGGATCGTCCAGGCGCTGCTTGAAGCGGGCCAACTGCTCTTTCTTCGATATGTGAAGGAAGAACTTGAGGATTGTGGTATTGTTCTCCACCATGGTCAGCGTTTCGAAATCGTTGATCATGGCATAGCGTTTCGACCAGAAATCGGCCGCCGCAATCTGGTGGACACGGACCACGAGAACGTCTTCGTAGTGGGAGCGGTTGAAAATCGATATCTCGCCCTTCCCGGGCAGGTGGGGGTGAATGCGCCACAGGAAGTCGTGGTCGCGTTCGTCGGGCTTCGGCTGTTTGAAAGCCACCAGCCGGCACCCCATGGGATTCATCGAGTGCAGAAGATGGCGGATTACCCCGTCTTTGCCGGATGCGTCCAGTCCCTGAAGTACAATTAACAGCGAATGCTGTCTTTCCGCATACATCAGGTACTGCAGGTAGTCCAGCCTCTGCGATAGATACCGCATTCTTGGCCAGGCGGCCTCCGGGCTGTCGTACTCCCCGTGCCATGCGGGGTCGATTTCTCCCAGTTTCACCCTTGCCCCGGGCTCGATCCGCGTCTCGAATCCACGGTCGCAGCCGGGCAGAATAAGATTGAATAAGTTCAGCTTTTCTCGTTCCACCGTAAGGAGTTTCGGGAGTAACTTCGGCATAGTGGCACCCAGTAAATTGGATGTGACCTTCGCCTGACCGACTCTCTTTCAGGGGTCATCCCGAGGAAGATCTATAATTTTTTGGCCACATGCCCGCTCGCGGCTCGTCCTTCTCAAGCGGGCTCGCTCTCTCGTGACAATCGGGGAATCGGATCGCGGAGCGGGCCTTCCGGGAGCGCAGGGCCTCAGTAACGAACCTCAGGAAACCGACGGCAGCCGATCGTCGGGTCTGGCCCACCAGACATAGAAGGTCGGCAACAGGAAGGTGCTCATGATCAGGTCTACGGTCAGTCCGCCGACAATCACGATGGCGAAGGGCCGTTGCGAGTCCGAGCCGATGGCGTGAGACAATGCTGCCGGGAGCAGACCGAGAGTGGCCACCAGCATCGTCATCATGATGGGCCTGAGCCTTCGCACGGCTCCCTCAATCGCGGCCTCTTCGATGGAGCGCCCGCCCGCACGCAATTGGTTGATGCACTCCACCATGATAAGGCCGGTCTGCACCGAAGCCCCGAACAGCGCGAGGAAGCCGACGCCGGACGACACGCTGAAATAGGTACCCGTGAGGAAGAGCGCCACCAGACCGCCGATCCGGGCAACGGCGACGTTGACGAGATGCAGGCACGCCCATTTAGCGGAGCCGAACGCGCCGTAAATGATGAGGAAGATGAGGAACACCGTAAGGGGAATGATGATCATGAGCCGCGCCTCGGAGCGCTTCTGGCTTTCATATTCCCCGGCCCATTCGTATGTGTAGCCTTTCGGCAGTTTGACGGCGGAATTGACCCTTCGGATGGCCTCCTCCACCGTGCTGCCCAGGTCGCGTCCGCGCACGCTGTATTTGACGGCAACGAACCTCGAGTTCGCTTCGCGATAGAGCGTTGAGGCGCCGTCGGCCACGCGGATTTTGCAGAGCTGCTCCAGCGAGACCCGCTCGCCGGTTGGGGCGAGCAGGCGAATCGTCTCGATAGCCTCACCGGTGTCGCGGTAGGAAGGCAGATAACGGGCCACCAGGTCGTAACGCTGTTCGCCTTGCAACACCTCGCTGACGGCTTTGCCGCCGACCGCGGTCTCGATCGCGTCCTGCACATCCGCGACGTTGATCTGGTATCGGGCGGCCGCTTCGCGATTGACTTCGAGGTTCAGGTTCGGCTGGCCGGTGACGCGGAGCATGCCGAGGTCGGCGATACCCGGGATCGTGCGCATCACCCGGACTACCTCCATTCCCCGGTCCTCGAGAACGCGAAGGTCATCGCCGTAGATCTTCACCGCGAGCTCGCCCTTGACCCCGGTTTCAGCCTCCTCCATCTCGTCGGCGATCGGTTGCGTAAAGTGCCAGAGCACGCCGGGGATCTTCTCCAGCTCGCGGTTCATCGCGGTGATCAGCGCATCCTTGTCCTGGTTGAATACGGGCCTCCACTGCGCTTTGGGTTTCAAATCGACGAAGTACTCGGTGTTGTCGAAGCCCGCCGGGTCTTTGCCGTCGTCGGGCCGCCCGATCCGCGAGATCACCTGCTTCACTTCCGGGAATGACGCGAAGGCAATGCGTGCGCGGTTCATGATTGCGGTGCCATCATCCGGACCGACGCTGGGGGCCAGCGTGCCGAACGCCCAGATGGAGCCTTCGTCGAGATGGGGAAGGAATTCCGAACCGATCGCGCCGCTGGTAATCAGCCAGCCGCTGCATGCCAGGGCGCAGGCCGCCACGCCGGCCACGACCCAGTGGTGACGGACGGTCGCGGTCAGGGCGCGCCGGTACACGGCCGTAATCCAGCGCAGCACCGGGTTCACCCAGTCGCGCGTGCCGCTGGGGAACAACAGGCTGGCGAGCACGGGGACCACGACAATCGAAAACAAAAGCGCGCCCATCAGCGCAAAGGCGACGGTCCAGGCCATGGGCCGGAAAATGCGCCCCTCCACTTTTTGCAGCGTGAAAATGGGCAGGTAGGCGGTGATGATGATGGTGATCGCATAGAATACAGGCCGCTGCACCTCGTGCGCGGCCAGGCGGATGCGGTCGCCCACGGAGCGGCCTGCATCGGCGCTTCGATCCACGTGACGCAGGATGTTCTCCATCATCACCACCGCACCATCCACCACCATGCCGAAATCGAGAGCGCCCAACGAGAGCAGGTTGGCGGGAATCTGGCGGAGATCGAGGAAGATGGAAGCTAACAGCAGCGCGAACGGAATCGTGAGCGCAACGATGAAGGCGCTGCGAGCGTTCCCGAGAAACACCAGCAGGACGATGGAGACCAGGATGAAGCCTTCGCCGAGGTTGCGCAGGACCGTGTGGGTGGTGTAGTGGATCAGGTCGCTGCGATCGAGGAAAGGCACCACTTTGACGCCCGGCGGCAGAATCCGCTCATTCAACTCCGCAACCTTCCGGTGAACGCCTTGCAGAGTGGTCTCGGCATTCGCGCCCTTACGCATGAACACGCTGCCCATCACGACGTCGTCGTTGTCGACAATTTTGCCGTCGGCGCGACGAATGGCCCTGCCCACGCGGCCCAGGCGGATTTTCGTCCCCTGCTCGACGGTGGCGATATCACTGACCCTCAGCGGCGTCCCGTTTTGCGTCTTGACGACCGTTTGACGGATGTCTTCGACCTTGTCCACGAGGCCGAGCACCCGCACGTTCATCTGCTGCAGGCCGACCTGCAGGAAGCTGCCGCCGGCGTTGGCGTTGTTGTTTGCGAGTTGTTCCTCCACGTCGCTGAGGCTCAGACCATAAGAAATCAGCTTGTCCGGGTCGATCTGCACCTGGTATTCGCGGGTGATACCTCCCAGGCTGTCGGCATCGACAACGTTCGCCGCGGAGAGCAGGTGCTTGTGGACCACCCAATCGTCCAGGCTCTTCATCTCCATCAGGTCGTAACGTGGGTTAGTACTTTCGATCGTGTAGAAGTAGACTTCGCCCACCGGGCTGAAATCGGCGCCCATCTCCGACTCGATACCTTCCGGCAATTCGGCCAGGGCGAGCCGCTCTGCGACCTTCTGGCGGTTCCAGTCGTTGTCTGATTTTTCGTCGAAGATCAGGATCAGGTCGGAAAGCCCGAACATCGAGATGGACCGCAGGTGCTCGAGGTGCGGAATACCGTTGACAACGATTTCGAGAGGGACGGTGACCTGCTGCTCGATCTCTTCGGCGGCGTGTCCCGGCCATTGAGTCACGATTTCCACGTAATTGTCGGCCACATCGGGATAGGCTTCGACCGGGAGGTTGTGAAAGGAGATGACGCCATACCCCGCCAGCAGCAGCGCACCCGCGAGTACCAGCAACCGGTTGTTGAGAGCGAAATCGACGACTCTGCGAATCATGCGCTAGTTATCCACAGCGGTGTTCTGCAAATCCAACGCGTCGGCCACAACACGGTCGCCCGGCCGCACGCCCGAGAGAACCTCCTGCCGGCCGGGAGAGACCATCGCGCCGCTTCGCACCTCCACCCTGCGGAACGTGTCATTGCCCTGCGGCACGAAGACCCAATCCCGGTCGTGCAAGTGCAAAATGGCGGAAGCCGGCAGCACTGCGCGCATGCGACTCTCCTGACTGTGGAAGGACGCCTCCACAAACATGCCCAGGCGCATCAAACCGGGATTGGCCACTTCGATGCGGACCTTGGCGGTGCGGATGTTCGGATCGAGAATCGCTCCGATATTGCTGAGGCGCCCCTGGTAGACGATATTCGGGTAAGCATTCAAGTGAACGTCGGCGGTTTGGCCAAGGTGCACGAAAGGCAGATCGTTCTCGTATACATCGCAAAGGATCCAGACGTGGGAGAGGTCGGAAATAGTGAACGCGTTCGGCGATCCCAGACCTTGGGTTCCGGAAGCGGCGGTCACTTGCTGATCCGTGATGACACCCGAAGCCGGAGCCCTGACTTCGACGATATCCGTGGGATGATCCTTATCCACACCAAGCACCCGCAGGTGCTGGACCGCGGCTGCCACGCTGACGTCGGCTTTTTCCTCGGCATCCTGGGCCACTTCGAGATCTTTCTGAGCGATTGCGCCCTTGGCATAGAGGATCTTCGAGCGCGCGAGTTGAGCGTCCATCAGTTTCTCGTCGGCGAGAGCCTGCTGGTAATCCGAAAAGGCCTCCGCGATGTCGGCGCTTTGCACCCGCATCAGAAGCTGGTCCTTGGTCACGGTGTCGCCCAGCCGGGCGCGGATATCGAGGATGCGTCCGCTTGCGACGGAGATCACCGGCACATTGCGCGAAACGTCGGCGCTTACCACACCGGTGACCTTCAACTCCTGTCGGCTCCGCTGCGCCACTGCCGTCGCCAGGGGGAATCGCTCCGGATGATCTACCGTTACGATGCTGGCCCCGTTTTCGTGTATCACCTCGATCGGCGCCGAGTCCGATGCTAAGGTATCGGCGTTTACCCTCCGGCCGCAGCCCGCCAGTGAAACAACGACGAGAACGGCGATTGCGACTTCCACAACCATGATGCGTCTCATAGGATGACCTCGCGTCCGACCGCGACGCTCAATTGAGCGACAGCAGTTAAGTAAGAGCCCACCAGATTCAGATAACTCAGCTGGACGCTTCGGTAATCCTGCTGCGCCTGCAGGAAATCGAGAAGCGAGGCCCCTCCATGCTGATACGAAAATGAGATTGTGTCCCGCACGTGAACAGCCTCGTCCAGATAAGTGGATTTGTAGGGGCCGAGAAGGGTCAGATTGCTCTGTATTGCGACATATGCTGAATCGACGTCGCTCAACACTTGCGCCTTTGCAGCATCCACCAGCCGTTCATTCCGCCCGATGTCCAGCCGTGTTCGCTGTTTTTCGCCCTGATTCCGATCGAAGATGCGCAGGGGAATGTTCACGCTGAAGCCGATGTAGGCCGGAATGTCCGGTGACTGCCGCCCCACGTCCCAACCAAAAGTCGGATCTGTGGAACCATTGGCTACGGCCAACTGGTAATCGGTCCTGGCTTTGTCGACAGCTTGTATCGCTGCCCGAAGGTCCGGCCGGTTCGCGACGGCCAACTGCCGGAACTCTTCGAGGGGCATGACGACCTGTTTGAAGTCAAAAGGTCCGATGACGTCCAACTGCTCGATAGGTGTGGAATCATTGAGCAACGCGCGGAACTGGATCTTGGCGGTGCGCAGGTTCACCAGAGCAGTCTGCACGTCCGTCTCGAATTGCACCCGCTGTAACTCGAGCCGTTCGAAATCCACTTGTGCGATATCTCCAACCTTGAGGCGGTCGCGGCTGACGACGAGCACGCGATCGTAATAGCTGAGGCTCTCGCGGGCGACGCTGAGCACTGCTTTCTGTTGAAGAACCTGCACGAAGGCCGCCCGGAGATCGAAGAGGAGACTCCGTTCGTTGTCGGCAAGCTCCGAGACGGCAATCGACGTGGCTTGGCGGGCGCTATCCCGGCGTAGCTCACGTTTGTGCCGCCGCTCCACAAGGTAGCTGCCCGAGGCCAGGGGCAGGAAGTTGTCAAAAGGGCGGTAGGGGTTTCCAGTAAACGGCGTGAGCTGGTCCGCGGATATCGTCAGGTCCGGGTTAGGCCGCAAGTACGCGGTGATCTCGTCGGCGCGCGCCTCATCGATCCCAATCCTGGCCGCGCGCAGCGTCGGGTTGACCGTTTCGAATTCCCGCTTCGCATCCTCCCATGTCAAAGTCTTCTGTGCCCAAGCTCCGGCGCTCAGGGCAAACAGAAACGAACCGACGAAGATGCGCACCCGCCAACGCCGGGCGTGCAAAACAGAACGAACATACACCATTCGACTTCTACCCCCAAACCGGACCGTAGCTGCTGCCCGAACATGCTCTTCAGTGCGCGCGGACATGCAGCCGCACTGAGACCGCTATCAGCAAGGGGGATGGGACCGGCAACGAGGCTGTTGCAGAAAATTTAATTTGCCGGCCGGCCAGTAACTCCTCGGAGCCCAATTCACCCGGCCGCCGCCTGCGCGAATACATACTCCCGATCGCATTCCCCAATCTCCAGGTTCTCCAGCCCGAGTTCGTTTAACTCTCGAATTACCTGTTCGCGGTAGCGCACTTTGATATGAGTCGCGAACACGGTCACACCCGCCGGCATCTTACTTACCTCCCGCCCGAACATTTCGGGTGTCAGGTGATGCGACGTTTCGGCCAGATCTCGCATGGAGTTGGGAAAGCAGGCTTCCAGGAACACTGCTCGAAGCCCTTCCGTCCGGCATGCGACATCCCACAACCAACTTGTCGGACCTGTGTCGCCGGCGACGATGATCGCAGCCAGGCCGTCCGATACGATATACCCGACCGTCGGCACGATGTGATTCACGGGGATCGGTATAATTTTCAAGCCTTCGGCTTCCACCATCTCCCCCGGCTGGAGAGGACAAAGGCGCAGGAACGGATGGCTCTGATTCGACAGCGCAATGAAGTCCGGCCACATCACTTCGTTGAAAATGTGGCGCCGCACGCTGTCCAGCGTTTCCGCGACTCCGTAGATCCGCGGGCAATCACCCGTCGGCGTCCATACGTTCTCTACAAAGACCGGCAGGCTCGCCGTGTGATCGGCATGCGAATGCGTGAGAAATACATGCCGGACCCGCTGCTGCTCCTCCGGCGTCCCGCAAAACCCCAGACAACCCGCATCGATGGCTACCGTTCCGTTGATCACGTAGCTGCTGACATACTGTTGGCGGGCGGTGTTATGCGGGGATGAACCCAGGATCTTCACTCTCATACGCACACCTCCGCAGGCTGCAGGTGGCCGTGCAGGAGCCACGTTTCGACCTCTCCTTTGCCCTTGACCTGAACCATCCCGCGGCTCTCGAACTCGAACTCCTCTTTCAGGTGCTCGTACACCGATCGCGTTACCTGAATTTCACCCGGCACGCCGGTCGACTCCATCCGGCTGGCCAGGTTCACCGTGTCGCCCCACAGGTCGTAAATGAACTTACTGGTGCCGATCACACCCGCCACTACAGGCCCCGAGTTGAGCCCGATCCGCAGCCGAAGGTCCAACCCGTGTTCCAGACCGTACTCGCGCGTTGCCGCCACCATCCGCAGGGCCATGCGCGCCATTTTCTCCGCGTGTTTCTCACACGGCTTCGGCAGACCGCAGACCGCCATATAACAATCGCCGATCGTCTTGATTTTTTCGATGTGCAACTCATTCGCCGCCTGATCGAAACGGCTGAACAAACCGTTCAACATCTCCACTACGCGATCGGGCGGAATCTTACTCGAGAGACTCGTGAACCCGACCAAATCGCCAAAGAGGACGGTTACATCCGCGAAGCTATCCGCGATTTCGCCCATGTGGTTCTTCAGACGCGCTGCAATCTCGCCGGGAAGGATATTGAGCAATAGCGCTTCATTCTCGCGGTTTTTTTCCTCGATCAGTTCCGTCTTCTCACGGATACTCTTCGTCATCGAATTGAACGTGTCGGAGAGCATTCCGAGCTCGTCTTTCCATTTCCATTCCACTTTGGCCGACAAGTCGCCCTCCTTGACACGCTTGACAGCGGCCAGCAAGGCGCTGATAGGCCGCAGAATCTGGCGCATCAGGAGCCAGGCCGCCAGTACGGCTAAAAGAAGAAGTCCGGCGCCCCACCACCAGAACAGGCGCCGCATGTCTTTCACCGGCTTTAGCGCTTCGTCCAGTCTCATCCGGGACTCGATCATCCAGTGGAGCCCAGGTATGTGCAAAGGCATGTAAGACGCCATGGCCAATCTCTTCTCTTTTCCTACCCTTTCGATCACATCCCCTTCCTTGCCATTCAGACCGGCCGTTACCGAGGGCAGCGGCACTGCCAGTTGAAGGATCGCCGTCCTGTATTCGCGAATGCGTTTCAGTTCGGCCTCGCTCGTGCCGGCGGCCTTCAGCGACGCAAGAAAACCTTCCGGGTCCGTCAGGAACTGGCGGGGATTTGTGCGAACCCGGTAGTCGGCTCCCGCAATCACGGTCTGGCCCGTCTGCCCCAGGCCATCCGCCTCCCACATGCGCCGGCCGGTGACAACGTCTTCGATGGCGTCGGTCGAGAGCTGCATGGCGAGGATGCCGACACGCGCCTGTCCATCCCAGATGGGACTTGCCACGTACTGTGTCGGCTCACCCTTATCCGCCTCGTATGGCTCAAAATCCGAAAGGAAAACGTCATCGGGATTGGCGGTAGCCAGGCACTTTCTGACTATCTTCGCCAGGTTGCTGTTGGAGTACGGACCGCTCTTCAGGCTCGTACCGAAATCGCGGTTTTTATTGATACTGTAGAGAACCTGCTGCGTGTCGTAGTCGATCAGGTAGAGATCGTGATAACCGAATGCTTCGGCGATTTTTCGCAAGGCAGGGTGATATTTGGCGTGCACCCGGCTGTATTCGCTCCCGTCCGCGGCGCTCTCCAGCATCCGCCGGTTCGCCGGATAGGGATTCGTCACAATGTATGTGTATTGAAGCTGAAACGCCGCGGGCGTCGAGGGGAAGTAGTCCGCCGGTTTCGGCCGTGCGATTCCCAGCTCCTGGAGCTCCGGATAGAAGTGAACACGGTAATCTTCGTATTCAGCCTCCATCACTCGCGCGGGGACGGCCATCGCGTTCATTACGCGATAAGCCTGGCTGAACTCCTTCGCTCCGTCGATGAGCATCCAGTCGTCGCTGAGTGTCCGAACGTGATTCTCGATTGTCCGGTAGTAGGATTCGATTTGAAACGCTTTCGACCTGCGGATACCCGTTAGTTGATTCACCGCCTGCTGCTTCAAGCCGCCCAGGTATTTGACCGAAGCGATTGTCCCGGTTACCGCAAAGGTCGTGAGAAAAAGCAGGAGCAGGAGCGACAGCAGCTTATACCGGATACTCCAGTCGGCGAATGCTTTCATGGCGTGCGCACCGGTTTACTGTCGCCAGTCCGCGATCAACGCCGCCACTAGCGCACTCCAGCCCGTTTGGTGTGACGCACCGATGCCCGCGCCGTTGTCGCCGTGATAGAACTCGTAAAACAGGATCAGGTCTTTCCAGTTCGGATCTTCCTGGAACTTCTTACTGCCGCCGTACACCGCCCTGTGTCCGAACTCGTCGCGCGTAAAGATCCGGATCATCCGGTTCGCGATCTCGCCGCCTGCTTCCCAAAGGTTTTTCGGGCCGCCCGGTTCGCCGGGAACACTGACTCGAAAATCGTCGCCCAGTCCCGAGCCCAGCGTCCGTAACGCTTCGATCAGCAGAAAGGTCGTCGGAAACCATATCGGCCCCCGCCAGTTCGAGTTGCCGCCCTTGATCTTGTTGTCAGACTCCGCCGGGTCGTAGCGCACCTCCGCGGTTCCGAATACAAAAGGATGCTGCTCATGATATTTCGACAGGCTCCGGATTCCGAACGCGGAAAGAAATTCGTCGGAATTGAGGAGCCTTTCCAGGATCCGGCGCAACTGTTCCTGGTCCACGATTGTGAGCAGGTACTGCCGGTTGCGTTCCAGATACTGGCAGCAAGTCTTTGTAAGTTGCTGGCGATTCTCCACGAACCACAGGAAGTTGGTCTGGAATTCGTGGAACGTCTTGATATTTTCCAGCTTCAATGTCTCGGCCGCAAACAGCGGGACAACCCCCACCAGGGAGCGCACGCGGAACTTTTCGAAATTTCCATCCGGATACCGCAGCACATCGTAAAAGAAGCCGTCGGTGTCATCCCACAAGGAGTATTTGCGCCCGCCCATATTCTTCATGGCATGGCCGATGTACACATAGTGTTCGAAGAATTTCAGAGCAAGGCTTTCGTAGGCTTTGTCCTCGGCCGCCAATTCCAGTGCGATCCGCATCAGGTTCAGGCAGAACATCCCCATCCAGCCGGTCGCGTCCGATTGCTCGAGGACCGCGCCGCCGGGCAGTTTCTCGCTGCGGTCGAGCACGGTGATATTGTCCAGGCCGAGAAAGCCGCCCTCGAACACGTTGTTCCCTTCGCTGTCGACCTTATTGACCCACCAGGCGAAGTTGATCAGCAGCTTGTGAAAGCACTTTTCCAAAAATTCCCTGTCGGCTTTGCCCGTCCGCTGCCGCTCCATGTTGTAAACGCGCCAGACCGCCCAGGCATGCACCGGCGGATTCAGGTCCGAGAACTCCCATTCATACGCCGGGATCTGACCGCTGGGGTGCTGGAACTGCTCAAACAGCATCAGGAATAGCTGTTCTTTGGCAAATTCCGGGTCGATCAGCGCCAGCGACACCGCCTGAAACGCGAGGTCCCACGCCGCGAACCAGGGGTATTCCCATTTATCGGGCATGGAGAGCACGCGCATCGAGTTGAGGTGCCTCCAGTGCCTGTTTCGGATCGCGGCTCGCGACCCGGGCGGAGGCGCCTTCGGGTTGTCTCCAGTGAGCCACGTATCCACATCGAACAGGTAGGTCTCTTTTGACCACAGCAGGCCTGCAAATGCCTGGCGCTGCACGCGCTTTTCATCTTCGGTAGCCTTTGGAGGGTGAATCGAAGCGTAAAACTCATCCGCTTCCTGGAGCCTCTTAGCGATAATCTCGTCCACTTCTTTTAAGGGACGGCTCAGCGGTTCCGGCGTCAGCCGCAGGCGTAGCGTGATGGAGTCATTCGCCGGCACAACGTACGAATAATCCAGGCATGTCTTCGTGCCGGTGTGCTCGGGATTCACCGCGTCCCATTCTCCGTTGACGATCGCCTGATGAAACGCATCTTTACAATATCGGTTGGCACCCTGGATGCCAAAAAGCCGCATGGCGTTGGTCTCGTTGTCCGTGAACAGCGCGCGTCCATTCGCATCGCCGTACAGGTATCTCTTGCCGAGCCGGTATTCGAAGGGCAGGTTCTTCAGGCATTCTGCGTTCGAGTCATCCGCGAGCAGGCAGACAGTACCGTCCGGCGCCGAAGTCTCCCGGATCACCGGTTTTGGCCCGGGCCGGTCCGTCCATGCCCAGGTATTGCGGAACCAAAGCTGCGGAATGAGATGCAGAGGCGCGGGGTCGGGGCCGCGGTTCGCCGCCTCGATTCGAATACAGATGTCCTCGCTCGAAGACTTGGCAAACTCGACGAAGATGTCGAAGTAGCGGTCTTCGTCAAAGATCCCCGTATCGAGAAGCTCAAACTCGAATCCGCGGCCTGCCCGCTTTCGATTCTCCTCCACGAGCCAGTCGTACGGGTACTGCGCCTGCGGGTACTTATAGAGATACTTCATGTAAGAATGCGTCGGCGTGCTGTCCAGATAGAAGTAATACTCTTTGACGTCCTCGCCGTGATTGCCTTCCCGCGGCGTCAGGCCGAACGCCCGTTCCTTGAGAATGGGGTCCTTGCCGTTCCACAGCGCGAGGCTGAAGACGAGTAACTGGTAGCGGTCGCAGATCGCAGCCAGACCATCCTCGCCCCATCGGTACGCCTTGCTGCGCGCCATGTCATGCGAAAGGAAGTCCCACGCCTCCCCGCTCGAGCTGTAATCCTCCCGCACCGTTCCCCAGGCGCGCTCGGCGACATACGGTCCCCACTTCCGCCACAGCAGCGGCATCCCTTTCGTTTCGACCAGCCGGCGCCCTTCTTCGGTCTGGCTCGCGGCATGCTCTTGTGCCACAGGCGTTTCGAGCAGGATTGTGCCCATACGAATCAGTCGATTCCATAACCCGCCGGCGGTTCTAATATCTGGGGATTCCGATTCTTCTGCAATATCCCCCGAAATCGCGGCAGACCGTCAAGGTCCGCATCTCGTTAACATGCCCCTAAACAGAAAAGTAGCTGCGGAGTTCCTCGGAACGCTCTGGCTCGTCGTTGGCGGCTGTGGAACAGCCATTCTGACCGCCGGCTTTCCGCGTGTCGGCGTCGGCATCCTCGGCGTCGCACTCGCATTTGGATTAACGGTGCTGACGATGGCGTATACCATCGGCCACATCTCGGGATGCCACTTGAATCCGGCGGTGTCGCTCGGCCTGGGTCTCGCGAAACGATTGCCTGCTGCGGAGTTGCTGCCCTATGTCATCGCACAAGTCGCGGGCGCCATCGCCGGCGCCGGTGTGCTTTACGTTGTCGCCTCCGGACAGCCGGCGTTCGATCTCTCCGCCGGATTCGCCGCCAATGGTTACGGCATTCACTCCCCCGGCGGCTACTCTCTCGCCGCGGGCCTCGTCACCGAAACGGTGCTGACATTCATGTTCGTTATGATCGTACTGGGCGCTACGGACCGGCGTGCGCCGCAGGGATTCGCGCCCATAGCCATCGGCTTCGGCCTTACACTTGCCAATCTCATCGGAATTCCCGTCACGAATCTCTCGGTGAATCCAGCCCGGAGCACGGGTCCCGCCGTGTTCGTGGGCGGCTGGGCCATGCACCAGCTTTGGCTGTTCTGGATCGCACCATTGGCGGGCGGCGCCATCGCCGGCTTCCTCTATCCGCTTCTCGCAAACGAGCCGCGCCTGAGAGTCGAGAAGCCCGCTTCCCGGGCGGCATGACCTCGGAATCTACTGCCCTGCATGCACCTCGGTTGCATCGAACGCCGCGCCTGCGCCATGGCATACATCGCAGCTTTCGCCGAACTTCGGGTCCGTATTGGCGGAGGCGTGCGCGTAGGCCGATTGCGCCAGGTGACATGCCGTACACGCTGACGTCGTCGCGGGCGCGGGATTCAAGAGGCCCTGCGGGTCGCTGACAGCATTCTTTCCGATTGGAAGAACCGCTTCCGACCCGTTCGCATGACAGAGATAGCACAGCGCCGTGTCCTGCGTTGCTCCGGTGGGGCCCATCGCAGGATATCGAACTCCGGTGTTCGCAATCGACCCCGGAACCGGCGCGAACGCCTTCCCGAAACTGTTGTGGCTTCCGCGGAACCCGACGATCACGTAATCCTGGTTAAAATTCGTTTCCAGATTTAACCCCGTGTGGATCTTGTGAACCATCAGGGCGAAGTTGATGCCCTGCGGCGGCGCGGCCTTGTCATCCGGATTGCTCGCCATGGCGCGCGTGGCGGCATCTGTGTTGCTCGGGTTATGACAGAAGACGCAGTACTCCGTGTTGTTGCGCAAGCTGCCGTGCACCTGCAGAAACGCATGGCAGTTGTTGCAGTTGGAAAGCGCCACTACAGTCCGGCGCGCAGACACCGGCGAGCCATCCACGGAAAAGTAGATCACCTGGTTCTTGCCCCCGTAGTTCACTGTCATCTGCGTGACGGTCCCCGGCAGGAGCGTCGCCGTCAATCGCCCTTCGATTCCGATCGCATAGGTCCCTGTTGCATTGCCCGGAATCGCGTGCTGGAACGTGTACATGCACGTGCCGTCGCTGCCGCAAGCGGCCGAATTCAGCACGCTCTCCGTCACGTACCCGGCCGTCGTTACGTCCGATCCAAAGTTGGCCAGGCCGTAATCCGTCGTGGACCCCGTCATCGTCATTGAGAGAGCGCCCGATCCGCTCTGGAAGGCGCTCAATGGAATTCCATTGCCATTATTGTCGCGAATGGTGAACGTCACGATTGGCTTCTGGCCGGCGCCACCTTTGGCCACATTCACGAGGGTGAAATTCAAGCCCGCGATCATCGTCGACTGATCCGGAATGGTGTGTGCCCCGAGAATTGAAGCATCGAATTCCAGCTCGCCCTGTGGTATGTGGCAATTCGCGCATTGAGCGTCGTCGATTTGCGGCCCCCCTGCATGGTTTGCGCCGGTTGCGAAATTCACATTGTCGTGGCACGATCCGCACGCCGCTTGCGTCGGATTGGTCAGCCACAAGTTGGCCTGGGCCGCGCCGCTCTTGGGGTTGTGGCAGGTCTGGCACCTTCGCACATCGGCGGGATACACAACCGTCGAAAAGTCGTTCACGGAGTTTTGAAAACCGATAATCTGGTACGCATTGCCGGCCTGCACGCCCGGAAGAGAGCTGCCCATGTGGATCTTGTGGATGAAAACCTTCATGTCCAACGAGTTTCCGGTGTCGGGATCCGACGTCTGCGGCTGGTGGCAGATGATGCAGAGAGCCACGCTGCGCCGTGAACCGCCATGCGCTGCCAGCCCGGCCGATCCGGTACTGCTCGTCATTCCATTGGGCAACCCGTGACACTGATTGCAATCCGCCGTGCGCACTACGTCGCGCGGCGCCGGCGTACCTCCCGAGGGTACGAAATCGTAAGTCGTATCGGCATAATTCGTGCCCAGATCCCATTGCGTCAGGTTTCGGCTGCCATAGATTCCAATCCGGTGCGTGGCGGTTGCGTCGAACCCGGCAGGCGCCTTCGTCGCGAATGTGTAAAGATACTCGCCGGTCGAAACCGTCTGCGTCGTGCCGCCCGAATCCGCGGCCGCTTGCGTCGCGGTCGCCCCGTTGGGCGCGGTCGCGGTTCGCACGACATACGATTTGTATTGCTCCTGTCCCTTCGGAATGTAAGCCGCCAGGAAACTCAGGCTGATCGAACCGGGCGTCGTGACGCCGGTATTGTCCAGTGGAGCGCCGCTCGGGTCCGCCAGTTTGAAATCGACGCTGATCGTTCCGTCCGACGCAATCTGGCTCCTGACAACCGTGATCACCAGTCCCGGTTGAACATACACCGTAACCGAGGGATCGGCGTAGTAAGCCTTCTCATGCGGCGTATACACCGACTTTCGCTGCGCCTGCACCAACAGCGCCGTGCCGGCTATCAGCGCGCTCACAACGAGGACCAATCGCTTGACCCTGTGCATGGTGCTCCCTTCTGTGGAAGACTCTCCGTCGAGGATGCACCAAACCCGGAATGGATCTATGATTTTCGCCGGGGTTTTTCCGTGCCGCTGAGCTCAGGCTGCGACCGGCACAGTCCCCCCCACGCCCGGTTCCATCAATTCCACGACCCTGCCCGACGCACGCAGGTAATCGAAAAGGTGCCGGGCCGGCCCTGAAAGCGCCAGATCGTCCAGACCCACGACGCCGCTTGCCGATGCCTTCAGTGGAATATTGCCGGAGAGATCACGCAGGGCGCTCAACAGGGCCTGACGCGGCATGGGCGCCACATACAACTTCACATTCGTGGAAAGCAGCTTCCCAAGACCTTCCAGCAGCGTTCCGGGAAGATCCCGATAGAACGCCTCCTGCATGATCCTGGCTGCGGCCGCAATGCTCATCACAAAGCGCACGGGCTCTCTCGAATGGCGCCGCAGATACTGGCTCAACAGATATGTCTCCGGCAAGTCGGATACGATCATCGGGCAATGCGGTGTGATCCGGTCCAGGCACTGCAGCATCGCCGCCGCCGGTGGCGCTGCGGACGCGTCTACGTGGTGGATGCTCATCTCCACTACGGCCATAGGGTCGCGCTCCAACCGTACACCCTCGCCCACCAACTTTCGGTTGGCAGTTTGTAGAAGTGCGGGATTCAGCAGTTCCGGATGCTGGCAAGTTCCTCGCATGACCAGCAGCGGGCGCTTCCTCAAGATGCTTGACGGCTCGATGGGGCCGTCGTTTTCGCCGAACACCACGGCCCGCGCCATCTTCCGGTAGAGCAGGGTCAGGCACCACTCGTTTCCGTCGTGCTGCCGGAAGGCCGGACCATCCACTTCAATAACGTCGATCTCCACGCGCGCAGTCGTGAGTTCTTCGAATACTCCTTCGAGGAGGCAATCGATGTCCTCTCTTCGGTGGAACGCGGCATGGATCAGGTTCACTCCCAGTATTCCGACCGCCTGCTGCTGTCCCAGCGCCGTGCTGTCGCACAGGTTGATGTGCAGGAGAATTTGCGACGGTTCCGAACCCGGCCTGGTTTGAAACCGAATTCCGACCCATCCGTGCTGCTGGTTGGTCCCTTCGAAGTTGCGCGTTGCTACCGTATCCGCAAACACGAAGAAAAGCTTGTCGGTTCCGCGAATCGCGTTGAGCCGCGTCAGCAGGAGGTCATATTCATGGTCCAGCATGGCCAGCAGCCGTTTTTTCGAAACGTAGCGCGTCCCGGCTCCGTAGATTTCGTCGCTGACCGTCTTATCGTATGCGGAAATCGTTTTGGCGACTGTGCCCGAGGCGGCTCCGACGCTCAGAAACCAACGTGCCACTTCCTGTCCGGCCCCGATTTCCGCCAGGGTCCCGTAAATTGAACCCTCGAGATTGATTGCCAACGCCTTCCCATGAACGTCGCTCTGTTCCGCGGCACTAATCGAAGTCATTTTTTCGCCCCCGTCTGTTCGCCGGAGTTCCGGTCCTCTTCCGCCGCATTCGGCAAAAGGCGATCCGCAATGCCCAGCGTCTTCAGAATCTCGGGGGATGTTTCATCCATCGCCAGCGGTTGATGGCAGGCGTTGCAATCTGCGGTAACTGTGCTGCCGTTCTCAGCGGTATGCGCGCCGTCATGACAACGGAAGCATCCAGGAAAATCCACGTGGCCGAGATTGTTCGGATACGTTCCCCAGGTAACCTTCAGGTCGGGAAACACGTTGCGGTTATAAATTGCAAGAACCTCCTGCGCGGCCCGAGCGACCGCCTGCGCCTGCTGCCCTGAGAGATCGGAATAGTTTTCCCGGTAAAAACCGGTCAGTGCGGCGGGAATCTCTTTGGCGGCTTCCTCGCTCGTGGGATATTCCTTCCGGAGTACTTCGAGCCCGACTTTCTTGATGAACGGCAGGCTCGCTGGAATCCTCCCGGCCGCCAGAGCCCCGTCCATCGCGCGCTCCGGCAACTGAAACGTGTGCGTCGGGCGATTGTGGCAATCCACGCACTGCATGTCGAATTCCGGCAAACCGCCGGGCGGGTCGCCGCTGGTATAACGACGGACTTCACCGGTCTCGTCGTTCCGGTATTCGACCCACGGAATCGACTGCCGCGTGCTGTCAGTGGCCGCGAAACGAATCCGAACGCCCGGCCCCAGATGCGCGCCGTGAATGCCGGAGAGGCTGCCGCCTCCTACCATCATGAGGAGCACGGTTACCGAGCGGGTGTTCGCGGCATCCTCGGCATACTTGCTGATGACACGCAGCCGGACGCCATCGAACTTCTGCGGCCAGTGGCAGTTCTCGCACGTCTCCCGCGCAGGCACCAACCGGTTGCTTGTCAGCGCGGAGGGCACTGGTCTGGGTTCTGTCCTCATTACCGTTTCGACCAGTTGGCGTATTCCGCTCGCCTTACTCCGGATCCACCCTGCCGCACCCGGAGCGACATGGCACTCGACACATTCCACCCTGGAGTGCGGCGAATTCTGGTAAGCGGTAAATTCCGGCTTCATCGTGTGACAGGTCATTCCACAAAACTGGGGCGTCTCCATATGCTGTACACCGCGGTAAGTAAGCTGGGTGCCGATCACCACGTTCAAGGCCGTTGTGATACCCACGAACAGCGCCAATCGGCGCAACGCGGCCTTTCGGTCAAAGGTCGCAGCGGATAGCCCTTTGCGTATCTTCCGCTTGCTCAGGTAGACCCCAACGGGAATCAGCGCTAAGCCTGCGAAGAACACCAGCGGAAGAATGACGAACAGGATGATTCCCACATACGGGTTATCTTCGTGACCTCGAATATGCTGCGGCGTTACAAATAGCAGCGAGATGGCTGCGGTGATTACCAACGCCGCCCCGGCAAGGCTCACCCAATGCCGTGTCAGGAGGAACCAGACCGGTGTTTTCGGAGTGGCGGGCATCGAAGAATTCGCCTGTGGGAACCGATGTGGAAGGATTTGGAAAGATGCATTTCCCTCGCCAAAATAAAGCGCCCCCGGCGACAGGCGGGCATCGCACTCAGAGAGTCTCATGTCATTTTTTCGCGTCTTTCTGGCGGGGCTGTTTGCGCTGCTGCCCACTTACGGGCAGGCAACGGATGGCACAACTTCCTCGCGTGCACCGTTGGATAATCCGCTGGCCGTGAATCCCCTGACTGGCCTTACGAGTGCTTCGGCGATCAACTATCGGCCGCTGACGGGCGATGAACGCTGGGAGCTTTATTGGAAACAGAACTACTGGTCAATTGGCGCTTACGTCGGGCCCGTTCTGAGTGCCCTGGTGCTCGATCAGGCGACCGGCTTTCCCAGGGAATGGGGCGGCGGATTCGAAGGGTTCGGTCACCGATTGGGCTCTCGCGCCCTCAGCGCCGTCGTCCAGGGGAGCGTGCAGGCATCTCTTGCCGCGCCGCTGCACGAAGACGTCCGTTACATCTCGCGCGGAAAGGGGAACTTCTCCCGGCGCATCCTGCACGCGGTAGCTTTCAGCTTTGTTACTTACAACAGCCATGGGCATGTTACGCCGAACATAGCGAACCTGACCAGCTACTACGCCGCCGCGGCTGTTTCTACGAAGTGGACACCGACCGACGAACCTTTGGGAAGATACACTCTCGTCCACGGCAGCGAACAGGTCGGCCTCGCCATACCGGTAAATGTTCTTCAGGAGTTCTGGCCCGATATCCGAAGCAGGATCTTTCATCGCAGACCGTAGTGCAGCAGCTTGAACGGCGCCCTGCATCATCGAACAGTGCCCGCCCTGAATTGTTCGTCCGTGAGGCGCCAGCCTCCTCCCAGGGCCTTATAGAGCTGAACGATCACCAGCCGTTGCTCGACTTGCGTTTGCGCCAGCGCCAGTTCCGCCGGAAAAAGCTGCTGCTGCGCCTCCAAAACTTCGTAATAGCTGGAAAAGCCCTGGTCGTAACGCATGTTCACCAGGCGAACGGCCTCCTGAAACGATTCGACTGCTTTTGCCTGATCCGCGCGGATGCCTTCGTATTTTTCGCGCGAGATCAGAGCGTCGGACACATCCCGGAAAGCATCCGTTACGGTCTGCTGATATTGCAGCCTGGCCTGCTGCCATGCGGCGACTGCCTCGCGCTTTCGGGCCCTGAGTCTGCCTCCTTCGAAGATTGGCCCTTCCATTCCCGCGCCGAGGCTGCCGATCGTCGAGGCTCCAGAGGTAAACGCCTCTAGTGGAGCGCTGAGTTTGCCGAAAAATGCCGTCAGGCCGATTCTTGGAAAGTAATCCGCCTGCGCCAGGCCAATCCGGGCGTTTGCATATCGAATGTTCTGCTCCGCTGAGAGGACGTCAGGCCTCCGCTCGAGCAGAGCCGAGGGCAAGCCCGCTGGCACTTGCGGGGGAGGCGCGACGTCCAGCAGCGCGGCTTTGGATTCGATTGGGCCGGGATTCTGGCCAAGTAAAACGCTGATCTGGTTTTCCGTAAGGGCAATCTCCCGTTGAAACTCGATCACCTGTGCCGCCGCCGTAGCCTGATTGGCCGCTGCCCGCGCAACCGGCAGCATGGAGGAAATGCCGCCATCGGCCCGCTGCGTAAAGAGAATTCGCGTCTGGTCGAACGTGTGTTCCGATTGCATGGCAATCGCGAGCTGAAGTCGCAGGCCCAACAAGCGGAAGTATGCGTTAGACAGATCGCTGACCAGCGTCAGCATGACACCGCGACGAGCCTCGTCGGTCGCCAGATACTGCGCCCTGGCCGCCTCGTTCAACCGCCGGATGCGGCCCCACACGTCGGCTTCCCATGACACCGTCGCAACCGTCATGACCAGCCCGCTGAGCCCGCCCATGCCCGAAGCGGGGCTCGAAAGTAACTGGTTTTTGCCCTCGCTCAGGCGGGTCTTATAACCCACCGACGGAAAGTACTGCGAATGTGCCTGAGCGGCGACCTCGCGGGCCTGCTCCACGCGCGTTATGGCAATCGCCAGGTCGTAGTTATTCGCCAACGCAGTTTTGACAAGTTGCTTCAGGGTGTCGTCTTTGAAGACCTCCCACCACGGCAGGTCGGCCAGGGAGGCCTGTTGAGCGGCTCCGTCCGCACCGCGGAATGCAGGTGGAACGTTGACCTTGGGCCGCTGGTAGTTGGGGCCCACTGCACACCCCGGCGCGAGAGCGGTGGCGAGCAGAAGGAGCGTCTTGGACAACTGGTCCCGGTGACTCATTCGGATGTACTCGGCTGTAAATCTTGGGTTGGAACTGGAACCTTGGCATGCCCTTTGCCGCTCAGTCTCTCGACAAGACAGAACAGCGCGGGGATGACAAAAATCGCGATAGCGCTCGACGCCAGCATTCCGCCGATTACGGCGGTGCCCATCACTTGGCGCGAAATGGCTCCGGCGCCCGCGGCCGTCCACAGCGGCACGCAGCCCAGGATGAATGCGAAGGAGGTCATCAGAATCGGCCGCAGGCGGATCTTCGCGCCTTCCAGTGCGGCATCCACCAGCGGCTTGCCGGAATCGTGGCCGGCCTTGGCGAACTCCACAATCAGAATCGCGTTCTTCGCGGCCAATCCGATGAGCATCACCAGGCCTATCTGCGCGTAGACGTTCATCTCAAACGAGAGACTGCTCAGGCGGCGGAGATAGAGCGTTCCCATGGCGCCGAACACGGCAATCGGCGTACTCAGGAGCACGCTGAAGGGCAATGACCAGCTCTCGTAAAGCGCCGCCAGGATCAGAAAGACGAAGAGAACCGAAATCGAGAAAACGACGGAGGAAGACACTCCCTTTCGGGCCAGGTTTTCCTGATAAGACATACCAAGATAGTCAAACCCCATCTGCGAAGGCATGGTCTGGGCGAAGACCTGCTCCAGTGCCTTCATGGCGTCGTTCGAACTGTATCCCTGAGCGGCACTACCATTGATCTGCACGGCGCGGTACAGGTTATAGCGCATCGTGAACTCGGGGCCGGTCTGATTCTCTATGGTCGTCAGCGCCGAAAGGGGGACCATCTCACCGCGACTGTTACGCACCTGGAACTGGCCGACGTTCTCCGCCTTCGTTCTGTAGTCCCCTTCGGCCTGCACAAAGACCTGCCACTGCCGGCCGAAGCGGTTGAAGTAGTTGACCAGCGCGCCGCCCATAAAGGCCTGCAACGTCTGGTACACCTCGCTCAAATCGACCCCCTGTTTCAGAGCCTTGTCGCGGTCGACGCGGGCGAAGAGCTGCGGGACGTTCGGAAGAGCGAGGGAGAACACACCGGTCAGCTCCGGACGCTTGCGAGCTGCCGCCAGGAAGGTCTGCATATTTCGCGTCAGGAATTGTACGTCGCTTCCGGAGCGATCCTCCAGAATGAAGGTGAAGCCGCCGGCCGCGCCGACGCCGGGAATGGCAGGCGGCGGGAACACGAACGCGATTCCTTCCGGCAGACGATTGATCAGAGAGCTGATGTGAGCCTTAATGGCGCCGTATTGTTCGTCCTCTGCCTTGCGCTCCGCCCATTCTTTTAAGGTCACCCAGAAGAAGGCGCTGTAGGTGTTCTGTACGCCGCTTAGCATATTGAAGCCGACCACCGTGGTCACGTGCGCGACGCCCGGCGACTGCTTCAGGATCCCCTCCACTTTCGCCGCAGCCGCTTCGGTGCGCTGCAACGACGCGGCGTCGGGTAGTTGCAGAGCCGCGAAAATGTACCCTTGATCTTCATCGGGGAGAAATCCGCCGGGCAGCCTCGATCCGAACCAGACGGCGATGGCGCCAAGCCCAACCAGCAGGATCAGGCTGAGGACGAACTTGTGAATCAGCAGGCCGCAGCCCTTCACATACCCGTTGGTGGCGCGATTGAACCATCGGTTGAACCAGTTGAAGAAGCGGCCGAGCGGACCGCGGGACTCCTTCTTGGGCCGCAGAAGCAGGGCGGAAAGCGCCGGGCTAAGGCTGAGGGCATTGAACGCGGAAATGATTACAGACACCGCGATGGTTACCGCGAATTGCTGATACAGTCGCCCTGTGATTCCGGGGACAAATGCCGTGGGAATGAAGACGGCGGAAAGAACGATCGCGATTCCGATAACCGGACCCGACACCTCTTCCATGGCCTTAAACGCCGCATCCTTGGGCGAAAGCCCATGATCTATATGGTGCTCCACCGCCTCCACAACAACGATTGCGTCATCCACCACGAGACCGATGGCCAAGACCATACCGAACAAAGACAGGGTATTGATCGAAAAGCCGAAGACAGGAAAGAGAATAAACGTAGCCACCAGCGATACCGGCACCGCCATCAGGGGGATCAGTGTGGCCCGCCAGCCCTGCAGGAACAGGTAAACCACGAGGATGACGAGCACGATGGCCTCGAACAGCGTATGAACGATTTCTTTCATTCCTTCCGTGACCGGGATCGTAGTATCGAGCGCAACCTCGTAGTCGAGACCGGGCGGAAAGCGTTTCTTCTGCTCCTCCATCAGTTTGCGGGCGCCGGCGGCGGCCTGAACCGCATTCGATCCGGGAAGCTGATACAAAGCCACCACGGCGCATGGTTTGCCGTCTAACCTTCCGCGCAGATTGTAAACCTGAGCGCCGAGTTCGGCTCGGGCTACATCCTTCAGGCGTACGACGGAGCCGTCCGGGTTTGCGCGGACCACGATTCTGCCAAACTCTTCCGCGGTAGTTAAGCGGCCCTGGGCGCGGACGGTGTAAGTCATTTCCTGCCCGGGCGGCACCGGTTCGGCGCCGATCTGACCCGCGGGATTGACGTTATTCTGGGCTTGAATCGCCTTGATGATATCGGGAACCGTGATCTGGAGTTTTGAAAGCTGATCGGGCCGAACCCACAGGCGCATCGCGTATTGACCGGCGCCGAAAACCGTGACGCTCGCGATTCCCGGAACGCGAGTGAACTGATCGTTGAGATTGATATACGCGTAGTTGGCAAGGAATTCCGCGTCGTACCTGCCATCCGGGCTGTAGAGATCGAACAACATCAGGGGAGCGGCCGTGGATTTCTGCACAGTCACACCGTAATTCGTGACGGCCGAGGGAAGCTGCGAGGCGGCCTGGTTCTGCCGCATCTGCGTCAGGATCTGGTCGGTGTTCGGATCCGTCTTGACGTCAAAATCCACCGTCAATGTCAGGGTCCCGTTGTTGGCGTTGATCGAATACATGTAGTTCATGTTGTCGACGCCGCTCATCTGCTGTTCGATCGGCGCTGCCACGGATTGCTCCACGGTCAACGCATCCGCACCGGGATAGGTCGCTTTCACCTGCATGTCCGGAGGCGCTATGTTCGGGAACTGCGCGGTAGGCAGGGTTAACATGGCGAAGGCGCCGACCAGGACCATGATGATAGAAATCACCATCGAAACGATCGGCCGATTGATGAAGAACTTAGTCACGGGTTTTTGGTTGATTGCCTGCTTTTTCCGGGTTATAAGGCTTCGGAATAACCTGCATGCCCTCTTTCACCTTCTGGATTCCTTCGACAACCACACGGTCACCGGGCTGCAGGCCGTCGCGGATGACCCACAGCGAACCGACCTGCTCGAGCGGCGTGACCTGACGTATGGCGGCCTTGTCCTGATTGCCAATCACGGCCACCATATAACGGCCTTGCAATTCTGTAAGTGCGCGCTGCGGCACGCAAAGCGCGCCCTTCCGGATCCTGACGACAGACCTGACGGTTCCATAACCGCCGGGACGGAGCACGTTACCGGGATTTGGAAACGCGATCTGGATATTGATAGTCCCAGTCCTCACGTCCACCTCCCGATCGACATACTGCAGGACTCCCGCATGAGGAAACTCGGATCCATCTGCCAGAATCAGCTGGAAGCGCAGGGCTTTCAGTGCGCTTTGAACGTCGGGACTGTTGAACTTTCCGATTCCGCGGACGGCTGCAAGATACTCCTGCTCGCTCACGGCAAACTGGGCAAGGATCGGATCCGCGGTCGAGACGGTGGTGAGAGCAGTAGGGGTTTGCGGTCCCACCAAATCACCTAGCTGAGCATTCGCAATGCCGGCAATGCCGGCGATGGGAGAAACGATCCTGGTAAATCCCAGATTAATTTGCGCATCGTTCAGGGCCGCCTGGGCCGCGAGCACCCCCGCCTTGCGAGCGTCAATTGTGGCCGACGCGGTGGCCACCGATGCTCTCGCGGCTTCAACCTGCGCCTTCGCCGCGAGGTTGGCCTGTACTGCGTTGTCCAGTTCCTGCTGGCTGATGGCTCTGGCCTTGGCGAGCGGCCTGTAACGTGTCACGTCGATTTCGGTCTTGCCTAACTCCGCTTCCATTTTTTGCTGGGTTGCCTGGGTCTGCATCAGCTGCGCCTCAGCCTGTTCGACAGCGCCCCTCGCCTCGTCAAGATTGGCCTTGGCCTGATCGACCGCGGCCTGGAAAGGACGGGGATCAACCTCGAAAAGAAGACTTCCTTTAGCGACGGCGGCACCGTTGATGTAGTCCTGCTTGAGCAGATAGCCTGAAACCTTTGAACGGATGTCGGTGTTGATCAGGCCTTTGAGGGTGGCCACCCATTCCTTCGTGGTTGGGACATCCTGCGGCTCGACCTGTACAACTTCCACTTCGGGTGGAGACGCAGCGGCACTCTCCACCCGCTTTTCCCCGCACCCGTTGCTAAGAAGAACTGGCAGAAGGAGAAGCAAAGGTGTCCACAGCGCCGCACATGGCTGTTGTCGAGAGCGATTGCGGGCAGGCACACCATACTTGCTATTGGACACGAGAGCCCTCCTCCTTTGAGAACACCCCTACCAAAAGTTACTTCCAGCCCCTCCGAGTAGATGCAGTTTTAGAAGGACAGTTGGGTTTTCTTTTGTTTGGGCGAAGGCTGTTCCGTCGGCGGCCGGCTGTTTCCCCGGGTATCGACGCAACTTCTCTGCCTGGCGGCTTTCAAGCGCAACTAAAGTAGACCGCCTTGCCGGGTTCGGAATCGGATTTTTTTGTGAACCCGCGCCAAAAGAAGCAGCCTGCCGGAAGACGTCGTGTCACGGCGTTACTGGCGCTTGCCGCGGCGGTCTTCGTTGGAGTTGCGCTTCACTCCCGAACGGAGCGCGCAGCGGCATCGCCAGTGCCCGGCATGGTATGGATCCCGGGCGGAAAATTCCAAATGGGAGCGCAAAACGATCGGGAGGGCAACGATATCTCCATGCGGGCCACCATTGATTCCCTTCCCGTTCATCCCGTATATGTCGATGGTTTCTACATGGATAGAACCGATGTTACGAATGATGAATTCGCTCGATTTGTGAAGGCAACCGGGTATGTGACGGTCGCCGAGCGGACTCCCCGGGCGGAGGACTTTCCGGGTGCTCCCCCAGAAAACCTGGTTGCCGGATCGGTCGTATTCACTCCGCCGTCTGAGCCGGTCCCACTGAACAACCACTTTCGCTGGTGGTCTTATGTCGCGGGAGCAAACTGGCGTCACCCGCTCGGTCCGGGAAGCAGCCTCGAAGGTAAAGGGCAGTATCCCGTCGTGCAGGTCGCCTACGAGGACGCTGTTGCTTATGCCAAGTGGGCGGGTAAACGTCTTCCCACCGAGGCCGAATGGGAGTTCGCGGCCCGTGGCGGCCTCCCGGAAAAAGTGTATGCCTGGGGCGACGTATTCCGGCCCGGTGGACGGTTTATGGCCAATACGTTCCAGGGCCAATTCCCCACTTCGGACACCGGGGACGACGGTTACGCCGGCATTGCTCCCGTGGCGCAATACCCGCCGAACGGATATGGCCTTTGCGATATGGCCGGCAACGTATGGCAGTGGACCAGCGATTGGTACCGCCCGGACTACTACCGGCAACTCGCGGCCGCCGGGGGCGTCGCGCGAAATCCGAAAGGACCGGATTCATCATACGATCCCGCCGAGCCATCACAGCCGAAGAAAGTGCAGCGGGGCGGGTCTTTTCTGTGCACGGATCAATACTGTTCCCGCTACGAAGTCGGCACCCGCGGTAAAGGTGAAGTCAGCACGGGAACGAACCACCTGGGCTTCCGCTGTGTCAAGCCTCGCGCGGAATGAAATCTTCCGATCCAATGTTCACCTGAAGATAAATCCCTCCGTTTCGTCGCACATCGTAAATAGAGAAATGAGTAGCCTCTAACCGGGGCTACTGAGGAACTCTATCGATAGGTTACTTGAAGGAGGGGAACTTATGTACTGGGGAATACGTGCGGCAGGTACTCTGCTATGGGGGGTCGCCGCTGCAAGTTGCCTGTCAGGTTCGGCCGGGGCCGGTCAGGCGCCGGACGCCAGCGCAAAGAAGCCTAACATTCTCGTCATCATGGGCGATGACATTGGCTGGTTCAACATTGGCGCGTACCATCGCGGCATTATGTCCGGCAAGACACCAAACCTCGATCGGCTCGCCGACGAGGGGATGATGTTCACCGATTACTATGCCGAGGCGAGCTGCACTGCCGGACGCGCCAACTTCATCACCGGCGAACTGCCGATCCGCACCGGCTTGACGACCGTAGGCCAGGCCGGGGCCGACGTCGGAATCCCGGCGGAAGCGGTCACGCTCGCCACGGTCTTGAAGTCGCTCGGCTATGAAACCGCCCAGTTCGGCAAGAATCACCTCGGCGATCTGAATAAGTATTTGCCGTGCGTCCACGGATTCGACGAGTATTTCGGTTACCTCTATCATCTCGATGCCATGTCGGATCCTTACTGGTTCGATTACCCGCAGGACTGGCTCGACAAAACCGGGCCGCGCGATCTCGTACACTGCTGGGCAACCAATACGGACGACACAACCGTTCAGCCGCGTTGGGGCGCGGTCGGCAAGCAGAAGATTGTGGATGAAGGTCCCCTCGCACCATTCCCCGATATGGAAAACCGGCAGCAATGGCAGAAAGGACGTCCCGCCAAGTACAACATGGAGACGTTTGACGAGGTTCTGGTCAAACACACCAACGACTTCATGGACAAGGCCAAAGCCGACGGCAAGCCGTTTTTCATCTGGCACAACACTACGCGCATGCACGTATTCACTTACATCCCTCCGCAATACCAGGCGATGATGAACTACAAAAGCAATTACGGCCTCGAGGAAGCGGGCATGAAGCAGATGGATGATAACATCGGCGAAATCCTGACACATCTTAACGATATCGGCGAGGCCCAAAACACAATCGTGATTTTCACCACCGATAACGGCGCCGAAGTATTCACCTGGCCGGACGGCGGAATGACACCGTTCAAAGGCACCAAGGGTACCAGCTTCGAAGGCGGATTCCGGGTTCCGGCCATCATCCGCTGGCCGGGCCACGTGCCGCCGCATTCGGTCCAAAACGGAATCTTCTCAGGACTGGACTGGCTTCCCACTCTGGCAGCGGCCGCCGGAGACCCCAACATCAAGGATGACCTGCTCAAAGGAGTAGCCCTCAGCGGCCGAACTTACAAGAACTACCTCGACGGATATAACCAGTTGGATCTGTTGGAATGCAAAGGCCCGTCGGCGCGCCACGAGATCTTCTACTTCAGCGGCTCCGCGCTCGGCGCACTCCGGTTGGATGACTTCAAATTCCAATTTCTCCAGCAGCCCTACGGCTGGCCCGGGGAGAAGGTCACTACCGACATGCCAACGATTACAAACATTCGCCAGGATCCATTCGAACGAACCTCGACTCTAAGAGGTGAGACCACGAACACCGGCGCGTTCGGGTACGGCAACGATTTCTACGCCCGTGAATTCTGGCGTTTCGTCGTCGTCCAACAAGTCGTCGCCAAAGCCGCACAATCGGCGATCGACTATCCGCCGATGCAGGCGCCGGCCAGCTTCAATCTCGATTCCGTCAAACGCCAGATCGAAGCAGCCATCAGGGCACACGAAGGACAATAAACGCGCAACAAAATGAGGCGCGGCAGCGACCGGGTGAATCACACCTCGCATGAGAATTCTGCATGGGCTCGTGTGTGCCGGAATCGCGCTGGCGGTGACTGCCGCGCCGGCCATGGCGGTGGAAGGTGCCGTGGGCCGAACCCTGCCCGGAGTCTGGATTCAGCCGCAAGGCGCTGTGGTTGGTCCGTCCGCCGGTTTCAGCTTTACCCTTTTTCCCATTGGTTACATGGGATCGATCGGCGGTAGCCGCCTCCTGCCCATCGGGGGCGCCATTGTTTCGAATGTCGATGCGAATGTCGCGCTAACCTACATCATGCCTCAGTATGTTTATAAGACTGAGACAAACAAGGTAAGCTTCTCTTCTTCCTTTTTGGCTCCGGTCAGTTGGGTCGGCGGCGCCGGCTCTGTTCAGCTCAATGACATCTCAAGGAGCGCAAGCTCCTCGAATGCGGGCTTAGGCGATATCGTAGCGGCGCCTCTGACCGTCGGCATCCATTTCAGCGAGAACAACAATCTGTCAATCAGCAGCATGATTTTCGCGCCCACCGGAGCATTCCGCTCAGGCAGCCTTTCCAACCTCGGAATGAACGAGTGGACCGTCATGCCCAACATAGCCCATACATACCTCTGGAAAAAGCGGGGCCTCGAATTCGATAATTTCATCGGTTTCGACATCTACAGCACGGACACAACCAACCATTACACAAGCGGCACCATGTTTCACTGGGACGGCATGGTGATCCAGTACTTTTCGGAGCGGTTCGGTGTTGGCGCGGTCGGTTCCAACCTCACCCAGATCACGAACGATCAGGGCACCATAGCCAATGTGCTGCACGGCTTCGAGGGACGCGCGTCGGGTGTCGGCCCGCTCGTTCTTTGGGTGGCCAAGACCGAGAAACCAGGAATAATTCTTCAACTTCGATGGGTTAACGAATTCAAGGTAACGAACCTGGTCAAAGGCAACGTCCTGATGCTCGGTTGCACTTTCAAGCTGAAATAAACAGCAGCAAACTCTAGCGGTCGTGCAGAGCGGCGCCGAGTCCTTGCGAGTCCGGCACGCCGGCGGACAGCCGATCCCTCGGATCGCAGAATGTCTTTTCCACTGCCGTCTGCAGAAGATCAAGCTGCTCCTGGAGGCAAGGTGCGCGAAAAGGTGGCAGCGATGCGATCAGGCTCATCAACATCCCGCGCAATCGGCGCACTATCTGAAGACTGCCTCCACCGTACTGGCGGACTTCGGAAACAGCCAGCGCTACGAAATCCTCCCAGTTTGGTGTGCGGTACACAAACCGGTTCCGCCCTGCACTGTCGGACATCGTGCCCGCACTCAAGTCCCGCTCGCCCACCTCATGCAACAGACATTGAACCTGGTCGATCGCCAGGACGCCCGTCGTCGGGTCGTTAATCGCGGGAGAAAGGGCCTTCTCGGCGACGTCGACGATGATCCTGAATGCGAAGGCGGGGTCCTGCTCGAGTGTCCGCTCTCTTCCGAGCAGAATCGCATTGCGCAAATCCTTGCTTCGAATCCCGTCACCACCTTCGTAAATCCGGAACAGGAGCGCGGTAGTTGGCACATAGTCTCCCACCTGCGGAACTAACTCGATCAGACAATCGTGTTTGACAGCCAGGCTGAAGACCCGTTCCAGATTGACGGCGAGCACCACGCCCGGAGTTCCGATGTGATGAACCGTATGGCGTGCGCTTCCGATGGGTGAAACGGGTGCGCACGAGAGGATCTCTCCCGAGCATGGATGAGGGTAAACGCTTCGGATGACCCTGAGCCCCTCGCGAGCCACACTGGCCACCACGGTAGCGGGACGTAACTGCTTGCCCACGAATTCGACGACGAAGAGAAAGGTCCCGATGCAGACGATGCTCAGGAGAACCGTCAGGAAAGCCGGCAGTTGGAGGACCCGATCTTCGAGCCGGCCTAAGACGGCAAGATCGTAGACAAATGAGAATACAAACAAGCCCAATGAGGCCTTTAATGCGCGCGACTGAAATGGCCGTGCAATGATGCGCGGCGACAGGGTGCCGCTGGCGATCTGAACTGTCACCAATAGTACCGAAAAGAAGAACACGACAAAGGTCAGCGTTGAAGCCGCGATCATCTCTATGGCAGAACGGGCCCCCTGCATCCCGAAATCGAAGAAGGGGTACCGGAGGTTAGCGCTCCAGTGTCGGATGACTCGCGCGCAGACTAAGGCTGCCAACATGCAGAGTACTGGCACGACCCACAACGAGTTCCGAAGAAATGCCCGCAGGCGTCTGCGTTGCAACCAGAACATGCTCTTCGACCGCAGATGCGAAGCCTCTCCACCGGAACCAGAAAATCGCGCAGCGCTCTGAATGAAGCCTCCTTATGCAACAGAATCTGACCCTTTTCCACCGGCAACGAATCGTAATGTCTGAGCAGAATTTCCGCAAGCTTGCGATGCGGGAAAGGGGACAGACCGAGGCTTATGAACCCGAGGATATCTTTCTGTCGCGCGCTCCGCATATGGGCACGCGGCGCAACGGCGGTCCTCTGCAGCTTTCTGATCGCGGGTGGGGACTCTATTTCCTTTGCGCAAAGCGCGAACCCTGCCACGACAGGCTCCGTCATGCTTTCGAGCGAACAACTGGACTCTCTGGTAGCCCCCGTTGCGCTGTATCCAGACTCGCTGCTCGGACAGGTATTAGTGGCATCCACCTATCCGCTGGAAATCGTAGAACTCAGCCAGTGGCTCCAAAATCATAAGAACCTGAAGCCGAATGAGGTCACGAAGGCGGTTGAGAACCAAAGCTGGGATCCGAGCGTGCAGGCGATGGCCGCTTTTCCGGATGTCGTCAAAAACATGACCGAGAACATCGGCTGGACGAACGACTTGGGCAACGCCTTCCTCGCTCAGCAGGCCGATGTGATGCAGGCGGTGCAACGCATGCGAACCAAGGCGATGAACGCCGGCAAGTTGCAGACCACACAGCAACAAACGGTCGAGACGCAGACCGTCGGAAGCCAAAGTGTGGTGGTGATCGAACCGGCGAGCCCCGACGTGGTCTATGTCCCGGCGTACGATCCCCTGGCGGTTTGGGGAGCGCCGGTGTATCCGTACCCGCCCGTTTACTATCCACCCGGGTATGCGTTGGCGGCTGGCGCCATCTCGTTCGGCATCGGAGTTGCCATCGGCGCGGCCTGGGGTGGCGGCGGATGGGGCTGGAACTGCGGATGGCGCGGCAACAATATCACCATCAATAACAACAACGCCTTCGTCAATCACTACAACAACAATACGCGCATCAACGGAGGGAACCGCTACGCCGGTAACGGCAATGACTGGCGGCACAACCCGGCACACCGCGGCGGCGCGCCATATGGAGACCGAGGCACAGCACAGCGGTTCGGCGGAACGGCGCGAGGCGATAACGCGGTGCAGCGGCAGAACGCAGCGCGACAGAGTATCGGCCGGAACCAGGGAGCAGCCAGCCGGTTTGGCGGCGGCGCGGGCCCCGGTAACGCACCCGGAGGAAACCGGGGACCAGCAACCGGAAATCGCGGCCCCGGCGCTGCCGGTCAAATTGGCCGCGGGCCCGGTGTTGGCAGCGCCAACCGGGCTGCCGGCGGCGCAATGGGTGGCGACCGCATAGGAAACCGGCAGACTTCGCGGCCTTCCGGCGGACGCGATGCCTTTGGCGGCCTCGGTATGGGAGGCGCTGGCGCCCGTCAGAGTAGTCAGCGCGGCCGGGCCAGCATGGGCGGCGGCGGATTCAGAGGCGGCGGCGGATCCAGAGGCGGCGGGATGCGCGGTGACGGCCGCCGACGCTAGCGTGGTGCGCTGTGAGGTTTAGAGCTATGAACTGGAGATCCATCTTGATCAGATTCTGCGTTGTTACGCCTCTGTTTTGCGGCGCGATCGCATATTTTGTCGGGCAGACGCTGAGCGCGCAAAATGCGCCGGCGCAGCGGGGATTTGCGACTCCGCGGGCGGCTGCGGATGCGCTGGTTGCAGCCGCGCAGGCCTACGATGTGCCGTCGCTGGAGAAGATTCTCGGCCCCGGAAGTGACGATCTGGTGACTTCGAAGGATCCGGTCCAGGATAGGAATCGCGCGCGCGCGTTCGTGGAGAGAGCGCACACAAGGGAATCGGTGGACGTGGATCCCAAGAACTCCAGCCGGGCCACGCTGACCATCGGCGACGACGGCTGGCCATTCCCGGTGCCTATTGTGAAGCGGGCGGGCAAGTGGTATTTCGACGCCAAGGCCGGACGCGAGGAGATCCTGATGCGGCGCATCGGCCAAAATGAGCTGGATGCGATCACGGTCTGCCGCGGTTTTGTGGATGCTCAGAAGGAGTACGCCGAGACTTCCCAAGGCCACCAATACGCGCAGCGGATCATCAGTACTGCCGGGAAGAAAGACGGCTTGTATTGGACGAATCCCGACGGCAGCAGCGGAGGGCCGCTGGCCGACGCAGTCGCGAAGGCTATCCAGGAAGGCTACTCGGTATCGAAGCCGGCGCCCTACCACGGATACTACTTCAAAGTACTGAAAGGTCAGGGCCCGGCCGCGCACCTGGGCGAGATCGACTTCGTTGTGCATGGACTGATGATCGGCGGCTTCGCCCTCGTGGCTGCACCGGCCGAATATCGTGTAACAGGTGTGAAGACCTTCATCGTGAGTCATGACGGGATCGTGTATCAGAAGGATCTCGGCCCCAATACTCTGAAGATCTTTCAGGCGATGCAACGCTATAACCCGGATAGGACATGGCGCGCGACTGGCGACGAGTGGTAGGTTCACGGCAAACGCCTCCTGGCTGCGGTCCGGCCGCACCGGCTGAACAAAATTTAATGAATCCGGTCATCTCGGCGCTGGGTCACGATCACAGTTGGGAAACACGGAAACCTCGGCACGACATCACGGAGAGATCGCCCCTGGGGGATCGGTTTTTGATGGCGATATTCCCCGGGAGCCCGAAGAGCGTGACGACTGGCACTCCCGGTGGCTGGCGATGCAGGCGGCGTACGCGGAGTACAGGCGATCGTCTGCGGCATTGGAATGCACCCGACAAACGCCCGACGACCCTCTAGTTGCCGACCAGATACGCCTCACGATGTTGGAAGGCCAGCAGCGGCTTGCCTTCGAACGTTACATAGACGCCCGAATCGCCTTCCTTGAGTCGCGTTTCGATGAAATGAACCGGCCCGATGACGTCGGCGACGCGTTGACCGGTGATCGAGACGCGGCGGTGGAGGAGGAATCGACCATTAAGGCATGGGCGTCGATTGCCAGCGGTAGACCGGCACTACAGGCGTTGGCTATTGTGCTCCTTTGCACGACAGCCTTTTCTGTGACGCGAGAGCAGAGGCGGATCCGCGACCTGGAAGCGGGACAGGATCAGCTCCGAATCGTGGTCTTAAAGACAAGCGCTGAGGTTCGGCAGCTCCGCGAGAAGCTCGATCGCCCAAATCCACCCGCGCCTCCCCTATCGCAACCCACCCGCCGCGCGCCCGTGAAGGCAGCCCCCTTGCGACCCTTTCCAGTTACCAGACCGGCGGGAAAAAAGCTGGCGACAAAACGAATCGCGACGTCGCAACGAGGCGTCCGGGGGCCTTCGAGCGCGCCCGCAGCCCGGCATCCCGAAGGACAACTCGTCTGTGCTTTCTCTCTTTCGACGTCTCGCCAGTTCAAGCGTGTCGGGCCGCTCAGTGTCCTGGTCAAATCGATCGACGGCCGGAAGGGCGCGGCGAGCCTGTCAATCGTTACCGAAACGGCACAGCTCGATGTGGAGCATCTGAGGCTGAATCAGCCGCTGTGGCTCAGAGTCGTACACTACGACCGCCCCTTGGCCCTGGTCGCGGAGCGAATCTCGGGGAACAGAATCGAGGGGCACTTGTGGGAAGCCGAGAGCGGCAAACGCGACCTGAGAGCCAGCGGATTCAAACCGAAACTCAACAGCACTCCGTAACGTTCCAACCTTCACCGGCTTCTTTGATGGGATGCGCCGTCATGAGCCGTTTGCGGCTGCGTGAACCAGGCCACAGGGATCCGAGGCCGGCAGCGTGCGCGAGAGGCGCCTGTTCTTTCGTTCAATAAAAGTGCAAACGGAACGGACTTGGCTTCTGAAGGAATGGGCTGGACAGGATGAAAACTGCGGGGGGCGATGGGCCGGCGTTTGCCGGCCCATCTTCGAAAGTACTCGTGGTCAGAAGACGAACTGCGCCCTCACCTGGATGATCCGGCCGGAGGCGTCGGCGCCCACGAACGAACCGAGAATACTGGTCGGCGTGGAAACCAGGTTATTGATTGTGCCGAACACGCCAGGCCCTTGGGCAATGTCGTTAATGGGCTTGTCGAAGTTCGGATGATTGAGCAGGTTGAAGAACTGCAAACCGACGCCGAACTTGGCTGCTTCCCAGTGCGGGACTGCGAAGTTCTTCATGATTGAGAGGTCAGCGTCAAAGAACCCGGGTCCGCGATACTGATTCCGTGTCTGATTTCCGAATGTCGCCGGATTCGCTGTGCTGGGCGCGAACTGCGAGATGCCGAGGCATGGAGTATCGGGATTGGTGGCGGCTTCTCCGCAGCCCGTGTAGCCCGCGAAAACCGGAGTGGCAAAAATCGTGCCGCCGTAACCCGTGCCGGTGAGAGCTCCGGTGGCGGCGGAATCGATCACGGTGAGCGGCTGACCGGTGCGAGCGAAGATGGTGCCCGCAAACGTCCACCCCCCGACCAAAGGTTCGGGTCCGCCTTTGTGAAAGATGCGCCGGAAGGCGTCATCCCACACAAAGTTCGCTGATACGTAATGGCGCACGTCGTAATCCGCGTTGCCATAATTGTATTGACGGATGTTGTAAGGGTTCTGAGGGAACAGAATGCTGGGTGCGGTGTTCAGGTCGAAGGAGTCGAATCCGGCATTGGAGACTTCATCCAGAGCGTGGCTGAAGATGTAGTTGAAACCGAACTGGAGTCCGTGAGCCATCGACTTTCGCAAGCTCACCACGAGCCCGGTGTAATTGGAGACGGCGCCAGTCTGATATTGCGTTACAGTCTGGAAACGGATATCCGGTTTCGAGAATGGAAGTCCGATGAACCCCGAGCCATAACCATTCAATCCGTTGTTCTGAATGATTTCGTTGTAGCCGTGGTTGCCAACATAATTTACGCTGCCCACCAGTTGCCACGGCAGCGCATGCTGCACTTCCAGGTTCCACTCCTCGTAACGCGCCTGCTTGTAAGTGGCGTCCATCGTGGTGAAGTTGGGGAGTTGGAAGAAGGGATTGGAAGCGCTGATGGAAGCAACGGTGCCGCCGTTGGCAAAGCCGGTGAGAAGGCTCTGATTGGCGGCAGCGGCGATCGAAAAGAGATTACCGGGCGCGCCCGGGGTGATGGGACCGTTGTTAATGAGGAAGTTGTTCTTCTCAGGCGTATTCGTTGCCATGGTGCCGGCAATCTGACCGGGGAAGGCATCGCCAAAAATCCCGAATCCGCCGCGGACGACCGTGTTGCCAGACTTCGATGGCGTCCAGGCGAGTCCAAACCGCGGCTGCCAGATGATGTTGGTAGTGGCCGAGAGCGCCTGGTGCAGATCGGCCTGGATCACCTGATTGTAAGGAACGTTGGGGTCGTGGACCAGTGAGTTGAAAGGCGCCACGAGATTGGCAAAACAGTCCACGTGACAAACTGGATTGGAGTTGTGGTCGCCGCGAAGGGTGAGCGTGAGAGTCAGTTGCGGGCTCACCTTCCATTCATCCTGGGCATAAATTCCGAGTGCGTAAAACGCGAACGGGGCCTCGGACCTTTGCGGAAATCTCTGATCGAGGTAGTTGGCTGTGCCGCCGCCGTCGTAAAAGTCAAGCAGGCTTCGCTCGGTGATGCGGCCGTACTGGAAGGTCTGATAACTCAGATAGCTCAGGTCCACGCGGTGAAAATTGACCCCAACCTTGATACTGTGGCGGCCCATGGTTTTACCGAGGTCGTCGATCACCTGGTACTGCGTCACGTTCCTTCCCTGCGGCCAGTTGTAGCCTTCGCCGCCCATATTGCTGAACAGCGACGGAGTGAAGCGGATCACCGTGGGGAAAACCGCAAGAACCGCATTGTAGTCGGGCGGACCAAAGCGGGCACTGTAATACTGGCCGGTGAGGATGAACTGATTGACCATAGTCGGATTGAACGTATGCGTTTCGCTCAACTGGCCGTTCATCTGCGGCTGGGGGCTGAAAGCATTGAAGATGGAATTGATGGGATCGGTATAAGTCGGCTGCGTGCCGTTGTCGCGCTGCACCTGCACAAAGGCACGATCCCGGTCGCTGAAATTGTGATCCACCCGCACGCTCCAGACATACTCCTTGGTGAAGTTGCCGGCATCGGAGCGGAACTGCAGCGCGCAGGGGGCGCCCGCGCCGAGCACGGTAAACGTTCCGCAACCTCCGCCAGGAACGGGTACCGCGTTTGCAGCTCCCGGTGCGCCGTTATAAAGATTAAAAATATTCTGGTAAAAGGGCACCGCCTGCGTCTGGCCGCTGGCATTGAGATTCGCCAGGGTGGACGCTTCAAACTGCGGGCTGGGAATCTTCGCCAGCGTATTGGTGGGCAGAACGATGCGCGTGCCTTCGTAATCCGCGAACCAGAAGGTCTTGTCCTTCTGTTTGGGGAAGGCGCCGCCGGCGCTGGCCGCCCATTCGTTGACGTTGGAGAACGGCCGCGGATCGCCAGCCTGGTTGTTGAACCAGTTATTGGCATTCATGGCGCGGCCGTTCCAGTAGTAAATCGCGTTGCCATGATAGGTATTGGCGCCGGACTTGGAGACATAGTTTACTTGCGATCCGGCCAGCCCGCCGTACTGCCCGGTGTATCCATTATTGACAACAGTCGCCTCGCCAATGGCATTCGAGCCGAGCATCAGGTTGGAAGCGCCGCTATTGTTCAGGTTGAGATAGACGTCGTTATTGACGGCGCCGTTCACGGTGAACGTATTCGATGTGGCGGGCAACCCAAAGGATGAGAAGTTACCGTACCCGGCGTTGGTGCTCATGGTTACCCCGGGTGCAGTCAGAGCATAGAAGGTCATGTCGTTGCCCGAATTCGGCAGGGTCGCCAACTGTTGCGATGTGACAGCGGTAGACAGGTTGGCATTATCCGATTGCACGCCGATGGCAATTTCACTCACCTCGATGCTAGCCGCGGCCGACTTAATGGGCAGTTCAATGTCTACCGATATAATCTGGCCGACTTGCACGGGCACAACCTTCTGCACAGTCATGAAGTTGGGCGCCGTCGCCGTTACGGTATAACTACCCGGCGGCAGAAATGAAAACCGATACAGGCCCTGTGAATTGGTTTCGGTTTGTTGCGTGACTCCGGTAGCTTTGTTTCTGAGCTCCACGCGAGCCTGCGGCATGACCGCTCTGGATTGATCCGTAACCGTTCCAGAGATATCGCCAGAAGTCAGCGTCTGCCCAGATAGCGCAGACGCATAAAGGAGCAGCGACACTGTGGGAAGAACGACCCTCCACACTCTTCCTTTGTACATGTGAATTCTCCTATGATGTTTTGTCTACTCCGATGTTTTTGAGCAGCTCGGGGCCGACCAGCGGGAGGCCGCACGAAGCCGCAAGCGAGCTTTGCAGTTGCCCGCTTTCCCTTATCTCAGTGAATCTTCGGAA
>Ga0335085_10000508_pt1 | contig 108575 bp, 87 predicted proteins | sample Lox_Sample_45_FD_206712 | JGI IMG/M metagenome (GOLD analysis project Ga0335085, IMG submission 206712) | Soil microbial communities from Loxahatchee National Wildlife Refuge, Florida, United States - Lox_Sample_4.5 | ecosystem: Environmental > Terrestrial > Soil > Wetlands | place: USA...
CGGTGCTGCCCGTGTTGCCATAATAGTAGGCACATTTTGCAACGATCGGCAAGAACAACCGCTAAAAAAATTGGATGCAGGAATTACCTGCGCGCGAAAGCGGGCCATAGGCCGGAATGGAACGGGGCGGGAAAAGAGCCGGGAGCGGCGGGGAGCGGCTTTTTGGCGGGCCGGGCCCTACTTTTCAAGAAGCTTGAGGCGCTGGCGGGCCTGCCATTCCTGATCGGGGAGATTGCCGGCGGCGGCATCGAGGAACTTGTGATAGTAGGCGGCGGCCTGCTGCTTCTGATGCAACGTATCGTAGGCCTGAGCCCACAGGAAGAGGGTTGCGGCGTTTTCAGGCTGGTAGCGGGAGCGCATGGCCAAAGCGTGCAGGGTGATTCCGGGGCGATTGATGCGGAAAGCGGCAAAGGCCAGGCCGCTCCAGCCGTCGACGCTGGCCGGGTCAATCTGTGTGGCCTTGTCGAATGCCGCAAAGGCCTCACTGAGCCGGCCCTGGCGGACGAGATTCTGGCCGTGGGCGACGAGGAGGTCTGAATTGTCAGGTTGGAGGGCGAGGAGCTGTTGGAAAAGCTGGTCAGAGCCGGCGAAGTCGCCGGAATCAGCCAGGACCTCGGCCAGCATGCGGGTGATGGCGGGGTCGCCGGGGTGTGCGGTGTGGAGCTTTTGGAGAAGCGGCACGGCCTCGGCCTTGTTCTGGTCGGCCAGCACGGTGGCGAGCTGCGCGGTGAGCGTGGGATCGTCGGGGTGCCTGGCGAGGCCTGCGCGAAGAAGAGATTCGGCGTCGGGATATTGTTTTTGCTCAATGAGCAGGTGAGCGAGGCCGATGGTTGCGGGGGCGGAGTCGGGCTCTTTGGCAAGGACGCGGCGGTAGGCGTCTGCGGCGGCGCCGGTCTGGCCGGTTTTCTCGGCAAGCTCGGCGGCGAGAAGGGTGTCAGATGTGGTTTCAGGCGAGAGCTTGAGTGCTTCGATGAGTTCGCTGGAGGCGGCAGCAGGATTGGAGTCGCGATCGATGCGGGCCAACGCGCGCCATGCCCGAGCCTTGAGCACGGGATCGGCGGCGCCGGGATCGAGCGTTGTGGCTGTGACGAGCTCGGGACGGGCCTCGGCGGTTTTGTTCTGGCGGGCGAGGAGCAGACCGAGAGAGAGATTTGCTTCAAACGATTGCGGATTGGCAGCGATGGCTCGGCGATAGAGCGAGGCGGCATCGTCGAGACGATTCTGCGCGTCGGCGACATAGCCGGCGTCGAACAGCGCGCGCGCATCGGTAGGATGCGCAGCGAGAAAAGTGTCGAGTCTGGATTCGGCGGTTTTCCAGTCGGAGCTTGCGATGGCGGATTCAGCAGCGGTGATTTCGCCGGGGACGGCTTGCGGAGTGGGGGCAGAGATGGCTGGAGACGGTTGAGGGGCGCCGGAGGAAGATGAAGGCGCCTGGGCAGGCCCGCAGAGCGGCAGGAGAAGTCCGGTGGAAAGTAACGCAAAAGACGCAGGGACGAAGAAGGCGGATCTCATTGAATCGCGTCGGTTAGTCGACATTTCCAGTTTATATGGAGAGATGCGGAGAGAATTCGATCCCACATGGGTAACCGAAGGGTAACTGCCCCGGTAACGCTGAAAACTGACGAAAGGACCGGGATACTCGAACGATAGAACGTGCAACTTCGGGCTACGACATGCCATCGTATGAACATGGCGGGAACGCATTGGGGGTTGTATGAAACGCGTTTCAGCCGAAAGCCACTATCCTATCGGGTGACACTATGCGATTGAACTCGATGTTGCACATCCCCTTGGCGTCAGCCTATCTTTGTCCGAATTGCAGTTGCATTGGGAATTGTTCAGAAAGGTGCCCGGCATGCGCTTCGACAGCATTGCTGAACCTGGCGGGCATCCTCGATCGGGACGCGAACGAAGGCACGGAAATGATGAGCTTCGCCGCGATGGAAGCGCTGACAGCAGGCGCTCTGACGGCAGAAGCGATGGCGGCCTGAGTATTTAGTTCAACAAGCTACTCCTTTTCCCAGATTCAAGAGATCCAGTCAAAACAATTGAGGTGCGGATGAGAGTTGTGCATCCGCACGCAGCGAATTTGTCTTTTCGCCGGGGATGATCGCGCGACGCGGGCCGCGATCCACAGGCTGCGTTGGCCCGCAATTTATAATGATGATGGCTGGTTACGCCCCAAGCCCGCAGAAGCGGCCTGTGGCGTCGCCGGAAAATGCTTGCCGGTGTCTCCCCTTTGAACGATGCCATCATCATCCGCAATGCGCGGACACATAATTTGAAAAACCTCTCGTGCGAGATTCCTCACGGCAAGCTGACGGTGATCAGCGGCGTGTCGGGCTCGGGCAAGAGCTCGCTGGCTTTCGACACGATCTATGCCGAAGGACAGCGGCGGTATGTCGAGTCGCTCTCGGCGTACGCGAGGCAGTTTCTGGAGCGGATTGAGAAGCCGGACGCGGACGAGATTGACGGACTGGCGCCGGCCATCGCCATCAAGCAGAAAAACACGACACGGAATCCGCGATCGACGGTGGCGACGGCGACGGAGATCTACGACTACCTGAGGCTGCTGTACGCGCGCTGCGGCGAGGTGCACTGCATCTACTGCGACGGGCTGGTGAAGCGCGACTCGGTGGACGAGGCGGCTGAGACAGTGCTGGCACTGGGCGAGGGAACGCGGCTGAATGTGCTGTTTCCTGCGATGAGCGCGGCGCCTGCTGCAGAAGCAGCGGAACCAAAAGCGGGGAAGAGCAAGGCGCGGGCGCCGAAGACGGCCGTTAAAGGAAAGCCGGCAGGGAATGACAGCGATTCGCCGCATATGGAAGCGCTGAAAGCGCGGCTGAGCGAGCTGCGGTCGAGCGGATTCAACCGGCTGTGGCAAGAGGGAAGACTCTTTGAGTTTTCAACACCCGAATCACTGATCGATCTGGATTTTGGGGCGCCCATTTTTGTGCTTCTCGACCGCGTCGTTGTGAGCACGGAGAATCGCTCGCGCATCGTGGATGCGGTGGAGACGGCTTATCGCGAAGCCGGCGAAGTAATTTTTGAGGAAACACCCCGTCACCCCACGGACGAAGACCTGTCCCCACCCCAAGAAGCAGCAATCGCTGCTTGGGGACCCCGGATGTCCGCGGGGGCCCCGACACCGCGAAACGAAGCGGCGGAGCGCAGGCGGCAACGGTTTTCGGGAGCGTACGAGTGCACGAGCTGCCATCGGCCGGGGCGCGAGCCGGAGCCGCGGCTGTTCAGTTTCAACAATCCATTTGGCGCGTGCCCGCGTTGCCAGGGATTCGGCAATACGGTGGATTACGACATGGGGTTGGTGATCCCGGACCCGGGGCTGACTCTGCAGGGCGGCGCGATTGATCCATGGAACCGTCCGAAATATCGGCCATGGTTTACTGAGTTGCGGAAGCGCGCTGCGGAACTGGACGTGCCGCTGGAGGTGCCGTGGCGCGAGATGAGTGACGCGGCACGCGAGACGGTGCTGCGCGGCAAAGATGGATTTCCGGGTGTGCATGGATTCTTCGCGCAACTGGAGCGCAAGAAATACAAGCTGCATGTGCGCGTGATGCTGAGCAAGTATCGCGGGTACGCGGAGTGCCCGGACTGCCGCGGGCAGAGACTCCGAGCCGAGGCGCGTGCGGTGCGGCTGGGCAGCGGAGCGGGCGGCGCGAAGAACATTTGCGAGGCGACCGCGCTGACCATTGCGCAGGCGAAGGATTTCTTTGACACGCTGAAGCTGACGACCATGCAGGAAGAGATCGCCGGGCCGATCTTGCTGGAGGTGCGGCAGCGGCTGGGATTCCTGGTGGCGGTGGGGCTGGAATATCTGACGCTGGACCGGCTGGCGTCGACGCTTTCAGGCGGCGAGGCGCAGCGAATTCAACTGGCGACATCGCTCGGATCGCGGCTGGTGGGCTCACTTTATGTGCTGGACGAGCCGTCGATCGGGTTGCACACGCGCGATACGGCGCGGCTGATTCACATTCTTGAAGAGTTGCGCGACCTGGGAAACACGATTCTAGTGGTGGAGCATGACGCCGATATTCTGCGCGCGGCAGATCATCTGCTGGACCTGGGGCCAGGCGCGGGCGAGTTTGGCGGCAAGCTGCTGGCCGATGGAGTGCTGGCGGAGATTGAGGCGAATCCGGCTTCGCTAACCGGCCGCTATTTGAGCGGGAAGATCGCAATTCCGGTGCCTACGCGCCGGCGCGCACCGACCCGCGAAAAGCTGGTGCTGCGCGGAGCGCGCGCGAACAATTTACGCGGGCTTGACGTGACGATACCGCTGGGGATGCTGGTGGCGGTGACGGGCGTTTCAGGATCGGGCAAGTCGACGCTGGTGCATCATGTGCTCTATCGCGCGGTGGCGCGGGCGCTGGGGCAGAGCGATGGCAGCGATCCGTCGGGAGTGTTCAGCGCGCTGAGCGGCGCAGAGCGGCTGAACGACGTGGTGCTGGTGGACCAGACGCCGATTGGACGCACGCCGCGTTCGAATCCGATTACGTATATCAAGGGATTTGACCTGGTCCGCGAATTGTTTGCGGCGCAGCCGGATGCAAAACGGTTGTCGCTGACGCCGGGACATTTTTCGTTCAACGTACCCGGCGGGCGCTGCAACACGTGCGAGGGCGACGGCACAGTGACGGTGGAGATGCAGTTCCTGGCCGACGTGGAGCTGCCCTGCGAAGACTGCAACGGAACGCGCTACCAGGCGAAGATTCTGGACGTTCATTACAAGGGCAAGAATATTCATGACGTGCTGCAGATGACGGTGAAGGAGGCGCTGCGCTTTTTCGCCGGGCAGACGAAGCTGCTGGAAAAACTGGCAGTGCTGGACGAGATCGGGCTTGGATATCTGCGGCTGGGGCAGTCGGCAACGACACTCTCAGGCGGCGAGGCGCAGCGCGTGAAACTGGCGGCTCACCTGGCGGCGGTGCGCGCGGTGAATGCCACGGCGAAGCCATCGCAGGCCAGCCGCGTGCTGTACATCCTGGACGAGCCGACGACGGGGCTGCACTTTGACGATGTGTCGAAGCTGCTGACGGCGTTTCGCAAGCTGATCGACGGGGGCGGGTCGCTGATTGTGATCGAACACAACCTGGATGTGATCAAGAGCGCGGACTGGGTGATCGATCTTGGGCCGGAGGGCGGCGAGGGCGGCGGGCACATTGTGGCGGAGGGACCGCCGGAAGAGATTGCGGCGAGCCTGCACTCGCACACGGGGAAGTGGCTGGCAAGGGTGCTGTGACGGTGTGCGCAGGCACGATTTAAGAAAGCTGGGAGATCAATTCTGCTTCGAGAATGCCTGGAGGCGTTTAGCCTGGGACGCCTGGGAGGGCACGCCAAGTTGCTGCCGCAGAGCATCGGAGACGAGAGTTCGATTGTAGGGATCCTGGGTCCAGTCAGTTTTGGCTCCGTGCGAGAATTGCGTGCCGAAGATCTGTGGCTGGCCAATCTTCTGCAAGTAGCGGTCGAGTGTGGCAGCGGCAATCCAGATGGCAAGAGCGTCTCCTTTTGAGACCGCGACCATGGCAAGCGTGTGGGCCAAGAGGTAGTCCTGCGGCGAGTCGCCGTGCTGGAAGACGAATGCTGCCTCTTCATAATCCTTGCCTGTATGGAGCGCGCCAGACGCAAGCAGCTTGCTCGTGCGCTCGCGGCGTTCCGAGTCGGTGCGCGTGACGGCCGGCCAATCGGGATTGCTGGGCATGCGAGCGTGCTGATCCTCATCGAAGATAGCTTTCATCTCGGTAGAGGGAATGTCAGAGTCGCCGGCGACATATGCGCGATTTGGCTGCCAGTCAGTGGCAACCTGTGCACCCTCCGGGACACGCTCGAAGGAACGAGGATCGAGAACAACGTCGGCGGGAAGATCGTCAAAGTTCAGTTGCGCGTGATCGCCATCCACCGACATCACGTAGTCGTCTTCGTCCTTGGGATCATTGGCGTTCTGGACGGTAAAATGCAGTGCACCGTTTTCAAAGAGGGCCTTGATCACCGTATCGTGGCGGACGGGGCCGCGGATGTCGTCGAAGATGGAATTAGTACCAGAGAGCTTCGATGGGCGGTCATAGGTGCCCGAGATACCGCTGGGGGAGACGGTGAAATGAAGCACGAAGAGATTGCGCTGGCCGATCCGCATGGCCCAGGTTCCGGCAAAGTCCTGCGGACTGGCTGCAAAGGCGGCCGGCGCCGCGAGTACGCAGAGAAAGGTAGCGAGGAGATGCAATGATTTGATTCGCACGGTGGGTCCTCCGAAATTCTGACGCAGGTTGAGGAGAAAAGTTTGGTGTCGAGCCTATGCGGAAGGCAGTGGCAGATCGGCGCGGCGCGAGAAGCACCAGCCGTTGCCGTGCAGCCAGCAGGAGTCGTCTTTCGGGTGTGGATCACAGCGCAGGGAGCGGACGCTGGCGCCTTCGTCGTGCTTAAGTGCCTGGGTGAGTTCATCGCTCGCGGATTGATCGCGGGCGCCGCTGAAATCGACAAAAAACACTGAGCCGTAGAGTGCGGCTACGAAGATGTCCGCGCCTTTGCGGGTGAGGTGCGCCATGGTGCCGGGGCCGTGCGTGGACGTAAGCGGAAAGAGGAGCTTGCCTGCAGGTTGGAGCGCGGCGAGCCACGAATGGAGCGGATGGGTGGCGCCGGCGCTGACGACGATGACATCGGCTGGCTCAAACGGGCCGCGCGATCCATCGGCGTGGAGAACGTGGGCGTTTGACCACGGCGAAAGAGCTGCGGCGGCGCGCGCGGCGAGGCCTTCGTCAATTTCAATGGCTGTGATGCTTCCCGTTGGGCCGGTGAGTTCGGCGAGGATGGCGGTGTAGTAGCCGGTGCCGCAGCCGAGATGAAGAATATGGTCACCGGGGCGCACGCCGAGCAGGTCGAGATGGATGGCCCAGAGACTGGGTTGGCCATTGTTGAGGTGCTTGGCCTCATCAAGGACGATGAGCGCGTCGCGATAGAGCAGGCGCGGATCGTCGTTCTCAGTGAACCAGGAAGAGCCGCCGCCCTGGATGATCCAGGGGCCGGGGCCGACGAAGCGCTCGCGCGGCACGGTGGCGAAGGCGGCGCAGATGGCGGGAGAAGCGATGCGGTTGACGCGGCAGAGCTCGTCGGCGTAGAAGCGGCGTGCCTGGTCGATCGAGACGGCGGTAGGCGGATGCATTGCGCATTTCGGCGCCGGTGGCGGGAATGCTTCGCGGATCGACGCCGCCTTACGGTGGGATTATAGGCTTGACTGTTCGCTTTGCCCCCCTGGGGAATGGACGGGGCAGGGAATTCCGCTCTGTTAACGTTAACGAAGAGATTTGCCAGTAAGGCGAGGGATTCGGTAGAAATGTGAAAGCCTTTACAACGCGGACAGGCGGCGCAGTAGAAGAGAGCGGGCGCCATTCACGTTGGCGCTAGTTGCGCCGCGCATCGCTGGAGGGACAGAGCACATTGAGCATCTCGGCCGGACCGATCAAGCAGGGCAATGCATCGCAGAATAACGAAGACATTCATGCGCAATTAATTCCGGCGGGACGGCTGATTCCGTTCCTCGTGGTCACGGTGCTGTTCTTTCTGTGGGCGATACCGAACAACCTGAACGACATTCTGATCCGCCAGTTCATGAAGTCGTTCAACATCGACCGGTCGAGCGCGGCCAGCATCCAAATCTGGTTTTATCTCGGCTACTTTCTGCTGGCTATTCCGGCGGGGCAGTTGATGCGGCGGTATGGCTACAAGGCCGGCATCGTGACCGGCCTTTGCCTTCTGGGAAGTGGATGTCTGCTCTTCTATCCCGCGGCGCAAGCAGGGCTCTATGTGTTCTTTCTGGCGGCGCAATTTGTGATTGCAAGCGGGTTGTCATTTCTTGAGACAGGGTCGAATTCATTTATTGCGCAACTGGGGCCGGCGGGGTCGAGCGAACGCAGGTTGAACCTGTCGCAGGCATTCAACCCGCTGGGCTCGATCAGCGCGGGGCTGATCGGGACGGTGTTTATTTTTTCGGGCGTGGAACTGAGCGACAAACAGGTTGCCGCGATGAAGGCGGCGGGGACATATGCGGGATATCTGCACTCGGAGACGCTGCGCGTGGTGACGCCGTATGTGGTGCTGGGGTGTGTCGCATTCTTCTGGGCGCTGCTGATTCTGATGACGAAGTTTCCTGATTCCGGGTCGGAGGACGCTTCGGAAAGCGCGCCCGAGGGCGGGATGCACGTGCGACTGTGGCAGAGGCATTTTGTATTCGCGGTGCTGGCGCAGTTTCTTTACGTGGGCGCGCAGGTGGGCACCTGGAGCTACTTCATCGGCTATGTGGAGTCGGCTACGGGCGTGGGCGACAAAGCGGCCGGCTATATGCTGACGGGGACGTTGGCGGCATTTGCGGTAGGGCGATTCAGCTCAGCGTGGTTGATGCAGCATTTTCACGCTCGGCTGATGCTGGTTCTTTATTCCGTGGTCAATGTGGCTTTGTGCGCGGTGGCGGTGGCGCATCCGAGCTGGGTGGGCGTATGGTGCCTGCTGACAACGAGCCTGTTTATGTCGATCATGTTCCCGACGATTTTTGCGCTCGGGCTGAAGGGGATGGGCGAGAAGACGAAGACGGCGGGATCGTTCCTGGTGATGGCGATTCTGGGTGGGGCGGCGTTGACGAAAGTGATGGGCATGCTTCCGGCGAAAGTGGCGTACATCGTTCCGCTGATCTGCTACGTTGGCGTGGCGCTGTATGCGTGGCTCTTTGCGGAGGCGAAGGCAGGGGAAGCGGCAGCGTAGCGAGTCGGCAAGTCAGCGAGTCAGCAGGCCGGCGATCAGTCAGTCGACGGTACTGGATTCCTGCGGTGTAAAGGGGAGTGGCGAGCCTATTGGGGTGCGCCGGACTGACGAAGACATTCCTCTGCGGCTAAAGCCACCGCCCCTCGTTGCTCGAATTCGGCACGACTAAAGTCGGGCCCCTTCAAAACGTCTCTCGACGGCCAAGGCCGCGCCCCTTCAGGACAGATGCACGATTTCCCAGCAAGCTTTGAAATCGCGTACTTCAAGATCAAAACTCGTCCTGTGTCCATGAGTTACTCAGCGACGACCGGGTTGACGAGCGAGCCGAGGCCCTGCAGGGTGACGGTGACCGTGTCGCCCGGGCGGAGCCAGCGCTGCGGATTGCGGCCCATGCCGACGCCTCCCGGAGTGCCGGTGGAGACGATGTCGCCCGGCAGCAAGGGCGTGATGGACGAGATGTACGCGATAAGATCGGGGACTTTGAAGACAAGCTGGCGCGTGTTGGAGCTCTGCAGAACCTCGCCGTTGATGCTCAGGCTGATGTCGAGCTCGTGCGGGTCGCTGACCTGGGCGGCGGGCACAATGGCAGGGCCCATTGGGCAAAAGGTGGGGAAGCTCTTGGCGAGCGACCACTGCGAGGTGGCGCGCTGCACGTCGCGGGCGCTGACATCGTTAATGATGGTGTAGCCGTAGACGTGGCTGCGCCATTCCGACGCGGGAATGCGATAGCCACCTTTGCCGATGACGAAGGCCAGCTCGGCTTCGTAGTCAGGCTCCGCAGTGTCGCGCGGCAAGACAATGGATTCGCCGGGGCCAATGATGGCGGCGGGCATTTTGAAGAAGACGACCGGGACAGGCGGAAGCGCCATTTTGGATTCGGCAGCGTGGTCGCGATAGTTGAGGCCGATGGCGAAGATGCGCGGGGGATTGCTGAGCGGCGCGTGCAGGCGGACGTCTTTCAGCTTGTGGCAGGGATAGGCTTCGGGTCTTCCGGCCAGCGGGATGCCGGCGATGATGGCTTCGAGTGAATCGGTGTAGCCGGCGGCAGTGAGATCGGCGACCAGGCCGGCATCGACAATGAGGGCGCCGGGACGCGGAGGACCGCCGGCAACGGAGAAAGTAACAAGCCTCATAAACAACCTCGCAGAATCGGGGATCGGCGCATGAGCCGATTTTATGCGGCGGTCCAGCCGCCGTCGATGGTGAGCAACGAACCAGTGACGAATGCAGCTTCGTCGGATGCAAGATAGCGGATGGCGGAGGCGACTTCTTCGGGGCGGCCAAGGCGGCCGACCGGCTGACGCGCGCGCAGTTCGGCGCGCATCTTTTCTTTGTTGTCCTTGTGAAATTTTTCGAGATAGCCCTCGACGAACGGCGTTTGCACTGTGCCGGGGCAGACGGCGTTGACGCGGAGCGTTTTGGGATATTCGACGGCGAGCTGGCGGGTCATGGCGACGACAGCGCCTTTTGTGGCGCAGTAGGCGAAGCGTTGGCGGATGCCGACGAGGCCGGAGACCGACGCGACATTGACGATGCAACCGACGGTCTCGCGGCGTTCGCGCGCTGTAAGCAGCAGCGGAAGGAAGGCCCGCGTGACGAGATAGACCGAGCGGACGTTGACGTTCATGAGGCGATCGAAGTCTTCAGGCTCGGTGGTTTCGATGGAGCCGACGTGGCCGATGCCGGCGTTGTTGACGAGGATGTCGAGCTGGCCGATTTGGGTGACGGCGTTGGCAATGGAATCGGGATTGGTGACGTCGAGACGAAGGGCGCGGGCGGAGGGGAGAGAGGCGGCGAGAGATTCGGCGGCGGGCAGGTTGATGTCGCCGACCCAGACAGCGGCACCGGCCTGGGCCAGTTCTTTGACTGTGGCTTCACCGATGCCGCTGGCGCCGCCGGTGACGAGGGCGATGCGGTGATCCAGACGAAATGGGGAGTTGTGATCGTGCATGCGAAGTTTCAGCTCGTGCGCGCGCCGGCGATCACTTTCAGATAGGCGCGGGCGGTTTCGGTGATGGTTTCGGGGCGTCCGGCGTCGACTGCGGCGAGATTGACGAGGTCGCTGCCTACGCCAAGGGCGCGGGCGCCGGCCTTGATGAAGCTCTCGGCGGTTTGCAGTGTGACTCCGCCGGTAGGAATGATTTTGAGATGTGGAAAAGGAGCGAGCAGGGACTTGAGGTAGCTTGCGCCGCCGACGGCGGAGGCAGGAAAGATCTTGACGTAGTCGGCGCCCGCGCCCCATGCGGTGATGGCCTCGGTTGGAGTGAGCGCGCCGGGGCAGGAGATTTTGTTGTTGGCCCTGGTGACAGCGATGACGTCGGGATGAAGGCTGGGGCTGACGACGAACTCCGCGCCGGCGTCGATGGTCGCCTCGGCCTGCGCGGCAGTGGTGACGGTGCCGGAGCCGAGCAGGAGCTGCGATCCGTATTCGCGTTTGAGTTCTTTGAGAAGGTCGATGGCGCCGGGGACGGTCATGGTGACTTCGACGACGGTGACGCCGCCGGCGATCATGGCGTCGACGACGGCGCGGCCCTGGGCGACGCTTTTGGCGCGCAAGACGGGGATGAGGCCGACGCGTTCGATGATTTCTGCGGTAGTTTCTGGCATTGTAGATAACCTCAAAAAGCGCGGTTAGCGGAGCTAGCGGTATTCGCGGAGTTAGAAAGACAGCGAGTCTGCGAGTTACCGAGTCAGCGATTCAGTTTGTTCTCCCACCCATTCCACAATGAACGCGGAATGGATGGGGAACGGTGAATATCAGGCGAGTCAGCGCGCGATGCGCGCGGAGCCTCCTTTGATGATGCGTTCGACTTCAGCGAGCGTGGCCATGCTGGTGTCGCCGGGAGTAGTCATGGCAAGCGCGCCGTGCGCCACGCCGCATTTCACTGCCCAATCGATGCCTTTACCGGCGAGCAATCCGTAGATGAGGCCAGAGGCGAAGCTGTCGCCACCGCCCACGCGATCGAAAATGTCGATTTCGTGCTGCGGCGCGTGAACGATCTTGTCTCCATAGAGGGCAATCGCGCCCCAGGCGTTGCGGCTGGCAGACTGCGCCGTGCGCAACGTGCTGGCAACGAGCTTGAGGTTGGGATAGGCCGCGGCCACTTCTCGCAGCATCTCTTCGTAGCCGGCGATGGGCAATTCGGCGAAATCTTCGCTGACGCCTTTGATGGCGATGCCGAGCATGGCGGAGAAATCTTCTTCGTTGCCGAGGAGCACGTCGACTTTGCCGACGATGGCGCGGTTGACTTCCTGCGCCTTGGCTTTGCCGCCAATGGACTTCCAGAGCGAGTCGCGGAAGTTGAGGTCGTAGGAGATGGGAGTCGAGAATTTGCGCGCGGCGTCCATGGCCTCAACGGCAACTTCGGCGGTGGAGGCAGAGAGCGCAGCGAAGATGCCGCCGGTATGCAGCCAGCGCGAACCGTTCTGCGCTCCGAAGATCGATTCCCAATCGAAGTCGCCAGGCTTGACTTGGCTGATGGCGGTGTTGCCGCGATCGGAGCAGCCGACGGCTGCTCGCACGCCGTATCCCCGCTCAGTAAAGTTGAGACCGTTGCGCACGGTGCGGCCGACGCCGTCGTAGGGAACCCAGCGGATGAGTGAAGTGTCGACGCCGCCTTGGAGGATGAAGTCCTCAACGAGGCGGCCTACGGGATTGTCGGCCAGCGCGGTGGCGACGGCGGTGCGCAGGCCGAAACAGCGGCGCAGTCCGCGGGCGACGTTGTATTCGCCGCCGCCCTCCCACACCTGGAACTGGCGTGTGGTGTGAATGCGGCCTTCTGCGGGATCGAGGCGGAGCATGACTTCGCCGAGGCTGAGACAGTCCCAGCGGCGCTTGGAATCAGGAATTGAGAGGCTGTTCATGGTCAATTAACCAATTTAACGCACAGGCCTTGAATCGGTAAGTGATGCGGCCATGCAATGAATCATTTAGCCTAGGTGTGGTTGTGGAACGCAATGCTGCTGCGAATGCGGCGGCGCGCTATGAATATTTGGAATTCCGGCGAAGCGATCAGGAGGATGGATTGAAGGGAACGGAGCTATTCGATTTGAAGGGCCGCGTGGCGGTGATTGTGGGCGGGACAACGGGCCTGGGCCGCGAGATTGCGCTGGGATATGCCCGCGCCGGGGCTGACGTTGTGGCCAGCAGCAGACGGCAGGCGCAGGTGGATGCGGTGGCCAAAGAGATTGAGGCGCTGGGGCGGCAGACGCTGCGCGTGACAAGCGACGTGATGAATCGGGTGTCGCTGCAAAATCTGCACGATGCCGTGGTGGAAAAGTTCGGCAAAGTTGACATCCTGGTGAACGGAGCCGGCGTGACGAAGAAGGTGGCGACCCTGGAGATTGAGGAGGCCGACTGGTCGAAGATTGTGGAGACGAATTTGACGGGGACGATGCGCGCCTGCCAGATTTTCGGGCGGACTATGGCGAAGGCCGGCTATGGGCGCATTATCAATATCGCTTCGGTGACGGCGTTTCGCGGATTTTATCGCGTGGCTCCGTACGCGGCGAGCAAAAGTGCGGTGGCCTCGCTGACCAAGACATTGGCGGTGGAATTGGCGCAATCGGGCGTGAATGTGAACGCGATTGCGCCGGGAGTCTTTCCGAGCGAGATGAGCAAGCCGCTGGTGATCGGGACTCCGCGCGGAGAGGAGATATTGCTGCGCACGCCGATGCACCGGTTTGGCGATCCCAAGGAGATTGTGGGGCCGGCGGTTTTTCTCGCGTCGGAGGCAGCGGCCTTTGTGACGGGCGAAGTGCTGGCGGTGGATGGCGGGTATCTGGCGAGCGGGGTGAATCAATAAGGCAGGGGACAAGGGAACAAGGGAACGAGAAAGAAGGGACATAGGGACCAGGGACCTAAGGACTTGAAGACAGGGAACAAGGGACCAAGGGATTAAGGGGACGAGGAAGCCATGGCGGACGGACGCAAGCTGCGGATGGGGATGGTAGGCGGAGGGCCGGGCGCGTTCATCGGGCCGGTGCACCGCATTGCGGCGGAGCTGGACGGAAAGATCGAGCTGGTGGCCGGCGCATTTTCGCAATCGGCGGAGCGCTCGCGCGAGGCGGGCATGAGCTATCGGATCGATCCTACGCGGGCGTATGCGGACTACCGGCAGATGATTGAGGCAGAGAAAAGGCGAGCCGACGGCATCGATTTTGTTGCCATCGTCACGCCGAATCATTTGCATTTGCCGGTGGCGCTGGCGGCGTTGGAAGCAGGTATTCCGGTGATGAGCGACAAGCCGGCGACGGCGAGCTACGAAGAAGCGCTGAAGCTGGAGTCGGCGGTTGCGAAGGCGGGGCTGCCCTACGGATTGACGCACACTTACGCGGGTTACCAGATGGTGCGCGAGGCGCGAGCCATGTGCTCGGCCGGCAAATTGGGCGTGATTCGCAAGGTGGCCGTCGAATATTTTCAGGGGTGGCTAAGCGGGCCACTGGAGTCGACCGGACACAAGCAGGCGGAGTGGCGCACCGATCCGGCGAGGAGTGGAGCGGGCGGCGCGATCGGCGATATCGGGACGCATGCATTTCACCTGCTGGAGTACATCAGCGGTTTACAGGCGACGGAGATCAACGCGACACTGCGAACGGTGGTGCCGGGGCGCAAGCTCGACGACGATTGCAATACTTTTGTGCGGATGAGCAACGGCGCGGCGGGCACGCTGGCGTGTTCGCAGGTGGCAGCGGGCGAGATGAATGAGATGCGCTTGCGGATCTTCGGAGAGAAGGGATCGCTCGAGTGGCGGCAGCAGGATCCGAACCGGCTGATTGTGAAGTGGCTCGACAAGCCGGAAGAGATTCACCATGCGGCATCTGGCTATCTGGGTGAGGCGGCGAGGGCGGTTGCGCGCGTGCCGGCGGGGCATCCTGAAGGATACCTGGAAGCTTTCGCCGTGCTCTACCGCGAGTTTGCCGATGCGTTGATCGCGTCGAAGCAGGGAAACCGGAATGCGCTGCCGGCGACACTGCCCGGCATTGAGGCGGGTGTGCGCGGGATGCGGTTTATCGACCGCGTGATTGAGAGCAATAAGCGGGAGGGCTGGGTGGAGTTCTAGCGAGAGCTTCTAGCTGCTAGCCACTAGCTTCTGGCTTTGTTCTCTCAGTGCCCGCTTTCATGCTTTTAGGACGGATGCAGCGGATCAAAGGCTGATGTTCGCGGAGAAGAACTATGAAGACGATCAAGGGTCCGGGGATTTTTCTGGCGCAGTTTGCCGGAGATGAGGCGCCCTACAACTCTCTGGATGGGATGGCGAGATGGGCGGCAGGACACGGCTATGCAGGGATCCAGATTCCGAGCTGGGACATGCGCCTGTTTCATCTTGAGCGCGCCGCCCAGAGCCAGGCGTACTGCGACGAGGTGATGGGAATTGTCGTACAGCATGGGCTGGCGATCACGGAGCTCTCGACGCATTTGCAAGGGCAGCTTGTGGCGAGCCATCCGGCGTTCGACACGCTGCTCGACGGTTTTGCGCCGGTAAGACTTGCCGGCGACGCGAAGGCGAAGACGGCCTGGGCTGTGGAGCAATTGAAGTGGGCGGCGAAGGCCAGCCGCAACCTCGGACTGACGGCACATGCGACATTTAGCGGCGCGCTGGCGTGGCCCTTCTTTTATCCGTGGCCGCAGAGGCCCGCGGGATTGATCGATGAAGCGTTTGCGGAGCTGGGCCGGCGATGGATGCCGATTCTGAATTCCTTCGACGAGGCAGGTGTCGACGCGTGCTTTGAACTGCATCCCGGAGAGGATCTGCATGACGGCGCGACATTCGAGCGATTCCTCGATGCGGTGGGCGGGCACAAGCGCGCGAACATTCTGTACGATCCGAGCCACATGGTTTTGCAGCAACTGGATTACCTGGCGTTTCTCGATCTGTATCACGAGCGGGTGCGCGCGTTTCACGTGAAGGATGCGGAGTTCAGGCCGAGCGGGCGCGCGGGCGTGTACGGTGGATACCAGGACTGGATCGACCGGCCGGGTCGGTTCCGCTCTCTGGGCGATGGGCAGATTGATTTCACGCAGGTATTCAGCATGATGGCGCAGTACGACTATCCGGGCTGGGCCGTGGTGGAGTGGGAGTGCTGCATCAAGCATCCTGAAGAGGGCGCGGCGGAAGGGGCTGTGTTTGTGCGCGACCACATCATCCGCGTGACCGAGCGGGCGTTTGACGATTTCGCGGGAGGAAAGGCGGACGCGGAAAGGAATCGGAGGACTCTGGGGCTGTGAATCTCTCTGGCGGCAGGGAAGCCGCCAGTGCGGACGGTCTTCCACGCTATCAAGCACAGATCGCTTGCCGGGGACTCCGGCCTGGAGACCGGCGCTACAGAGTCAGGTCAGTCACTCCCTCAATCAGTGAGGGTGTTTTGCCCGGAGCGACAATTCCATACTTTAGATCGAGAAATTCCTGGAGCGGGGTGGGAAGCACGGCGGCCAGTTCCTGCCAGGTGAGGACCTTCAAGCACGTGCGCATCTGCGCGCTTTTGACTGCGGACATGACCTGGAACCACTCATCGCGCAGGTCAGGACGGCGCTCGTCGTGAATGACGCAGAAGCTGCAATTGGCCGCGTGCGCTGCGAGTACGTTGCGGATGAGCTGGTAGCTTGCGTAGCCTGCATCGCCGGCTGGACGGAAGCTGGTGTCGATGGTAGAGAATAATTCGGGATCGACGCGGACGCTCTCAAATTCCTGAGAGTCATTTTCAGGAAACTCGCTGGCGCGCATCCAGCGTGAGGTGAGGATTTCAACGCGGGGCAGCCGACCGCGATCAAAGACCAAATCGAAGTCGCGGTACGCTTCGACGATTGCGGCTGCTCGGGTTTGGAATCCGACTTCGGTCAGCTTGGCTTCAACGAGCAGCGCGCCGAAGCGCAAATCGACTTCGGTACGATCGAAGCGGCCGCTGGTGAGCGGGACGCGGGCTTTCCAGCCGAAGATGGGAAGGGCATCGCCTTCCACGCCGAGCATGTTGCGCACAGCGACCGATTCGGCTACGCCGGGCGTGCAGAAGATATTCATCAGCAACGCGTCGGAGCTCATAGAGGAGTCGAGCTCGCGCCAGCGGCGGTTGAGATCGAGTTGCGGTTTGGGCAGCGCGCGCGCGGCCTGGGCGTGGATTTTGTCGAAGCGGCGCAGCCAATCAGGATTTTGCATGATGGCGGCGTAGGCGGGATCGAAAAAATTTCCGTGCCGGCCGCAATCGGGCTCGTACACGATGACGGGTTCGCCGCCGTAGCTTTCAACGTGGGGACAACGGCGCGCGAACACGCGATTGCGCAGCGTAATCTGCTGCCGAAGCTGTGCGGCGTACCATCCTGCCGACATGGCTTTATGTGACTACGGGCGCGTCGGCCACTCCGGCCACGCCAAAGATGCGGCGATAACGTTCAGCTTCGGCGGGATCGCCGAGGGCCTTGGAGTAGTTGTCAGAAAGTTTGACGGCGGGCCGGCCTTCGACTTCAGTGAGTTTGCAGACAAGACCGACAGGATTGAAGCCGTCATTGCCCTGCGGATTGCAATTACGAAAGTCGTTGGTGAGCAGAGTGCCCCAGCCGGCGCTGAAGCGGATGCGGCACTCGGGGACCCAACGGGTGGAATCGTGAAAATCGGACGGCGAACGGAAGTCGTCGGGCGTGGCGCCGTTCTGCAATGTTCCGGCAAAGTAGGCGTGCAGGCCCAGGATCTGTTCCACGTCGAGCGCGTCGCTGGCGATGAGGCGTTTAAGGCGCGGGTCACGATCGTGCTTCTGGAGCCAAGCGATGTATTCGTCGCCGGCGATGTAGGCGTCTTTGCTGTCGATGCGCTGGCCGGTCCAGTTGGCCACCCAGTCGGGCGCATTTCGCAGGAACTGTGTGGTGCCGAAGGTGTCGGGCAGGAGGATGAGCAGCTCGCCCTGATAGCTCTGTTGCCACAACTCAAGCAGGCGGTACTGTGCGGTGCGCAACTCTTCTTCGTCGCGCGCCATGGCGGCCATGGCCATGGGCAATTCGTGTCCGTTGGTGCCGATGGCTTCGAGGTCGTGCTTGTAGGCGAGGTATGCGTTGGAGGTGCCGGAGAAATTGTCGCCCAGCGTGTCGCGCATGGCGTTGACGACGTATTCGTGCCAGAGAAAGCTGTGGCGGCGGCGCGTGCCAAAGTCGCTGATGCTAAGAGCGGGAACGCCGCGAAGGCGCTCCATTTTTTCCCAGAGGCGCGTCTTGGCGCGCGCGTAGAGGATGTCGAGCTCCAGTTCACTGAGTTGCTTCAGAGCGGCGCGAGTCTTGAGCTCGCCGATCTGGGAGAGCGCGTAGATCTCCCACATGGAAGTCCCCGACCAGAGGCCTTCAAAGCGGAGCCTGATCTGCCCGTCCTTGACGGTGATTTCATAGTCGGAGAGGCGGAAGCCGTGCTCGAGCCAGTCGAGGAAGGCGGGCTCGAAGATGCCGCGACGGCCGTAGAAGCTGTTGCCGGCCAGCCAGACTAGTTCTGACTTACGAAAGCGAAGCATTCGCGCCGCCTCAAGCTGTTCGCGCAGTTGCGCGACGCTGACAATTTCTCCCAGTCGCACTGCGGCCGTGCGGTTGATGAGAGTGAAAGTGGCGTGCGTGTCGGGAAAATGTTTCCAGATGAACTGGAGCATCAGGAGCTTGTAAAAATCTGTGTCGAGCAGAGAGCGCGTAATCGGGTCCATCTCCCAGTTGTGGTCGTGCGCGCGCCTGGCGAAGTCGATAATCACAATGACCTTACTTTACCCGAGTTGATGGGCACCCTCAAAAGCAATTTGTGTTGTGTATAGTTGGAGACGGAAGGGGAGCATGAGCAGAGTCAACCGGCGCAATTTTTTGTTGGGCACAGCGGCGGCCGCGGCGCAGGCGAGTGTGGCGGCGGCCATGCCACAGGCTGCGGGGCGCGAAGACGCGGGAAAGGAAGCGTCGGCACAAAAACAGAAGCCGAACATCGTCATTTTTCATTCTGACCAGTTTCGCTGGGATTTTGCAGGAGCCAACGGGCTGAACAGCAGTACGCGCACGCCGAATATTGACGCGCTGGCAGCGGGCGGAACGAATTTTACGCATGCAGTGACCAATCAACCGGTCTGTGCGCCGTCGCGGTCGGTGCTGGTTACCGGGCGTTATGCGACGGAGACGGGCGTATGGCGCAATGGCCTGCAACTGCGGGAGGATTTGCCGACGATTGCTACGGAGCTGCGGAAAGCGGGATATACGGCAAATTACATCGGCAAGTGGCACATGGCGGGATCGGCTGCAAACGGTGGAGGGCCGGGCGCAGTGGCGCCGGAACATCGCGGCGGCTTTGACGATCTGTGGGAGGCCGCGAACGAATACGAGCACACGACGCATCCGTATGAGGGGACGATCTGGGATCGCGACGGGAATCCGATCACGTTCAAGGATGAGTACCGGGTGGATTTTCTGACGGACCGCGTGGAGAAATTCCTGCGGCAGAAGCAGGAGAAGCCGTTTCTGCTGATGATTTCGCAACTGGAGCCGCACCAGCAGAATGATCTGAAGCGGATGGTTGGGCCAAGGGGATCGGCGGAGCGGTATATCAATGCGTTTGTGCCGCGCGATTTAAGCGCGCAGCCGGGTGACTGGCACGAACAATTGCCCGACTACTATGGCTGCTGCGAGGCCATTGATGCGTCGGTAGGCCGCGTGCGCAAGATTCTTGAGGAAGAGGGGCTGGTCGGGAACACGATCTTTCTGTTTATGAGCGATCACGGCTGCCACTTTATGACGCGCAATACGGAGTATAAGCGCAGCACGCACAACAGCAGCCTGCGCGTGCCGCTGATCTTCGCGGGGCCGGGGTTCGAGAGCGCGCGGCAGATCCAGGAGATTGTGGGCATGATTGACGTGACGCCCACGCTGCTTGAAGCGGTGGGCGTGCCCGTGCCGGAGACCATGAAAGGGCGCAGCATTCTGCCGCTGGTGCACGATGCCAAGGCGCGCGCTGCCTGGCCGAACAGGCAGCTGGTGCAGATCAGCGAGTCGATGACGGGGCGCGCGATTCGGACAAAGGACTGGACGTATTGCGTGGCCGATCCGACGGGCGAAACGAAAGAGCCCACAAGCGGGAACTATCACGAGTACCAGCTTTACGATCAGCGCAACGATCCGCACGAGCTGGTGAATCTTGCCGGACGGAAAGAGTATCGCGAAATTGCCGATGGACTGCGCGAACAGCTGAAAGAAATGATGGCGCAGGCGGACGAGGCGGAGCCGGAGATTGTGCCGGCGAAGCTGTATCCGTAACTGTGATCGATTGCGGGCCCATCCTAGCTGCACCGACAAAGACGCAGCGAGGGTGGGGCACGGCTGTAGTCGGACCCCAACCCCTGAAGGAACAACCGCAGATCCTTCGGTCGTCGCGACGACCGAAGGATGACAACCACTTGTTGGGGCTGCGCCGGAGCTACGGCACGTGCGTCGGCTTCGGTTCAACCGGATTGAACTGCTTCGCTAAATCCGGAGTGGATTGCACATCGGCTTCCGGCGGATTGACGGCCTTATCGACCTCGACTCCAAAAACATAGCTCGGCCCGAACATGTTGCTGGTGAAGAGCACGAGCTTTTCATCGGGCGAGAAGCGCACGTTGGGCTCTTCGCGGTAGTTGTGATGCGACATGTTCACCAGGTGCTCGGCGTGGAAAACGCCGGGCTGCCAGAAGTCGGGTCCGTTGAGCGTGTCGGGCGTGACGGTCAGCATTTGTGGATGCAAAAGCTCGATCCACTCGCCATCTTTGGCGCGCGCCACCTGGCCGGGATCGCCGCCATCATCGCAGAAGATGTCGAGATCCTTCGTCAGGTTGAAGTGGATGCCCCAGTCGTCACGCTCCATATGGTAAGCGGTTCGCCGGCCGGTCTTCAGGTTGTAGCTGGCAAGGAAGAAGACCTGGCCCTTGGGATACTGCCAGTCGTACCAGAGGGTTTCTCCGTCGAGGCCCCAGAACTCGTGGCCCGCGATTTCGTCGGCCATGGTGCGCTTGTGAATGAGCGTGTTGTGCGTGCCATCGGTGTCGATTGTCCAGATGCGATCGACTTTTTGCCAAGGGCCCTCATGGCAGTACATCAGCAGCTCAGGATCGGTGGGCGAGAAGAGCAGGTGGTTGATCCAGTCGGTGGAGTGAAGCAGGACCTTGATGTCGCCGGGCTTTTCGCCGTTGGGGCCGGGCTCAAGGCGGATGGTGAAGAGCTGAAGGGGCAGGTGCGCGGCCAGGCGGCGCTCCATCATCTGGCCCTTGTCGAGCGCCTGATAGTGCGGCCCCTGCTCGGTGCTGGCCACGCGATTGTCGCCGCCACCCGTGGAGGATTGCGGCCGCGTCGAGTTCTGCCCAAACTCCTGGTTGGGTTGATTGCTTTCGTCGAAGGTGCCGGCGGCGAGAGTTTCGTCGGCGTTGATGCAAACGATCATGTGGCGGGACGGCAGGTCAATGAGCTTACGAATTTTGCCCGTGTAGACGTCGGCTTTGTACACCGAAATGACGTTGGTCGCAGGATCGGCTTGCGTGTAAAAGACGCTGTTGGTTTTGAATCCTGCAACGAGTGCGTGCACGCCGTAGCGGAAGAAGCCGCGCGTGCCGGGCTGGGCGTCGGCGGGCCGCAGCGGGTTGGGGACGATAAGACGCGTCTTCCGCGTCTCCATGTCCATGGCGTGAATGCCGTCGGGCGCAGTGTAGATCATGGTCTTCAGGTCGGGCGTGTAGGCATTCACGTTGAAATAGAAGCCGCCTGAGTTGGGCTCGTCGCTGAGGCGCCAGACGCGGTGGCCGGTATCTTTATCGACCCAGGTTTTGGGAGGATCTGTCTTGGGAGTGTCGGCAGCTCGAACAGCGGCGGGCAAGAGAGTGAGGACGGCGAGGACGGCAAAAGCGAGTCGCGACATGAAGAGCAGCTCCTTGTGTGGGGAAGTGCGGCGGCGGCCCGGCGTCGTTCGGACTAATTGTTTTGCCAGAATCATCGCGCCAGAGAGTTATACACCAGCACGGTTATGGTTGAGAACTGTTTATCAGATGAATTTGATCGCCAACTTTGGCGCGTACGAGGAACGTCGCGTTCTTTGGCAGGTGGCCCGTTCAAATCGTTGCCGCTTTACGATCGCACAAATGTCTGTGCCCCATCGCAGCGTCATCGCGATGAATGGGCGGACAGGCTCACACCCGCTCATCGCAAAAGACGCGATGAACAGGGCACAACTACTAATTTCTTAGTCGGTATCTCCGCGGCTCTTGATTGGGCCACCTGCCGTCAACAAAGTTCTTCAATGTCCCGACCAGCATCGAGCGTCTCTATATCAATAAACGCTACGGCGGGAATCTCAGTAAACCCTGCTGCAATCGAACAAAACAGCCGGTGCAGTCCATCTTTCAGAGAGAAAGGATACGGCCCTGCCATTCTAGTCATTTCGACAGGCGGTAATGCGATGTCTTCGACAAATGCGCGTAAGATGCGTTCAACGCGTTCCCTCGCCGAGATTCCTTCCCAACTGTGGAAGATAGGTGTCCGCGAAATCGGCCCGACATCTCCAATCGGGACCAGACATATACGCCGTTTACCCGCTGCTGCATCGTCACAGCGGTAAGCCGACGCCAAACGGACAAATCTCGACATCCCCGCAGCGGTCCACCATTCATCGGGCAGAGTATCGCCAATTCCGTGGTGCTCAACGTGCATTTAGCTCACCCAACAAAGCGCCTCTTGTTAATAAATGATCTCAATCGTAGCCCAGCTCCAGAACATTCACCGAGTACGGCGCGAAGGTCTGTGTGAATTTGGGGCCGGAGACGGCGATCGTATGTTTCACCGGGACAACTTCGTCGGGATGCGTGATGCTGTTGGTGGCGTTGGGCGTTTTGCCGCTCATCGTGGTGAGCATGGCCTGCGGCGCTATCTTCTTCACACCGGAGAGATCGATAGCGAGCGGCTGCGCGGTTGAGTTGGCGTTGACGACTTTGACGAAAAGCTTGTGCCTGGCGTCATCGCGCTCCGCGACAGCAAAGACGCGCGGCGGCGCGTTGGCCAGGTCGTCGCTGACGACTTCAGTGCCGAGGTTGGATGAGAACATCACCTGCGTCCAGTAGCTGGGCGAACCGTAGCTGGAGAGCGCGTTGTAGCCGATGAGGTCGGAGGCCCACTGCATGCCGCCGGGATTGACGTTAACGAACAGGGGCGCATAGCTGTTCATGATGATCAGATCGCTGTTGCGCTCGAGGCCGGTGAGCCAGGCTGCGTCGCCCAGCGCGGCTTCAAGGTCGGGCGTGGGGTCGCCTTCGCGCGTGGCCCACTCGCCGACGAAGATTTTGGAGCCGCTGCGGCTGGCGGCATCGTAGTGATGCGCCTGCGAGAACGACTCCTCAGCCGACATATAGAAGTGCTCGTCGAGCACGTCGGGCGTGACGCTTTTTACCGGTGTGGTAGCGATGACCTGAAGACTGGGGTAGCGCTGCTTGATGGCGTCGAAGAACTGCTTGAAGCGGCCGTCGTAGGAATGAGAGCGGTCGAACTGGTCTTCGTTGCCCACTTCAACGTAATGCAGCGGGAAGGGCGCGGGGTGGCCGTCTCTGACGCGCTCGGCGCCCCATTTGGTATCGGCGCCGCCCGTGACGTATTCAATTTCGTCGAGCGCGTCCTGGACGTAAGGCTCGAGAGCGGGGCCGGGATCGACGTGATCCTGCGCGAGCGAGTAGCCGGCATAGACGGCGAGCACGGGCTCCATCTTCAGGTCTTCGCACCATTCCAAGTATTCGAGAAGCCCCATGCCGTCGGACGAACGATAGCGCCAGGGGCTGGGGTGCGTGGGCCGGTCGACCCAGGGGCCGATGGTTTTCTTCCAGTCGAAGCGGTCGGGAATATGGTCGCCCTCAAGATAATTTCCTCCAGGCAGGCGCAGGAAGTGCGCATGCATGGCGGCCAGCAGGTTCATGATGTCGATGCGGTTGCCGTCGGCGCGATTGTGATAGGTGGGCGGAAAGAGCGAAACGAGGTCGAACCAGACGGTGGCGGGCTGAGCGATGGTGAGGATCAGGTGGTTGTTCGACGAGGCAGGCGCGTCGCCGGTTTTGAAGGTGTAGGGGTACTGCTTCCAGTCGCTGGTGAGGCCAGTGACGGTGGTGGTGGCAGCGACGACGCCGGTCTGATCGTTCTGCAGGCTGATGGTGACGGCGAGGCCGGGCGTGTCGGACTTGGCGTAGAACGAGCCGCTGTAGGAGGAGTGCGGGCGCACGGGGATGCCCCAGTAGCCATCGTTTTCGACGCCGGCCGGATCGTTCTTGTCGGCTTGAGAAACTGTGACGCGCAGGCTGCGCGGCAGCGCTTCGCTGGGCCCGGTGGTTTCGTCGGTGGAGATGTTCACCCTGGAGTTGCCGCGCGCCACCATGGGCCAGTGATTGAGCGAGCCGAAGCCGCGGCCAATGGCGCGGTCGCGCACCAGTTCACCGTAGATGCCGCCGTCGTAGGAGTAATTGATCTCCTCGGTCATAAGGCCGTAGAAGGTGGGACTGACCTTGGCTGTGGGGTGATCGACTCGAATGGTGAGCGAGGGTGCTTGCGCCAACAAGCTCAAAGGCGCCAGGAGAGCGAGGACGAGAGCGGCGGATGCGGCTTGCTTTTTCATGACCCCGCCATCGTAATGGGGAGGCGCGGCGTTTGACAATCTGGGAAACGCTTACTGGACGACAGCCAGTAGCCTGGAGCCGGTAGCTTGTAGCTGACGGCCATTCGCCTGCAACCATCAAGATGAATTTGTTCTGAGACGAGCTACAAGCCACAGGCTACCAGCTACAAGCTGCTTTCGATGGCGGCGGCGATGGCGTCGCGTACCGAGTCGGGCAAAGCCGGCATGGCGCCGGATTGCGAGGCAACCCATCCACCCCAGCGATTGCCGGCCTGGTTGAGCGTGGCCAGACCGGCTCCACGCAAGAGATAGTGCGCGAGAGCCGCGGTAAACGCATCCCCGGCGCCGACGGCGTCGGTGACTTTGACAGGGAAGCCGGGATGCTCGTCCCATTCGTCGCGCGTGGCCAGCAAGCTGCCTCGGCTGCCGCGCGTGATGGCGACCAACTGCAGTGCAGGGAAGGCCTGCAACAGGCGCTCAGCAGCGAGGCGCAGAATTTCGTTGCGCGCAGGTGCGGGGTCCGGCGGGTGCGCTTTGTCGAGGCTGACGTCGAGCAAGTCAATCCCGAGCAAGTCGAGTACGAGCGGCACCTCGGCGTCGTTCATTTTGACAACGGTTGCCAGTTCGAACGACTCCTGCAGCACTTCAGCGGAGTAGAAGGGCGCGCGCAGGTTGACATCGAAGATGCGGATGCAGGAGGCGGAAGCTTCGGCGGCGAGCGTCTGGATGGTTTGACGCGAATGCTGGTTGCGCTGCGCGAGCGAGCCGAAGCAGATGACATCGGCGCGAGCGGCCAGCTGGATCCAGTCGTCAGTGAGATCCATAAAATCCCACGCCGCCGGTTCGTTGATGGTGTAGCTTGGCTCGCCGAGGGGAAAACTGACGGTGACGCGGCCGGTATCGTGGTACGGATCGACTTCAAGGTAGCCGGTCTCGACGGGCAGGGGATCGAGGTGATCGACGGCCTGGCGCCCAAGGTCGTCGCGGCCGATGCGGCTGAGGATGGCGGCGCGGTTGCCGAGGCGGGCGGCCATGACGGCGAAGTTGGCGGGGGCCCCGCCGAGCCGCGGACCTTCAGGCAGCATGTCCCAAAGCAGTTCGCCGATTCCGAGAATTAAGTGCGGTTCGTGCATATCAAGAATCAGGGACTCGCGGTCAGGGAACAGGGAATAGTAAAACAACAACCGAACGCCATGGAATTCCTGATAGCCCGCGTTCGTTTCTTGCTTCTGAACATCTTTGTTCCTGAACTCGCTTACCCACTTTTTTTCTACTCCCTATTGGCTGCCGGCTACGCCCTACATGCTGTCTTTCCCCGTCCAGCGGTAGATGGAGCAGTCTTCCCAGCTGGTGGCGGCGTATTCAGCGCCGGGTTGGCGTTTGAGAATGGTGCGGTCGGCGACAACGTCGGCATGAGACCGCCGGATGGGCCCGCGGAACAGCCTAGTAAAACCGGGCACGCGCGCCAGCACCTTCTCCTGTTCGTTGTTGATATACAGGATATCGAGTTCGCCCGGCCGGCCGGCAAATGCCCGGCTCCATGCGCGTAATAAGCGCAGCAGGACTGGGCCGCCAAACGGATTGAAGAGAAAAACGACGCAAGGGCCGGAAGGAAGAGGGAAATCGGCAGCATCGCGGCAGTGCATACGCATGGGTGCATGGGCGCGGCCGGCCGCACGCCAGCGCGTCATGTTTCTGCGGCCTATGCGCGCGAGAACAGGATGCAGTTCGACTCCAACGACCGCGCGGAAGGGGTGCGCGGAGGCCAGAAGCATAGCGCGACCCATGCCTGCACCGAAATCGACGAATGTGTATGCGTCGAGCGGCGCGATGGAACGGCAGCGCCGCCAGCGCACGATGATGCTTTCAAAAACCGAAGGAGCAATGGCGTAGTAGGCCGTGAAATGGCGATCGTTCCGGTGACCAAAGGCGAGGTTGCGCCCGGCGACCAGGCCGCTGGTGCGCACGCCGAATTCCAGGTCGAATGGATGGCGGATGAGGCCATTCTTGACGGAAAGTCCCGGCAAGAGGCGCGGTTCTGTTTTGCTCTTTGCAGTCTTGCCTGGCGCGCCCATGCTCACGGATGAACGTTAGCACAGGATGAGTGGCAAAATGAAGAACCGCGCGAAGCCGATGCCCGTGATGGAATGGCCCGTAGCCGTAAAAACGTGGGGAAGACGAGGGCGCGGATTGGGGAAGCGTACACCGGGTTTCTTCTTGACGCATGCGTTACACATCTGTAAGACTGCGGGCGCGCAATTGCGGCCTGGACGAGCACCTTCTACAAGAGGCCGCAGGCGGAGAGTGGAGCGCACATCTGGATCAGTGTGCAGGCACTCTGAATGCGGGCCCCTTAGCGAAACACCACGATCGATCAAGGAGGGATCCATGAAGAAATACTTCGCGGAACTTGTGGGAACGTTCATTCTGGTGCTTTTCGGAGTTGGAACGGCGGTGGTTGCCGGCGATAAGGTGGGTATCCTCGGCATTGCGTTTGCGTTCGGACTGGCGCAGGTTGCGGCGATCTATGGGATTGGCCCCATATCGGGCGGGCATGTGAACCCGGCGGTGAGCCTGGGAGTTTGTGTGGCCGGCCGCATGACCGTGAAAGACATGATCGGGTATTGGGTCGCGCAATGCGTGGGCGCAATTCTTGCCGCATGGGTCTTGCTGGTGATTGCAGTGGGCAGCACTGGATACAGTCTGGCAGCAAACGGGCTGGGGCAGGACGGATGGGGGCCGGGTTATCAAGGCGGCTACAACATCGAGTCGGCTATTCTGTTCGAATTCTTTGCCACAGTGATCTTCGTCATCGTGATACTTGGCTCAACGCAGAAGAGCGCGCCCACGGGATTCGCGGGCCTCGCCATCGGCATCACGCTGCTGGCCATCCACATCTTCGGCATTCACATCACTGGGGTCAGCGTAAATCCGGCGCGCAGCCTGGGACCGGCTCTGTTCGCGGGCGGGCAGGCAATCCGCCAGTTGTGGCTGTTCCTGGTAGTTCCCAGCGTTGGCGGCATCGTGGCGGGACTGCTGTTCCGGACGAAGATGCTTGAAGCCGATTGAGACAAAAGTGAGCACGGCAGTTCGGGGAGCGGCTTTGAGAGGCTGCTCCCCGAAGTTGTTTGCGGTTGCCGAGTCCGCCGCCACAAGCGATCAGCGACCGGACATGCCGTGAACAGCCTCAAGCTCAGCGACATATTCGACCACCGCTTCGCTCCAGCCGTCGATGTGCGTCCACGGGCCGTAGCCAACGCCGTTCTGGTTTGAAGCGACGTTGATCATGTAGCCCTTGCCACGTGGCGCCGGCACATTGTCGTGCGACTGCTCGTCGGTGATGACGACGAGGCGATCGTAGCCCGAGCGGCAATCGGCTTCAACGAATTCGAGAGCCTTTCCGAGATACGTGCCCGAGTGCGGCTGGCTGGCTTCGAGCGCGTCGCGCAACGCCATGCCACGGCGCGGCGGCACCAGCTTTGCGTAATCGGAGAAGGTGTAGATCGTAGCCTTCTCGGCGATCTCGCGCAACAGGATGGCCAGGCCGTATGCCGCATCGGTACGACGCATCTCAGAACGACGCGAGAGCGGCGCCTCCATGGAGCCGGAAACGTCGACCAGCAGCACAGTGTGGCCGGGCAATCTGGAGATACGACCTTCGAGCGAGCGAAACATCGCGAACTCAAGAGGCTGTTCCCACTGCGGAGCAACGCGCGCCGCCGCCAGGAAACGGAAGGGAAGTACCCGTTCCGTCTTCATGGTGGCGAGAGCCTCAAGCACCAGCTCTTCGTTCACGCCGGCCTGCCGCAGATTGCGCAGATTGCGCAGCAAGGCCAGGGCGCCGAGCTTGTGCTCGGTGAGCAGGCGCTCCCAGACGTCACGCTTTGCGACGGCGCGATCACCTTCTGTAGTCTCGTCGCGACCAGCAGCGGAGAGCGCCACTTCCCAGGTATCGGGCGTGGCCAGCTCGTTGTCGACCAGGCGCTTCCACAAGGCGGCCTGTGCTTCGTCTATCGGCCGTGCGTGGCACAGAAAGAGCACGTCGCGCAGACGCACCACCCCGGCACGGTCGTACTTGGCCAGCGCGTATTCGTCGAACTTGCCGAACGCTGCGGCCAGGCCTTTCTTCACCTGCGCGGAGAGCGGCTCGCGTCCGCCTGCCCAGTAGATGGCAACAAACTCGCTCAACTCGTCGGCACGCTGGATGACGCGCGCGAGTGTTTCGGCAACGAGGCCGCGATGCGTAGTCAGGCGCGCCATCTCGCGGACGAGAAGAAGCGGCGCGTGGCGCAACTTCATGCGCTCGCGGGCTTCAACGGCCAGAGCAGCCACCTTCTCCGCAGCGACGCGAGGCACAAGCTCGTGGATGCGGCCGGCGATCTGTACACCGTCTTCGTAGAACTCGCCCTCCCACAACATGCAGGAGAGGACGGAACGACGCAGAGCCTGCTCCGGAGTGATATTTGCGGCGCGCGCTCCCTCATGGGTACGGCGCGGCTTGAAAAGGTTCAGGCGCATGGCGCCTCCTTTCTGAATCAACCAAGGATAAACCGCTGCCGGGGAATAGACGGACGCGATACGCATCGCAAAGTTGCATTGCGGCAGGAATCGAACCTGCTTGCAGCCGGAAGTATCCGTGGCCTGCACCACCGGCAGTTTCTGTTGTGTCAGTCGAAGGCAGCAGATGCCGCCTCATCGTCTTCGTTGTCGTCGTCCGTTTCAGCTTCAATCGCTGGAACGGCTTGGGTGACAGTTGTGAAACCGGTTGTTCTCTTTGAGACTCGCACGGAACCAACTTTAATCGCCAACTTTTGCATCTGGCGCCAGTCGGGACGATGCTTGTCGGTGAAATTAGTACAGTCAAGCACGGTGAACGGAACGACGATGCTCGGGTAGGCATTGGTGCAAATCACAAGCCGATCCGACTCGCGATATCCTGTAATGCATTGACCCAATTTGCAACGCATGCACAAGTGCTGGTTGCCGACCGGTGTCCCGTCTTTGATTTTCAATTTGCCCATGGTAATGCATTTCTAATCCGGCGGGGCCGGAAGGTTCCTGCCAGGGAAAATCGGACGCGGAAGTTGGAACTCTGAGCTACGGCAGTTCGAAAGCTACCGGCAGGATTTGAACCTGCGACCCAGCGTGACAAGCTGCGCTCTACCGAAGTATCCGTGGCCTGCGCCACTGGCAGTTCGTTATAGTTGCGGGCGAAGTCATCGCCCAGGACAAGCTATGGCCGGGGAACAAGCGGGACGGTATCGGTGCTCTGCCACTGAGCTACTGAAGCTTGCACCTCAGGCGGGAATCGAACCCGCGACCACCGGCTCTCAAGGCGAAGTAACCGCGCCCTACGCCACCGACCGAATGAATTGTGAAACAACTACCTGCGCGAAGCATTGCGCCGGGGTACAAGCGAAAAGAGCGCAGGATTCTAACCCTGCGGTTGGCAGAAGAAGTAACTCTCTTCTTTCGCCACCGGCGCAACAACTTAGTAAGTCTGAGTTAGCGGCATAAGTTACCGCGTGCGCCGCATTCGTTAACTCGGCGCCGAACAACCCAAGCCAGTTCGATGAAACACTGCCTCCGAGGGAACAAGCGAAGGCAGCGCTGCGTTGTCGAGGCGATGAAACTGTCTTCTACGCCACTCGGAGGATTATGACTTTGCGATCAGGATGCGCAGGAGGAATAGCCGCTGGCGGCTCAGAGGCAAGCGACGAAGCACGCCCGGCGGCCGGTCAGGCTCTTATCGAGCCATCCTGGCCTGTGCATCGAGATTTGCGTTTCGTTCAACATCGGGCGTTCTCCTACGCAGTACTTACTCTGCCATAAGTGCTGAATAATTACAAGGACTTTGATGCAATATTCTTCAACTTATCCATAGTTACTGGTTTCTAAGGAAGAGAAGTGCCGATTGGTAATTGCAGATTTGCGGTTATACCGTCGCGATGAAACGCAGCCGAACGTAGTCGGCGGTCCAGCGGCCATCTTTGTCGCGCAGGACAGGGGCCAGTAGAGCAACGGTTTCTTCGACAACGATGTCGCGCAGATCGCCGGGGAGATTGTCGAGCGTGCCGCGGCAGAAGGTATTCAACCATCCTGCCATGCCGCCTTCATTGAGCAGAGTAGGGCGAGGGAAGTGCAGGATGCGCTTCACCGTGAATCCGTGGCGCTCGAGGCGTTGCCGGTACCCATCTTCAGTGGGGTAATAGTTGCCGCGATCACCAAGCTTGGCAAATCCGTGCTGCGCGAGGACAGCGGCAAAGGCCACGCGGATGGCGGCAATATTGCCGTGACCGCCCATCTCGGCCACAAAACGGCCGCCATGCCGGAGGACGCGGTGTACCTGCGCGAGCATGTCATCCTGGCCGCGGATCCAGTGGAGCGCAGCGTTGGAGAAGACCGCTTCAAAAGTGTGATCGGGATACGGCAGCTTCTCGGCGCTGCCTTTATCGGCGTTCACGCCTCGCGCGCGGGCCGCGGCTACCATTTTTGCCGAGGCGTCAAGGCCGGTTACCGTGGCACCGCTGGCGGCGATGCGCACCGTCAATTGTCCGTCGCCACATCCGAGGTCGAGGATGCGTTCACCAGGCTGCGGATCGAGCCACTCGATGACGCCGCTGCCGAGTTGAGGGACGAAGGCGGCGTTTTGCGCGTACGATTCGGGGTCCCAGGTTTGCGGCAAAGATGACCTCCACATTGAATTCGGGAAGATGGTAGATGCGAGCCGGACAACTTCACTTCGGTGCAGGGAACTGAGTGCGGCTGCACCGGGGGAGATGCCTGAGTTTGTGTAAAGGGCTCAAAGCGATTGTACGGGCAACAGCGTGAGATCGTCGACGAGGCCGACCTCTTTCTGCACGAACGGCTCACCATAGCGCACGCCCGCAAGCAGGCCATAATGGCGCGCCTCGGCGAAGGTGCGCTCACGGATCTCTTCTTCAGGCACGAAGAGACCGCTGCCGGCGGATTGATTGACATATTGCGAGCGGTAGGCCATCAGCGCCTGATGCCGCTGCTCGATGAAGGGCGTGATGTCGACGACAAAACTGGGGCGCACATCAGCATACAGGCTGGCATAGACAATCTTGAACGGTCGATGCGGATCAGCGCCGGTATCAATCTTCTTCAGTCCGGAGAGAAAGCACGCTTCGTAGCCGAGCGTGGCCACGATTGCATGATCGGGGTGGCGGGCTTGCCAGTAGGGAAGAATGACGACTCGCGGGCGAAGACGGCGCACAACGCGGGCGATCTCGATACGGTTTTCAAGTGTGCTGGCGAGGGCGCCGTCAGGAAACGCCAGCGCCCGCCGCCAGCCGACGCCGAGAATGCGCGCGGCTTCTTCGGCTTCGCGGGCGCGGTCATCGGCGGTGCCGCGAGTGCCGGATTCGCCCTGCGTGAGGTCGAGAATGGCAGTATTGAGGCCGCGCGCCGCCATGCGCAGCAAAGTCCCGCCGCACGTCTGCTCCACATCATCGCGGTGGGCGGCGATGGCCAGAACATCGGCGCGGAAGTCAGGTGCTTCGCCAGGCATGTTGATTATCCTAAGACATTTTTGCGGTATGGACCGCAATGCGGCGATCGGTGCGTGGGCCAACGGGACGAAAACCGGTCCTCGGAGGCTGAAGTCCCGATCGAGATTATGCCGGAGTGTGGTGCGGACTGAAACCCGTACCCTTCAATCAGTAAACAGTATTGTCGGCATCGGTGGTCGCGTCCATGTAAGCCACGTCGTATGCGGTGCCCGTCACAGTGACGAACTGATTGTCGAGCGAAGAGCCGTCTTTGGTGGAATAGATGTACACCTGTCCACCTTCGGCGGCATAAATCTTGTGCAGCCCTTCGACGGCGGCGATGCCGGTGGCGTCACCAATGTAGGGTTCGAGCAGCACGACCTTCTGCGTCGAGGTGTTGTACATGGTGAGGCAGCCGTAGCCTCCGGCCGGATTGGCGGCATAGCGCACGCCGGTGGTGCAGCCCTTCATGGCGATCCACAGCGTGTTGTCGTCCGCCTCGATCATGCGGCTCGGGGCGCCAGGCTGGCCGTCGCTGATGGCCACGGGACTGCCGGCAGTATTGTTGCTGAGATTGACCACGGTTAGATTGCCGGCGAACAGGGTCTGCCCCTGGACGCTCTGCGCCTGCTGGCCGACAACGTACATGGTGGAACTGTCAACCAATGCGTTACTGGCGCCTCCTGGGATGGGAATGTTGACCATGGGCGCCGCATGGGAGTTAGGACAGGCGCCGTTCGCAGGAAGATTACACGGAAGCAAGCCGGACTGCTGGCCCGAGAGAAAGATCATGGGCGCGACGGGGACCACCGAGATGGAGGCTGTGGTTCCGCCGCACTCCGGCCCGCAGTTGAGGATGTAGGCCTTGCTGCCGTCGGGAGAGTAGACGGCTTTGATAGGGCGATCGAAGACCAAAGGCGCGCCGTAGTATTGGGTGACACCGGCTCCGTCGACATAAGAGTTGTCGGGGCTCTGCATCTGGAACAGACACCATGTGGGCGCGTTCTGCGGTTCGCAGTCGACGGCGGCCTTGGGCCAGGTGGAGGGCCCGCCGGAGTAGGCAGCAGTTTGCGCAGCGGTGAGCTGGCGGGGATAGTAGCCGTAGTTTGAGTTCTGCACGAAAGCCATGGACACGGAGCCGCCCGGGTTAACGCTGACGCGATACACGCCGGGCAGATTCATAGGCAATGAAGTGCCAGAACCCAAGCCCACGATGGTGAAGAAATGGGCGCTCTGGCTGGCGGCGAAGACGTATTCCCTGTTGCGCGTAATGAAGATGCTCGATGAGGGGCCGTTCAGGTTGCCCACCGGATTCGCAGTCTTTTCCCCCTGGTAATCGGCAACGGTGAAACTGCCGTCGCCTGAGCCGTAGATGGCGCCGGCCTGCTCCTCGGGCATGTTCTGAATGGTGATGGGCAGCGCGCCGCCGAAGCCTGATATTTCGAATGCGGCGGGCTCGCCGGCATAGCCGCTGCGCTCGTCATAGTAGGCGTCGACGATTTGCAGGGAACCCTTGGCGAGAATGCCAGGGTTCTGAATCGCAATCATGACGCGATTCTTGAGCTTGCTGGGGGGTAATTGACGGCCGGCAAAGTAGTATTCGGTGCCGCAACCTGCCAGGGCAACGGCGGCGGCCAAAGCTGCGCTGGCGCAAATCCAAAGACTTCTCTTCTTCAAAATCCCAACCCTCGATCGGTAGCGCGGAACGAGCCGCTGCGTAAGCAAATGAATGACAACATGGGCGCACTGGAAGGCGCGAAACCACTGAGTCTTGAACCGGTTTCCATCCAGGCTATGACTCTCGAAGTATAACAAAGCAAGCCGGTACTTCGGCGCGCTTGAAGCGGACTGAGTTGTGAGCATTGCAGCACTGCCGGCCCTCTCAGGCAGAGCTTTCGAATGAGGAGGTCGTTCGGGCTGATGGAGGGCGTGCGTGCCGGGATAGAGGCCGTTCTGGTGCGTCCCCGCTGGGTATGCGATAGCATGTCATCAGAATGACCCGGTTCGCTGAAATCTTTGCCGGCAGCCCTCTGCTCGCCGACGGCGCGATGGGCACTTTGCTCTACGCGCGCGGCGTGTTCATCAACCGCTGCTACGACGAATTGAATCTGTCGGACCCCCACCTGATTTTGTCGGTTCACGAAGAATATTTGCAGGCAGGTGCGGAGATTCTTGAAACCAACACATTCGGCGCCAACCGCTTTCGGCTGACGCGTCACGGATTGAGCGGGAAAGTCACCGAGATTAACGCGGCGGGCGTGCGGCTGGCGAGGCAGGCGGCGGAGCAACTGAAAGAAAAGCAGGCGGGCGGCGCGTGGGTAGCCGGTTCCGTGGGACCGCTGGGCGTGCAACTGGAACCACTGGGTAAGACCGGCCTGGACGAGGCCAGAGAAGCTTTTGCCGAGCAGATTGCCATTTTGACAAAAGGCGGGCCGGGGCAGGGCGTCGACCTGCTGATTGTGGAGACCATGCCGGCGCTGAATGAAGCGCGGCAAGCCCTGGAGGCGGCCAAGATGGTGGCGCCGCAAGTCCCCGTGCTGGTGATGATGACGGTGGATGATGAGAGCGAATGCCTGGACGGAGCCTCGCCGGCGCAGGCGGCGGCGCTGCTGACGGAGTGGGGAGCGGATGCCGTAGGCGTGAACTGCTCTACGGGGCCGGCGACCGTGCTGACGGCGATTGAAGCCATGCGCGGGGCGACTGCTTTGCCCCTCGCGGCCATGCCCAACGCCGGAATGCCGCGAGCCGTGGAGGGCCGCAACGTGTATCTCTGCTCGCCCGAACACATGGCCAGCTTTGCGCGCAAAGCGATTGCGGCAGGCGCACAGCTTGTGGGCGGGTGCTGCGGCACCACGCCGAATCACATTCGCGCCATGCGGTCTGCGATTCGCGCCATGGAAGAGCAGCCGCATGTAGAGGCAGCGGGCGCGGCGCCGGCGGTGAGCACAGAAACGCCTCCCGCGCCCCTGGCGCAGCGCTCGCGACTGGGCGCGCTGATCGCAGAGGGCAAATTCGTCACGCTGGTTGAGGTTGTGCCGCCGCGTGGCATCGATTGCTCGAAGGAGATTGAAGCAGCCCAACTGTTTGCGCGGCTGGGAGCGCACGGCATCAATGTTTACGATGCCGCGCAGGCTTCGGCGCGCATGAGCGGGCAGAGCCTCTGCATTCAGATTCAGCAGCACACGGGGATGGACACGATTCTGCATTACCATTGCCGCGACCGGAATCTGTTGTCGATCCAGTCGGATTTGCTGGGAGCGTCGTCGATCGGCCTGCACAATCTTCTTTGCGTGACCGGTGAACCGGCCAAGCAGGGCAATTATCCTGACGCGTCTCAGGTATTTGACGTTGACTCCATCGGTTTGGTGAACATCGTGCAGCGGCTGAACCGCGGGCTCGATATCGGCGCCAATTCGATTGGCGCCAGCACCAACTTCACGATCGGCGTGTCGGCTAATCCCGGCGTGCCCGACATTGAGCACGAGCTGCGGCGATTCGCTTACAAGGTTGAAGCGGGCGCCGAGTACGTGATTACGCAGCCGGTCTTCGACCTGCGGCTGTTGGAAGAATTCCTGGACAGGATTAAGGATCACCGCATTCCGCTGATCGCCAGTGTGTGGCCGCTCACCAGCCTGCGGTACGCAGATTACATGAAGAACGATTTGCGCATTGCCATGCCGGAGGAAATCATGTTGCGTCTGGCGCAGGCGGGCACGCCTGAAGCTCTAAGCGCCGAGGGAATCAAGATCGCGCAGGAGATGGTGGAGGCGGTGCGGCCATTCGTGCAGGGTGTGCAGGTGAGCGCGCCGTTCGGCAACTACCAGGCTGCGGCCGAGGTGATCCACAGTTTGCTGCCGCAGGCCTGATTGGGCGCATTCTCAATCCGTGCTGAATTCGGCCCGGGTGTATCATCCTTGGCGTACCAGAAAACCTGGGTGGCCAGGCTGTCTGTAAGACCGACGGCTCAGAGGAGGCATCCTCGCATGTCAGACGGATTCACGATTGGTGCAGCCAGCTATGCGCCTACGATCTTTCAATGCCCAAACTGCGATGAAACAATCGATGCGCAAGCCGAAACCTGCCGCTTTTGCGGCGCCAAGGTGGATCGCGAAGCAGCGCTTGAAAGCGCACTGCGGTTATCGAAGATCAACCAGGCATGCAGCGACGCCAGTTACATGCGGTCAACGACGCTCACGTTGCCGGTTTTCTTCGGACTTCGCTTCGTTCCGTTCATTTCGCTGGTGGGGACAATCGGCTTTATAGGATTGTTGATCGGCATTCCGATCTGGGCGATCATCTGGTGGCGCAAGTACTCCGCAATTGTGACGACGGACGCCGATTTTCTGAAAGCGCGGCGAACAGTCATGCTCATCGCCATCTTTGTCCCAATCGTCTTGGTGTTTTTTGTGATCGCTCCGTTTCTGCTGGGGATCCTGATTGGGCTGCATCGATAAACGAGGCGTTCAAGCGCCGGCCTGACCCGCGATGGCGTGGGACAACCTCATCGGTGGCATAACACCTTTTTCCCATTGCAAATTGCGCAAGCTCTTGCAATCTTTTGATAGCTCCTATTTCAGTTCATTCGACTCCGGAGCAGCGATTGCGTCCTGGGGAGGCGCTTGCAGGTGGCAGACGGGCTTGTGCTTGATGGTGCATCCGAGGAACTGGATGTGTTTGAATGCCCGAAGTGCGGGCAAACGATCGACACATCGGCGGATGTGTGCCGATTCTGCGGCGCCAAGATAAACCACGATGAGGCGGAAAAGGCTGCGCATCTTCTTGCCAGGGTCGACCAGGCATGCAGTGACGCGAGCATTGTCCGATATACGGCGGCGACCGCGTTCTGTTTAGCGGTGGGCACCGTGATCGGGCTCTTGCGCAATCCTCGATTCATTGAGCGCGTGGGGTTTCAAAACGTTGTTGCCGGTTTCTGCGTACTGGTCCTTCTGGTGTCGTCGCCATTTCCCATCTGGGCATTGCGCTGGTGGAGCAAATACGCAAAGCTCGCGAGTGACGATGAGGATCTTCAGACTGACCGCAAGATGGTGCGGGCCGCAGGATTGATCGCGACTGCCTCACTGGTGACTTTTGGTTCTCTCCTGTGCCTCATTCTTCTGCTCAAGGCCAGCCACGGTTAGGCGCAAGAAATGATTTGATGCCAAAAACCATCGGGCGATGTTGCACCTCACCTCGCCGGCACGATCCATTATCCTGTGAAGCGGTATAGGATGGAGTTATCGCCATGCCGACCTTTGAGGAATCGCTCAAAAAACTGGAAACGATCGTCGATCAACTGGAAAAGGGCGATCTGGCGCTGGAAGACTCGCTCAAGCTCTTTGAGGAGGGCGTGGGCCTGTCAGCAGCGTGCAAAAAAGAGCTGGACGCCGCCGAAGGCAAGGTGCAGAAGCTGGTGAAGCAACGCGACGGGTCGCTCAAGCAGGAGCCGTTTCCGACCGAGAAGTCCTCGTAATCTCAAAACGCATAGAGTTTTGACAATCAGTCGACTCTAGTTACGCAGCCGCCAGTTTGGTGTGCCTGCCGTAGTCGGCCGCGAGCTGGAGCAGCGATTCATCCTGCTCGCGGGCTGCGGCAATTTGCACGCCGCCCGGTTGGCAGGGAATCGTGATTGCAGGCACGCCAGCCAGGCTGAACGGCGATGTGTAGCGCAACAGTTTGCTGCGTGTCTGGCTGTGGTCCGCCTTTGCTTCGAGTTTTGCCACAGGCGCACAAGGCAGCAGGATGAGCTCGTGTGCGGCAAACAGATCGTCCATGCGCGCGCGAAATTCAATATGACGTCGGCGAAGCGCGGCGATTGCTTCAGGAGAAAAGCTCGCACCCCACTTCAAGCGATCGCGGATGGACTGCTCATGAGGAAGAAAGTCGCTACGCTCGTATTTGCCGGCATAAAGCTTCGCTGCTTCAGACGCCTGTAGCGGTGCGAAGATTTCGACAGAATCAGCCCACCAGGAAGTGTCGATTTCGCGTGCTTCAAGCCCGAGAGCCTGGAGGTTGCGAATGACGCCGCGAAAAGTCTCCACGATCTGCAGCTCGCAATCGTGGAGGAAGGAATCAGGAACGTAAGCGAAGCGCGTGAAGTTTCGGGCAGGCGCGGCATCGGCGGGCGCGAAGGGCGCGGCGAGCAGCGGTGCGTCTTCAAGGTCGCGGAACAGCCAACCGAGGGTGTCGAACGATTCGGCAAGATGCGCGCCGCCGCGCCAGTCGCCGCGGCCCAGCGTCGAACGATAGCCGGCCAGCCCGCACAGCGCGGCAGGTACGCGAACTGAACCTCCAGTATCGGTGCCGATTGCAGCCAGAGCCGAGCCCTCTTGCACGCTGGCTGCGGCGCCGCTGGAGGAGCCGCCGGTGAGCGCGGTGGGATCGCGCGGCTGCAAGCAATCGCCGAACTCGGGATTCTCGCCCGTAATGCCATAAGCCAACGCATGAAGATTCGACTTGCCCATGATGACGGCGCCGGCGGCCCGCAACTGCTCGACGAGCCATGAGTCGCGCGCGGCAACTCCGATGCGGTCGCGGTAGAAAACTGTTCCGCACGTGGTAACGGCGCCGGCCAGATCGAAACAATCCTTCACTGAGATAGGTATTCCCCAGAGTGCCGCGCGGCCGTCGCCGAACGGGCCTCCGCTGGCGGCGGGCATGGCTTCTGCGCGTCCAGCTTCAGCACACGTCCAAGCCACATCCTGCCAAAGGTAGACATTACGCCCGGCGTTTCGGTTGGAGCGAGCCGCGGAAACTAAAGCGAGTTCGGACGGCAGCGCATGTCCGGCCGCCAGGGCGCGGCGAAGATCGCGTATATTCCACGCGGGAGCAGTCATAGTGGAATTCTATTCGCTGGCGAGAGGGCGCTCGCGCCGTTTCACGAGCCACGCACCCGCGTGGAAGGCTTAGGCGGGGCTGGGCACAGGCGGGGAACGCCTAGCGCTCGATGGTGGCCTCGATGGTACCATGCGGTTCGTCAATGGGCACAAAGATGTGATTGGGGTTGTCGAGGCCGAAGGGTTGCAGGTTGGCGAGCAGGTGGTGCAGATTGGGCATGGAGAGATGAATGCGCGCAATTTCAGGAGCGGCCTCCAGTGCGGCCTTGCCCATATCGAAGAGTGTGTGCTGCACGCTCATGCTATCGTGCTCGGCAAAAATCCTGAGCAGCGTGCCGACAATGCGCTGGCGGACCATTGCGTAATCGGGTGAATTCGCCGCGTAGTCCCACTGGATATTCGCGCGTGTGCCAAAGATGCGATCGGTCGCGGGTTGCAGCGTCGTAAGTTTGTCCTGCACGTAGCCGGTGAAGGCCGAACGAGCGGTCTTGAGGATGGTGAGCCCATCGATACCTGACGTCAGCTTCCAGGGGCCGCTCTTTTCGCCTGCGGCATGCACCGTGTTAAGCGCGGTCCCTCGTAGGATGAACGTGGTGGCGTCTGGCTTGCCGTCGATCGCCATCCGCTCCCAGGGTTTCTCCTCCACAGTGATGCTCACTTTGGATATCTGCGCGTTGTTGCCGAGAAAATAGCCGCCGAGCTCCGTGGCGAACTCTTCGATGCTGGACGCCTTTGATCCGCGCGCGACAAAGTAAACAGTGTTCTTCATGGTGTCAGTGGGAAGAACCTTGCTATTGTCGGCCTGCGTGTAGGAGGCCTCGAAATCTCCGTACAGCATTACGTGCACGGTCCACTCATCGAATTGGTTGCGGTCGCCGAGGCGCGTGATCCGCGACAGGCGCACGCGGGACTTGCCGTATCGGTTTGCTGCCAGTTTGGCCATGTCTTAGCTTCCTCGGTAGGTGGTGTAGCCGTTGTCGCTGAGCAGAAGGGGAAGATGATAATGTGCCTCGCCGCCGCAGTTGAAGGTGATGGAAATTTCAGGATAGATGCTCACGCGGCCGAGCTCTTCGAAGTAAGCTCCAGTGGAGAAAGTGAGCCGGTAAAGGCCGGGCTCTGCATTTTCGTCGAGGCCCCGGCATCGTCCATCGGGATCGGTGACTCCGGTTGAGACTTCAACCCAGTCGCCGGGGGCGTCCTGCACAAGTTCGCTCGAATCGTCGTCGGACGAAACTTCGATCCAATTGCCGCCTTCCTGTCTTTCAAGGAGTACCGCAATGCCGGCGGCGGGTTTGCCGAGCACGGTATCGAGCACGTGTGTTGTGATGATGCTCATTGGACCAACCACTTTCCTAAGCGGATTTGCATGATCTGGCGCTGCTGTTCGGCGGCCTGGCGCAGTTCGCTCTCCCGGGTGCCAGCGAGGCGGTTCTTCAGAATGGCCAGCATCTCTTCGGCGCTTTTGCCTGAGGCGCACACGATATACGTGAAGCCGAAGCGTTGCAAATAGGCCTTGTTCCCGAGGGCAAGTTCATCGAGCACGTCTTCCCCGGCGGCGCTCGCACGCGACTGTTCCTGCCGCGACCATGCAGCCGACTGGCCCGGCGTCTCTACTTTACGCTCGCCGATGCGCGGATGGCAGGAAAAGGCTTCGAGCCAGTCCGGCTCCCCCATCATGTCCCAAATGCGGTCGGCGGATTCACGCAACTGTTCTACCGTGCCGATGGGACGCAGCGCCACCATCGCTGCCGCCCAGCGCTTCGATCCGCAGCAAGCCAGCATCGCCTCAAAAGCCGAGGCTTCGTCAGCGCTATTCCAGGCGGCGAGCGCGGAGTTCAAGCGCGCAATCCTTCGCGGCGCAGCTCGAGCAGAAACTCGTCAAGCAGATTCGTGGCAACGCGGCGACGGTAATCAGCGGTCGAGCGGATGTCGTCGATGGGCTGGACCTCGGAGAGAAGTGCCTGGCGCGCAGCCAATACGGTTGCGCGGGAAATGTTCTGGCCGAGGAGAGCGGATTCTGTCTGCCCCAGACGGATAGGAAATGGCGCGAGGCTTGCCGCGGCCAGGCGAATTTCATGAATGACATTTTGCTCGACCAGCGCGGTAGCGCCGAGGGCGACCTTGGCGATGGCCATGGCGCGGCGCGTGCCTACCTTGCGCAAATATTGTTTGTGCCGTGCAAAGCGCCGCTGCAGATGAATGGCATAGAGCAACTCGTCGGGTGCGAGCACGTTAGACTTGTAGCCGGTGTGAAATTCGCAGTAGGGAAGTCGGCGCCTTCCGCGCACGGAGATCATCTCGATTTCAGCGTCGTAGGCCAGCAGCGCGGGCGAAGAGTCTGCGGCGGGAGAGCCGTTGACGAGATTTCCGCCGAGGGTGGCGCGAGTCTGGTTGGCGATAGACCCGATCCAACTGGCCGCCCGGGCGAGTAGAGGCAGCTCCGCGGAAATGACACCATGCCGGCGAAGATCGAGGAACGTAGCTGCGGCACCGATGATGACGCTTTGCGGGGTGGTTTCGATCGCACGAAGATCGGGAATGCCCCACAGGCTGACCAGGCGGGTTGCGGTAAGCCGGCCGGCGGCGAAAGCGACCATCAGCTCCGTGCCGCCTGCGATAGGCGTCCATTTACCGGGCTCGGATGCGAGCAGATCGAGCACCGCATCGAGGCTGGCGGGCGCGACAAGATCGTGCATTGCCGGGTTACCGCGCATGACGTGCCGGCTCCTGGGCGGTTGCTACGGGCGCGGCGCTCTGCGCATCTGCTGCGGCTGCGACGGATTCGAAGATGTGCATGAATCCCGTGCAACGGCAGAGATTGCCGGCGAGCGCTTCGCGAATTTCAGCGCCGCTGGGGTGGGGCGAGTTCTCGAGCAGTTGCGCGGCGGCCATCAACATGCCCGGAGTGCAGATGCCGCATTGCGCGCCGCCGTGCTGAAGAAATGCTTCCTGCAACGGATGAAGGTTGCCGTCAAGGGCCAGGCCTTCAACCGTCTGAATCTCCGCTCCGTCGGCCTGCAGAACAGGAACCAGGCAACTGTTCACCAGTTCACCGTTCATGCGGACAGAGCAGGAGCCGCATTCACCTTCGCCGCAGCCTTCTTTCGTCCCGGTCAAGCGCAGATCTTCGCGCAACACGTCGAGGAGGCGCTTCATGGGCGGCACATTCACGACAAGGCGCTTGCCGTTCACTGTGAAATGGATCGCAGGCCAGCGAGCGTTGCCTGGCGCGGCGCCATTGGCGTTTTCATTCGCGCTCATGGCAGGGCGAGCTCCTCGATCGGCTGATTTTCGCCGAGTCCCGCGTAGAGGTCCTCAGGAAGAAGCGGAATGGCATTGAATGCCACGCCGGTCGCGTCGCGAATGGCGTTCACGATGGCGGGTGCGGGCCCGTCGTGCGGCAGTTCGCCGATACCCTTTGCGCCGAAACCGCCGTGAGGGCAGGGAACCTGCTCGAAGAAGACGTGAATCGGCGGAACATCTTCGGCAGTCGGCATGATGTAGTTGGTCATCTGATTGTTGGCCATGCGGCCGTCGTGCAGGACGACCTTCTCGTAAAGCGCGAAGCCGACGGCCTGCGCAATGCCGCCTTCAATTTGCCCGGCCGCCAGAACTGGATTCAGCACGCGGCCGGCTTCCTGAACGGCCCAGAAATCTTCAACCTCGGCGGAATACGTGATCGAATCGACCGCAACCTGCGCCACATACACGGCCCACGCGTACGCACCGTAAGCCTCGCCGTGGTAGGTTGCATCGTCCCAGCGGATGCCGGCCGGCGCCTCGTAGCGACACAGCGAAATAACTTCGCCCTTCGCGGCGCGATAACGTTCGCAGGCAGCAAGGAACTCCTCGCGGGTGTAAGAATCGGCAAGTCCAGCATGCTCGCGCAATTGCGCAATTAGCTGCAAACCTGCGCGCTCAATGATGCGGCCCACCACCATGGATGTTCTGGAAGCGACGGTGGGGCCGCTGTTGGGCACAACGCCTGTATCGGGCGGAGCCATCGTCACTGCGCTGTAGTCGAGGCCGAGGGCTTCCGCGGCCACCTGGGTGAGAATCGTGTTGGTGCCTTGGCCAAATTCAGTGTTCGACACAAGCACGCGCACGTTGCCTGCGGGTGTGACATCGAGGCCGGCCAGCGAATTCAGATAGACCTCGCCCGATCCGGTGAAACCGGAGCCGTGGTAGAAAGCGGCGATGCCCATGCCGCGCTTGACCGGGCTCGAAGGGTTTTCGCGGGCAAAACGCGCACGTTTGGCGGAGTAGTCGCTCTCTTTGAGCGCCCGGTCGAGCAACTGATCGAGGATTACCGGCTCGCGCAATCGCTGTTCCGTCGCATTGTCGTCGCCCTGGTGAAGGAAGTTTCTGCGGCGCAGCTCGATGGGATCGATGCCGAGAACAGCGGCGATCTCGTCCATGTGCCGCTCCATCGCGAAAATCGCCTGCGGAGCGCCGAAGCCGCGAAATGCACCGTAAGGAACGAAGTTCGTTGCCCAGGAGCGCGCATGGACGCGCACGTTGGGACACAGGTAGGGACCGGTGGCGTGCAGAGTGGCGCGCGACAGCACCGTGGAGGAAAGCGTGGCGTAGGCGCCGCCGTCGGTGACCAGATCGATCTCCATCGCCAGCAGTTTCCCGTCGCGGTCGAGCGCAGTGCGATGACGCACGCGCGCGGGATGCCGCTTGGTGGTTGCGGCCAGATCTTCGAGGCGGTCGTAGACAATTTTGACCGGGTGGCCGCACTTCATCGCAAGCAGAGCCGCGTGGCACGCAACGTTGGAAGGAAAATCCTCTTTGCCGCCAAATGCGCCACCGGTTTCAGCCTGAATGACACGCACTTTTTCGTCGGGCAGGTCGAAGACGGCTTTCAGCGATTTAACGACATAGTAAGGGCACTGCAACGAGCCCCATACGGTCACGCCACGCTCCGCGCTGTACTCGGCGATGATGCCCTGGTTCTCAATATAGAGATGCTCCTGCGCGCCGGTGCGGTATTCGCCCTCGACAATGTGCGCGGCACGTTCCCACGTGGAGTCGACATCGCCTTTTTCAAGCAGGAAGCTCTTGAGCAAATTGTCTGAGCCCCAGACAATCACATCCTGCCGCTCGCTCTCCTCGATCGTGAAAACCGGCTGCAGTTGGTCGTAGTCAATGTGCACAGCCGCGACGGCTTCACGGAGTTTGTGCTTGTCGGGATGTGCGAGGAGCAGGATGGCTTCTTCGCAATGGTTGACTTTGCCGTCGGCCAGGCAGGGCTGATCGTTGGAGATGAGCTGGATGCAGTTCTCGCCGGGGATATCGGCAGCCGCGACAATGGCGAACTCACTCCAGTCGATGCTGCGATCGAATGAAATGGAGCGGATGATGCCGCGTGGAGTGGTGCTGCGCACGGTGGCTCCGTGCCACATTCCCTCGCGTTCGATGTCGTCCACGTAGAGCGCCTGGCCGAGAAGCTTGGCGATACCTTCCTTGCGGGGGACGGAGGCGCCAACGATGCGGGTTGTCGCATGCGTGCTCATGGGTGACGACGCGAAAATCAGCGATCGGATTGAGGGATAGCATACAACAGGGGTCTGGGGACAGGGAACAGCGCGTGGCGCCAGGGACAAGCAGACTGCAGGCGAGGCTGATTTGCTTTTCGCTACCCGGCCAGTTGCGCGAGCGTGCGCGCGAGCACATGAACGCCGCCGCCGATCCAGTCCGGCGATGCATATTCGTCGGGACGATGGCTCACGCCGCCGCGGCAAGGGATGAACAACATTGCTGTAGGCGCGATGCGCGACACGAACGATGAGTCGTGATAGGCGCGTGCCACCATCTTCTTGTACGATTTGCCCGCCGCCTGGGCCGAGGCTTCGAGAGCAGCAAGGATCGAGGGATCGCACGTTGTCGGCGGATCGGCGTTTACCAGTTCGGTTGTGATGGTGACTCCTCGTCGTGCAATGATTTCCTGCGCAGCTTTGTCGAGTGCAGCCAGGACGCTGTCGCGACGTGCTCGATCGATATCGCGCACATCGGTTGTGATCATCACGCGCGAGGGGATGCTGTTCACGGCGCCCGGAAAGACTTCGCAGATGCCCACGGTGCCGACGGTGTCAATGGCACCGGTGGATTTTGCAGCGGCTTCGAGCGCCAGGATCAACTCTGCCGCTGCCGTTAACGCATCCTTGCGGCCGGGCATGAGTTTGCCGCCGGCGTGACCGCCTTCTCCCTCGATAACAATGCGCTGGCTGGCAGGCGCAGCGATGTGGGTCACCAGGCCGACGTCGATTCCTTCCTGCTCAAGATACGGACCCTGCTCGATGTGCAATTCGACAAACTGATGAAAGCGGCCAGGCGGCACTGCGATCGATTCCAGAGAACCGGTAAATCCTGCCTGTGCGCGCCAGTCTTCAAGGCTGCGGCCTTGCTTGTCGCGCAGGGCAAGCGCCTGCTGCGGCGTCAGCACATTCGCCATCATGCGGCTGCCGAGGCAGCCGATGCCAAAGCGCGTCGGCTCCTCGGCGGTGAAGATGACAAGCTCAATGGAGCGGCGCGGCTTGAATCCCAATTGCTGCAGCACGCGAATGGCTTCTAGGCCACCCAAGACGCCCACGCACCCGTCGTAGAGGCCGGCATTGGGAATCGCGTCGATGTGCGAGCCGGTTGCGACCGGCGCGAGCGCAGGATCGCTGCCTTGCCAGCGCGCGAAGGTGTTGCCAATCGCATCGCGGCTCACAGTGAGGCCCGAGGCTTCGCAGAGTCCTCGCACGTAGGCTCGCGCGCGCATGTCGGCGTCGCCGAATACCACGCGTGTCACAATCGGCGGCTCGGCTTCAGAAATCTGCGCGAGCACCATCAACTCTCCCATCAGCCTGTCGATGGCAGGGACGGCCGAGGCTTGTGCGGCGTTCATGTTGTTGCTGCCTCCAGCGGATGCCGGCGCCAGTCTTTGTAAATGAGGTACTTCGCAGGTTTCTTGCCGATGGCGCCAAACCATTGCGGGCAATAGGCGCGCATCCAGATGAAATCTCCCGCGTGCACGGGATACCACGAATCGCTGAGGCGATAGATGCCCCCGCCTTCCAGCATGAGCAGGCCGTGCTCCATCACATGGACTTCAACCATGCTGAGCGATGCGCCGGGCTCATAGGTCATGGTGTTGACCGCGAAGTCGTAGGACGCCACATCGGGAAGAAGAGTGCGGACACGTACGGCGCTGTCGCCCATCAAAGGCGTGGCAGAAACGTCTTCCTCGTCGCGAATGACGAGAGTGGGCTCGCGCGCGCCTGCAGCCGGCTCGTATCCTTTTTCGATCACAACGGCACGCGCAATTCCTATGGCTCGAATTGTGTGCTGGGTGTTGATCGGGAAATAGGCGTATCCGCCCGGTGTAAGCACACGCCGCTTGCCATTGACTTTCAACTCCAGCCTTCCGTCGAGGACGTAAATAAAGCGCTGCGCTGCCGCGGGGCCCAGCGATCCTCCAGCAACGAATTCCGCAGTCATTTGAGAGAAGCGGGCGCCCATCTGCGGCGCAGCATGAATGACAAATTCAACGCCTTTGGCGCCGGGAAGGGGGGCACGAATGAAAGTATCCGGCGTCTGCAGCAGGTGATCCGATTTCAGGCTGCTGCGCGTTGATCCTAGGTGGTGCACGTCAGGCCTCTTTCTAGGGAGTATTGGGTATGCGTCCAGAAGGGAATTGCCGCTGCTCGATTTTATCCGAGTTCTGCGGCGAGCCGCTTGAGGAATTCTTGACCGACGTGGAGAGCCGCTTCAACATCTTCGACAAGAACATTTTCAGCGGGATGGTGGCTGATGCCGCCGGGACTGCGCAAGAAGAGCATCGCAGCAGGTACACGCGTGGCCATGACCATGGCATCGTGACCGGCGCCGCTGGGCATGCGCTTGACCGACAGGCCTGCCGCCTCGATGGCTTCGACGAGATAGGCGGTGAGCATTTCGTCCATGGGCGCAGCCGCCTGGTCCATTTGGGGAGTGCAGCGCACGGTGAGGCCGCGCACTACGGCGATGGTCTCTGCCCGCGCGACGAGATTCTCCAACGCGCTTTTTCGAGTCACGTCTTCGGCATGACGCACATCGAGAGAGACAGTCGCCGCGCCGGGAACCACATTGACGGCATTGGGCACAACGGTGATTTTGCCGGTCGTGGCGACAAGGCCATCGGTGGCGCGGGCCAGCTCTTCCACGGCGCCGATCCATTCCGCAACTGCGGCCAGGGCATCGTGGCGGAGGCGCATCGGCGTGGTGCCCGCGTGGTTAGCGTGGCCGGTGAATTCGAAGCTGAGCCGGGATTGCCCAACGACTGCCGTCACGGCTGCGACGCGCAGATCTTCAGCTTCGAGAACGGGGCCTTGTTCGATGTGCAATTCGAAGAATCCGGCCACATCATCGCCCAATGCAGCCTCGCTGATGCGGGATGGATCGAGCCCGAAGGCGCGGATCGCCGCCTCAACGGTAACACCGCTTGCGTCCTGAAGCGCGAGGAGTGCGGGGTCGAAGCGTCCGGCGACGGCGCGACTGCCGATGAAGGGAACGCCAAATCGCACGCCTTCTTCTTCAGAGAACGCAATGATCTCGATGGGGAGGGGAAGGCGCAGCTCCTGCGCGGTTTCGGCAAGCTCGATCGCCAGCATAACTCCCAGCACCCCATCCAATGCGCCTGCGTCGGGCACGGTGTCAATATGCGAACCAATGATGAGGCGCTTGCAGCGAAGGTCCCGAGGCTGCCATAGGCCGCGCAGATTACCGGCGGCATCGAGGCTGACATTGAAGTCGATCGCCTCCATGCGGCGGCGCAGCAATTCATGTACATCGCGCACAGGCGGCGTGAGGAAACGGCGTGTCGTGCGCCCGGGCTCTTCTGTCATGGCCGCGATGCGGCGGCACTCGGCGATGGCTCGCGCGGCGCGCTCTTGAAGCGTTGGATACGTCACGGCCGCACCTGCTCTCTGCCGCTTGCTGCGCCCAGGAACTCCCCGCGCCGATAAACCGGTTCGCCGCGCAGCCAGGTCTCCAGCACGCGGCCTCTCAAATGCGCGCCGAGATAAGGCGAGAGCTTATGGCGGAAATGGAGATCTGCCGCGTTAACGGTCCACGAGACATGCGGGTCGAAGACGGCGAGATCCGCGTCTGCGCCAGAGACCAGCGAGCCTTTGCTGCCAGCCAAACCAGCAAGGCGCGCGGGCGCGGCAGCCACCCATTCGGCGAGACGGCCGGCTTTGATTCCCCGCTGCTGCATGCCGGTCCACATCACCGGAAGCGCGAGGCCGAGACTGGAGACGCCGCCCCACGCCTGATCGAATCGTCCGGTATCGCGGCGCTTCATCTCGGGCAGACAGGGAGAATGATCCGTCGCCACCATGTCGATTCGGCCCTCTTCCAGGGCTTTCCAAAGCCGTTCTCGATTCTCGGTGCTGCGAATCGGCGGCGCACATTTGTACTCCGTCGCCCCGTCGGGAATTTCTTCCGCGGCGAACCAGAGATAGTGGGGACAGGTTTCCACGGTGAAGGGCAGGCCGTGGCGGCGCGCCGAGTCGAGCAGGGAAAGCGCCGCTCCGGCGCTGGAAAGGTGAACCACGTGGACGGGCGTGCGAAATTCTTCGGCCAGCCGAACCAGCAGCGCGATGGCATCCGACTCCGCCATTTGCGGACGGGACGCCAAATAAGTGATGTAGCGGCGCCAACTCGACTCCGTCGGCTTGAGCTCGCGTAATGCTTCGTCGACAGGGCCGCAGACCTCGGCGTGGACCAGCAACGGCACTCCCGTGCCGCGCAGCCTTTCCAGCGATGCCCGCAGGTCTGCTTCATCCACCCACGCGAATCCGTCAACGCCAGAGTGAATAAGAAAACATTTGAAACCGGCCACGCCCGCACGAGCCAGCGGCTTGATTTGCTCGGCGTTGCCTCGAACCACACCGCCCCACGCCGCCCAATCCACCCAGGTTTTTCCCAGGGCCGCGCTGCGTTTGGCTTCGAGCGCTTGTATACCGATAGTTTCGGGTACGCAATTCAGGGGCATGTCAACGAGCGTAGTGACGCCTCCGGCGGCCGCGGCCCGCGTGGCGGTTTCAAACCCCTCCCATTCGCTGCGGCCGGGATCGTTGATATGCACGTGCGTGTCGACGAGGCCAGGCAGCAGCCACAGCTCGCCAAAGTCGAAGAGATCGGCGTCGGGCGGGCTCTCATTCCAGCCGCGCACGCTGGAGATTCGCCCGTTATCGACGATGACAGACGCGGGGGCAAAGCCCTGCGGAGTCAACACGCGAGTCGAGCGGAGTGCCTTGGTCATCGCTGAGAATACTCTCGCCGTTAAGGGAGCCCGAGATCAAGGGGGACGGGAATGCAGTCGGCCCCTCTCCTTCAGGCGCGGAAGAGAAACCGGTTAAGCGGGCCAGGAGGCCCATCCCGCCAGCGCGCTATGCGCGCAGCTTGTTCAGCAGATCCTGGGGGTGGACCGGTTTGGCGAGGATGTCGAACTCATAACCGTCGGCACGAGCTTTTTCAAGTAAATCAGCCGTAGCAGCCTGGCCGGAAAAGAGCAGGATTTTAATAGCGGGCAACAAAGCACGAATGCGAATGGCCGCATCGATGCCGTTCAGGTCGGCCATGATTACATCGGAGATGAGCATGTCGGGTTGATAGGCCTCGGCAAGCTCAAGGGCTTTCTCGCCCGAGTACACGGCGCGAGCCTCAAAGCCGCTCTGGTTCAATATCATGGCAAGCGTGTCGGCGATAACGCGCTCATCGTCGGCCACCAGGACCTTCGGTTTGTGATTTTCTGGCATACTTTTCAAGACGCCTTAGGTAGGGAATTCAAAGGGGAATTCATCATACAGCCCCTGACTTGCAAGGGCCCGTTCTAGAGAGTTGCAGTCAGACGCTTCTCTCTATTCAATCATACTCTGGGAGGGGCGGTTTCAACTTCGCCGGGGCGGCCGCCAGTTACTGGAAAAAGGAAGCAATAGGGGCCAAACAGCAGGTTGAGCCGGAAGCTCCTGCAGCCAATTCACGCTGGATCAATTCTTCAAACTTATACTGGCAGAACGGACCGCTAGTAGTTTTGATGCGGGATTTGGGAGAACCGGTGATGCGCCCAATGGCTCTTGAGAACCAGGACCACCGCACGCAGGCCAATTCTGCGGCAGAAAGCCCGGCTCCTGGGGCAGCGGATGCGATTATTCGCGCCGAAAAGATCGAAAAGTACTATGCGCAGCCAAGCCAGAACCGGATCCAGGTGATTTCGGCGACCGACCTGAGCATTATGCCAGGCGAAATCATGGCTTTGCTGGGCCCTTCGGGCTCGGGCAAATCGACCATGCTGCGGATGTTGACCGGCCTTTCGACGCCCACCGCCGGACAGGTTTACTGGCACGGCAAGCCGATCCGCGAAGCCCAGATTAACGTTTCCATCGTCTTTCAGACGTTTGCTCTGTTTCCGTGGCTTACGGTTCTTGAAAACGTTCAGTCCCCCCTGCAGGCGCGCGGAGTAGCCCCCGCCGAACGGCACGAACGCAGCATGAAGGTGCTCGACATGGTGGGCCTGGATGGATTTGAGGTCGCCTATCCCAAGGAATTGTCGGGCGGTATGCGGCAGCGCGTAGGATTTGCGCGGGCCCTGGTGGTTGAGCCCGAAGTGCTTTTCATGGACGAGCCGTTCTCGGCGCTCGACGTGCTGACTGCAGAAAACCTGCGCAGCGAACTGCTGGAGCTTTGGACCAAGAAGACCATGCCGACCAAGGCAGTTTTTCTGGTAACCCACAATATTGAGGAAGCGGTATTGCTGGCCGACCGTATCGTGGTGCTGGGACGCAATCCCGGCCGCATTCGCACCGACTTTCAGGTGCAGTTGCCGCAGCCGCGCGATCGAAAGTCAGAAGGTTTCACGCAGCTGGTTGATTACATTTACAAAGTGCTGACACGGCCCGACAAGGAGCCGGCCGGGGCGCCCGGTCAACCGGCAGAGCCGCGGGCTCGCGACCAGCGCCAGATGCGCTACCAGATGCTGCCCCACGCCCGTCCTGGCGGCATTGCTGGCTTGCTTGAATTGCTGCTCGACAAGGGTGGGCGCGACGATATCTACCGCCTGGCCGACGATCTATCGTTCGAGATCGACGACCTGCTGCCGATTGTGGACGCGGCGCAACTGCTGGGCTTCCTCAAAGTAGAGGAAGGCGACGCGGCAATTACGCCGAATGGCGAGGAATTTGCCAACTCGGAGATCCTGCGGCAAAAAGAGCTTTTCCGCAATGCCGTGATTGAGAATGTGCTGCTGCTGCGGCAGATTCAGCGCGCGCTTGACACCAAGAGCGATCACACCGTGCCGGAAGATTTCTTCCTCGACATGATCGACGAACAATTCAGTGAAGAAGAGAGCCATCGGCAAATGGAGACGGCGATTTTGTGGGGCCGTTATGCCGAGCTGTTTGATTTTGACGCGTCACGGCGCCGCTTTGTGCTGCCCGATGCGCTGGAAGAAGAGATTGCCGAGGACGAGGAGAGCCAGTGAAATTTCCGCAGCCGCTCGCCCGGTCACTCGTCACGGTTCGCAACTGGCCGTTCTTTATCGATCTGGGCCTGGCCGGCTGCGCCCTGGCCTTGTTTTTCGCCATTGTCAGCACCGGCGTTTACTGGTTTCAGAAGCCGGTTCCGGTTGTAGCCATTTCGAGCTCGTTCAGCGCGCTTCCGGTGTACGCGTTTTACTCCATCGTGCGCATGGCCATTGCCTATTTGCTTAGCCTCGCGTTTGCGGTGAGCTATGGGTATATCGCGGCGTACAACCCGCGCATTGAGCCGTGGATGGTTGCGGTTCTCGACATTCTGCAGTCGATTCCGGTGCTGAGTTTTCTGCCGCCCGTCGTGCTGGCGATGGTGGCGTTCATTCCGGGCCGCCAGCTCGGCATTGAGATGGCAGTCATCTTGCTCATCTTTACCGGGCAGGTGTGGAACCTCGCATTCAGCTTCTATTCCTCGCTCAAGGCCATCCCCCGCGAAATGATTGAGGCCTCGCGCATCTACCGCTTCTCAGGTTGGCAGCGCTTCTGGCAGCTTGAGATGCCTTATTCGACAATCGGCCTGATCTGGAATTCGATTGTCTCGGTAGCCGGCGGCTGGTTCGCGCTCATCTTCTGCGAAACCTTTACCATGGGCGACCGCAACTTTCAGCTGCCGGGCCTGGGCAGTTACATCCAGGTGGCAACGAACGATGGCGACGTGCGCGCTCTGCTGGCCGGCATCGCGGCCGTGGTCCTGATCGTTGTAGCGACGGACCAGCTGATCTGGCGTCCGCTGATTGCGTGGAGCGACAAGTTCAAATTCGAGCAGGTTGAGGCGGCCGACCAGGTGAAGTCGCCGATCCTCGAGGCTCTGCGACGGTCGAAGATATGGCAGTCGCTCCCTGATCGTATCTGGAACCGCGTTGAAGAGCCGGTCTACCGCCGCCTGTCGCACTCGGAGGAGTCGCGCGTCATGCGGCCATTGGACGACAACCGGAAACGCAAAACGTCGCCGGCATTGTGGGCATTGGCGATTGCCGGAGTATCGGCTGGATGCTGGGCGGCAGCCCAGGCCATTTTGATGTTGAAGACCGTGAGCTGGCTTGACCTGCGACTGCTGCTGGAAGGCGCGGGGGCCACGTTTCTGCGAGTCAACGCGTCGCTGCTCATCTCCGCGGCGTGGACGATTCCCGTAGGCGTGGCCATTGGATTCAGTCCGCGGCTGGCGCGCATTGTGCAGCCGGTGGCGCAGATCATGGCGTCGGTGCCGGCCACCGCGTTTTTCCCCATCATTCTTATCGGGCTCGTCAGAATCGGTGGAGGCCTTGGCATTGGCTCCATCGCGCTCATGCTGCTGGGCACGCAATGGTACATCCTGTTCAACGTGATCGCCGGGGCGATGTCGATTCCGTCAGACCTGCGCGAAGTGGCGTCGCTTTACCGCTTCACGCGCTGGCAGCGCTGGACGCGGCTGATCCTTCCCGGCATCTTTCCGTACCTGATTACCGGAATGGTGACGGCATCGGGCGGGGCATGGAACGCATCGGTGATGGCCGAGTATTCCAAAGTGAAAGGCGTGACGCTGGAAACGATCGGCCTGGGCGCGCAGATTGATGCCGCCACCGACAGCGGGCGTTTTGCCATGCTGCTGGTGGCCACGATTCTGATTTCTCTGATGGTGATCACCATGAACCGGCTGGTGTGGCGTAAGCTATACCGGCTGGCCGAGACGCGGTTTAAGCTGGAAGGCTGACGAGCGCAGCGGAGCAAGCGGGGTTGGCGGATCTAGTCCGCAAGGCCATCGTCAGCAAAACGTTGAAGGCTGAGAGCTCGTAGTTAAAAGCTAGAAGCTAAGAGCTAATCGCCGGGAGGTTGTCATTCGATGATTCGAGTTGGTCTTGTCGGTTTCGGGATGGCGGGCCGCGTCTTTCACGCGCCGCTGCTTTCATCGGTCGAAGGACTGGAACTGGCCGCGGTTGTGGAGCGCAGCACGAACAAGGCGGCAGAGCGCTACCCCGGGATCACGGTTCACCGCTCGCTGGGCGCCATGCTGGCCGACGATTCGCTCGGATTGTTTGTCGTCGCCACGCCCAACGGCACCCATTACGAGATCGCCAAGCAAATAGTGAGCGCAGGGAAGAACGTCGTGGTGGACAAGCCGATGACGCTGACCGCGGCTGAGGCCGCCGAGCTGATTGGGCTCGCGAGAGAGCACAAGACCCTGCTGATCCCATTCCATAACCGTAGATGGGACAGTGATTTTCTGACAGTTCAGAAACTGATAAGTGAAGGTGTTCTGGGCAGGCTTGTTTCCTTCGAGTCACGCTTCGATCGCTGGCGTCCGGCTCCGTTGACGGAGCGTCTGTGGAAAGAAAATGCCGATGCGGGCGGCGGTACGTTGCTGGACCTGGGGCCGCACCTCGTGGATCAGGCTCTGGTGTTATTTGGCAAACCGCAGGCGGTGAGCGCCGACGTGCTGCGCGAAAAAGACGGGCCGGGAGTGAACGATTCAATCACCATCCGGCTGCGCTACCCGGGGCTGATGGTTACGCTCGGAGCCAACGCGCTTTCACTGTTCCTCGCGCCGCGCTATCACCTGCGCGGAACCAGGGGGAGCTACTGGAAACTGGGCGTGGATCCGCAGGAGGCCGCGCTGAATAAGGTGACGAAGATCGACGATCCCGCGTGGGGACGGGAGCCGGCCGCCGCGTGGGGCATCTTGCATTCAGACGTCGATGGCGGAACAGTGAGCCGCCCGGTTGAAACAGAGGTGGGGGACTATCGCCGCTACTACGCGGCCGTGCGCGATGCGGTGCTGGGAAGAGCTGCGGCGCCCGTGACCGCCGTGGAAGCCTGGCGCGTGGCGAAGGTGCTGGACTGGGCCGCGCAAAGCTCCGAGGAGCGGCGCGAGATGGAGTGCGACTGGAGCGACGAGCCGGAATAGTTCGAGCGATGCAACTTTCGATCAGGTCGTCCCATGCAGACAAGCGCGATGGTGCGAACCAGGACTACTGCCGGCTCGGTTCCTTCTCAAGCAGCGGCACCCAGAAATGAAAACGCGCGCCGCTGCCGGGAACATTGGATGCCTCGATGCCGCCGCCGTGCGCAGCCAGGATGGCACGCGTGATCGCCAGGCCCATGCCCGATCCTTTGCGCCGGCTGCTACCGCGTTTGCCGCGATAGAACTTCTCAAAGATCAGCGGCAGGTCGCGCGCGTCGATGCCGGGCCCGTTGTCTTCAACGCAAAATTCCAGGCGATCTTCAATGAGCCGGCTGCTGAGTGTGACACGCGTGCCGGGTGGAGTGTGGGCGGCGACGTTTTCGAGCAGATGGCGCAGAACCCGGCCCAGCAGCTTGGGATCGAACCATGCGGGTTTATTCTCAACGGTCTGCTCACCGTTTCCAGTTGCGATGCTGACTTTGTGCGAACTGAGAATCTTACGCGACTCCTCAATGGCGTGATCGAGCAGCGAGCGGGGCGACTGGGGCGACATCTTGACCTGCACTACGTTGGCATCGATCTCCGCCATCTCAACGGATTCGCCCACCAGCAGATCGAGGCGCGCTGATTCTTCGTCGATGATGCGCGCCATGTCGAGCCGGCCTTCATCGTCGAGGCCTTCACTTTCGAGCAGCGTAGTGGCCGCGGCACGGATTGAAGTGAGCGGAGTGCGCAGCTCGTGGGTGAGGGAATCGATGAGCGCGGTTCTCAGGCGTTCGCCTTCGCGGGCCGCCTCGGCGCGAGCGGTGGTTTCCAAGGCGAGCGAACGCGCGACGGCGATGGAGACCTGGCCGCAGACCGCGGCTGCGACTTCATGTGAAATCTCCTGGGGCCTCCACGCCAGCGCGCCAACCGGCCGGAGGCCGAGCATCATGGGCATGGCCTGGTACCCGCCAAGCGGCGAGAGCGTGGGGCTGAGGCCCTGCGTCAGCGCCTGCATGGTGGCCTGCACGCTGGCCGGCGCATCTCCGGTGGATGAATAAAAGCGATCGTGATCGTAAACGTAGAGGATGACTCCCTCCAGCGCAAAGATGCGGGCAATTAAGCCTGGTAGCGCTCGGATCAGCCGCTCGGCATCTTCAAACAGCATCATCTCCTGGCTGAGGGAGTAAAGGCGCTCCAGATCGGCCTGGCGCTTCTGGGCGCTTGCAGTCTGGTTGCGGGCGCGTTCCGCAACACGGCTGGCCACAAGGCAGCTTGCGACGAAAGAGAGCATCGCCACCCACGCCTCTGCGCCCACCAGCAAAAACGTGCGCACCGGCGGCAAGAAATAGAAGTCGAAAGAAAGTGCGCAGAGCGCAGCCGTGAAGATGGCCAGAGCTGTTCCGGTCTGCGAGGCCCACCACACGACCAGCACCAGGTAAACCATTCCCGCTGTGGTGGAGTTGGCATGGAGCCACGCAAGAACGAACGTGGTGAGCGCGACGGAGGCGGTGGCCGCGAGCCAACGAAGAACTTGCCAGGAATTGGCCTTGACGTCCATCGGCTTCTCCATGGGAATGATATCCCCCCGTTGCATTTTGTGAAATGCCGTGCCGCAATGATGTAATCTGCCGTTGGAAAGAAGAACGACATGCCGCGAAGAATTCTGGTTATCGACGATGAGCCGCAGATCACGAGGGTGTTGCGCGCTTCACTCACTGCCCAGGGCTACGATGTGCGCACCGCGAACGATCCGGAAGAGGGGCTAAGGGTTTTTCGCGAATGGTTCCCGGACCTGGTGGTGACCGACCTGATGATGCCGGGGCTGAGTGGTGTCGAGGTTTGCCGGGCCATTCGCGCGCGCGGCACAACGCCGGTGCTGGTGCTGTCGGTTCGCGAACACGAGCGGGCGAAAATTGAAGCGCTGGACGCCGGCGCAGACGACTACGTGACCAAGCCATTCAGCATCCAGGAACTGTTGGCACGGGTGCGCGCACATCTGCGTCGGGCTCCGGAACGGACAACCGCGGCCATTGAAGCCGGCGATTTCGTGGTGGATGCGCAAGCGCACAGCATCATGGTGCAGGGCAAGCCCATTCACCTGACGCCGAAGGAGTTCGACCTGCTGCTGCACCTGGCGCGCAACCCGGGAAAGGTGATGACCCACCGTGCGCTTTTGACTGCGGTGTGGGGAGCGCAGTCGGCGCACCAGCCGGAGTACCTGCGCGTGTTTGTCGGCCAGCTACGCAAGAAACTGGAGAGCGAAACCGGCCGCCAGTACATTGAAACCGAGCCCTGGGTCGGGTACCGATTCGTCCCCGAAGGCTGGACCGGCAACGAAGAATAGCCTCCGCCCGGTTTTTCAGCTCGCAGTGACGCCAAAAAATTCGCGCTGATTTTGAAGGACTTCCAGTCATCTTTACGGTTTCTTTAGAAATTCTTTTCGTGGCTCAAACCCCCAACCAGACAAGATCAGATTCGTTTGAACTGTTGCTGCGACACCTTGCGCGGGAGTTGCGGCTCAAAGCGAACTTGGGAGTGCTTGCATGCAGGATGTGGTCATGATGCTGTTCACCGCAGGTTTTTTCGCCGTGGCGTTTCTATACGTCAAGGCATGCCAGAAGTTGAGGTAAGCCATGCACATGGATTGGATTTCAGCGTCAGGTTTAGTTCTTTCAGCTCTTTTGCTGGTGTACCTCGCTCTCACCATGTTGTACCCGGAGAAATTCTGAACATGTCATTCAATGGCTGGCTGCAATTCGCCATTTACTCGATCCTTCTGCTGCTTTCGATTCGGCCAATGGGGATCTACCTGGCGCGCGTCGTGGAGGGGGAGCGGACCTGGCTCACCCCCGTTCTACGTCCCATCGAAAGGCTTCTCTACAAGCTGTGCGGGGTGAATGCCGAGAAAGAGATGAACTGGCGCCAGTACGCCTTCGCGCTTCTCGGTTTCTCGGCCGTGACGCTGGTTTTCACGTACGCGATTGAGCGCCTGCAGCAGTTCCTGCCCTTCAACCCGCAGCACATGGCTGCCGTCGGACCCGATCTCGCCTTTAACACAGCTGCCAGTTTCACCACCAATACAAACTGGCAGTTCTACACAGGCGAAGCCACGATGAGCTACCTCACGCAGATGATGGGGCTGGCGATGCATAACTTCTGGTCCGCCGCGGCCGGCATCGTGGTGGCTATCGTCTTCATCCGGGGCATCAAGCGCACGCAGTCGAGCACGATCGGCAACTTCTGGGTCGATATGACCCGTACGCTGCTCTACGTTCTTGCACCTATTTGCGTCGTTGGTGCGCTGGTCCTTGTATGGCAGGGCATCCCGCAGAATTTCAGCGCGTATACAGCCGCGCACACACTCGAGCAGCCCTCCCAGACGCAAACGATAGCGCAGGGCCCCGTGGCTTCACAGGAAATCATCAAGGAGTTGGGAACCAACGGAGGCGGATTCTTCAATGCCAACAGCGCCCATCCATACGAAAACCCCACGCCGCTCTCGAATTACTTCGAGATTTTTACGATCTTTCTTATTGGCGCAGGATTGACGTACACGCTTGGCCGCATGACCGGTTCACGAGGCCACGGCTGGGCAGTTTGCGCCGCCATGTACATTCTCTTCGCAGCAGGATTCGCCGTGTGTTACTGGGCCGAGGCGCACCCGCATCCGTTAATTCATGGAGCGGAGCAAACGCGCACCGCGACCGCGCCCGGCGGCAATATGGAGGGCAAGGAGGTGCGCAACGGCATCGCGGAAAGCACGCTGTTTGCCACTATCACGACCGACGCGAGCTGCGGCGCAGTGAATAGCATGCATGACAGCTTCACTCCGCTGGGCGGCATGGTTCCGCTGGCCAATATCATGGCGGGCGAAGTGATCTTCGGCGGCGTGGGCGCCGGAATGTACGGGATGCTCATCTTTGTCGTTCTATCGGTTTTCATTGCGGGCCTCATGGTTGGGCGCACGCCAGAATACCTGGGCAAGAAGATCGAAGCCTATGACGTGAAGATGGCCATGCTCTACGCGCTCATCTTCGCCTTCATCATTCTTACCTTCGCGGCGATTTTTGTGCTGCGGCCTGAAGGCACATCCGCCATGGCCAACCCCGGCCCGCACGGATTCAGCGAAGTCCTCTACTCTTTCACTTCCGGAGCGGGGAACAACGGGTCGGCCTTTGCAGGTCTGGGAACGAACTGGTGGTACAACGTCGCGATGGGATTCGACATGCTCATCGGACGTTTTCTCATGATCATCCCCGTGCTCGCTCTGGCAGGGAACCTGGCGCAGAAGAAGAGCGTTCCGCCCTCGCCCGGCACGTTCCCGGTAAACACGCCGCTCTTTACAGTGCTGCTGGTCGGCGTGGTCATCATCATCGGCGCGCTCACGTTCTTCCCGGCGCTGAGCCTGGGACCGATCCTCGAGCACCTGCTATTGCACTCCGGAAAGATCTTCTAACACGATTCAATCTTGCATTGGGATAGGGCAAAAAAGACGGTTATGGCTGAAAAGATAGGTCTCTGGAACTCGCAAATTGTTGGCCAGGCGCTCGTGGACAGCTTTCGCAAGCTCAATCCACGCGGCATGGTCAAAAACCCTGTGATGTTCGTGGTGGAAGTGGGCAGCGTGCTGACTTCTGTGCTGCTTATCGAGAATTACCGCCACCATCCCGAAGCATTCGCCTTCAACCTTCAAATCACGCTCTGGCTGTGGTTCACAGTGCTGTTTGCGAACTTTGCCGAGGCAATGGCGGAAGGTCGCGGCAAAGCACAGGCCGACACGCTGCGCAAGGCCAAAGGCGAAACCATCGCGAAGCGCTATCAGGCCGATGGCTCATTTGAAGAGGTCATCAGCGGATCGTTACGCGCCGGTGATTTGATTTACGTCGAAGCGGGCCATTACATTGCCGGCGACGGCGAGGTGATTGAAGGCGTCGCGTCGGTCGACGAGTCGGCCATCACCGGAGAGTCGGCTCCCGTGATTCGAGAGGCGGGCGGCGACCGTTCAGCTGTCACGGGCGGCACGAAAGTGCTGTCCGACTGGATCAAGGTGAAGATCACCTCGAATCCGGGTGAGACGTTTCTGGATCGCATGATCGCACTCGTAGAGGGAGCACAGCGCCAGAAGACGCCGAACGAGATTGCGCTCAGCATTCTGCTTTCAGGTCTCACCATCATCTTTCTGCTGGCGGTGGTTACGTTGCAGCCGTTTGCTGTGTATTCCGGCGCGCCGCAAACCGTGTTTGTGCTGGTATCGCTCCTGGTCTGCCTGATTCCCACGACCATCGGTGGTTTGCTTTCGGCCATCGGCATTGCCGGCATGGACCGGCTTGTCCAGTACAACGTGCTGGCCATGAGCGGGCGCGCTGTTGAAGCTGCGGGCGACGTGAACACGCTGCTGCTCGACAAGACCGGAACGATTACTCTGGGCAATCGTCAGGCGACCGAGTTTCTTCCCGCGCCCGACGTGAGCCACGAGCGGCTCGCCAACGCCGCGCAGCTTGCATCGCTTTCCGACGAGACGCCGGAAGGACGCTCGATCGTTGTGCTCGCCAAGGAAAAATACAATCTGCGCGGGCGCGACCTAGGAGGCATTCACGCGGAGTTCGTTCCTTTTACTGCGCAGACGCGCATGAGCGGGGTGAACCTTCCGGGTACGCGCATCCGCAAAGGATCGGTAGACGCCATTTCGAGCTTTCTTGAAGAGCAGGGCTCTGCGCTGCCGCAAAAGGTTCGCGAGCACGTGGAAGAGATTGCGCGCGCCGGCGGAACGCCGCTGGTGGTCGCGGAGAATGCAAGCGCGCTGGGCGTCATCTATCTGAAGGACATTGTGAAGGGCGGCCTGAAAGAGCGGCTGGCGCGGCTGCGCGCCATGGGCATTCGTTCCATCATGATTACCGGCGACAATCCGCTGACGGCGGCGGTGATTGCTCGCGAAGCCGGCGTGGATGACTTTCTGGCCGAAGCCAAGCCGAAAGACAAGATGGATCTGATCAAGCGCGAGCAGGGCAAGGGCAAGCTGGTGGCCATGACCGGTGACGGCACCAACGACGCGCCCGCGCTGGCGCAAGCGGATGTAGGCGTGGCCATGAACTCGGGCACCCAGGCTGCCAAAGAAGCCGGCAACATGGTGGATCTGGATTCGAATCCGACAAAATTGATTGAGATTGTCGAGATTGGCAAGCAGTTGCTGATGACGCGCGGCGCGCTCACAACATTCTCGATCGCCAACGACGTGGCTAAGTACTTCGCGATCATCCCGGCCATGTTCCTGGGAGTGTTTCCGGTGCTTGGCGCGCTCAACATCATGCATCTGCACTCGCCGCAATCCGCAATTCTTTCAGCGGTCATCTTTAACGCCGTCATCATCGTGGCATTGATTCCGCTGGCGCTGAAGGGTGTGAAGTACGAGCCCAAAGCGGCTGACGTGCTGCTGCGCCAGAACCTGCTGCTTTATGGCGTGGGCGGCATCATTATTCCGTTTATCGGCATCAAGGCGATTGATCTGTGCCTGGTTGCCATGCACTTGGCGTAGGCGCGCCGAGCGCAGAAGGAGATCCGACGTGCACCCTGTTTCAACACTTCACGAACAGTCGGCAGTTCACGTGAGCCACCACGCGCCCAACGCGCAGGAGACTCCAGTAACCCATTCGATCTGGAAGACATCGGTTCTCTTTACCATCGTGACTGCGGTGCTGTTTGGTTTGGTCTATCCGTTATTGATGACCGGATTGGCCCGCGTGCTGTTTCCGCACCAGGCGGCCGGAAGCCTGATCCTGCGTAACGGCCAGGTGATCGGCTCCGAGCTGATCGCGCAGAGTTTTACTGCCGACAAGTACTTTCACCCGCGGCCTTCTGCGGCGGGCAACGGCTACGACGCGACAGCTTCGGGCGGAACGAACCTCGCGCAGTCGAATGCCAAGCTGGTGCAGCGCATCCAGGGTGACATCGACGCGCTGGCCAAGCAGAATCCCGGCAAGCCGGTTCCGATTGACATGGTAACGACCTCAGCTTCAGGCCTCGATCCTGACATCACTCCCGATAACGCCTACTACCAGGCTCCCCGCGTCGCCAAGGCTCGTGGGATGACAGAAGACGCAGTGCGCAAGCTGATTGCGGACCATACTGCAGGCCGGCAATTGGGCTTTCTCGGCGAGCCACGAGTGAATGTGCTGGAACTGAACCTCGCACTCGACCAGTTATCGAAGTAGTTTTTTCAGCGGCTTCCCACCTCTTAAGCCATGAGCACTTGAGGGAAAGGCGAATCTGCCTTTCCCTTTTTTTGGTTATGCGAGATTGCGTCGTTTCCGGGACGACGAGTGTGAAGCGGTAGCTACAGAGTTGCCGATCGTCCACTCGCAATGCGGAATCCTGGGGCTTAGCCTAATTTGGCGTCGGAGCTTCGCTATGATCGACCACAAGCGTGTCAAAGATTGCCTTCTTCGGCGTGATCTGCATCCCTAATTCTGATTTGGCGTTGCAGTAACGGGCCCAGTTTCGCAGATCATGACCGGCTCACTGCGAATTCTCTGACTCGATAGCCGGCTAGATCGCCCGTCGGCCTTCGAGCGCGCGCGCCATCGTCACTTCGTCGGCGTATTCAATGTCGCTGCCTGCGGGAACGCCTGTGGCGATCCGCGTAATGCGTACCGGAAAGCCGCGCAACAATGTGGCCAGCCAGTCGGCCGTGGCCTCGCCTTCGAGGGTAGGGCTGGTCGCAACAATCACTTCGTCCACCTCGCCGTGTTCGACGCGCGCGATCAGCGTGCCCGCGCGCAACTGGTCGGGACCGACGCCATGTAGCGGCGAGAGCGTTCCGTGCAGCACATGGTACACACCCTGGTATTTCTGGGTGCGCTCGACCGTATCAATATTAGTAGGCTCTTCCACCACGCAAACCAGCCGCTGGTTGCGCATTGGGCTGGCGCAGTAGGCGCAGGGATCGACGTCGGTCACGTTGTTGCAGATAGAACAGAGGCGCAGGCTGTCTTTCAGGCCACGCACGGCATCGGCCAGCGCGGCGGCGTCTTCGTCGCTGGAGCGCAGAATATGGAAGGCGTAGCGCTGCGCGCTCTTGGTGCCCACGCCGGGCAGCTTCTTCAATTCCTCAATGAGCCGGGCCATCGGCTCGGCATAACGTGCCACAACGACCACCTTTCATTACAGAATCGATTCCGCAACCCGCGAGCAAAGTCGCGTGTCGAGTTTCTGCAAAACCTCAGCCGGTCAGCCCGGGAATCTTCAGCCCGCCCAGCATACCCTGCACGCTCGACTTGATCGCCTCATCGGCCTTGCGTCCGGCCTCGTTGACCGCGCCGACGATCAAATCCTGCAGCATCTCCACATCGGCCTGGCCGCCGCTCAGGCTGGTCACTGCCGACGGGTCGATCGCGATTCTCAGCAATTCCTTTTTCCCATTCATCGTGACGGTGACTGCGCCACCGCCGCTCGCCGCCTCCACGACAGTCTCGCTCAGCTTGCGCTGCATCTCCTCCTGCATCTGGCCTGCCTGCGAAAGCATCTCCGAAATCTTCTGCGGATTGAACATGTCCTCAGTTTCCTTTTCGCGCCCGTCCTATTTGTGCCGCAGGTCAACCACGCTGCGGACTTCGGCGTTGAACAGCTCCTGCGCACGCTTGACCAGCGGATGCGCCATCGCCGCCTCCTGCACGCTGCCAACAGGCACCACCGGCGGCACGACGATTGCGGGTGCGCTGCCTCCGCCTGCCCCAATGGTGAACTTGGCTGGCGCACCCAGCCGCTGCAGTTCGTGGCGAAAGATCTTTTCTGCTGCGGCATTCACTGTCAGGCTGAGCATCTTTTTGCCCATCCCCGGAACATGAACGCGCACGCTTCCGCTTTCGAGCGACCACTCGCCGGAGCCAAGCAGTTGCGCTGCGGAGGTATGTCCAGCCGTGGCCAGCGCGGCCACAATCGCCTCGCGGATGTGCTCAACAGTGAGATTGCCTGCGAGCGCTGCTGTGTTCTCAGGCGCCTTGGTCAGCGAGCCTTCGGTCAATGTTTCCGGCGAGGCAAAGCCGGCAGTGTGCGCGGCCACAGCAGGGAAGGGCGAAGTCTCGCGCGCTGCGGCGCCGGCAGTTGCCGGGAGCGCTGGGCTGCCATTCATTTCTGGACTGGGTCTTGCCGGCGCAGACGATTTCCAGCCGCTGGTGTCGCGGGCCACCGCAACCGCCGGCGAAGATTGGCTGCCGATCGGCCGCGGAACGCCGGCACTCGCGCGCGGTGTGCCGCCGGGCGCCGCCGAGCGCGCAACAACTCCCGCTGAAACGCCGCTCAGCAGCTCCTCAATCGGCAACAGCCGCTGCGCATGGATCAGCTTGAGCAGGCCCAGCTCCAGATGGAAGCGCTGCTCCTGGCGATAATTCAGATCGTCGAACGTGCGCAGGACAATCTGCAGATCGCGCGTCAGCTCTTCCTCGGTGAACAGCATCGCTGAATGCGTGGCCCGGGCGCGTTCGTCTGTCGAAATTTGCAGCAATTCGGTCTGTTCGCCGCCCAGCTTGGCCATCAGCGTGTTGCGCAGGTAGCGAACCAATTGGCGCGCCAGAGCCACCGGGCTGTGACCGGTATTCAGCAGTTCGTTTACTTGCTCCATCAGCGTGGCGCTCTGCCCGGCGGCAACCGCCTCCATCAGTTTTTCAAAAAATGTATTCGGCACCGCCCCCATCAGTTCGCGAATCTGCTCGGCAGAAAGCCTGGGCCGGCCGTTTTCGAGCGGCGCCGATGCAATCGCCTGGTCCATGATCGAAAGCGCATCGCGCATCGATCCGTCACCGGCTTCGGCCAGCAGCGCCAGTGTATCGGCTGCGGCGGTAATCTGCTCCTCGTCCGCAATCATCTGCAATTGCGCCAGGATGTCGTCAAACTTGACGGCGTGAAAACTGAAGTGCTGGCAGCGCGACCGAATGGTTTGCGGAATGTTCTCGGGCTCCGTGGTCGCCATCATGAAGATGGTCCACTCGGGCGGCTCTTCGAGCGTTTTCAAGATGGCGTTAAATGCAGCCTCGGTGATCTGGTGCGCCTCATCAAGAAGGAAGATTTTGTAGCGGTCGCGTGCCGGCTGCACGGATGCCTGGGTGCGTATCGCCCGCACATCGTCGATGCCACGATTCGAGGCCGCATCAATTTCAATGAAGTCGAACGAATGGGTTGCCTGTTCACCCTCTTCAGGGCTTCCCCCCGATGCAATTTCGCGGCAGGACGTGCATTTCAGGCAAGGCTCGTGCGTGGGCCGCTCTTCTGTCCCGACCTCGGTCCGGCAGTTTAACGCCATCGCCAGAATTCGGGCGATGGTCGTTTTCCCGATGCCCCGGTGCCCCGAAAAGATATAGCCGTGCGCGATGCGATTCTGGCTCAGGGCATTCAGCAGCGTGCGCGTCACATGGTCCTGCCCGGCCACGTCGGCAAACCGCTTCGGTCGATATTTTCTGGCCAGAACCTGGTAGCCCATGCGCAATCACTCCCTGAGGTCGTCCCCAACGGCAAGCGTCCCAGGTTGGATTCTATCGTTCCGGGGCAGGGAGCCGCCGGGTGGAAAACCGCATGACGAAGAGTGCTTTTTCGAGAACAGTTTGCAGCAGTTGCAATTGCGCCAACTGTGACAAGGGAGCCGCGTTTGGAGTCTAATAAAGAGGAAGGGAACGCGGCGGAGAATAGGGACCGGGAGTTTCAATTGAAAGCCGGAATAGTCGCAGCGCTGGTCTTGGGATGCCTGGCGGCAATGGCGCCGGGGTTGTGTGCGCAACCTTCCCCCAAAAACAACAATGCTCCAGACGCTAGCCAGGACAACGGCGACGGCCACGGTAAGCCTGCCGCCTCCCCAAGCTCTCCCGTTCAGCAGTCACCATCTCGCGTGCAACAGCAGTCCAATCAAAATCCGTTTCCTGAGGATACAAATTCGGTCCCGGTGATGCCGTCGAGAGACAACCCCGGTTCGATCCCGGGCCTGGATAGCGAAGCCAGTCATTTGCCCGTGCCGGAGCAAGACCTCGATCCCGTGCGCACTCCTGAGGAAGCGGGCGAGGCTGCAGAATCGAACGAAAAAACTTCCAGCTCCAGTCTTACCGGACTAGGCGATTTGCTTCCTGGCCCCAGTGACGATACGACCCAGCCCGGCAAGAAGCGGGGTAAGAGTGCCGAGGTTGAGCCCGAGCACCACGAAAGCGCAAAAGAAGACGAGAATGTGGGCAACTACTATCTCGACAACCACGACTGGAAGGGTGCGCTTTCGCGCTTCGAGTCTGCACTGGTGCTCGACCCCTACAACCCAGACGTTTACTGGGGGCTGGCAGAGTGCCAACGGCACCTGGGCGATTTTGCCAACGCGCGCACGAACTACCAGAAGGTGATGGAATACGATCCCGGCAGCCATCACGCCAAGGAAGCGCGCAAGGCGCTTCAGGATCCCGAACTTGCGAACGCGAAGCCACAGGCGCCCGCCCCGCCTTCAGACCAGACGCGATAGACGAGTAGGGCCGCATTCGAAGCTTGCCGCTCCCGATCTTCAACCACTTATTTTTATTGAGATTGCGCGATCAATTGCACCGGGCAGATGAGCTCTTAGATGTCCGCCCATTTCCTGTACAGCGCAATGATGGATAGTCCCCAAAAAGTCCCCACGAACGCACCCAGGCAAAGGAACGTCCCAAAAGGGAGCTTCTTTTTCCACCACGGGACGTCTCCTACGTGGGGAGTGGGAATGGCCAGGGCGATCAGGGCGACCAGCGCGCCGAGAATGACGGCGATTCCAAACGACAGCAACGCGCACTGAGCTCCAAACCACCCTCCGAGCATCGCCATCAATTTCACATCGCCCATTCCAATGCCTTCCTGCCCCCGCACCCAGTGATAGATGAAGCGAATCACAAGCAGCACACCCGCAGCAATGACAGCACCAAGAAACCAGATGGCAACATACGAGGCGGCAAAATGCTCCCAGACTTGAAATCCGCCGCCAGAGCCAAGTGTCGTCTCCAGGGTTGCGCGGACGAGGGCGAGCGCGAGGCCAAGGCCGATGCCGGGCCAGATGAGTTTATCGGGCAACCAGAAATTTTCGACATCCAGCACGGCCAGTGCCACCAGAATCCAGAGAAAGATGATGCGGGCTAGGCCCTCGGCCAATTCAACGCTGGCGGAGTAAGACATTCTGCCGTAATTGAGTTCGGGTGCGGCGTTGAAGATCTTCCATACGGCGAATGCCCATAAAAGCGCGACCACCAACTCTACAAGCAGGTATCGCCCGCCGATGCGTTCTCTGCAGGTGCGGCAGCGCCCGCGCAGCGCCAGCCAGCTGATCAGCGGGATGTTTTCCCACCACCTCAGGGTCCGCTCGCAGGCGCGGCAATGCGACCGCGGCTTAGTCGCGCTCTCGTTCCTGGGCCAACGGGTCGCGCAGGTATTGAGAAAACTGCCGAACACCAGTCCTGCAAGTCCTGCTAACACGATGAAATAGGCGCCCAGCATGCAGAGTGAGTATACGCTACCGGCACGCAGTACCATCATGTGGTTTCAACCCACTTATTCACTCGCGATGTGCGATTTCGCGACACGATGAGGCAAGCTACACTGAAGGTGCATGGATCTTCCGCCAGCGAGTTCCAATGCAAATGAACCCGCGCCGAAAGTTGTAACCGACCCGGCGCGCGGGGCAGCGCTATTTGAGCAGTCCGTTGCCATCATGGCCCGCCTGCGCGCTCCTGGCGGCTGCCCGTGGGACCGCGAGCAGTCCTTCGATTCCATTCGAAAATACACGCTGGAAGAGGCGTACGAAGTCTTCGACGCCATCGAGCGCCGCGATTTTTCGCATCTCGCAGAGGAACTCGGCGACCTGTTGCTGCAGGTTCTCTTCTACGCTGAGATGGCGGCGAACGAGGGCCGCTTCACCATATCCGAAGTGCTTGATCATCTGAACCGCAAGCTGGTGCGCCGCCATCCCCATGTGTTTGGCGAAGAGGCTTCTCGCGCGGCAGGGAATCAAGCCGACGTAAATGCCGATGTGGGCGGCTCGGCGATCGCTGTTTTGCGCAACTGGGAAGAGATCAAGGCAGCGGAAAAGGCATGGCGGGCAGCCGGAGCGTCTTCTGCGCAAAAGCCGCAGCAGTCGCGGCTCGACAGCGTTCTGCGCGCGTTGCCGGCGCTGGCTGAAGCCGCCAAGCTCGGCGCCCAAGCGCAGAAATCGGGCTTTGATTGGCCAAACTGGCGCGAGTTGTTGCCAAAAGTCGCGGAAGAATCTGCGGAACTGGAAGCTGAAGCGGCAAGCGGCGATCCGGCGCGCAAGCCGGCGATGGAAGCCGAGCTCGGCGATCTGCTGTTCACGGTCGTCAATCTCGGGCGGCACCTTGGAGTCGACGCCGAGATGGCACTGCGAAGCTGTAATCTGCGCTTCCGCGAGCGCTTCCGCGAGATGGAGCGAACCTCGCCACGTCCGCTTGAAGATCTTTCTCCCGTGGAGCTGGAAGCACTCTGGTCGCAGGCAAAGAGAAGCCTCTCAGAGGCAACCGCAAAGACGACGGGACCGTCAATCGGGTCGACGCGGCAGGCGCAGCCATGATCGAGATTCGTGCGTGCGCGGGAATGGCCGAGATGGAAGCCTGTGTCAAGCTTCAGATCGAGACGTGGGGCTACGACGAAAGCGATGTGATTCCGCGCAAGACATTTCTTCTTACACCGAAAATCGGGGGCCAGGTCTTGGGTGCCTTTGACAGTGATCTGGCAACAGAGACGGCCGAGACCCTTGTTGGCTTCGCCATGTCTTTGCCGGGGATCAAAAGTACGCCGAACGGGCCGCAACCCTATATTCATTCACATATGCTGGCCGTCCGTGCCTCTCACCAGAACCGCGGAATTGGCGCGCAACTCAAATGGGAACAACGACGTGAGGCACTTTCGCGCGGCATCGGACACATTGAGTGGACCTTCGACCCGCTCGAAATCAAAAATGCTTTCCTCAATATCCACAGGCTGGGAGCAATCGCTCGCGAGTATCGTGTGAATTTTTATGGTGTATCCTCATCTCGTCTGCAGGGTGGGCTCCCGACCGACCGCCTCGTAGCGGAATGGGAGCTGGATTCCCCTAGAGTGAATGCAATTCTCGCTCGTCGTCCCGCAGCCGCTTTCACGGTCGAAGAACGCATACAGGTTCCTGCCTCCGTTGAAGAGTGGAAGGCAGATGAAGCAAGCCGGCACAAGGCGCTCGCTGTACAGATGGAGAATCGGCAGAGGTTTCAGGAAGCTTTCTCCCGGGGATTGGCAGTGTTGGGATTCTCCCGGGATGCAGATCGAAACGGAGTTTTTGAGCTGGGCTGTCTCGCCTCGCAGTAGATGTTCAAGTTCTGGTCGAGGAAATTTATGAGAATTGATGCAATCATTCTGCGTGAACTGCACATGCCGCTGGTGCGCCCCTTCGAAACCAGCTTCGGCGTCACCCGCAACCGGAGAATCATCCTTGCCGAAATCCATTCGGAAGGATTGATCGGCTGGGGCGAATGTACCGCGGGAGAGCGCCCGCACTTCTCGGCAGAATCTACAGACACGGCCTGGCAGGTGCTGGTCAACGAGCTTGCCCCCAAACTGGTCGCCGAGTCTCCCGAGCATGGAGGCGACTGCCCGCGTCTCTTCTATTCGGTGCGCGGCAACCCCATGGCCAGGGCCACACTTGAAAATGCCATCTGGGACCTGGAAGCGCAGCGTGAGGGAATCCCGCTCTCGATCCTCCTGGGCGGTGTCCGCGAGACGATTCCGTGCGGCGTTTCGCTGGGGATTCAGCCTTCGATTCCCGAGCTACTTTCGATTATTGAAAGAGAACTTGCGGCCGGGTATCAGCGCATCAAGCTCAAGTGCAAACCGGGATGGGACGTCGAGGTTTTCGAGCGTGTCCGCAATCGCTGGCCCGACATCACGCTCAGTTGCGACGCCAACTCGGCGTATCGCCTGCGCGACGAAGACCACATCGCTTCGTTTGACGCCTTCGATCTGCTGATGATCGAGCAGCCTCTCTGGCACGATGACTTTTACTTCCACTCGGTGCTGCAGAAGCGGATGAACACGCCCATCTGCCTCGATGAGTCGATCCACAACCGGCGCGATGCGCTGGCCGCGATCGAAATGGAATCCTGCAGGATCATCAATATCAAGCTGGGCCGCGTCGGAGGATTCTCCGAGGCCATTGCCGTGCATAACGCGGCGCTGGAGCGCGGCATTCCAGTCTGGTGCGGCGGCATGCTCGAGTCGGGCATTGGCCGCTCGCACAACATCGCGCTCTCAACGCTCGAAGGCTTCACGCTGCCTGGAGATGTTTCCGCGTCAGCGCGCTACTTTACAGACGATATCATCGAGCCGAAGGTCATCGTGTCACCGCGGGGAGAAATCGCCATTCCCGATTCACCGGGACGCGGCTACGAGGTGCGCAGTGATCTGATCGAAAAGCTCACCGTCCGCAAAGAGACCATCCGCGCCATGGCGCTGGTGGCCTGAGGCCTCGCAGCCAAAACCCCCGCCCATCGCCGGTACACTATCGGTGTGGTCTCGCACACGAATGTTCTCAGCATCTGAAACCGTCTACGGGCGGAACGGGAAATCTTCGTCGGTATTCCTGCGCAAAAGGAATATGCGCGCCATTTGGTTCGCCATTGTAGGCAATGTTTTATTGCGCGCAGTGGTTCTGGCCCAAACCGATGAGATCCAGGTCTACGATGGCGATATCGCCAAGCCCGGAATCTTCAATCTGATGATCCACAATAACTTCACGCCCAGTGGGCGGAAGACTCCCGATTTTTCCGGGGCGATTGTCGCCAATCATTCATATCAGATGACTGCCGAGTGGGCCTACGGCGTAACTCCGTGGATGGAGCAGGGACTTTATCTTCCAGTGGCGTCGCTCTATTCCACCAATCACGGGACAACATACAACGGCTTCAAGATTCGCGAGCTGTTTGCCCGGCCCAATGCAAACGATCACACCTTCTTCTACGCGGCGAACTTCGAGTTCAGCGTGAATCAAAGCTACTGGGAATCGAGCAGGATCACTTCGGAGATACGGCCGATTGTGGGCCTGCACTTGCACGGGTGGGACTTGATCTATAACCCGATTGTCGACACCGATTACAAAGGAGGCCTCGGGAACCTGCAGTACAACCCGGCAGGGCGCGTGGCCTACAACATCAACGACAGATGGGCCATTGCTGCCGAAGAATACGACGGCTTTGGACCGTTTCGCGCCTTTGACAAAGCGGATCAGCAATTCCACGAGATCTGGGCCGCGATGGATTACTCGGGCAAGAAATTCTTCGGGATCAATATCGAAAGTGGAGTTGGCTACGGATTAACCCCTGGCTCGGACAAATTCACCCTCAAGCTGATGTTGTCGCGCGACCTGAATATCCGCCCCTGGCGCCCATAGCCGTTTACCGCGGATCCATCGCTTTCATTCCCGCCGGACGGTTTCAGGCTCCTCTCAAAGCCGCGCCAGATTCGCATCGCGATAAAGAATCACCGGCTGCTGCGCGGCTACATTGATCATTACCTTGCCATTCTCGACACGGAACGCCGTCTTCTCGCGCTTGCCGATTGAGAGCGCTATCGCAGCCGCTTCCGTTTCCTTCCATCCATCCGGCCATGCCGCGTTAAGTTCACGGGCGGTGAGCGAATAGAAGCACATCCGGTCCCCGTCCATCGGGCAAAACACGCCCCCTTCATCGGCTATGTTGTTGCCTCGAACCACCACGCGGCTGGTCTTTTTGTCCTCGTCAATCTCAATCCGGCAGTCTCCGTCGAGTCCAATCGCCACCTGCCCTCGATTGCGCGCGAAGCTCACGACCTCCCGCATGTGCAAATGCATCCACGGAACCACATTCAGATAAAAGACATCCGTGATCCGCTTCCGGTCCGTCGCGGCGCCCAGAATCTCATGCCTCACCGCATTCCAGAATTGGTACTGCGAGTGCGCCTCAAACGCATCGCCGCGCACGCTTCCGCCCAGTCCCCAAATCGCGCTCTTGCCATAAACCAGCGGCAGCAGTGGAATGGGTTTGCCGCCGAACGGGCTTGTCTCCGAAGTCTGCGCGTACCAGCAGCAGCTGATCTTGCCGATCATTGGATAGCGCAACCCCTCCGACGTCACGTCCACGCCGCGCTTCGCAAACTCCTCCACCACGCGATAGCGTCCCTCGCGCAGGTTGCGTATTCCACTGGCCGGGTGCTTCGGGTCCCAGTCGTTCCGTATGGCGTAATACGAAAGCACATCGATATGCGTTGTCTGCGGCAGCTTGTAGCGCTCGCAGGTGTAGCGTACCCGATGCACACCCGGTCCTTCCATATACTTCGCCAGACCCTGAATAAACGAAACCTCACCCGTCCATGCGCGGCTCTGCCACAACTGGCCATCAGGTCTCCGCGCGATATACTCCTCGTTCCAGGCTGGGCTGCTCTTGTACGCATCGTCGTAGTTGTCTGAGAGCGTAACCGTCGCATTGCGCCCACGTCCGCTAGCCATCAGTTGCATCATGCCGTCGTAGCCGCCAATCCGCTCGTCTACTACGTTCACTGCCGGGTAGCCCGTATCCTTGCCTTTGAACTGCCATCCCCACAGGTGCACAATCTGCGGCGTACCGTCCGTCAGCTCCGCAATCTCGGCAATCATCTGCTCGCATTGCGCAAAAGTGGACATCGGCTGCGGAAACCGCGGCTCATCGCAGCGGATTCCGTACATGTACTTATCGTGGTAAAAGCCGTTGGGAATCTCCGGCAATCGGTCGCGAACTACCTTGCCCGCCCTGATCCATGCTGCATGCGGATCTCCCGTCACTGCGTGAAAATCCAGCCGGCAGCCGGGCGTGTCTTCCACCAGCAGATTCGGCGTGGCCGTATTGCCGCAGTTCAGCGGCGCGCCCGCTCCGAGATTCAGGTTGTAACAATCGTGGCCATTCACGCGGTGCACGCGGCCCGAGCCGATGGCCGCACGCCTGCTGCCGGCCGTGCCCGTCACCGTCACCTCGGTCGTATCCATGAAAGCTGTCGTCTCCTGCAGGCACATCAACCGATCGGTCCCCACCATGTTCACCGGTAAAGCGCCGTTAATCCGTCCCCAGAAACTGTTTGGCGCAAGGGTGCCCGCGTTGGCCTCGGCCAGCATCACAAAGCTTCCGCCCGAGTCGCCGTTCACCAGCCACGCCGCGCCATCCACCTCGCGCACCGACGCCAGCCGCGGCATGGCCACCTCAATGAGTTCGTATACATCGTGCTCCACAATGCCATCCAGTGAGATCAGCAGGCTCGCTCCGTTCAGCCTGTAATTCAGCGTGAATGACGCGCACGGCGCTGATCCATCCATCACGGTAAAGCTGAACCCGGCGGCATCGGCATGGCTCTTCCCAGCCGGCTTGGGCGCCTCGGCAGTTGCAGTAAAAAATCGCCATGCAGAACGCTGGCAAACGGTCGCCGTCATCTTCAGTCCGTAATCTTCTCCGTGCAGACGGGCCCCGGTTGCAAGCCAGTGGTACTCGTAGGGCAGGCCATCGTCCGCGTCCAGCGTCACTTCCAGCTCGTCGGAACGCAGCACCAGCGGATGCGCAGGAGAGCTCCGCGTCCCGGAGGGTCCTTCAGTCTGCGCGTTCGCATTGTGCGGTACCAATCCGTAAAGACTGGCAGCAGCCACACTGGCTCCGCCCAGCCGCAAAAAATCTCTGCGCCGCATTGCATCCATCTCATCCTGCATCTTTACCCTCCGGGAAGGTTGCTCGCACTTGAGTGCCAGCCATCGACCTTAATCTAATTCCTAAACCGCTTCATAAACTCATCCACCTCGGCGCGCGCCGGCATCGATGCTGCCGCGCCTTTGCGCGTGACGCAGATGGCCGCCGCTGCATTGGCAAAGCGCGCAGCCGCCCACGGATCCTTTCCCTCCAGCAGCCCCACGGCAAACGCGCCGTTAAAACAGTCGCCTGCCGCCACCGTGTCAATGGCGTCGACGGGGAATGGCTTGACCCATTCTGCCTTGCCTCCGGCGACGGCAACATAGGCGCCCTCACCGCCGCGCTTAAGCGCCACCCCGCGCAGCCCTTTGTCCAGCAAGCGATGCGCGATTTCCTCGGCATCCGACCCGTCGCCGACATAATGCGCGGCCTCAGTCTCGTTCGGAGTGAACCACGAGACCTGCCGCCATACAGCGTCTGGCAAATCCGCCGCCGGCGCGGGATCGAGCATCACAGGAACTCCCGCTGTCGCGCAGAACTCCAGCGTGTAGGCAAGTGTGTCCATGGGAATCTCAAGCTGGCACAGCACCATTCCCGCCGCGCGAATCAGTTCCGCATGATGGTCAACAGCAGCGCGGTCCATTTTGGCGTTCGCGCCAGGCACAACCACAATCGCATTCAGTCCGTTGTCGGCAACGAACATCGGTGCGAGACCCGAAGAGCCAGCGACCTGCGTCATCCCCGCGGTATCCACGCCAGAGCGGCGTAGATTCTCAATCAGAGCTGGGCCGTACGCATCGTCACCCACCTTGGCTACCATCGCCACGCGGTAGCCGAGACGAGCCGCGGCAACCGCCTGGTTGGCTCCTTTGCCTCCCGGCGTGGTCTCAAAGCCAGTCCCGATGAGCGTTTGTCCGATCGCGGGAATGCGCGGCGTCCGCGTCACCAGGTCCATGGTGATGCTGCCGACAATCACGATTGGCTTGCGCATATCGTTCATTTTTGAGCCTTCAATACAAGGGCGCGACGGCTACCGATCCCAGCCCCAGCAAGAAGCAGAGAAACATCAGCACAAGCAAAACCGTGACCATGCGTGAAGCGCCTGCAAATTCGCGCCATACAAAAACGCCCCAGCAGGCCGACACCATGGTCGCGCCCTGACCAATGCTATACGAAACGGCAGGCCCCACAAGATGCGCGCCCGACGCCAGAAAGTTAGCCACTCCGCCCGTGCACCAGATCGCTCCGCCCAGTGTGCCGGCCAGGTGCCACTTGAACGGCGCTTCCCAATAGCCGGCGCCATCCACGGGCTCTCTTCCGTCCAGCGGCTTTTTCATCAAGAGCCAGTTCGCCGGAACCGTTGAGATCAGCAGCCCGATCGTAAAGAATAACGTCACGGCGTACGGCCCGGGAGCCGCATGGTCGGGTTCGCCATTCAGCGCGCGGGCTACAAATGGATAAAAGCAGCCCATCAGCACGCCGCACGCCAGGCTGATCACGATGCCTCTCGCAGTTGCCGACTGCGCTGTTTTTTCGCGCTTGCGATAGGCGGCGGCATCCAGCACGATGGCCACGACAACCAGCGCCACGCCGCCAAACAGGAGCACGGGATTGCCGACCGGTTTGATCACATAATTCGAAATCGCGCCGATCACCAGCGCCAGGCCGATGCCGACGGGGAAGGCAACTGCCAATCCCGCCACGTCAATTGCAGCTACCAGAAGCAGGTTTGCGATGTTGAAGATCGCTCCGCCGATCGTGGCATAGAGCATCGGGGCGATCGCCGTTTGCCGGATGTCAGCCAGAAATCGCAGTCCCGTAGGCCCCATGCTGCCCGCGGTGATTCCCCAGAACACTGCGCCCACTGCCATGCCAATCGCATAATCCCAATAAAAGAGCTGAAATCGATAACCGGGGCATAGTTTCAGCGTGTTGGCCCACGATCCCCAGCACAGCATGGTTAGAATCGTCAGCGCAAGCGCAGCCCCATAGGTTTCTGGCAGCAACATGACGTAGCGTCTCCGGCGCGATGCAATTTGCGGAACCTTTGTACGTTATCGCATCGTTGCCCGGCATGTACAGGTGACTACCTGGCGTGCGAAAGATCTTGTGTGACCTTGTAGCTTCCTGGCACACCGGTCACGGCAATGGGAATCTGCGAGCCGGGATGGTGCCTTCGCCTAAAGAACGATGAGAACGGCTTGATTATCACGGATCTCCATCCGGTGGTGGCGTGCGAAATGCCGGCGTCCATCTTAAGTGTGCCCGCCAGATGAACGGACTCGCTGTGAAGATTGAAGGTCCCGCGCAGGCGAACGTGCGCACCCGGAACCTGAAACAAGAGCGCCTGCGTCGCAATCACGCCGTCGCGAATCGTGACCGGGCCGCTCAGAGAAGAGAACACAGCGGCTCGATCGGACGGTTGATGGGAAAGGCGATCTGAAGGAGGATCGGAGTTGGAATTTGCTTTCTGATTTTGTTCCCGGGCGCTGAATGCCGTCAGACTGTGCTCGATTTTTGGATCGCTCGCCTGGGCGGCCGGTAGATTGATATGGCCGTCGACGCGAAGCCGCTCGAGGAATGGTTTGCCGGTGGGGCCGACCCATGCATGGGTTTCGACCGACGCAGCACCCGTCACCGGTACATTCCGGTGCATAAACGGCCGCAGGATTTCTTCGGCGCGGCCCTGGTCCATCGTAAGATCAACCACGGAGATCTTTGGCGATCCGGTCACCTGGCCGCGCGCGCGGACGACGGTGCTTCCGCTTTTCACTTCAACAGCATTAAGAATGACATCGCCATTCGTTCCGTTAACGATGCACCATACTGCTCCGCGCACCGAGGTCGGCTGGCCGTCATCAACCGCGAAATCGGGTGTCTCGGAGACTGCGCTGGCCTGGATTGCCCGCAGCGGGCCGCTGAAGCGGCCCGTTGACGCCAGCGTTCCATGCAACTCACCAATATCGCCCAGCTTGACTTGGTTAAAGGTGAACTTACCCGAAACAGGAGTCGCGCCCACGTCTTTGGCATTCAACGGCCCAAAGCTGCCGGTAGCGGAAATGTGGCCGGCCGGCAACGGATTTTCCATATCGAGAACGTAATCCACCGGGTGCCCTCTCTCCAGATTTCTCAACTCGAGTGAGCGGATGGCAAACTTCAATGATTTTCGACTGTCGTATTGCACTTCGAGAATGGAGTTGTGCAGGCGCATCAGCTCGATCGCGGTGCTCGGCCCTTTGAATCCGCTCGCGCTTCCCGCCGGGAACTCTTCGTGGATGGCTCGGCTTCCAGCAGCTGGAATAATCAAGTGCAACCCGGTCATCTCGACCAGGTGGACGCGACGCCGCAGCAGGAGCAGATCGTTCCATTCACCCTGCACATAAAGAGTTTCGACCGTGCCGAAAGGCCGCTGCGGAGACGTGGGGCGAGTGATGGTAATGCCGGTTGCGATGAAGCCGGGATGCGGCAGATAGATGCGATGGTAGTGCGTCACCTTGACCTGGCTGCCAAAGACCTGGATGAGCAGGGGATGAATCTCGCGATAGCGATAAGGCCAGTGAATGGCGGTAAAGCAGCCCAGCGCAAAAAGTCCGCACCCGGCAATGGCGATAAAGATTGCTTTCCGCCGCTTGATTAATGAAACGGTGCTGCGCGCTACGGAAACGATCCTCGACCCGGCCACGCTTACAACGATGCAGCAATTCGGCCGAGGGCTGTCCGCGGCCCAGCTTTGCACGCAGCAGGAGTCAGAATGAGGAAGCGGAGGGCCGAAGGCTCGCGCTCTGGCCGAAGGCCGGAACGTGGCCCCAACTGCTCTGATGCGAGCGCGGTCGAATCTCGACCGGGTAGCGTCAACGCCCACTCTGTCTGGATTCCCGCCGGCTCACGATCAGTCCCGGAGCCTTGGCGACAGGCTGGCCGGAACCATGATCCTGGTTCGCGACGGTATACACATCGCCTGCGGCCGAAATGCCGTACAAGTCGACCAATTCCAGATGAAGAGGGATGGTCCCTGCCGACATGTCGCTCCACGAACCGAGGGAGAGATCGTAAGAGCCGCCAGCGTCCTTGATTGCATCTTTGACCGCTTCGTTCAGGTTCCTCTCATGGACAAGGCCGTTGTCGTACGAGCGCCGCCGTACGTTAACCTCATTGGTCATCGACAACGATCCCGGCACGAGGTTTCCCTGATCGTCGATGGGATCGAGAGACACCTGTTGTTTTTGAATGACTCCACCATCGACGAGATACACCTGCACAAGCGCATTGCGCATTTCCGAGAGCTGCGCAACGTAGAAGGAATCCGGCTTGCCATCGAAGATCACAACCCGGTGGCCAGCGAACTGTTTGAGCTGGGCAACAGCCCTTTGCCACGCGACGCGCACCTCTGGCGGATTCAAGGGCGTTCCCGTTGCGCGCAATGAGTCCGCGAGCGATGCCAGGCTTGCACACCAGGGCGTCTCGGAACCGTCCTTGCGATTCGCGCGGACAATCCATCCCTTTCGCATGAAGCGACCGAGTTCGCTTTCGATCGTTGCCTCCGCGGGTCGCGTTCGATCTGTAGGGAAAGTCGCGAGCAGGTGTGTGGACAGAGGCGAATGCTTTGACGACGCGCGCGCCAAGTGGAAGGGGATCGGCTGACCTGCCTGCGAAACCGTAAAGTTCTTCGTCGTTAAGGCTGTCGGCTTCCCGCCCCCGAAACCGAGAACGATTTCAATGTGGTACTCAACACTGGCGGGAGCAGCCGATGGGCTCGCTGGCGCCTGCGCGAAACAAAAATCAGAAATGAGCCCGAGACAACCCGGCAACAGAATCCAAACAAGGATTCTGCTGATTCTGTTTCCACTCCAGCGAGGACCACGCAGCCCGCCCACTTCCACCTCGATTGCCGCGGACCGGGGAAGGGGCCGTTTCGGCGGTTCCATTGTACGTCTAAGCTTTCGCCGATTTCACTGCATCCGTCACTGCCGGCACCACTTCGAACAAATCGCCGACGATTCCGTAATCCGCCACCTCAAAGATGGGGGCGTCCGGGTCCTTGTTGATGGCGACAATGCACTGCGAGCCTTTCATTCCGACAAGATGCTGAATTGCTCCCGAGATGCCGACGGCAAGATACAGTTTGGGCGCGACCGTTTGTCCCGAGCTGCCCACTTGCCGCTCCATCGGCAGCCATCCGTTGTCGCAGATGGGCCGCGAGGCTGCGATCTCGGCGCCAAGCACCGCCGCGAGATCCTGCACCAGATTGAGATTCGCGGCCTCCTTGATGCCACGCCCCACGCTGACGATGCGCTGCGCGGAGCCCAGATCGACCGTCTGCGCTGCTTCGCGAAAAGGCTCGCCGGGCTTGGTGCGAATCTGCGCCGCGTCAAGATTGGGATTAAACGTGGTGATGGCCGCCGCGCCTAATTGGGCTTCGAACGCATCGGCACGAAACGCGCCTGCCTGCACTGACACGAAGCACGGACCATTGCCACAGTGGCGGTAGCTGCCATTGAGCCGCCCCTGCATCAGTTGCCGAATAAAGAGCGGGCCGTCTTCGATCGCCACCACGTCGCCGATCAGCGCCTGTCCCATGCGCGCCGCCAGCGCCGGTGCAAAATCACGCACCTGGTAGGTGTGAGGGAAAACGATATGGGTCGGGCTCTCGTTTTGAACCAGCTGTTGCAACGCCGCGCAGAACCCGTCGGCCGTGTATTGCGCCAGCAGCGGATGCTCGACGCGAACAACTTTTCCGACGCCTTTTCGCGCCGCCTCGCCGGCCAGCGCCTCGGTCTGCGCGCCGATTACCGCTGCGGTTACGTTTTGTACCGGCGCCAGTTTCAGCGCCGCTGCAACTGCTTCCCAGCTTGCGCTTCTGACTTTTCCGCCGCGATCTTCAAGAACAACCAATATGCCGCTCATAGGACCCGCGCCTCCGTCTTCAGCTTTTCCACCAGCGCCGCAGCAGCCTCTTTCGCCGAACCGGACAATATCTGCGTGGACTTCTGCTTCTTCGGCATGGCAATCTGATCCAACGTCACGAGCGGCGCGCCGTCCACCCCGAGCTCCGCTGCTCTCACAGTCCTCAGCTCCTTTGTCTTGGCGCGCTTGATGCCCATCAGCGTGGCATAGCGCAGCTTGTTGCCGCCCGACTGCATAGTCAGCACCGCGGGCAGCGGCATTGCAATCGTCTGGAACCAGCCCTCTTCCATCTCGCGCTTCACAGTGATGCCGGCATCGGTCTTTTCAACGTGCAGAATGAGCGTGGAGTGCGGCAGCCCCAGCAACTCGGCGACAATCACTCCGGTCTGCCCCAGTCCCACATCTTCTGATTGCAATCCGGTCAATACCAGGTCGGGATTCTCGGCCTTGATCGCTGCGGCCAGCAGCTTCGCTACTCCCAGCGCGTCACGCGCGCCGAGATCGTCGCAAATCACCTGGATCGCGCGATCTGCGCCCTTGGCCATCGCCTCGCGAATCGTCGAGCCTACCCGCTCCGGCCCTGCGCTCACAACGACGACCTCGCCGCCGTTTTTCTCTTTGAGCTGCAGCGCCTCTTCCAGCGCGTAGGCGTCTGGCTCGTTCATCGCCCACTGGAGATCGGATTCGTCAACCCACTTGCCGCTCGCGGCAATGCGCACCGGCGCATCGCGATCGGGCACTTGCTTGATAGCAACAATGATCTTCATTTGCGCTCCTGGCACATCCTAACCATTAAACTCACTGCTTTCCCGCGCGGATGGAGTCTTGGCGAGGAACAACGTCGTAGGCATTACCAACAATGAGATCAAACTCCCACCGGCATTGCGATCTTGATTTCGTTGGTCTTTAGAGCCTTCTTGGAGACTATGATAGTGCCCATTTCAGATTGAAATCCGCCTAGAGTAGCCTTGAACCTGTAAGTCCCTTGGGGAACGTGGCCCATCTTAAAGCGACCGTTCTCGCCGGCTTTGCATCGCCTCGTCTTCCGATCATTGCCGGGACCTTGGATTTCGAATAGAACACCAGCTAGAGGACCGTCACCTTGGACGGTGATCAAGCCTACAGCGGATCTTACGACAAACGGTTGATCGATCTCGTTGATGATGTGCTCGGTCGGAGATCGGGTAAAGTCGCCGATCTGGCTCTGCGCCTTAGCTTTCGGCGCTACTGCGAAAACTAGACATAAAAGAAGCGGTGCTATTTTCACAACTCACTCCGTCTTGAGCGCTCCCTCTCTTGATTCACTTTTATTCCGGCAATCCCCGCGCTACCAACTGCGCAATATCCAACAGCTTCGGCGCGCCTTCGCCCTTTGCTGTCAACGCATCCTGCAACATCGTATTGCAGAAGGGACAGGCCGCGGCAACGACGCCGGCTCCGGTGCCGGCGAGTTCGTCAGCTCGCGCATGGCTCACGCGCTCGCCCTTCTCTTCGCCGAGGAATGTCAACCCTCCACCGGCTCCGCAACAAAAACTCCGCTCGCGCGAACGTGGCGCCTCCACCAAATCTCCGGCCAACCCCGCAAGCTTGCGCGGCTCGTCGTACACGTTGCGATACCGCCCCAAATAACACGGATCGTGAAAGACGATCTTCTCTTTCCCAGGTCCCGAGTTCGGGACCTGGGGCACCCGCAGCCGATCCGCAAACCGCGCCAGAAACTCGCTGTGATGCTCCACCACCGGCGGCGCGCCGAACTCCTTCCAGTCCTCCTGGATCGTCCGCACGCAATGCGGGCAGATCGACATTATTTTCTTGGTTTTGGACTGGCTGAGGGTTTCGAGGTTGAATTCGGCCAGTTGTTGAAACACCAGGTCGTTGCCCAGCCGCCGCACCGGGTCGCCCGTGCACTTCTCTTTGCGCAGCACGCCAAAACTCACGCCCAGGTAACGCATCACGCGCACCAGCGCCAGCACAATCTCGCGCCCGCGCGGATCGTACGCGCCCATGCAGCCGAGCCACAGGCAGTACTCCTGCGTGCCGTTAAAGAAGGGAAGCGCATTCTTCTCGATAAACTTGTCGCGCTCCGACACGCTCAAGCCCAGTGCGTTGCTGCCGCGCTCCAGCGCCAGAAAGAGCTTGCCGCCGTAGTCGTCTTCCCATGCGCCGGTGTTCACTGCGCCGCGACGCAACCCAACAATGATCGGCACGTGCTCAATCCCCACCGGGCACTGGAACTCGCATGCGCCGCACGTCGTGCATTGGAACGCCGCCTCCTGCGATTCGTACTTGCCCAGGAGCGGCTCCTCGCTTGCCGGACCATATTCGTTCAGATAGCCGCGCAGTCCCAGCGCGATTTCTTTCGGGTTCAGCAGCTTGCCGGTATTGTTGGCGGGGCAGTGCTCCATGCAGCGGCCGCACTCCACACAGGAATACGCCTGCAGGCTCGCCAGCCGCGTGAGATCTTTTCCTGTGACCAGGCCGAAGTCCTCATCGCCGCTCAGCGGGGGAATCTTGGCGAATCCACCGCGCGACAAGAACACCGTGAACGGGCTCAGCACGAGATGCAGATGCTTGGTATGCGGAATCACCGGCAAGAACGCGAGTAGAGCGATCGTGTGGGTCCACCACAATGCCCGCGCCGCAACCGTGCCGTCCGCCACAAAGAACGCCGCCAGGTACGTCACCATGAGCACGAAGATCAGCAGCGCAACCAGGCCCGATCCCCACGAAAGCTCGCCCAGCCATTTGGGCCGCAGAAAGAATCGCCGCACAAACAGCCACAGGATCCCTAAAGCGCAGGCCGCTGCAAATACCGCTGCAAAGTAGAAGTAAAATCGTCCCACGCGGCCCGCCGGATCGAGAAACGCTGCTCCAAATGCCGACGCACAATGGTTCAGTGTGACCAGCGCAAACGCGCAGAACGCCCAGAACACGAAAGCATGCGGCAGCCCGGCGAAAGGCCGCTCGCGAATCACCTTGGCCTGGAACATCACCTCCCAGACAAAGTCGCGCACGCGCCTGCCCACAGGCGCCAGGTGAAAATCCGCATCTTTTTTCGATTGCAGAATTTTGCGCAGGATCGGTCCGAACCGCTGCCAGAATCCCCAGACCGACGCCACGACGAGCGCCAGAAACAACAGCCTTTCGGCGATCGAGAAATGCTGAGGCTCGGCCAAACTGAGCGGCGGCAGACTCATAAATGGGACCACCCAAAGATACAGCATCGGGATGCCGCTGCGCTGTGCATGAAACGGCCCACCTGGATGGATTGGATGCCAACCGGCGTGGGCATCGCTCCTCAGTTTCGTCCTTCGGACGAGAGGGTTTGCCCTGCGCCGCTTCCCGGGCTGCACAGGATACGACAAATGTTTCCGCTTGGAGTATCCTTGGGTTTCCCCTCAAAGAGGTCTGGATCGGAGAGCCACCATGTTCCGTCCGAGATCTGTTTTTGTCTTTCATCCTCGACCTTATGCCGCGTATTTTGTCTTTGCATTTGCCCTGAGCCTCGTTGCGTGCAGCGGAGGATCAGGCGGGACCGGCAGCACGAGTGGAGGCGGAGGTGGCGGAGGGACCAGCAGCAACCCCCCGACCAGCGGAGAGTATCTGTGGGAGACCGGATCAACCTCCAACCTCACCTACGCCACCATCGACGCTGCGACCGGCGCTCTCGGTGCGCCAACCGTTGCGGGGGGACCTGCAAGCAACCCGACAAACTATCCCAGCATTCTGGCTGCTCCGTCAGGAAATTATCTCTATGCGTTTTGGGCAAGCTTCAGCATGCTCGAAACCTTCAAGATGAGTGGTCCGGGCCTCCAACTCCAGAACATGACAGACTCCGGCTACACGCTGTCTGCGCCGTACGCATGGTCTATGACGATGCACCCGAGCGGAAAGTTCTTTTACCTGGTCTCTTCGGGAACGCAAGGCTCGATCCAGGAAGTTTCCGTCGACACGAGCAAGGGGTCTATGACCCTCGGTCCTGTCGTCAAGGAGAATGCCGATCTTCGCGTCGCGGTCATCGATCCTGCAGGACAGTTTCTCTTTATCAACGACCTGACCGGCGGCCGGATTTTTGTCTACCAGATCAACCAGACAACAGGCGCGCTCTCCGCCGTTCCCAACTCTCCATTCACGCTTCCTTCGAACGAACAGCCGGCTCAATTGGCCATAGGCGGTTCTGGCGCCTCGTTATTCCTTTATGCCGCTCTCTACACGCAGAATTGGAATAACGGAGGTATCGCGGCTCTCGCGGTCAACAGTTCTACCGGAGGCTTGACTCCGGTATCCGGCTCTCCTTTCCAGACAGGTGGAGAAGCTCCAAGCTACATTTGTATCGACCCCTCGAGAAAATTCCTTTATGCCACGAGCGCGCAGGACGGGTCACTCTTCGGCCTATCCATCAATCCCCTCACCGGAGAGCTGAGCAGTGTGACAGGCTCGCCGTTTGCTACGGCGGCGACATCGGGCACCATTTCCCTCGATCCTTCGGGAAAATTCCTGTACGTCACGAATTACTCAGCCAGCAAAATTTATGGATTCAGTCTGAATTCGGCCACAGGCGCTCTTTCGCCGATTGCAGGCTCTCCGTTCGCCGCAGTCGCGCAGCCTGAAGGGCTGACGATGATGAGTATTCCGTAGCTTGAACAGCATGTGGCCTCAGGGTGGCATTGATTGGCGCGATACTGCCGGATTACCCAATACAGCTGAATTCGCTCGCGTATTCTAGGAATCGAAGCCTTCGCACGATCTCGTTCTGAATCGCTGCATGGGAGATTCTCTTGGCTCGATATCTCGTCACCGGCGCTGCCGGCTTCATTGGGCGCTCGATTGCCGCAGCCCTGCTGGCCCGCGGCGAAAGCGTTCGTGGCGTCGACAGCTTCGTCACCGGCAAGCGCGCCAACCTGGCCGGCCTAGAGGCCATGGAGTTCATCGAGGGCGACCTGGCCGATCCAGCCATCTGCGACCGCGCCTGCGAAGGTGTCGAGATCGTGTTTCACGAGGCGGCTCTTGCCTCCGTGCCGCGTTCAGTTGCCGATCCCGCTGCCACCAACCGCAATTGCGTCGATGCTACGCTCAACGTTCTTGTGGCCGCCCGCGCCGCCGGCGTGCGCCGTGTTATCTATGCCGGCTCGTCCTCGGTCTACGGCGACACGCCCACTCTTCCCAAGCACGAGCAGATGCTGCCCGATCCCGTGAGTCCCTACGCCGTCGCCAAGCTAGCCGGCGAGCATTATCTGCGCTCATTCAGCCGCGTTTACGGCCTCGAAACCGTCACCCTCCGCTACTTCAACGTCTTCGGCCCCTTTCAGGACCCCACCTCGCACTACTCCGGCGTGCTGGCGATATTCTGCCGTAAGATGCTGGCCGGCGAGCAGCCTACTATCTACGGCGACGGTGAGCAGAGCCGCGACTTTACCTATATCGAAAACGTCGTCAACGCCAATCTTCTGGCTGCTGCCGCACCGGCAGAAAAGGTGGCGGGCCACCTCATGAATTGCGCCACGGGTTCGGCCGTCACGCTGAATCAGACCTTTAAAATCTTATGCGACCTTACCGGCTATCGAGGCCAGCCGGCCTATGCCGAGCCGCGCTCCGGCGATATACGTCATTCGCTGGCCGACATTCACCTGGCAGCGGAACTGCTCGGCTACGCGCCGCTGGTTGATTTCCGCGAGGGCCTGCAGCGCACTGTCGACTGGTACCGCCAGACCGCCTGACGCCTCTCGGCCCCTGCGCGGCCCCGCCGTTCCAGACCCTCGGTTATGTGACGCAAAACACTAACAGTACCTGGCCCAATCAACGACACTACCAGCGGCACCATTGCATCCTTGCGGTCGTTGCTCTGATCCATTGCTGGTCTGCGTTCTGACGCTTTTGGGATCGAGGTTTGCGTTCTTTGCCGGGCCAATCATCTGTTCAGGAAGTTTGTGGCAGCAGTTGCTCGCCGAGCGCCGCGCGTGAATCGTCGCAATCATCCTCCACTTCGCTGCGCGAACTCTGGCAGACGGTGTGGCGCCGGCGCCGCCTGATCCTTACGATCGAAGGCGCGCTCTTGCTGGCATGCCTGCTCTATTGCCTCATTGCTCCCAATCAATATGAAGCCACTGCTCGCATTGAGCTGCGCACTGTGCCCGTCTCATCTCTGAATCTCGGCGGCCAGGAGGCTTCGATTTCGCCGTCGATCTTGTCGAGCCCCATCGCGCAAGAGACCTTGGCCAGCGTCCTGCGCAGCGATCAGCTCGCGTGGCGCGTAATCACGGAGCTGAAGCTCTACCAGGCGCCTGCCTTTTGTGGCCGTTTTGCCGGCAAGTTTCCGGGCTTCGATCCGGGCAAACCTGCACCCGATGCGCAAGCCTGGCTTCTCGATCGATTTTCGCGGCGGCTGCATGTCGAATCGATGCCGCGCACACTGCTCGTCGAGATTCGTTTTCGTTCGCGCGACGCGGCTCTTTCGGCGGCCGTAGTCAACGCGCTTATTCGGGCATACGGCGACCAGGAAACAGAGACGCAGGTCCAGGCTACGGCGCAGGCCTCGGCGTGGCTGAACGAGCAACTGGCCGATTTGAAATCGCGCGTCAACCTCGACCAGCAACGCCTTGCGGATTTTGAAGCGAATCACGGCATCGTAAACACGCCGGAGACGCTTTCCAACGGTCAGCCCGGACAGGCAGACCACACCTCCGCACTGATCGAAATCGACGAATTGGGCCGCCAGTCGGTTTCCGCCACCACAGACCGCATTCTTGCCGAAGCTGAGTATCGCGCTGCCTCGCAGGGTGACCCCGAAGCTGTGGTCGCATCCGATCCGCGTCTGCAGGCCGCAAGCAGCTTCAGCACCGCGCTTCTGCAGCAGATTCACGCGCGGCGCAGCGATCTTGAGCAGGAGCAGGCACAGCTCAGCGCCGAGCATGGGCCTGAGTTTCCACGTGTGGTTGAAATCGGCCGCCAGTTGCAGGATCTGGCGCGGCAAAAGAATGCAGAAGACGCGAGACTCGTTGCGCGCTTTCGCAGCAACTGGCAAACGGCGCTCGATCGCGAAGCTCTGGTGCGCAAAAGCCTCGCGCAGGCAACCGGGGAAGGCATGAAACTGAACCGATCCGAAACACAATATGCGGTCATGCTTCAGGAGGCGAACGCCAGCCACGATCTCTACTTGCGGGTTCTCGAAAAATCAGAAGAAGCGGGCCTGGCCGCAGGCGTGCACAGCTCCAACATTTCTGTCGTCGATCCTGCGCGCCAGCCCGTGAAAGCTGTGGCTCCAGACCTGCCGTTGTACCTTGCCATCACGTTTTTTGCCGGCTTGTGGATTGCTGTGGGCGCCGCTTTGCTGCGCGAGTCGTTGGCATCAACGGTAGTCCGCGCATCGCTCCTGTTCTGTGCTGTGCTGGTGAGTGCTTCAGGCGTCAACGCGCAGGCCCCCACGCCCAGCACATCAGGACTGCCCACCGGCGTGGCCAGCTTCCCGCAGACGCAGGAAACCAGGAGCCTGCCGAATCCCAAAGAAGCGCCAACGGTCTGGGGCGGCACAACCGCCAACGCTGGCCTGCCTCCGCTTACGGCTGCGCAAACTTCTGTGCCCATGCCTGCGCCCATCGCCCCCGGCGACTTTTTAGAAGTCAGCGAGTATCACACGCCGGAGTTCCGCTCGGCCGTGCGCGTCTCCTCTGCGGGCACTGTCACTTTGCCCATGATCGGCGAAGTTCATCTGGCCGGTATGGACGAGGCGGCCGCAGCACAAACCATCGAAGCCGCACTGCTGGCCAAAGGAATGCTTTTGCATCCACTCGTCTCGGTGCTTGTCACCGCCGCGGCGGGGCAGGATGTGAGTGTGCTGGGTGAGGTCGCGCGCCCGGGGGTCTATCCCTACGCCGTCCACCACCGGCTGCTCGATCTCGTCGCCTCGGCTTCAGGGCTTACGCCCGCTGCCGGCCGCCTGGTAAACGTCTTTCATCAGGGCGACCCTCGAACCCCGCATCCTGTCGTTCTCGATCCCAGCGGAACCGATACGGCCGCCGACCACAATCCCGAGCTCAGTCCCGGCGACACGGTGCAGGTGAGCCGCGCCGGCCTGGTCTACGTTGTCGGCGACGTGATCCGTCCCGGCGGTTTTCCGGTTGACCCGGTACAGGGACTCACCATTGTGCAGGCGCTTGCACTGGCTTGGGGCCCGTCGCAAAACGCTGCTACCGGCAAGGCCGTTCTAATTCGTGAACAAAAAGACGGCCGCACCATGATCGCGCTCGACCTGAAGCGAATGTTGCGCGGCAAGGACCCCGACCAGCCGGTACAGGACCGCGACATCATCTTCGTTCCAGAATCGGTGGCAAAGAATCTCGTCAACCGCACCATGGAATCGGCCATCCAATCCACCATCGGCGTCACCATCTACTCCGCTCTCGTCTATTCGCAAAGGTATTAGGCCATGAGGAGAGTTACATGGGTCCTGTTGCTGGTCTTTGCGTTCACCATCCCATGGGAATACTCGCTCGATCTCGGCCAGCCGCTCGGCAACGTGGCTCGCATCACCGGGCTGATAGTTCTTCTGGCGGCCATTCCAGCTGTGCTGCAAGCCGGCCGCGCGCGAAGCCCAGGCGCATTCTGGTGGGCGGCATTTGCGCTTTATCTATGGCTCTGCTGCTCGTATCTGTGGACGGTCGATCAGGCAGTCACAATTGAAAAGATCCGCGGCTATTTTCAGGTGATGATGATCGTCTGGCTGCTGTGGGAATTCGCCGGTAGTCCTATCGATCTGCGCAATTTGCTGCGCGCCACCGTGGCCGGATCGTGGGTGCTGGCGATCCTCACTCTCATGGCATTCCGCTCCCCTGAGGCCATCGCGGCAGGCCAGATCCGCTTTGCCGCCTACGGCCAGGACCCCAACGAGGTCGCCCGCTTTCTCGATCTTGGTTTTCCGTTCGCGGCGCTCCTGGTGAATTGTGAACGCCGCTGGCCGATGCAAATCGTTGCGCTCGCGTTCCTTCCTGTCGGACTCCTCGCCGTCGTTCTCACCGCGTCACGCAGCGGATTCCTCGCCGCGCTGGTTGCCCTGGCCGGATCCGCTGTCATTCTCTCGCGCGAACATGCACGCCGCATCGTTGCTGCCGCCTTCGCGCTACCTCCATTCTTTGCAGCACTCTGGCTCATCATCCCCGGCGCCACACTTGGCCGCCTCGCTACCATTCCCGAGCAACTGCGCAGCGGCGATTTGAACCAGCGCCTCAATATCTGGTCCGCCGGCTGGCGCGCTTTTGCGCGTGCTCCGCTGTTCGGAACGGGCGCCGGCACATTTGTGAGCGCAGCCCACCTGGCGCCGATTGACACCGCGCACAATACAGCGCTTTCCCTCGCGGTAAGCGGCGGGCTCTGCGCTCTTCTTCTGGCATCAATACTGGTTTCTCTTGCCACGCGGGCCGCTTTCCGCACCAGGGGCGATTTACGCATCGCGTTGGTCACAGCCCTGGCCGTCTGGGGCGTCACGTCGCTCGTTGCAACCGTCGAGGAAAACCGCACCACCTGGCTGCTCTTCGCCATCATCACCGTGGCGGGGCGGCTCGCCGTGGAGGACGCGGCGGGTCTTGCCGCATGTTTCTCTTCGCTTTGGCTGCAAGCGCCTGCTCCGCCGTACGCGTCGCGGCCTGACTGCTTGAAGCCGTAAGCGCGCCATGTCATTCGTCCCATCCATCGTCGCGCCGCGAAGAGTCTCGAGCATCAATCGCAGCATCTTTCGCGCCTTCGTCTCTGTCGGCGTGGCCGGCGTGATCGTCAAGCTGATCGCCACATTCAAAGAAGTTGCTGTCGCCTCGATCTTCGGCCGCTCCGATGCGATGGACGCCTTTCTCGCCGCAGCGCTCGTGCCCAGCCTGCTCGTCAATCTCATCTCAGAATCGATGAACCAGGCGCTGGTGCCCACCCTCGTTCGGGTGAGGGAACAGGAGGGCCGCGAGCCCACACAGCAGCTTCTCTCCAGTTCCATGTTCGCGATGTGCTTTCTCCTAGCCTCTGCTTCGGTGGTCATGGCGCTTGCTGCGCACGGTTTTCTTCCGCTCATCGCCTCGCACTTTCCCCCCGCAAAGCTGCAGCTTTCCACGCGCCTTTTTTATGGCCTGCTGCCCATCGTGCTCATCACGGGCATTGCCACCAATTGCACCGCCGTCCTGAATACGCTGGGCCGCTTTGCCGCACCGGCACTGGCCCCGGCCGTCATTTCGGTTTCAGTTCTCTGTGGCGCGCTATTGCTGGGGGCACGATTCGGCATCTGGGCCATGGTCATTGCCACGCTAGCCGGCTCGCTGCTCCACGCCGTAATCGTCGTCGTGATGATGGAGGCGCGAGGTTACCACTTTCGACTCCGCTGGCATGGCATGAGCGGCGCGGCACGCGAGGTAGCCGGTCAATATGGCCCCATGCTTTTGAGCAGCGTGGTCGCCTCAGGAGGCCTGCTCATCGATCAATCCATGGCTGCGATGTTGCCCGCGGGCAGTGTTTCCGCACTTTTTTTCGCCGGCCGCTTTGTCAGTGTCGTGCTTTCTCTACTGGCCGGCGCCGTTTCTACCGCCCTTGTGCCGTACCTCTCGCAGCTGGCTGCTCACCATGAATGGGCCGGCTGCCGCCGGACCCTGCGGATCTGGGCACGACACACGGCACTGGTCTCAGTGCCTGTTGCCGCGCTTATGATCGTCGCCGCGCGCCCGCTGGTCTGCATCGCTCTGCAGCACGGCCAATTCGGACCGCGCGATACCACTGTGGTGGCTTCCGTCCTTGCCATGTACGCCGTGCAGATCCCGTTCTACGTCGTGAGCCGTGTGTACTACCGGTTCATGGTCGTCATGCGCCGTACCGACCTCATCCTCTATTGCGGCATCCTGAATCTCGCTCTCGATGTCGTGCTGAATCTCATCCTCATGCGCCGCTTCGGAGTCGCCGGCATTGCGCTTGCCACTTCGCTCTGGACCGTGAGTACTCTTTTCTATTCCTGGTACTGGAGCCGCAAACTCCTCGCTCGAGCCTCAGCTGCGGAGAATGGGGCATGACCGATTCGCCGGCCCGCTATCTGCTCCGCATCGACGATCTCTGCCCGACAGTCGCGGCAGAACGATGGCAACAGTGCCGATCGCTGATCGAAGAGTTCCGCCTTCAGCCCATCCTCGCTGTGGTTCCGAAGAACCGCGACCCTGAGCTCGAATTCTCGCCGCAGGACGGGCAATTCTGGGCCCAACTGCGCAGTTTGGAAGCCACGGGAGCCACCATCGGCCTGCATGGTTATCAACATCGATGCCTCAGTTACGGCCGCAGCTTGCTCGGTCTGCACCGCGCATCTGAATTTGCGGGAGTCTCAGCCCGCATACAGCGCGAATGGATTCACGAGGGCCTGCGTATCCTGCGCGGGCACGGCCTGAGCCCGCGCATCTTTGTGGCGCCGCGCCACGGGTTTGACATTCACACCCTTCACGCGCTGCGCGCAGAAAATATGCAGCTTCTTTCCGATGGATTCGCGCGACGGCCCATCCTCCGCGAACAGGTCGTCTGGATTCCCCAACAGCTTTGGGCACCGTTGGCAAAACCCGACGGTCTCTGGACAATCTGCATCCACCCAAACACCGCAAGTGACAAGGATTTGGCGCAGCTTCGCAGCTTTCTGCGTAGGCACGCCACTCAATTCACGTCGGTCGATCGCGTGCTGGCCGACAGTCCGGCGACTAAGCCCAGATTTGCCGAGCGCATCCTTTCCGAGATCAGCCTCTGCTGTATCAAGGTCGCGCGGGCCGCGCGGCGCATCGCCCGGTCGCCGCTGCGCGCGAGGAGCTTCATATAAAGCTGTTCCCAGCGGTCGATCGCTGGATCGAGACTGAAATGTTGCGCCACACGCCGCCGCGCATTCTCTCCCATTGCGCAACGGCGCTCCAGGGACATCCGCATCGGCTGTTGCATGGTTGCCGCCAGCGCCTCCGCATCGCCGGGCGGCGTCAGCCAGCCGGTCTCACCGTCCACAATGATCTGCGGCGTTCCGCCGACATTCGTGGCTACGGATGGCAGTCCGCAGGCGCCCGCCTCCAGCAGCACCATGGGCAGGCCCTCGGTGAGCGACGACAGGACGAATCCATCCGCGGCCTGCATCCAGCGAGCCACATCTGGCTCAAAACCGGCGAAACGAACACGCCGTTCCAGACCCAGACAGGCGGTCAACTGCGTCAGCTTGTCATGCAACGGTCCGTCTCCCAGGACGGCCAGCCGCGCCCGCTCCGGCATCCGTGCCATCGCGCGCAAAAGAGTGGGGAAGTCCTTCACAGCATCCAATCTGCCCACTGACAGCCAAAGGAACTCATCTTCGATTCCTAACCCGCGCCGCATGGCGGTACGTGTTTCGGCATCCGGCTGCCAATTCTCTGCGTCGATGCCGTTTGGCACCACCGTCAGTCCGTCAGCGCTCATCATTTTTGCTTTCAGGTGCGATGCGGCCGCCGCATGACTGACTGCTGTGACCTGGTCGGCGAGCCAGCGGCTGCAGCGGTAGCCGAACCGGCGGCCCGCTCCGCCTGTATTTGCACTGTGCAGCGTGTCGATCACTACCGGTACTCGCGCAAGCAGCCGCGACCATCGAGCCATCCATGCAGCGTGCGGAAGGTGCGCGTGTACCACGTCGGGCCGCTCGCGCCAGAGCCACCGATTCAGGCGAATCCACCCGCGCGGATCGGCCAGCCCCTTCCGCATTCCGAGACTGACAAAGGCGACTCCGGAATCACGCAATTCATCGGCTGCCGTGCCCCCGGTTCCTGAAAGCGCAACGACGCTCACCGTCCAACTGCGCTTCTGCAGCCCTTTCGCCAGCAGCATTGCCTGCCGCTCGGCGCCGCCGATGCGATCCAGGCCCGGGATCATCATCGCGACGCGGTTCATGGTTGCCTCTCGGCGAAGCCATCAATCAATTCTTCGTAACATTGGACTGCGCTCTCAAAGCGAAACTCGTCCGCAGCCCAGAGTTGCCGAAAATCCGGGCTCACACTTTTGCCGGGCGCCTTCAATAACTTCAACAACGCGTATCCAGCAGCGCATGCGAGAGCGACGAGAAAGGAAACGGTCAGGAGCGGAAGAGAAAAGGCAATCAACAAACCGGTTGCGCCAAATCGAATACAGCGGAACACAGGGCCCTCCAGCCACGCCCGCGCAAGATGTAACCCTGGCAGCGCGTGCGGCTGTTTCAATTGTGCTTGGTCCCGGCGCTGAGGAATGGATCCCTAGTCAACCAGGGCAGGTGCGCTGTCGCGGCCAGCACAAAGTGAAACAGAGAATCTTAACTGCATTCAGGAGAAGACCGGCTCAACGCTGAGGGTGCAATGCTCTATGAAAAATAAGCCATAAAGTAGGTTGGCCCGGCACACCCGATTCTTCTTCGTTGAGGCAATCTTCTCCCCACAACACAGAGAGGCTCAACAAAAGGAGCCCTTTACTGGAGTGGAAACTAATCTCAGGAGAAATCTTCATCGAAAGAAAGTCAAGAGACGGAGTGCGTCTTAAAGAACCAAAGTGTTTCGCGCCGCTGACTCGAGCACTTTCTCTTCTCGACCTGCGCTCACTGCGCTGCCTCGGGACAATCCGCCTTGCACATTCGCCATCGATGGAAAAAACCGGTATCGCACGCGCTCGCCGCCGCGAATCGAATCAAGCGCTGCAATCAAAGTCTCAGTGAGAGCCTCGGCACTTTCATTGGCCGCAAGCCACGCTCCCGGCTGATCGCGAAGCAGGTCGACGATTCCCGTTGACGCGGGCGTGGCGACAATCGGCAGCCCCGCCGCCGCCGCCTCCAGCAGTGCGTTCGGCATAGCCTCATGCCGCGAAGAAAGCACGAACAGATCCGTCATCGGGAACAGAGCATAGGGACAATCCACATAGCCTGCGAAATGAACCGCGCTCTCCAGATGCAGATCCTGACACAATAACCTGAGCGCTGTCTCTTCTCTCCCTGTTCCGGCAATCGTCAATTCGACGTCATCGAACCGCTTTCGAACCTGAGCGAGTGCCCGCAATAACAGATCGAAGCCCTTTTCGTGTGAAAGCCTGCCGATGGCCAGCAGACGGGTACCCCTGTCGTGTCGCGCCGCCGGAGCTTCCATGGCCGCTCGAATTTCCCCCAGATCCACGGGATTGGGAAGAACGGCAATCTGTTCCGGACACAGAAACAGCTCGCGTACAAGCTCTTCGGCTATGGAGCTTGATTGACTTATCACGCGATCTGCGCGGAGGTATAACAGGCGATAGAGCCAGCGTGTCGTTCGCAGCACGGCTCCGGAATGCATCGCGGCCGGCATGGAACCGTTCTGGCGCACTACGACGGCTGTTTGTGGCGGGAAGAATGGCCGTAGCAGCAACGCCAAAAAATTCACTTCGGCTGTTCCCGCGAGAATCAGCTTTGGCCGCGACCGCCAAACCAGGCGCAGCAACGCTGCCGCGCCCCAGCGGACGCGCCGGGCGCGCATCGTATGAACCGTCACCCACGGCGGAAGAACAACCTGCGCGTCTTCGCCCGCTGTGACCAGCCCCACATGGATTTCGTATTTCTCCCGCGACAGGCCCGCGGCCAGCAAAGCCATCACACGCTGCGCGCCGCCTCCACTCAGGCGCGGCATCAGCAAAAGAAGTCGAAGGCGCTCGGCCAAAGATTCTCCTCAGGCCGGCGAATGCGATTGAACCAGCCAGATTGATTCTCCGGCTGCGGTCACCATCCCGCATGTGCCCTTAGTCACATCGTGTGTCTCAGATCACTCGACAAGCTGTCTCAAAATGCTACATTTGCCTGTCCTTCAAAAAAACTGCTGAGGAACTGCTAAGCCGGTCACGGCTGACTATGCGAAACTCTGGGCCCCGCTTGAATGGCGCACCTCGCGCTGGTGAACCGGCCACGATCCTCGTCGGCGTCACCGACTCGCAAACCTGCCTTGTCTTGCATGCGCGTCTTCGTACCTTACGCAAGGCCGGATTTCGCGTTCTCCTGGTTTCCAGCCCAGGCGACCTGCTTTGGAAAACCGCTGCGCGCGAGCACGTAGAGCCCATTGCGATTCCCATGCGCCGCGGAATTTCCCCGTTTCGCGATCTAGTCTCATTGCTCCGGCTTTGGCGCCTGATCGGCGTTCGCCGGCCTGACCTGGTCGAGTTCAGCACGCCCAAAGCCGGTCTTCTTGGCACAATAGCCGCTCGCCTGCGAGGCGTGCCGCGGCGCGTGTATATGCTGCGCGGCCTCAAGCTGGAAACCTGTACGGGGATCAAACGTTGGCTCCTGCTGGCGGCGGAGTACGTTGCCGCAGCTTGCGCTCATGTCGTGTTGTGCAACAGCGAGAGCCTGCGGGCGAGGGCGCTGGCGTTGCGTATTGCGCCGCCAGGCAAGCTGCGCCTGCTGGGCGAGGGAAGCAGCAATGGAGTCGACGTCGAACGGTTCTCGCCAGGCCTCAGCACGGTGCGCGCCACGCTTGGCATCGCACGGGGCGTGCCGGTCATTGGTTATGCCGGCCGCTTGACCCGCGACAAAGGACTTCCCGAATTGATCGAAGCTTTCGAACTGATGCTGCGTTCCGAGCCCTCCGCGCATTTGCTTCTGGTGGGCTGGTTCGATGCATCAGATGACGCCCTCGACAGCAAACTGCGCGCGCGCATTCTGGGTCATCCTCGCATGCACTGCACAGGATTTGTCAACGATACCGCGTCCTACTACCGCGCTATGGATGTGATGGTGCTGCCCACGCGGCGAGAGGGCTTCCCCAACGTGGTTCTTGAAGCGGCAGCCACCGGAATCCCGGTCGTGACCACAGAGTGTACAGGCGCCCGCGATTCAGTGATTCCCGAAGTCACAGGACTTCTGATACCGCCCGGATATCCGAATGCCATCTGCGAAGCAGTGCTCAAGATCCTTCGCAATTCTGAGCGCAGACAGCGCATGGGGCAGGCCGCTCGGGCGTGGGTTCTGGAGCGTTACCCCGAGGCGCGCGTAGTGGGCATCACGGTGGACTACTACCGTAGCCTGCTGGAGACTTCGCCGGCTGCTCGCTGGCTCGAAGCCTAGCCGCGAGCTTATTTCGCAGTGTTATTCTGATGACCCCAGGGACAATTTCCCGGCTCCTGCGAAGGCTTCCATGCCCACTCCCGTCAAACGCCTCACCGTCGATCTCAGCCAATATCCCGACCTCGTCGTGGTGTACCTTGGCATGCGGGTTAACCGCATTACGGGCCTCAAAACAATGTTTGGCTTCGGACCTGAAATCTCCAGGTCCGTCGCCGGCCGGCCCTATGGTCTGCTCCGCCACGAGAACTTCATCTTTTCGCTCTTTCCCATGCACGCGGGCATGCGCCAGTACTGGCGCGATATGGACGCGCTTCTGCGCTGGACCCGCTCCGATCCGCATCGTCAATGGTGGAAGCGATTTCTCCGCGACTCGGGCGGCACCGGCTTCTGGCATGAGACGTACACCATCCGAGGCGGCATAGAGGCCATCTACGACGATGTCGCCGCGAAGATCGGATTCATGTCGTTCGCGCCAGTCGTTCCCGCGCGCGGATCGATGTTCACCGCCGCTCATCGCTCAAAACAAGGCGCAGATCTCGAAGCGGTGATCTCAGAACACGACCTGTACGGCGAGTGACGATCCCAGTTGCGAGGCAAAGTCTCGGGACCGTCAGAAGTGACGCCAGAAATTGGGCCCATTCCTGCCATCGAGCAACGAAGACTCAGGATCCGGCTTCTGAGTCGCTGCTGAACAGGCCGGGCTGCTCACCGCGGGCCTGTTCTGCCTCGGTCCGCTTGCGGCTGGCGGCGCCAATCAGGCTCACCACCTCCAAAGTCTCAATCGCCTGTCTCGGCACATAAATCCGCTGCGTATTCGATCGGGTGTCGGGTGGCGTCAGCATGAGTCCCGCGCCTTCTACCAGGCTGCGGTCGTTGGCGGCCAGTCCTTCCAGCTCGTCCCCGTCAGTCAGGGTCAGCCGCACCCAAAGCCCGGCCGTTCGTGGGCGAAGCGAAAACTTCTTGCGCAGCAAGCGTTCAGGATTGAGCGGATCGCTTCCCGCGCCGGGCAGATCGCGAACGTAACAGACCCATTTCACCTGCTCCCACGGGATGCGCAGGACCTTTCCGGTCAGATCCAGAATCTCCAGCTCTGCCTGCAATTGTCCAAAACTGGCAGTGATGTAGCCGGCCGTCCAGTCACGGGAGAACTTACGCGCTATGACGGGTTTGCGTGCCGAGGCCATCGCTCTGGATTGTCGCATGGGCAGGAACCGCCCGAAAGCCGTAGCTGTTGATCTTTGTGACTCCCTTTCAATAACTTGGCTGCCATTCGATGTGGCTCCAGGTCAAGAAAAAGTTGCATTCCCGGTGCAACAACGCTAGTGTTCCAGCGCAGTTTATGTTAATGTACTGCTTTGCCAGCTTGCAGGGACCGTGCCGTAACGCCCGCATCATCAGGCATTTGGCGTCTTTGAACCGGCGGTGACAGGATAGCGCATGCCCGACTACATTTACCTGCTGGAAAACCGCCTCTCGGCTGACCAGCGCCACGCTCTCACACAATTGCGCAATACTGCACGAGAGGCCGGAATCCTCATTTTCCTCACCGGAGACGCTGTCCGCGACCTTACCAGCGGTCATGCTGTTCGTGAGCTCGAGGTCGCTGTCCAGGGCAACGCCTTGAAGCTGAAAAAGCCTCTGGAGAAGCTCGGCGCCAGCGTTTGGGGAGAAGATGAGCCCTCCCGCAGCCTTTACCTCTGTTTTCCCGGTACCGTGCGTGTAAACGTCATCAGCACCCATTTTGTCCAGTACCCCAGGCCGGGAAAACCCGTCTACCAATTCGCCTCGATCCATGAAGATCTTCGCCGCCGCGACTTTACCGTCAACTCCATGGCGATTTCGCTTAACGATGGATCCTTCGGCCTGCTCATGGACCCTTTGAACGGCGTCGCGGACATTGAGGCGCGCTTCATTCGCCTGGTTTCCAATTACGGATTCATTGAAGATCCCTCGCTCATGATCCGGGCCACGCGCTACCGGGTCAGACTCGGCTGGGAGATGGATCCCCGCACTCAGGCTCGCTATGAGAACGCCAAGGCCGACAACGTGATTGAATACCTCACCCCTCATGCGCGCAGCCAGGAGCTCGAGCAGATTGGATATGAAGAAGATGGCCTCAAAGTGCTGCGCATGCTGGAGTCCGAGGGCTGGATGAAGGTGCTTTGCCCCGCCTGGACCTCAGCCAAGGCGGATGAATCCAAACTGACCGCGTTGCACGAACTCGCTGTCGCACTGCAGGTGCAGGGAGTTCACCCCGATGTCTCTGCGGCGCAGATGCAGTTGCTCACTGCAAAAATGCAGCCCAAGGATCTTTCGGCCCTGAAAAAGGCGTTGCTGCGGCCTGGATTCGTCGCGGAGTGGAACAACCTCGACCATCTGGCGTCAGGCTTCGCCAAGGCTTTACTTGCAAAGCAAAATGCCAAGCCGTCGGCAGGCTACAAGCTTTTCATGAGCTATGACCCAGAAGCGGTTCTATGGCTTGGATTTACGAGCAAGGATAAAACAGTTCAGGAGCGCTTTAATCTGTTCCTGAAAGTCTGGCCCGAGGCGCGCCAGCGCATCCCGCATTTGCTGATGCAGGAGATGCGCATTACGCCTGAGCTTGCGACCTATAGCGAGGTCGTGCAGAGCGTCTTTCTGGCGCTGATCGATGGCCGCCTCACCACTCCTGAGGAAATGCGCGCATTCCTCGAGCCCCATTCCCCGCCCGCGCCTCCACCGCAAGTCAGCATTAAGCGTCCCCGCGTTCGTCGCTCTGAGGCTCGCATCAAAGAACAACCTGTCGAGGAGGAAGAAGAGGACGAAGAGGGTGTGCCGATCGACGAGGACATGGAACCGATCGGCGCAGACGACGAAGAACTGGATATTTCGGTGCTGCCCAAGGGCGCGCTCGAGATGGACGTGGAAGACGAAGAGGAGTCGGACGAAGAGGGAGAAGAAGAAGAGGCTGAGGCTCCTGCCGCAGGCAAGCGAACTGCCGCGGTCGAGCCTGCGAAGAAGGGACAGAAGGCCGCGCCCGCCAAGGCCGAAAAACAAGCAGCCCAGTTAAAAGCTGCGCCCGGGAAGGGAACCTCTGCGCCGGCCGCACATGGCGCAAAGGGCCAGCCGCCAGTCGCTGCCAAAGCCGCTGCGGCCAAAGGCGTTGCCGTCACTGCAAAACCGGCGGCGGTGAAAGCGCACCCCGCGCAGGTCGCGAAGAAGCCGGTTGCGAAGCCTGCTAAACCTCCCAAGCCGGCAGCCCGTCCGAAGTCTGCTGCGAAAGCGCCTGCAAAGAAGGCCGCTGCCGCAAAGACAAAGCCGGCCCATGCCGCGAAGCCCTCCAAAAAGGCGCCGCCCAAGCCCTCAAAACCGCCGTCGAAAAAGTCAACGGCAAAGGTTGCCAGGAAGCGCTGATTCAATCGATCCAGACGAATTCGATACGCCCCTCGACTCCGCGTTCTTGTAACGTGAAACCTGCTGCGGACGGCAGGTTCTGACGGGGCAACACGAACATTCCTCCCGCGTCTAACCCAGAAGCGCCGTGTTGCAGCCGGCGCATTCTCGTGCATGCCGGCTTCCAAACTCGAACGTCGTCCTGAACTCGATGCCTTGCGCGGTCTGTTCCTCGTCTGGATGACGCTGACTCATCTGCCCACCCACTTCAGCGATTTTGTCGACAATCCCTTTGGCTTCGTTTCTTCGGCTGAAGGTTTCGTTTTAATCTCAGCGTTGTTGGTGGGGCGGCTCATGATTCGAGAAACTCTCGAGGACGCGGAGGGCGTGCGTGTCCGCCTCTGGAAACGCACGCTGAAAGTCTATGGCTATCACCTGGTTATGTTGGGGTTCGCTTTCACGATTGCTGCGGCATTCGCCCTCCACACGCACAAGGCCGCCATCAGCAATCTTCTCGACTTCTACTTGGCTCACCCGATCGTCGCAGCCGTGGGCTCCGTGCTGCTGTTGTATTGCCCGCCGCTGCTCGACATCCTGCCGATGTACGTCACCTTTCTCTTCTTCACGCCGCTTTTGTTGAAGGCGGCCGTCCGCTTCGGCTGGAAGCGCATTCTGCTGGCCAGCGGATCGCTCTGGCTGCTTGCCCAATTCGGACTTCGCGACCTGGTCCACAACTGGATTGTTCATTTCACCCATCTGCAGATTCCGTTGCAGGAGACGGGCGCCTTCAATCTGTTTGCCTGGCAAGCCGTCTGGATCGTCGGGCTCTGGCTGGGTGCCCGCTCTGCCTTTCATCAGCCCATCCTTCGCAAAGTCCCTGGATGGGTCGCTGCGCTTTGCTGCCTCGCCTGCCTCTTCTTCTTTGCCGTGCGGTGGAATTGGCTGGGGCCGCATCTCTCGCAGCAGGCGCTGGGCATGTTGCTCGACAAATGGCAAATCGGCTCGCTTCGCGTGGTCAATCTGGTCTCCTTCTCGGTCGTTCTCTACTGGCTGCGCAAGTACCTGATGCGACTTGTTTCGATTGAGCCGTTCATTACGCTCGGCAAAGCATCGCTTCACGTGTTCTGTGCGCACATTGTTTTCGTTTTCATCGGGCTGGCATTTCTCGTCCGCGATGTCGGCCAGGACGTCCCCGGCCCCAGCGAGCAGTTGCATGGGCCGGCCGCCGCTCTCCTGATCGTGGTCACCTTCATCGGACTGATTGCCGTGGCCATCCACGAAGTGCGCAAACGCCGCTCAGCCCGCAACGGTTCCCCGCCGCCTCCGCCCTCGACCGATCTCATGGAGCCTCCCGTGCACAACCCCCAGCCGGAACAGGGCAAGCTTCGCCACGCCGGCTCTGCTGCCGTGGAGGCGTGAGGCGTCTTGCCCTCGGCAACCCATGCTCTCCTTCCCAAGACCTCCGCATTGCCCCCCACCACGCAATCCGTGTCTTCTGTTCCCTGGTCCCTGATCCCTGTCTTTTTAACCAAACGTTTGCAATCCATTTGCCTGACTGCATTAATCTGTTCATGGTTCTCGCGGTTTAGCCCCATCCCCAGCAACCAAACGGCCGCGGGACGAGGAATGACGGTTTGAGCCAATCCGTATTTGTGCTGGAAGACGAAGCCGATATTGCCCGGCTAGTGCAACTTCACCTTGAGGCGGCTGGTTTTGAGGCTCGCCTCTATCACACTCCAACCAATATCATCCCCGACGCCGAGCGCAAACCACCCGCGCTGTTTCTTCTCGACATCATGGTGCCCGGCGGCGATGGACTCGACGTTTGCCGGCGTCTGCGCAATCACGCCGGTCTCTCCACCATTCCCATCATTTTTCTTACGGCGCGCGCCGGAGAAAATGATCGCGTCCTCGGTCTCGAGATGGGCGCCGACGACTACATCACCAAGCCATTTTCCACGCGCGAGCTGGTAGCGCGTGTGAAAGCCGTGTTACGCCGATTTGAACGGCCCACTACGCCTTCCATCATCAGTTTTGAAGAAGTCATCATCGACGCCGGCGCCATGCAGCTCAAGGTCCGCGGCGAGCTCACCACTACCACCGCTACGGAATTCCGCCTGCTCGACTACCTTGCGCGCCATCCCGGCCGTGTCTTCAGCCGCGATCATTTGCTCGATGCCGTCTGGGGCGATGCACGCTTCGTCACCCCGCGTTCCGTCGATGTCTATGTTCGCCGCATCCGTGAGAAAATCGAGATCGACCCGGAAGATCCGCGCTACCTCAAGACCGTGCGCGGCGCCGGCTATCGCTTCGAACTACCCAAAGGCGAGTAATGCAAGCTCCTGGCTGCTAGCTTCTAGCTCTTAGCCCCTTCACGTTGAAACTGTCGCGGGTTGCAGTCGCAGGAACGAGCCAGGAGCCAGGAACTAGAGGCTGGAAGCTGTTTCTCATGATGCGCAACGTCTTCTCCAGGCTGCTCGGGTTGTTCGTCCTCCTCCTCGCCGTGCAGGCGCTGGTGATGCTGTTCGTCTTTTTCTTTCTCGCCGTGCACACTCCCGGCGCCGCCCTCGGGGCCCTCGGCCCCGAATTGCTGTGGTCCACCCTCATTGCCCTGGCCCTGGCGGCGGTTCTCGCCGCTCTCGCGTCGGGCCGTGTGACCAAACGCCTGCAGCGTATCGTGAAGTTTGCCCGCCGTATCGCGGGCGGCGACCTGACTGCCCGTGTCGATTCTCAAGGAGCCGATGAGCTTGCCGCGTTGGAAGCTGCCCTGAATCAGACAGCCGAACGCCTGGGCCGTGATCTCGACGAATTGGAAGGGAGCCGGAACGAACTGGCCGGGCTGCTCGACTCCATGCAGGAAGCCGTCGTCGCCATCACGTCCACCGGCTACATCCGCTGGTCCAATTCCGTCATGCAGGGCATTGCCGGATCGCAGCTTCAGCCAGGCCGTCCCTTGGTCCACGCCGTGCGCGATCCGGAGTTGTTGGCCTGCGTGCGCGGCACTCTTGAACGCAACGAGCTCTGCGTGGGCCGCGCCAGCCTGCTCGCGCCGGGCCGCGTCTTCGAGATCAACGCCGCGCCGCTACCATCCGGCGGCGCACTCCTTGTCCTGCACGATGTCACCAGCATTGAGGCCGCGCAAAAATCCCGTCGCGAGTTCGTCGCCAACGTGAGTCACGAGCTGCGCACGCCGCTCACGTCCATTCAAGGCTACGTTGAAACGCTCATCGAAGATCCCAATCCAAGCTCCGAAACCACCCGCGAGTTTCTTGGAGTTATCCTCAAAAACGCCACGCGCATGAACCGCCTCACCGAAGACTTGCTCGCTCTGGCAAGCGTCGAGAGCCCCGACTACAAGCTCTCATTGCAGCCGGTACGCGCCAGCGTGCTGCTGCAGGACGCCATCGATTCACTTGGCGGTATCGTCGTCGATTCCGGAGTCAAGCTGCAGTCTGCGGGCGCGCCCGACGCGCTTGTCATGGCCGACGCCGACGCCATGCACCAGGTCTTCGGCAATCTCATGGAGAACTCGCTCAAGTACGCGAAATCGGGAAAGCGCATCCGCGCCGGCGCGCGCCTGCTGCCCACTGAAGTGCAGTTCACCATTCAGGACTTCGGCCCCGGCATCGCCTCAGAGCATCTGGAGCGCATCTTCGAGCGCTTCTATCGGATCGATAAAGCCCGTTCACGCGAATCCGGCGGCACCGGCCTCGGCCTCGCCATCGTCAAGCACATCGTGCTGGCCCACGGCGGACGCATCTGGGCGGAAAGCGAGCTGGGCAACGGCGCGGCATTTCATTTCACGCTGCCGCTCGCTCCGGCACCGCAAAGCGCGCCCCAGCCGCAGCCCGCGCAGCAAACGCCGGCGACCTCCGGCGTCTGACGCAAAACCAAAATTCCCAAGCACCGGCAAGGTTGTAAAGGGATAAGGCGAATCTGATTCCGTAGCCTTCTCACACACCCCTATGCCCGCCATCACGGCATGAACCTCTGCGCCCCGGTAGATTCGCCACCATTCCCGGGGATGCAGGTTGCGTCGGCGTGTCAAGCCGGCGCCGGCCTCGCATGGAAAGAGCCGATTCCGTCGCATCTCCAGAAAGGCGGCCTCTCGCGGATGCGAAACTCATTCCGTCTGCTTTCGCTTTGCCTCGCGTCTCTATGCAGTCTTGGTGCTGCCGGTTGCATCATTCTTCCCATCCGTACGCCCACGGTGATCCAGAACCCCAATGGCGAAAAGCAGCTTCTTCCGAGATTTGCCCTGGTCCCCGGCGTATCCACGCGCCAGCAGGTTGAAGACGAGTACAAGGCCTTTTCAGTCGATTCCGGCGCGCCCAATCTGTTCTGGGGGCGATTCCGCAAGTCGCAGTGGTATTTCATTGTGGCTGTGGGTGGTCTCGGGGCCGCCGACGTCGGCGGCGGCCGCACCTGGGGAACGTACAACATTCTCGTCACGTTTGATCGCGATGGCAGCGTGAAGACTTCCGAAATCGTCCGCGACAGCCAGCTTATCGATCGCCTTGTTGCCATGCACAACAACCACGAGTTTCCGCCGTTCGACTTCTCACAACCGGTCACGGCGGGCGGATGGAGCGGGCCCGCGCCTTCAACCACCTTCGATCTCGACCTATCTCCAGGCGGTGTGGTTGTCACCAGAAGAAAGCCCGGTCGCGTCGTCCACAAGGTTCTGCAGCCCAGGCCGCCTGAGGTCTTCCAGATTCCTTTGGCTCAAATCGCCGTCATCAAAACCGGCTACACCGAGGATGCGAACGCGATCCCCGTTACGATTCGCTTCGCCGAGAAGACGCAGCTTGGCACTCACGTCAGCTTTGTCACTCGTCCAGCCGGCTTGCTCACCCTCGTCCGTTGCATCGAGCAAGTCCGGCCTCAAAATTTGGGCGGGAAGGGAACCGAGCCGCCAAATTCCCCCGGAACGGCAAACCCGCTCTCCCAATGAGCAGCGCTCCTCTGCATTCTTGTTCCCGCGTTCTCTGTTCTTTTCAACTCCCCGTAACATTCCGCGTGGACAATGGATTGCGGCAGGAACCTCAAAATGGAGCAAATCGTGAAAAAATCATTGCTTGTCATCGCGTTGTTCGCTTTGGCGCTAAGTGTGGCTCAGGCCCAGAAGATCACCGCCGCGGGCGCTACGTTTCCATATCCCATCTACTCCAAGTGGTTTAGTGAGTACAGCGCCGCGCATCCGGGCGTCGAGATCAACTACCAGTCCATCGGTTCCGGCGGCGGCATTCAGCAGGTCACCAACGGCACGGTCGACTTTGGTGCCTCCGACATGCCCATGACCGATACGGCACTGGCAGCCTCCAAGGTCAAGCTCATCCACATTCCCACTGTCCTCGGAGCCGTTGTTCCCACCTTCAATGTTCCCGGCGTGAACGATCTTCGCTTCAGTCCTGACGTGCTCGCCGACATCTACATGGCCAAAATCACCAACTGGAACGACCCGCGGATCGCCAAGGACAACCCCGGCGTAAAACTCCCCGATCAAAAGATCACCGTGGTCCATCGCTCCGATGGTAGCGGAACCACCTTCATCTTCACCGACTACCTGAGCAAAGTCAGCCCGGCCTGGAAGAGTGGTCCCGGCAGCGGCACCTCGATCAACTGGCCCACCGGTATCGGCGGCAAGGGCAATGAGAATGTGGCTTCGCTGGTACGCCAGTATCCGGGAGCCATCGGCTATGTCGAGCTCATTTACGCTCTGCAGAACAACATCAACTACGGTTCAATCCGCAACGCTGACGGCAAATGGGTCAAGGCTTCCATCGACGGCGTCACCGCAGCGGCTGCCACCATCAAGAACATGCCGGCCGATTATCGTGTGTCCATCACCAATGCGCCCGGACCCAACGCTTACCCGATCTCCAGCTTCACCTACCTGCTCATTCCCACGCAGCCCCAGGACATGGCCAAGGAAAAAGTCATCAAGGACATGCTGAGCTGGTGCATCAAGTCGGGCGAGAGTGAGGTATCCGCACTATCGTACGCGCCACTACCTTCAGGCTTGCAGGAGAAGGTCCTGCAAACCATCTACTCCCTGCCGTAACGCGCGACGGGGAGTCCGGCGCCCGCCGGGCTCCTCGCGCAACCTGGGAGCGCGTGCCGGCTCAACCCACGAACACTTTTTTGCGCCGCTTTTCCTGATACATTGCCTGGTCGGCCTTCGCCAGAAGGGAATCCAGCGGTTCCCATTGCCTCGCGGTGGCCGTCGCATGCCCGATGCTGAAGCCGAGCGCCACCTCGCGGCCCTCCGCGGTGTTGCGCTGTGCGGCTAATTCCTCCAGTCGCTGGGCAGCCAGGCGAATCGCATCGGGGCTGAACTCGCCGGCCACGGCAAACTCGTCTCCGCCAACGCGCCCCATTACGTCAGACTCGCGAAATGTCGACTTCAGAATATCCGCCGTTTCAACCAGGCACTCCGACCCGGCTTGATGCCCGAGCATGTCATTCGTGCGCTTCAAGTCGTCCAGATCGACAAAAAGCACTGAGAAGTGTCCCCCCGATCGATGCGCCATCCGCAGCGCCTGGTCCGCAAGCAACCGGAATCCTCGCAGATTGTAGAGTCCCGTAAGCTCGTCGCGCAGCGAGAGTGCATGGATCTCCACCTCCATCGAGTTGATGCGCCACGCCAGGTAGATCACCAGCGTCATCGACACGATCAATGCCACGGTTGCCAGCAGCGCCGTCGTGTAGGGCGGCGGCATCCGCCTCCAGTTAATCAAATGCGCGCGCATCAATTCCCGCACGTAAGGAAGTAACACCAGGATGGGCAAAAGCACGCGTGCCAGCTTGCTGCCGGCGCCGCGGCCCGCAAAAATCGACAGGATGCCGCTGCGTGTCTTCCGTGCGAGAACCGTGATCGTGAGCAGAAACAGGCAAGCCGTAGCCTGTGCTGATATGCCGCTGTCGCGCGGCTCGCCGAAAATCTTCATGCTGTCGATAATCTGGCCTGACGCCAGCGTGCCAGCCACCAGGAATAGGCCGCAGGCCAGCAAATCGGAGATAAACACGGCGGCGCGCCCACGCCCCTGCGAAAACAACACGGTGATTCCAAAGAGTGCGAACCCCGCCGCAATCTGCAGCGTGGCCCGCGTCATAAATCGGAGCTCAACGGGAGCATCGATGCGCACTGGAAAGTCGAATCCAAACGAGACCGAGAACAGGTGCTCGGCAACGACCGCCGCGCTCAACACCATCACGAGTGCCGCCAGCAGCATGCCGAATCGGCGCATCCATGTGTTGCGTTCCGAAGGTAAAAAGTCCAGGGAGAGCGCGCCTAAAAGCGCGGCGGCCTCACCTTCGGCGCCCATCAGCGGCCATCCATTTACCGGCATCCGGCCTTCGGGTGCGATCACCCACGCTGCCAGGTTAAGCCCCGCAATCACAAAAACCCCGGCGAGACATGCTCTCTCAAGCACGGATAGCCTGTTCACTAAACCGTTATCGAATTCGCTCACAACCAGAGTTGGTTTCGCTTTGGCCATCGTGGGAAGTGGATACAGCAGGGGAAAATCTAACCAAACGAACAGGCTCTAATCTTCTTTTGCAGTGTATAGCCCGCAGTGCGGAAACAAAAAGCAAATTTTGCCTGCTTCAAGGTTGCTCCGCGAACTTCTCATCGGGCAAAGATCTTACGGCTCGTGCCCGGCGGCCAATCGCCGCTCCGCTTTGGTACACTCACCAAATCTAAGGTGCTACCATAACTCGCGTTTCCATTGACATTGCCAATGACATCTACGCCTCCGATCTCGACGATCAATGACTTGTTCTTTCGCATCGCGGAGGCCCGCAACCCGCGCGCCGTGCTCTGGCAGAATGCGTCCGATGAATGGCATCCCCTTTCTTCCGATCAGATTTACCAGCGTGTGCGCGCACTGGCGACGGCCCTGCTGCGGCTTGGCGTGAAGAAAGGCGACCGGGTCGCCCTCATCAGCGAGAATCGCTGGGAGTGGGCCGTCAGCGACTTTGCCGTGCTCGCGATTGGCGCTGCAGACGTGCCCATCTATCCCACGCTTACCGGCGAGCAAGTGGCGGAACTTCTGCGCGACGCCGGCTGCCGCGTGGCGATCGTTTCCTCGCAAATGCAGTTCGAAAAGCTCGAGGCGGTTCGCGGCCGAATGCACCTTGAACACATTGTCATGATGGATTCGCCCGCGCCCGGCGGCGCGCTGGCCCTGAGTTCGCTGATTGCCGGAGCCGATGAGCTTGGCGCCGAGCGCGATCCGGTGTTCGACGCGCTAGCCCATTCAGTAGAGCCCCGCGACCTGGCCACGCTGATCTATACCTCGGGAACTACTGGTGAACCAAAAGGAGTGGCCCTCACTCACGGCAGCATTGCAGCCAACCAGAATGTCGCGGCCGCCGATTTCGACTTCAATCCCAGCGACGCCTGCATCTCGTTTTTGCCTCTCTCGCACGTGACGGCGCGCGCCCTCGATTACGTGATGTACCACTGTGGCGCGCAGGTTGCCTACTGCTCGCACTTCGAAAGGCTCCCGCAGGCGATGCTCCAGGTCCGGCCTACCGTGATCGTCGGCGTGCCGCGCGTCTTCGAGAAAATTCGCCAGGCTGTCGAGCAGAAGGCCGGACAATCGCCAATCAAGAAGCGACTGCTGGCCTGGGCCGTCCGCCTGGGCTCCTCTCATATCGACACTGTGTACGATGGCCGGCACCCCAAGGCGCTCTTGTGGAAACTAGCCGCCAGGCTCGTCTATGCCAAGGTGCGCGCGGCCTTCGGTGGACGCGTCAGGGTTTTTGTTTCAGGCGGCGCGCCGCTGGGAATCGACACCGCGCGATGGTTTGCGTCTGTCGGAATTGCGCTTTGGGAGGGATACGGGCTCACCGAAACTTCGCCGGTCATCTCCCTCAATACTCCCATCCGGCATCGCATGGGTTCCGCTGGAATGCCGCTCAGCAACGTTGAGCTCAAGCTTGCTGAAGACGGCGAATTGCTGGTGCGCGGTCCCTCCGTCTTTTCCGGCTACTGGCACAAGCCCGCGGCTACTGCGGAGTGCATCGACAGCCACGGATGGTTCCGCACCGGCGACATCGCGCATATCGACGCCGAAGGTTTTCTCTACATCACCGATCGCAAGAAGGAACTGCTGAAAACATCCGGCGGCAAGCTCGTGGCCCCCCAGCCCATCGAAAACAAGATGAAGAACAGTGTGCTGGTAGCCAACGTCGCGCTCGTGGGCGACCGGCACAAGTTTATCTCCGCGCTCATCGCGCCGAACTTTGCAGCTCTTGAAGAGTGGGGACGCCATCACGGCATCCACGTAAAGTCCCGTGCAGAGCTGGTGTCTGACCCCCGCTGCGTCGAGCTCTACGGCCAGATTGTTCACGAAGTGAATGGATCGCTGGCCAACTTTGAATCCATCAAACGTTACCGCCTGGTCGCAGACGAGTGGACACAGGATACTGGAGAGCTGACGCCCTCCATGAAGCTCAAACGGCGCGTGCTCACTGCGAGATATGCGGCGGTGATCGCCGAACTTTACGCCGACGAAGCAACCGCGCGCGGTGAGTCGGCTGGGTGACGCCGCCCACTCCCTTGCGCACCGCCGGCCGCCTTCCCCACATCCGCTGCAAAGCGCCGAAAAAAGGCGCGCCCCATGCGCCCACCGCCAGGATCGCTCCAAAAATGATGACGGCATCAATGCTCAGGCGGCCTTCCCGCGTCCAATAAGCATCGGGCTCCAGGCTCAGCCAAAGCGCGAATTCGTCCAGCGTCAGCGCGGCGCCCACGCCGTAACTTACAGCCATCAGCCTGCCGAAGAAAATTGACATGGGCGAATGCGACCACCCCAGGTCGAGCAGCCATCCATAGCCCACCAGCAGCAGAATCAAAATGCCCCATACCAGGTGGTGAATATGCATGCCACGCACCACCACCCACTGCTGATGCCCCTGGTGATTCACGATGCGGTGAACCAGAATGCGCACCCCGGCAAACGTAATCAGAAACGAGACCGAAGCAATGAACATGCGCTGCCTTGGCCTGTCGGGAATGGTCGCGCGAATCAGGTAGCCGAGCCGCGTGAGCTGCAGCAGCACAAGCAACACCACGACAACGAATCCGACAAACACAAGCAGGAAGCTGGCGCCACTTTCGGGCATACCCTATTGAAACACCCCGCGCGCAATTTCCGAGCGCCGTGCTGCATTTTCAGAGGGAAGCGCTTTGGATGGGCGATCTCTGCAATCCGCGCATCCTCGAATTCCTGCCGCCCGCCTTCTTGTTCTTCTTGATCCCTTGTTTCCTTGTTCCCTCATTCCTTTGTTCCCTTGCTCCCTTGTTCCCTGTCCTTCTGACCCCTGTATTGGTGATCACGATTCCCATTGACAGCGCCGCGATACACTGTTGAGTGCATTAGGCCCGGAGA